>Ga0134091_1000028_pt1 | contig 130249 bp, 130 predicted proteins | sample 2_5taG_FD_94451 | JGI IMG/M metagenome (GOLD analysis project Ga0134091, IMG submission 94451) | Switchgrass degrading microbial communities from high solid loading bioreactors in New Hampshire, USA - 2_5_20_6_A2 metaG | ecosystem: Engineered > Bioreactor > Semi-continuous > Anaerobic >...
GCAGCCCTTGAGATTGGTGGCTACAAAGGAGTATATGATGGTCAACCACACAGCATAGAAGTAACTAACCTCATCGCAGGAGACAAAGTATACTACAGCGAAGATGGAACTAACTGGAGCGAGACAAAACCATCATACACCAATGTAGGAACATATCCAGTTCATGTTAAGGTAGAAAATCCGAACTACGAAGACAGAACCGGAGAAGCAAAAGTAGAAATAACACCAAGGAAAGTGACTGTAAAAGCAAATAGCGGTTCAAGGGTATATAATGGGACTGAACAGACCATAACAGGATACGAAGCGCCTATAGGATTGGTTGAAGGCCATGTATTAAGCGGAATCAGTGCAAGTGGATCTGGAACTAATGCAGGAACATATGAAGTAAGGTTTACAGGAACTCTGGTAATAAAAGCTGGAGAAGAAGATGTAACCAGAAACTATGATATCCAGTTAGTACTAGGCACACTGACCATAACAAGAAGCACGCAGCCAGATGATAACAGTGGTGGAAGTGGCGGTGGAAGCGGCGGAGGAAGCGGCGGTGATGGTCCTAGCACAAGCACACCTGCCATACTAACCGTAATTGACATACCAGACGAAGAAATCCCAGCAGGATTGCCACAATTGAATAAAGATGACCACTTCCAATACATTCAGGGTTATCCAGATGGCACAGTAAAACCATTAGCATATATAACAAGAGACGAAGTAGCAGCTGTATTCTACAGACTATTAGATAAAGACTATAGGGAAAGCATAAAAACAGATAAGCACAACTTCTCAGACGTAGCTGCTGACAGATGGTCCAATAGACATATAGCTACTCTGGCTAATGGTGGAATAGTAACAGGATACGAAGATGGAACCTTCAGACCTGGCAACTATATAACCAGGGCAGAAATGGCAGTAATAGCATCAAGATTTGATAAGCTAACGCCATTTGAAAGCGATCAATTCAGCGATATAGCTGGACACTGGGCCAATAAGTATATAAACTCAGCAGCGGCAAAAGGCTGGATAAAAGGATATCCAGATGGAACTTTCAAACCGGATCAATATATCACCAGAGCTGAATTCGTAACTCTAGTCAACAATGTGTTGGGTAGAAAGGTAACAAAGGGTGAGATATTGCCGGATGCAAGGAAGTTCCCGGATCTGCCGGAAGAAGCATGGTATTATGAAGCCATTATGGAGGCAGTGAATAGTCACTATTACTACAGATTGGAAGACGGTACAGAAGACTGGACAGAACTATATTATCCTGATTTGGATATGTAGTAATAAGTGGTGATGCAAAGGAGATGAGGTATTTTACCTCATCTCCTTTTTTATATAGGTTTTGAAAAACAAAAAACTTGTCCAAAAACTGTTTACATATAATAAAGTTGTGATATAATGGAAGAAAAAGAATATGTAAGTAGAATCAGCTAATAAGCGATAATGGCAAACCACGGGAAACCGTGGGACGCAAAGCTATAGGGCCTGTAAAATGGCAGCCAGCTACCGAAAGATTAGTTTTTATTTTCCAAACGCTTTAGCTGAGACTCTTATACGATAATGGCAAACCATGGGAAACCGTGGGACGCAAAGCTATAGGGCCTGTAAAATGGCAGCCAGCTACCGAAAGGGGAGTTTTCAGTGAGAAAATTTAGATATATTTCATTGCTTATGATATGCATGCTTCTATGGAGCCCCATAGTAGTAGATGCATCTAATGTATCCATAGATACTAAACAAGCCAATGAAGGCATAGTGAGAATATCATACGCAGGTCTAAATAAAAAGACTAAGGTCATGGTAGAGAAAGATTCAACAGTATATTATTATGACTTGAAGAATGAAGAAGATTTCTTCCCTCTTCAGTTTGGAGACGGCGACTATACAGTTGCAGTTCTGGAGAATGTATCAGGAACCAAATATAAGATGCTCACTAAGAAGAGCTTTAAAGTAGATGTAGAAGAGAATTCTGTTTATCTTAAATCAGCCCAACCAGTTACTTGGAATAAAGATATGAAAGCTATAAAGCTTGCTAATAGCATAGCACAAGGTAAAAAAGGCAGCGAAGAAGTGATACAAGTCATATATGAATACATTGTAAGTAATATTGAATATGATTATTCTAAGTTGGACCAGCTTAGTACAGATTATACACCGGATATTGATACTATTCTACAAGATGGAAAAGGAATATGTTACGATTACTCAGTGCTTTTTGCTGCAATGTTAAGAAGTCAGGGAATACCTACTAAATTAGTAAAAGGTTACAGAAATGGTATAAATGCATATCATGCATGGAACGAAGTTTATATTAACGGCAGATGGGAGATCATAGACACTACTTATGATGCTTATTTGCTCGACAATGGGACAAGCCATAGTATATTCCAAGATAAAAATAATTATAATAAATTGAAAGAATACTAAGGACCTGAATAATTCAGGTTCTTTTTTATTAGTAAAACCCTTCTATTGTAATATTAAATTGGCTAATATATAATAAAAATTACGCAGTAATTATTTCAGTTGTTATCCTCATGCCACAAGCCTCTGGTTTGTAGATCATAAGGATAATAATGCTAGGAGCTAGAGGTAGGAAACTAGAAACCAGCAAATGCTTTCAACAGAAGGATTTGTTAGTAGATTGTGAGGAATAAAAATGAAAAAGACCAGTATAGGCGGTCAAGCAGTAATTGAAGGGGTTATGATGAAAGGCCCAGAAGATATTGCCATCGCCGTAAGAAAACCCGATGGAGAAATAACTTTAAAGAAGGAAAAAGTTAACGCCAATAGGAAAAAAATTTCTAAGATACCTATTATCAGAGGAATGTATGCCTTTATAGATTCTATGGTTATAGGTGTAAAGGCCCTTTCCTATTCTGCGGAGTTTTTCGAAGAGGAAGAGATTAAAGAGGATAAAAAACCTTCAAAATTAGATGAGTTTATGGAAAGGAATATGATTCCAATAGCTGTATTGTTGTCCATAGCCTTTTCAGTTGGTTTATTCATATTGCTTCCTACATTGGCAGTAAGCTTCATAGGAAATGTTGTTAGAACACCTATACTTATGAATCTAGTGGAAGGTATTGTGAGAATAATCATTTTCATAGCCTATATTGCAATGATATCCAAGATGAAGGATATTGCAAGGGTTTTTGAGTATCACGGTGCAGAACATAAAACAATATTTTGCTATGAAAATGGCGAAGAGCTTACAGTAGAAAATGTGCGAAAGTATACAAGACTTCATCCTAGATGTGGTACCAGTTTCTTGTTCATAGTAATGATTGTGAGCATTTTGCTTTTTTCACTATTTAAATGGCCCAATGTTTTTGTAAGAGTGATAACAAGGATAGCATTAATGCCCATTGTTGCCGGTATATCCTATGAGATAATCAAATGGGCAGGTAGAAGTGATTCGAAATTGGTGTGTATAGTATCTGCTCCTGGAATGTGGTTACAAAAGATCACAACCAGGGAGCCTGATGACAGCCAGATAGAAGTGGCTATTACTGCTTTAAAGAATGTTTTGGTGGAAGACAAGGATGCTGATTTATGGTAGGTTATACCGTAGGAAACATATTGAAGGAAGGTGCCGCTAAACTTAAGGGATCAGGTTCTCCCAGCCCTTATCTGGATGCTCAGGTTTTATTGTGCCACATTGCCAGTTTAAGTAAAGTAGATATAATAGTAGACAGGGATAAGATATTAGAAGAGGATACTTCAGAGAATTTTTTCCGGCTTATAGAGGAACGAAAGGCAGGAAAGCCTATACAATACATTACAGGACACCAGGAGTTCATGGGCTTGGATTTCTATGTCAATGAAAATGTGCTTATACCTAGGCCGGATACTGAAATTTTAGTAGAGAAAGTTCTTGAACTATTAAAAAACAGGGACAAACCTGTAATTGGAGATATATGTACAGGTACAGGGGCTATTGCAGTGAGCCTTGCCTATTATATATCAGATGCCTTTGTGTATGCTTCTGATATTTCTGATGATGCATTGGAATGCTGCAAGAGAAATATAGATAGGCATGGATTGGGAAAAAGGATGAAGCTGCTCCAGGGGGATTTGCTGGGGCCATTATATGAAGAAGGTCTGGAGGGAAAACTGGATGCATTGGTGTCAAATCCTCCATATATATCAAAAAATGATATGGAAACCCTACCCATTAGTGTCAGAGGCTTTGAACCCCACTTAGCCCTTTATGGGGGTGAAGAGGGTTTGGATTTTTATATTAGAATTTTGAAAGATGCTGCTAGATTTTTAAAAAAAGGTGGTCTATTGGCTTTTGAAATTGGATACGACCAGGGTTGTGCTGTAAGAAAACTCATAGAAGATAGTGGAAGATTTAAGGATATTATGATAGTAAAGGATCTGGCAGGATTGGATAGAGTTGTATACTGTAATATGGAGGAGTAGATTGTATGTTTGATAAACTTGAGTTTATAGAGGAGAAATATGAAGATCTAAGTCATAAGATTAGCGATCCGGAAATAATTGCGGATCAAAGTCAATGGAAAAAGTTAGTGAAGGAGCACTCTGATATTGAACCACTGGTGGAAAAGTTTAGAGAATATAAGGCTGTATTAAAAGGCATTGAGGATTCAAAGCAGATGCTTGAGGAAGAGGAAGATAAAGAACTCCTGGAGATGGCAAAGATGGAACTGGATGAGTTGGAGGAGAAGAAGGCGGCTTTGGAAGAGCAATTAAAAATAATGCTTCTTCCCAAGGATCCAAATGATGAGAAAAATGTCATAGTGGAAATTAGAGGTGCTGCCGGGGGAGAAGAAGCTGCATTATTTGCAGGAGACTTGTTTAGGATGTACACCAGATATGCAGAGCGCCAAGGGTGGAAGGTAGAAGTATTGAGTTCCAACCCTACGGACATCGGTGGTTACAAGGAAGTAATATTTGAGATAAACGGTACCGGTGCCTACAGCAGATTGAAATATGAAAGCGGTGCCCATAGAGTTCAGAGGGTTCCAACCACAGAAGCCAGTGGAAGGATTCATACATCAACTGCTACAGTACTTGTGATGCCAGAAGCAGATGATGTGGAGTTTGAATTGGATATGAATGATGTAAGGATAGATGTTTTCCGTTCCAGTGGTCATGGAGGACAGAGCGTAAATACTACAGACTCGGCAGTCAGAGTTACTCATATTCCTACAGGTACGGTTGTATCATGTCAGGATGAAAAATCACAATTGAAGAATAAGGAAAAAGCCTTGAAGATTCTTAAGTCCAGGTTGTTGGAGGCAGAGATAACCAAGAAGAATGCGGAAATTGACAGCGAAAGAAGAAGCAAGATAGGAACAGGCGACAGAAGCGAAAGAATCAGAACCTATAATTTCCCTCAAGGAAGGGTGACGGACCATAGAATAGGTCTTACTCTTTACAAGCTTGATTCCTTTATTGACGGAGATTTGGATGAAATGATAGAAGCTTTGATAACTACAGATCAGGCAGAGAAACTGAAAAGTAGTGAAGAGTAAATTTATTAAATGTGATCTGATGAAGCACCATATAAACAAACTAAATGGTAAAAATATATGTGATTGCTACAATCACATATATTTTTTTGCAATTTTTCTTGCATTTTATTTACTAAATGATTTTAAGACTTCAACTAACTACATTTGATATTTTATTTATAAAGAATATAATTGGATATAGCACTTTAGCAGATTAAAATGCAGCAAAACGACAAAGGAGATGAGACAATGATTTTTTTATTGCAGCTTTCGGCTATTCTAGCAGCTGCAGCATTTGGAGGTTACATATGCAGAAAGTTGAATCAGCCAGCAGTGCTGGGACAGCTTATATCCGGTATAATAATTGGTCCTTCTGTATTGAAAATTGTATCGCCTACAGAAACCTTTATTCATATGTCGGACTTAGGTGTAGTATTGCTGATGTTTATAGCTGGATTGGAAACGGAACTGGATGAGATGATTAAGTCCGGTAAATCTTCCTTAACAATAGCTATAGGAGGAGTTGTAATGCCTATAATATTAGGTATAGCTGCAAGCAGTTTGTTTGGAAATTCTGTAACAGAAGGATTTTTTATAGGCGTAATTTTGGCAGCTACTTCTGTAAGCATAACTGTAGAAACTCTCAGGGAAATAGATAAACTTAAAACAAAACAAGGTATGGCCATATTAGGAGCAGCAGTCATTGATGATGTAATAGGCATTATACTTTTATCATTGGTAACCGGACTTGTAAATCCAGAAGAAAGCCAGAGTTTAATCATCGTGCTGGTCAAACTTATAGTATTTTTCATAGTAGCCTTTATAGTAGGCTTGGTTATAATAAGATTTTCAAAAAAATATTTTACACTAAAAAATACAAGCAAGAACATTGCTGTAATAGGACTTATATTCTGCCTTCTTCTTGGGTATCTGGCAGAGGAAATGGGGGTTGCAGCAATAACAGGCGCATATTTAGCGGGCATGATACTTTCAGCTACGCCTTTTAAAACAAAAATATCCTATAGCATGCAGGAGTTATCATACATGCTTCTAACTCCGATATTTTTTGTTGTAACAGGAATGAAGGTTGATATAAGCACTATGCTTTCTGACTTGCCTTTTGGAATTACATTACTGATTGCTGCAGTGCTCGGTAAGATCATAGGCTGCGGAGCGGTGGCAAAATTAATGGGCTTTGCTAAAAGGGAGTCATTGCAGATAGGTATAGGTATGGTACCTAGAGGAGAGGTGGCATTGATAGTAACGGATATTGGATTGAAGCTGGGGGTTGTTCCGAATGGGTTATTTGCTTCTATAATATTTATGATATTAGTTACCACAATTGTGACACCGCCATTTTTGAAAAAATCTTTTGAAAAAGTAGCATAATTTTAAAAATTGTACTGCTATATTCAAGGAAAGGGAGTAAAATAGTGATGAGCAATAAAAATATAACTGGAGGTGCCATCATGTATGCATTGTTCGTAGTTCTGAATAAGGCTGAGTATTTGAATGAAATATTAAAGCAGATGAAAAGCATTGGCATAACAGGTGCTACTATAGTTGATAGTGTAGGAGCTGGTAGGCTAAGAAGGAGTATAGGCAAGGAGATCCCTCTCATAGGAGGCATAATGAAATCGCTTGATACAGATATTGCTAATAACAAAACGCTTTTTACTGTGGTAGAGAGCAAAGAAAAGCTTGATTCAGTTATGGATGAGATTGAAAAAATATGTGGTGGAGATATGTCAAAACCTGATACAGGTATAATGTTTGCAGTTCCTATTGCAGTTACAAGGGGAGGCAGCGTAAGCCGAGTAAAGGATAAGGAATCAAAAATATATAAAGCCGAATAGATTTATGGGGCAATGTTTTACACATTGTTCCTTGTTCTTTTTTTATCTCCAAAAGAATAAATTATACAGAGATTGGAGGTAAAAATATGAGTAGAATATTGGCTGTTACATTGATTGGTTTTATATCAGGGATGGTGGGTACAGGCTTGGGCGGTGCAATGGTCTTTTTCATTAGAAATCCCGGGAAAAGATTTATGGGTACTCTCTTGGGTTTTACCGGTGGAATAATGCTTGCAGTTGTGTGTTTTGATTTGATGCCTCATGCTTTTGAAATAGGTGGAATGGTTATAGGATTTGCAGGAATACTATTAGGTGTGACTGCAGTTTTTATGACAGATTCCATAATACCTCAAGTTTCTGAGATTAAAACCATGGCACCAGGCTTCAACAAAGGCTTTATAAAGAGCGGGATTATCTTGGGATTAGGCATAGCCTTTCACAATTTTCCTGAAGGTCTTGCCATAGGTTCAGGTTTTGCAGCAGCAAATTCAATGGGTTTGAGTCTTGCAATTGTAATAGGACTTCATGACATGCCGGAAGGAATTGCAATGGCGGTGCCTTTGAGAATAGGAGGCTATAACAGGCTCAAAATAGTCATGTACACTATTATTGCAGGTATTCCAACAGGGATAGGAGCATTTGTAGGAGCATTGTTGGGTGACATATCTCCTGCATTGGTATCACTGTGTTTAGGCTTTGCAGGTGGAGCAATGCTTTATATCACATGTGGAGAGCTTATACCCAAAACCCAGACCCTTTATAGAGGCAGAACTCCTACCATAGGAACATTGATAGGAATACTTGTAGGATTTTACATAACGAGGGTATTGGGATAATGCTTCGTGCTACATGCTGGGGGCTGCATGCCGCGAACCTTGTGCTAGGACCCAAGAGGAATACCCTGAGAAAATGCATGTAGCCCGTAGCAGGATGGAAAAAAAATATCCTGGGCAACGCAACTCGTGACAAGACCCATAAGGAATACCATAAAGCTAAATATATTATTGCCCTGTAATATATTTTGTGCTATTATAACAAGGAAGTAATTGCAAAATCCATCATAGCACATAGTTGAAGCCTTGTTCAACATAGGAGGGAAATACCAGTGAAAACAAAAGTTTACTACTTTGAAGATATAAAAGAAGAAGTTTTAGATGAAGCGGCAGCGGTTATAAGACAAGGCGGCACCGTTATATTTCCTACTGAGACAGTTTATGGATTAGGTGCCAATGCCCTTGATGAAAAATCCGTTAGCCGTATTTTTGAAGCTAAAGGCAGACCTTCGGATAATCCATTAATTGTACATATTTCAAATTATGATATGCTCCTCTATTGTATAGGGGAGCCTTTGTCTGAAAAAGCTCAAAAACTTATAGCACACTTCTGGCCAGGTCCTCTCACCATAATATTTAAAAAATCCAAAGCAATTCCAGATGAAGTTACGGCTGGTTTAGATACTGTGGCAATTCGAATGCCTGATGATCCTATAGCTCTGAAATTAATAGATAAAAGCGGAGTACCCATAGCTGCACCAAGTGCTAATATTTCCGGCAAACCAAGTCCAACTGCGCCAGAGCATGTTATAAAGGATATGGAAGGAAAAGTGGATATAATATTGTGTTCCAAAGATACAAGAGTAGGAGTAGAATCAACGGTCATAGATATAACAGGAGATATTCCAACCATATTAAGGCCGGGAGGAGCCACACTGGAGGAACTTAAAAAAGTGTTAGGAGAAGTACAGATTGATAAAGGAATATTGGATCCGGGAACTATACCTAAATCTCCGGGCATGAAATATACCCATTATGCTCCAAAAGCTCCTATGACTATAGTCAGGGGAGATTATAACATGGTAATGGAGAAAATATTGGAACTTGCAGGAAAAGATAAGGAAAGAGGCTTAAAGGTTGGAATATTGACAGTAGATGAAAATATAAACTACTACAATGGTTTTGTTACATTATCTATGGGAAGTAAAGAGGACACTGCAGAAGCAGCCCACAATCTTTTCAATACTTTGAGAGAATTTGACAAGTTGATGGTGGATATCATATATGCTGAAGCTGTAAGTGAAGAACATCTTGGTCTGGCGGTAATGAATAGAATGAAAAAGGCCGCAGGATTTAATATTATTGAGGTGTAAGATATGTTCAATGTATTGTTTGTATGTACGGGCAACACTTGTAGAAGCAGCATGGCTGAAATACTATTTAAAGAAATATTGAAGAGAGAACAACTTGATGATAAGGTGAAGGTAAAGTCTTCAGGAACATCAGTATATACTCCTTTACCTGCTTCTGATAATGCCATAGAGGCAGTCAAGGAATTAGGACTGGACCTTACAGACCATAGGTCTCAGAAGCTTAATATAAACATGCTGAGAGAAGCGGATTTGGTTCTTACAATGACCAGAGCTCATAAGGAACATATATTAAACATAAGCCCCGATGCAAAAGACAAAGTATTTACTTTGGTGGAATATGCAACTGATGGCAAGTTGGGAGACATATCTGATCCCTTCGGATATGATCTGGAGACATATAAAAGATGCAGAGATGAAATTCTCAAATACTTGGAAATGGTAGTTAAAAAAATAGGTGATAAGTTATAGACTTGCGTGACGTACCACGAGCTGCGAGCTTCGTGCTATGTGTCTCGTGTGAAACCCAAGAGAAATACCTTGTAGCAAAAGGAGTTGATATTGTGAAGGTTGTTATTGCCAGTGACCATGGCGGTTATAGACTGAAACAGGAAATAATAAAACATTTGGAGAATAAGAATGTTGAATATGAAGACTATGGTACATTTTCTGATGAATCAGTAGATTATCCTGATTATGGTGAGAGAGTCGGTGAAGCTGTGGCTTCTGGAAAATTTGACAGAGGAATTGTGATTTGTGGTACTGGTATAGGCATATCAATAGCCGCAAACAAAGTTCCGGGTGTAAGAGCGGCCCTGTGTGGTGACTGTTTCTCCGCAAAGGCTTCAAGAGAGCACAACGATGCAAATGTACTGGCTTTAGGAGAAAGGGTTATAGGGGTAGAATTAGCGAAGATGATAGTAGATATATGGCTGGAAACCGAATTTCTAGGCGGAAGACATGAACGGCGAGTGTCCAAAATAAGTGCTATAGAAGAAAAGTATGCAAAATAATGCTGCGTGCTACGAGACGCGAGCTACATGCTTCGAGTCATGAGGCCTGTGTTCCGTATCGTGGCTAAGACTCAATAGGACCTTATACTAGCGGCTAGAAGCCAGTAGCCAGAGACCGACGCTATAGGAATATCCAATAGCTAATTATAAGGAGGATTAGTATGAAAAATTTCGGTAACAATGTACACATAATCGATCATCCTATGATACAGCATAAGTTGACTATTTTGAGGGACAAGAATACAGGCGTCAAGGAGTTTAGAGAGCTTGTTGGAGAGTTAGCGTTATTTATGGGATATGAAGTTACAAGAAATCTCCCACTTGAAGATATAGAGATTGAAACTCCTATATGCAAAACTACGTCAAAGGTAATATCGGGTAAAAAACTTGGAATAATCCCAATACTTAGAGCAGGATTAGGAATGGTTGATGGACTTTTAAGTTTGGTGCCAACAGCTAAAGTAGGTCATATAGGTCTTTACAGGGATCCTGAGACACTAAAGCCCGTAGAGTATTATTGCAAGTTGCCCAGTGATGTGGCAGAAAGAGAACTCATTGTTTTAGACCCAATGTTGGCTACAGGAGGTTCAGCCATAGCAGCGATAACCTTTCTGAAAGAGAAGGGAGCCCAGAACATAAAGCTTGTGAATTTGCTGGCAGCACCAGAAGGCATTGAAGCAGTAACAAAAGCTCATCCTGATATAGAAATATATATAGCAGCTGTTGATGAGAAATTAAATGATCATGGATACATAGTACCAGGTCTAGGGGATGCTGGTGACAGATTGTTCGGTACAAAATAAATATCCGTGAGGAGAGTATTATGGATAATGATATGAAAAGGCCTTCCTGGGACCAATATTTTATGGAAATAGCCGAAGTAGTGAAGAAAAGGTCAACCTGCACGAGAAGGCAGGTAGGAGCTGTTATTGTCAAGGACAACCGTATCTTGTCCACAGGATACAATGGAGCCCCAAAGGGGCTTAGACACTGCCAGGAGGTAGGTTGTACCAGAGCCAACTATAACATACCATCTGGTGAAAGGCATGAACTCTGTCGTGGACTTCATGCGGAGCAGAATGCAATTATACAGGCTGCAGTGTTCGGTACGGCTATAGATGGGGCAACCATTTATACCACATTATTTCCTTGCGTTCTTTGTGCAAAAATGATCATAAACTCCGGAATAAAGAGGATAGTGTTGAGGGAACAATATAATGATCCTCTGGCGATTGAAATGTTGGAAGAATCGGGAATAGTTGTTGTAAAAATGAATTAGGAAAATTTTGCAACATGTTATTTTTTAAAAAGAGTAAAAAATAATACGGGGAGAACTGATAAAACCTGATAATACAAGTTTGACTTTAATGTTTGTATGATATAAAATGAAAATATTGGACAGACTAAATTATGATACCCGGGAGTGATATAATGAAAAACTTGATTATGGCTTTTGCAATTCCCGCTATCTTTGCTTACGCTGTTACTCCATTTGTTAAACAGTGGGCAGAGAAAGTAAAAGCCATAGATGTACCAAAGGATAATAGAAGAGTTCATAAGAAACCCACTCCTTTATTAGGTGGATTATCTATTTACTTTGCTTGCCTTATAGGAATACTTTTGTATGTACCCTTGAGTGAAAAAATTATTGGAGTATTGGCAGGTGCAACATTAATAGTAATATGCGGGTATTTTGACGATATTAAACCTCTTTCGCCGAAGGCGAAATTTGCCGTTCAAATTGTTGCGGCCATAATAGCTATGTATTGTGGTGTAAGGATAGATAGGATAACAAATCCCTTAGATTTTATTTATAAAGCTAAATGGATAGAATTAGGCATACTCGCTTATCCTGTCACTCTATTCTGGATTGTAGGCTTAACCAATGCATTCAATCTTATTGATGGTCTTGATGGATTGGCAGCAGGTTTATCGGCCATATCTTCAGTGACTCTTATGATAGTTGCTTTGCTAACAGGGACGGGAGAGTCTTATATTGTAGCTATGACAGCAATACTTGCAGGATCTGTTTTAGGATTCTTGCCATACAATTTTAATCCCGCCAAGATTTTTATGGGGGATACGGGAGCCATGTTCTTAGGCTACATGCTTTCTGTTATTTCTGTACTAGGAGTATTAAAAAGTGCTACTGCACTATCTATGTTGGTTCCAATATTTGCTATGGGATTGCCTATATTTGACACCTTGTTTGCAATGATAAGGAGATTTGCCAGCGGGAAGTCTATGGTGGAGGCTGATAGAGGACATCTGCATCATAGATTGCTAGACAAAGGGTACAGTCAGAAGAAAGCCGTGTTGACTCTTTATTCTATAAGTGCAGTTTTGGGAGCAGGAGCAATAGCTTTGGTGGAGACAAAGCTTAAGACAGCATATATACTTGTATTTGTGGTTTTTCTATTAGCCTCTATGGGGGCAAAGCATTTAGGATTGCTAAATGCAGGAGACACCAATAACAAAATTGATGTATAAATATAAAAACAGCACGGCCTCAATCTGGCTGTGCTTTTTTAGGAGGCTATTATGTTAAAAATTCTATCAGTATTTGGCACAAGACCGGAAGCCATCAAGATGGCTCCTCTAGTTAACTTTCTTCAAAAAAGTCATGATTTTGAATCTGTGGTATGCGTAACAGCTCAGCATAGGGAGATGCTGGATCAAGTTTTGGACATTTTTCATATAAGGCCGGATTTTGATTTAGATATAATGAAAGACAGGCAAAATCTTACAGATATTATAGTAAATGCTCTGACCGGTTTAGAGAATGTCATAAAAGAGGTAAAGCCTGATATGGTTTTAGTTCATGGGGATACATCCACTACTTTTTGCGGTGCTTTGGCTTCCTTCTATAATAGGATACAGATTGGTCATGTGGAAGCAGGCCTAAGGACTTTTAACAAATATTATCCCTATCCAGAGGAGATGAACAGGAAGCTTACAGGAGCATTGGCAGATATACACTTCTCTCCCACAAGCAATTCAAAAAATAACTTATTGGCAGAAGGAGTTCCTGAGGATATTATATACATAACGGGCAATACGGTAATAGATGCTTTAAAGACTACGGTGAGAGGGGATTATACTTTTAATAATCCATTGCTTAAAGATTTGGATTACGGCAAGAGAGTGATACTTGTTACTGCTCATAGAAGGGAAAATTTAGGCCAGCCTTTAATAAATATTTGTCAAGCATTAAAGGCCATTGTGGAGAATTATAAAGATGTGGAAATCGTATATCCTGTTCATATGAATCCTGCAGTGAGAGATATTGTTTTTTCAATTCTTGGTCAACAGGAAAGAATACATCTTATAGATCCCATAGATGTTTTGGAAATGCATAATCTAATGGATAGATGCTATCTTGTGCTTACGGATTCAGGGGGACTTCAGGAAGAAGCTCCATCTTTGGGCAAGCCGGTTTTGGTTTTACGAGGGGAAACAGAAAGACCGGAAGCAATTGAGTTTGGGACTTTAAAATTGGCAGGAACGGATAAAGACAATATTTATGCTATAACATCTCTGCTATTGGAAGACAAGAATGAATATAACAAGATGGCCAATGCTGTAAACCCCTATGGAGATGGCTATGCTTCAGAAAGAATCGCAAAGAGTATTTTGTATCATTTTGGTAAGGTAAAGGAAAGACCGGAGGATTTTATCCCGAAACAGTAGTAATCAAAATTTTTATGTATTATAATATATCTGGGTGAAACCAAATAACTTTATTATGGAGGTGGGCTTGTGAATAAAATAAAAACTATTGAACAAGCACTAGAGCATATCCATGATGGTATGACCATTTCTGTAGGAGGTTTCTTAGCTTGTGGAACTCCTGAAGCATTAGTCGATGCAATAATTGAAAAAGGAGTTAAAGATATAACTCTGATATGCAATGATACAGGCTTTCCTGATAAAGGAGTTGGCAAATGGGTAGTTAAAGGCATGGTGAAAAAAGTTATTGCATCCCATGTAGGCACAAATCCAGAGACAGGAAGACTTATGAATTCCGGAGAGATGGAAGTGCAGCTTGTACCTCAGGGTACTTTGGCTGAAAGAATCAGAGCGGCTGGTGCCGGTTTAGGTGGAATATTGACACCAACAGGTATAGGAACTGTAATTGAAGAAGGAAAACAGAAAATCAATGTTGATGGAAAGGACTATCTCCTTGAGCTTCCACTGAAAGCTGATGTAGCTCTTGTTAAAGGAAGCATAGTTGACAAGAAAGGCAATGTATATTATAAAAAGGCAACAAAGAACTTCAATCCTTTGATTGCTACCGCTGCAGATTTAGTAATAGTTGAAGCAGAAGAATTAGTGGAAGTAGGAGAAATTGATCCCAGCGATGTTATGACCCCATCTATATTTGTAGATATGATAGTAGAGGGGAGGAAGTAAAATGATTGAAGATAAAAACAGAAAAAGAGAAATAATAGTAAAAAGAGTAGCAAAGGAGTTAAAGGATGGAGATTTGGTTAACCTAGGAATAGGTATGCCAACCCTGGTTGCCAATTACATACCCGAAGGTATTGATATTATGCTTCAATCAGAAAACGGGTTCGTTGGATTAGGCCCGGCTCCTGATGAGTCAAATATAGATCCTGATATAGTAAATGCAGGAGCTCAACCTGCTACAGTAATACCCGGTGCTGCATTCTTTGACAGCGCAACTTCTTTTGGAATAATCAGAGGAGGTCATCTGGATGTAACAGTTCTGGGAGCTCTTCAGGTAGACCAAGAAGGAAACCTTGCCAACTGGATGATACCTGGCAAAATGGTTCCTGGTATGGGGGGAGCCATGGATCTGGTAGTAGGGGCTAAGAGAGTTATAGTTGCTATGGAGCATACTGCAAAGGGAGAGCCAAAGATACTTAAAAAATGCACACTACCTCTCACAGCATCAGGAGAAGTTGATTTGATAGTAACTGAAATGGGAGTAATTGAAAGAACTGATAAAGGCTTAGTGCTTACAGAGATCGCTCCTGAAACAACTGTAGAAGAAGTCTTGGCAGCAACAGAAGCAGACTTAATCATTTCAGAAAATTTAAAAGTCATGGATGTATAAAATAGCGGCGCAAGCCGCTTTTTTTTTTTATTCTAGCTGCATACTAATACCAAACACCGCGTGTCCCGCATGCGGGACCCAAAAGAAATCCCACAATCTTGGCTCATAGTTTAAAATTCATAGCTCTAATATGTATATCTTATATATTATTGGCAATAATCCTGTTAGAGGGGGTTAGAGTCAAATGAAAAAAAAAGAAGCAATTATTATTTTAACTGCAATATTGACATTTGTTTCTGGTTTATTATGCAAAGATGCAATAGCCATATCCAAAAATCAAGAGGATATATCAACGTTTCTTGAAAAATCAAATATTATTATTGAAGAGAGTATGTTAACCGGGTGGAATGCTGTAAATGAAAGATTTATGAACCAGCAGGAAATAGACCGTAAACTTGATGAGATAACAGAGATATTAGGTTTCAAAAAGGAAGTTGCAATTAAAGAATTTGATTCCAAAGAAGATATGAATAAAGGAGTATTAAGTATCAGCAAAAACCAATCAAAGTATAACATAACCATTGAGTCTTTTAGAAACAATGATAATGAAGAGAAAACTTATATTTCTTTTATGGCAATTTTCAAAGGTTCCTATAAAAACCTATATGATGATAAAAGCTATATGGAAGAATGTTTTGAAAGAATAGGGCTTCCAATGGAGCTGGATATGGTTGCTATTGGAAATATTCCAGGAAGAGTGTCAAAGGAAATTATGGAATCCACCATAAACAACATTCTTAATGCTTTTGATGCTCATGAAATTGAGAGCATAAGGAGCAAAGAGTTGATTAGCATTTCTGCATATAGCCTTAAGATAGATGACTATATAATTTCAAATGGAAATAAGATAAATATGCAGATTGGTATGCGTTATAGTCAATACTATGACAAGACATTCATCTGGGTGGGATCACCTGTTATACCTTTTGAATACTAAAAAGGTATAACATTTGCCTATTTCATGTTCTCCAACTGGCATAGTAGTTTATCTAATTCTTGGCTTAAATTCAATACAACATCACTATCAATTCCATATTTCTCTATGAACTCATGGAGCTTGTCCCTCATGGCTTCTATTTTGTTGCGCAATTCCTTCTTAAGCATCCTTAAACCCCCAGATTTTCTTCAACGCTACAATTTTATAATATTAGCAGATAAAATTCAAGGAAATGCGTTATCTAAATTTCTCCAAATTATAACATTATTATGCATATTTTACAGTAAAAAATGAAAATTTTGTAGAAACGTTTAAAATCTACAACAGAAAAGCTTTCTAAGAGTTATAAAAAACAGTCATAATTGCTGTTCATCTCAAATAGTATAAATTAGCAATTATGCGAGGTCTAAAAACTGAGTTGGAGATGTAGATAAATGAAAAGATATGCACTGAGCATTATTTTTTTAATTTTTTTACTTTTTGCATTACCAGTGGCAATAATTAGTTGTTCCAAAGAATCCCTCCCAGAAAAAAGAATTTCTGATAGCAAGCTTTATCTAAACGTTTATGATTACCGGAAAGAAAAATTGATAACCATGGATCTTGAAGAGTATATAGCGGGCGTAGTGGCAGCAGAAATGCCAGCGACTTTTCATATAGAAGCTCTGAAAGCTCAAGCTCTTGCAGCCAGGACATATACACTGCTTAGGATGAAATATTTTGGAGGAAAAGGGTGCAGCCAACATCCAGAAGCAGATATATGTACAGATCCTTCTCATTGTCAAGCTTTTGTTGATCCCAATACCCTTGGAAAAAATCAAAAAAAGATTTATGAAGCGGTGAATTCCACCAAAGGTGAGGTAATTGTATATGAAGATAAACTTATAGATGCAGTTTTTCACTCCACCAGTGGAGGGATAACTGAAAATTCAGAGGATGTATGGGTTAATAAAGTACCATACCTTAGAAGCGTATTAAGTCAATATGAAGACCACTCTCCAAAACTTATAAGCAGGAAGGAAATAAGCATAGATGACTTTGTATCAGGAATGTTATCTTTGGATAATACTATCACGTTGGATAAAAAAAATCTTGAGAGTCAGATACAGATAATAGAGAGAAGCAGTGGAGGAAGAGTAATGAAAATAAAAATTGGAGACAAATATTTCAGTGGCAGGGACATTAGGGAGCAATTCGGATTGAACTCAACAAATTTTTCCATTGATATTGGCAAAAATCGCATAACATTTGAAGTTATAGGATATGGACATGGAATAGGAATGAGCCAATATGGAGCTGATGGTATGGCAAATCATGGTGCCACATATCAGGAAATAATCAAGCATTATTACACTGGTGTGGAAATTGTCCCATTAGAAAGCTTGCAATAATTTTTGTATTATTTTTCAAACCTCTGGCAATAATACTGTTGGAGGTGTAGCAAATGAAGTTTAATGAATTATTATCGAAACGAAAAATAATTATCCCTGTTGTAATCATAATAATTGCAATGTTGGCAACTGTAGGAGCATGGCAGTACAAAAGATACTTGGACAACAAATTTTCTGGAATGGATTTTGAAAGAGGATTGGAAGAGTTCGAAGACTTGGAGGAGTCGGAGGAGGATGGAGAGGAGAAAAATTCTTTTGAAGGCAGCATAAGCATAGTAGAAGAAGAGCCTACAGAACAAGCTGAAGGCTCTAGAGAAGATATTACAGAAGTAAATGCCACTCAGCCCTCCCAACCAAAGATATCTGAGAAAAAATCTGAAGAAACTGCTGTGACAGCAATTAAGCTGCAAGAACCAAAGGTAGAGACTATGCTGGCACCTGTATTTGGAACTATATCTTTAGATTATTCAGATTCACAACTTGTCTATTCGAAGACTCTCGACATGTGGACTACTCATGAAGGATTGGACATAAAAGCAGAAGAAGGCAGCCAAGTTAGAGCCGTGATGGATGGAATAATATCTGAAGTAACTAATGATCCTCAATGGGGCATGACCATAGCAATTGACCATGGTGGCGGAGTAACAACCATATATAGCAACTTGTCTACGCTGGACATGGTTACCGTAGGTCAGGAAGTGAAAAAAGGTGATGTCATAAGTGGAGTTGGAAAAACTGCCATTATTGAAATCGCAGAGGAGCCTCATTTGCATTTTGAAATAATGAAGGATGGCAAAAGCTTGGACCCCAAAATTTATTTGCCCAAGCAATCATTGAAACGATAGGGGTGTGAGTTTAATAGATGTTCTATATTGATAGATTTTTGCATATTAATTTAAAGAAGACACAGATAAGGGGGTATATGAATTGAAGGATTACATTGAAGAAAGAGCACTTGAAATAGCAAAGTATATAATAAGCAGCAGGACAACAGTTAGAGATGCGGCAAAAATATTTGGTGTAAGCAAAAGTACGGTACATAAGGATGTTACCGAGAGACTGCCTAAGATAAATCCGGTGGTAGCTCTTCAGGTTAAGGAAGTAATGGATAAAAATAAAGCAGAAAGGCATATCAGAGGCGGAAAAGCAACTAAAATGAAATATCAAACCTTAAATCTATAGCCCCCGCTTTAGATGTAAAGCTCCGGAAGCATAATTAGCACCGGAGCTTAAAATTTGTACAATAAAAAGGATTTTTGTATTTTATATAGAAATATATATGCTGAACTGTGTAAATTTTAGGAACGAACCTGGCGTTTATTCGTCATAATATATATATATATTTGTAAATGGAGGTATTTTTTAATGTTTGGTGGACAGGATATAGGTATAGATTTGGGCACAGCCAGCGTGTTGGTCTATATCAAGGGAAAGGGAATAGTTCTTAATGAACCTTCAGTTGTGGCTATCGATAGAAACAGCAATAAAATCCTTGCAGTTGGTGAAGAAGCAAGACTTATGTTGGGAAGAACACCTGGACATATAGTAGCTGTTAGACCTTTAAGAGATGGTGTAATATCCGATTACAACGTTACCGAGAAAATGCTCAGGTATTTTATTGATAAAGCTATAGGTAAGAAGAAAATTTTTAAACCTAGGATGGTTGTTTGTGTTCCAAGTGGAGTAACAGAAGTAGAAAAAAGAGCTGTTATAGATGCAGCTAATCAGGCTGGTGCAAGAACTACTAGACTTATTGAGGAGCCTATAGCTGCAGCAATTGGAGCTGGGCTTGATATTTCAAAAGCCAGCGGAAATATGGTTATTGATATAGGAGGAGGTACATCAGATATTGCGGTAATATCTTTGGGTGGTATAGTTGTATCTTCTTCTATAAAAATGGCTGGAGACAAGTTTGATGAAGCTATAGTCAGATATATGAGGAAAAAGCATAATGTTATGATTGGCGAGCGTACAGCGGAAGAACTGAAAATAAAGATTGGAACAGCATATCCAAGAGAAGAGGAAGTTACTATAGAAGTGAGAGGGAGAAACCTTATATCGGGGCTTCCCAAAACCATGGAAGTAACATCTCAGGAGATGCTGGAAGCATTGGCTGAGCCTGTGGCAGCTATAGCAGATGCTGTACATTCAGTATTGGAGAGGACTCCACCGGAACTTGCAGCAGATGTCAGCGACAGAGGTATAGTTATGACAGGAGGAGGATCCTTGCTTTATGGTCTAGACAAGCTTATTGCCAAGAGGACAGGCATTCCTGTATATATTGCTGAAGACCCTATATCTTGTGTTGCAATGGGCACAGGGAAGGCGTTGGAGACCATAGATATTTTACAGGACTCAGACATCAACAGTAGAAGATTAGGGAATTATTAATTAGGTGTTGTAGAGAAGGACAGCATGGTTTAGCAGAAAAAGATTCCATGGATTAGGACTGTGGAATCTTTTTATAAACTCATTCTAAACTATTTATATATCTATGCCGATAATATGAATGATAATCTAAAATATATAGAAAATGGTGATGACTATGATTAGAGGATTGTACATATCAGCATCAAGCGCTTTTACCGAAGGAAAGAGAATAGATACTATAAGCAATAATATTGCCAATGTTAATACTACGGGATTTAAAAAGGACTTGTATGTTACACAAAGCTTTCCAGAATTGCTTACTTTGAAAATGGGAGGAGAGTCTCCAAATATAAGCGGCGTAAAACTGCCTGCTCCTTTAAATACTATTGGTACAATGAATGCAGGGGTTCATACCAGCTTTGTGTTTACGGATTTTTCTCAAGGAAGTCATGCTCCTACTAATAATCCCTTGGATTTGGCTATAGCGGGGAATGGATTTTTTACAGTAGAAACTAATGCCGGAGAGAGATATACGAGAGACGGAAGTTTTTCCCTAGATTCACAAGGCTATTTAGTAACCAAAGATGGCCATAGAGTTTTAGGAGAAAAGGGATATATACAGATTAATGGTGAGGATATAAAAATAAACGAAAAAGGCGAAATATATTCCAACGAACAACTTGTGGACAGACTTAAGCTTGTTGATTTTGAAGACTATATGGCTTTGATGAAGGAAGGAAATAATCTATATACAATAATCTCAGAAGAGTGGACAAATAATGAAAAAGCTTTTACAGGAAGTGTGAAACAAGGATATGTGGAAGGTTCCAATGTAAATGCAGTTAAGGAAATGACAGAAATGATTACAATGTACAGAGCCTATGAGGCTAATCAGAAGCTTATCAAAGCTCATGATGAACTGCTGGAAAAAGCAGTTAACGAAGTAGGAAGAGTATAGGAGGTATGAATTATGATGAGAGCACTATGGACTGCCAGCACTGGAATGACTGCTCAACAATTAAATGTTGATAATATTTCCAATAATTTAGCTAATGTAAATACTATAGGATATAAAAAATCAAGAGCAGAGTTTAAGGATCTTCTTTATGAGACATTAGAGAGGGATACTATCAGAAACGGAGAAGGAAAACCTGTTAGCGTTCAGGTTGGACATGGTGTAAGGACTTCTGCCATAACTAAGTTCTTTACTACTGGAAATTTAGAGCAAACTTCTAATCCTTATGATTTAGCCATAGATGGAAATGGATTTTTCGTAGTCATGGGACCCAATGGTGAAGAATTATATACAAAGGATGGAAGCTTCAAAATATCTGTAGATGAAGATACTACCAGACTGGTAACATCTGATGGATATTTTGTGCAGGGAGACATGGGAGATATAGAGTTAGGTATGGATGTAAAACAGGTAATGATTGACGAAGCAGGTATAATTACTGTAAAAAGGACAGATGATACTCTAGAGGAGATAGGAGCACTTACTATAGTTACCTTTGCAAATCCTGCAGGCTTGGAAAGCGTAGGAAGCAACTTTTATAAAGCCACAGGTGCCAGCGGAGAGGCTGTAGATACAGAAAATGATGGATCCGGTGGCAAGGTATTGCAAGGTTTCTTGGAATATTCCAATGTACAAATTGTAGAAGAAATGGTTAAGCTTATACAGGCTCAGAGAGCCTATGAAATAAATTCAAAATCCATTCAGACAGCAGACGAAATGCTTAGCTTGGCAAATAACCTAAGAAGGTAAGGTTTAAGGGGTGGAAAAATTGATAAATCCCATTAATTCGGATTATAATGTACAAATAAAAACAGCAGTAGATAAGGCTAAGAACGTAAAAGATGAATCCTTTGAGGATATGCTTCAGAAGGCAGCTAAAGAAAATGACAAGGAAGAGATTAGAGAAGCATGCAGAAGTCTGGAAACTGTATTTTTGAATATAATGTTTAACAGTATGAGAAGTACTATTCAAAAATCAGATCTTTTTGGAAATAGTTTTGCAAGAGGCATATATGAAGATATGTTGTATGAACAATATGCAGAAGAGGCATCAAGAGGCAAAGGATTAGGCATAGGCGAAATGTTATATGAACAGCTATCCAAGAATCTTAAGGTAGATGAAGAGGTCTAATATGATGGATGCAAAGGATATTCAGAATATAATACCTCATAGATATCCCTTCTTGTTGGTGGATAGGATTATTGAACTAGAAGAGGGGAAAAGGGCTGTAGGGATAAAAAATGTTACCGTCAATGAGCCTTTTTTTCAGGGGCACTTTCCTGGTAACCCTATAATGCCTGGGGTATTAATAGTTGAGGCAATGGCCCAAGTGGGTGCAGTGTCCATATTGGCTATGGAAGAGTATAAGGGTAAATTGGCTGTATTTACAGGTATAGACAAACTTAGATTTAAGAAACAGGTTGTGCCAGGTGATACTCTTCGCATGGAAGTTACTATGCTTGCCATGAAGAGAGGCATTGGTAAAGCTAAAGCAGAAGCATATGTAGGAGACCAATTGGCTGTCTCCGGCGAGCTCATGTTTGCAATTATTTAGGTTTATAAGGATAAGGATTTACACGGAAAACTCCACCGATTAACACGGTGGGGTCTTTTTAATTTGGTTGCGCTGCCAAGGGTATTCCTATTCCGTCCTGCTGCGTGCTACGGGTTACGAGCAGTCAGGATATTCCTTTGGAGTTATAAAAATCAATACCCATGTGAGCTGCACATATGCTTATTCTAGTTTGCTTCACCATCGAAACAATAACATTTAGTGTCTTTTAGTGGTTATAACAAAACCCGCCGTGTAAATCCGTGTTCTCAAAATGACCCTAAAGGAATACAAAAACATCCCGTGCCACGATCAGTTAGAATTCTCTTTTAGATGAGCATTAGAGTCACCAAAGTTAATAACTTATGCGATATTACATATCCCTTAGATTGACCATATAGCAGCTACAGTAATTATATCATTTAAAAGCTATGTAAATTCCGCGGGTTATGACCTCTGCCATCTTCATGACCAGATTTAACCTGATGTTGTGCATGGAGAGGAATTCTCCTGCTTCTGAGGAATCTACGATGCCTACTATAGAAATATCTCCTACAGGAGGAAGCCGCTTTCCTACACCTTTTCCAGGATGTATGGGGCCCTTTTTTATTTGAATGCTGCCAATGTTGTCTTCATTGCCAAGGCAGGCGTCTACAGCTATTATTTTATGATTAGGATAATCTCTTCTCACTTCATACATGTGTTTTGTAAGATTTACCGCGTGGATAGGATTTTCCAGAGTACCTAATATAGGGATTTTAAGCTCCATTTTGCTGAGAAATGTTCCTGTGAGGGGTCCTAAGCAATCACCTATATATCTGTCGGTGCCTATGCAGAATACGAGACATTTTCCTTTTATGTTTCTGCTAAGGTAATCAGCCAATATGATGTGGGAATCCTTCTGAAAGTAAAAGGTTTTTGGACTGTCCTCCAATATAATCCCTCCTGCCGTTGCTGCTTACTAAAATGTATATAGGCAGGAAGATTGATTTATACATAGGATTTGAATTCTTTTTGTATTACAATTTTGGAGGTTTTGTGAGAAAATCTATTTGTGAGCAAATGTGGAAGAGAAAAATAAAAATATTTTTGTCAGAAGAATAAATTTCCTCTTGCAAACTTTCGAAAATCTGTATATAATGAAATAGTGACGTCGGGGTGTAGCGCAGATGGTAGCGTACGTGGTTTGGGACCATGGGGCCGCAGGTTCAAGTCCTGTCACCCCGACCATTTTATTTTTTGGGCGCATAGCTCAGCTGGGAGAGCATCTGCCTTACAAGCAGAGGGTCATAGGTTCGAGCCCTATTGTGCCCACCATATTGAATAAGAAGCACGATTTTTAATCGTGTTTTCTTTTTTTGATTTTTTAGAACACGGATTTACACGGCAGCTACTATGGATTAGCACGGAGTGATTCTTTTTTAAGTATTTAATCCTTATTGTTCGCTCAGTATGACAACTTATGTATTTTAAAAATTTTTATATAATATTATAGTATATGCTCTTTAGTGGAGTTTAGTGTCTTTTAGTGTTCTTTAAACATGTAATAAATTCCATAAAAAAATCTATTGACAAAACCCATGTTTATGTTGTATCATATTCTTTGTCCGATAAATATGGGCAATTGAATATGGGGAAATTCCCGAGTGGCCAAAGGGGGCAGACTGTAAATCTGTTGTCTCAGACTTCGGTGGTTCGAATCCACCTTTCCCCACCATTTGAATTAAAACCCCGAATAGGGGTTTTTTTATACATAAAATTAATAATTACTTTATTGCAAAACATTTACACAGAGAGTCTTTCTTATTGACATTTTTTGATATATATGCTAATATGTTTTACAAATTGAATAGTAAAAAACCCTTATCAAGAGAGGTGGAGGGAAGGGCCCTATGAAACCCGGCAACCGGCCAGAGAGCGCGGTGCCAATTCCTGCAGGTTTATCCTGAAAGATGAGGATGAGTTTTCAATTTAATGAAAATGAGCTTCTTCATCTAAGAAGCTTTTTTTAATTCATAAGAAAAAGTAATAATAATGGTGTAGACTTTTTTTATGAATTGGAAAAAAGCTTTATTGATCGTTATAAATGCTTAACAGCAGCATTTCTTATTGTGTAATGGAGCATATTTTACTGCATAATAGGGAATGAACAATATTTTTAGCTTCCTTGGTAGAATGATAGGGCTATGCAAAGGAGATATTTTTATAAGGAGGAGATAGGATGATTAGAAAATTGTTTACTTCTGAATCTGTTACTGAAGGACATCCTGATAAGATCTGCGATCAGATATCAGATGCAGTTTTGGATGCCATACTGGAGCAAGATCCAATGGGAAGAGTAGCCTGTGAGGTTAGTGCAACAACAGGACTTGTTGTGGTTATGGGTGAGATAACAACCAAATGCTATGTTGATATACCGAAAATAGTTAGAGAAACAATAGAAGAGATCGGTTATACTCGAGCAAAGTTTGGTTTTGATGCGGAAACCTGTGGAGTGATCACATCTATAAATGAACAGTCTCCTGATATTGCCCTTGGAGTAGATAAGGCATTGGAGGCTAAAAAGGGTGAAATGACAGAAGCCGAGGTTGAAGCCATAGGTGCAGGAGATCAGGGTATGATGTTTGGTTTTGCTTGTGATGAGACTCCTGAGCTAATGCCCATGCCAATATCTCTAGCGCATAAATTAGCCAGAAGACTTGCACAGGTAAGAAAAGACGGAACATTAGATTATCTAAGACCTGACGGAAAGACACAGGTTACAGTGGAATACATAGATGATAAGCCGGTAAGAGTTGATACTGTGGTAATTTCTACTCAGCACAGTCCTGATGTGGATCATGATACCATAGAAAGGGATATGATAGAACATGTTGTAAAGCCTATAATACCTGCAGATATGCTTGACGACAAGACCAAGTATTATATAAATCCTACCGGTAGATTTGTAATAGGAGGTCCTCATGGAGATTCAGGCTTGACAGGAAGGAAGATAATAGTTGATACCTATGGTGGTTATGCAAGGCATGGTGGTGGTGCATTTTCCGGCAAGGATCCCACAAAGGTTGATAGATCAGCTTCCTATGCAGCCAGATATGTAGCTAAGAATGTGGTAGCTGCAGGGTTGGCCTCTAAGTGCGAAGTTCAGATTGCATATGCCATAGGAGTCGCAAGGCCTGTATCAGTGATGATAGACACCTTTGGCACCGGTAAAATTGCTGACGATAAGATAGCAGAGATAGTAAGCAAAGTATTCGATTTAAGGCCGGCAGCAATAATCAGGGATTTGGATTTGAGAAAGCCCATTTACAAAAAGCTAGCTGCTTATGGACATATGGGTAGAATTGATTTAGGCGTATCTTGGGAGAAAACAGATAAAGCAGATACTTTAAAGAGAGAAGCTGGATTATAATATATAAAGAGGTTGTTGCATAACTTAATTGCAGCAATCTCTTTATTTTTTTGTGTTCACTTTTTCTTAACTGTTGCCGATAAATATAACAGAGGTAGATAGGTAAAGGGGTGATAATGATGATGAAAATATCAAATGATGTTGTAAATATATACGGAGTAATTAAGGAGCAAAAAGGTGAAGTAAAGATTGATGGAGAAAAAACGGCTATGTCTGTAAAAGGGCAAGAATCCCTTGAAGCAGAGAAAGGGGAAGCTGCGAAAAGCTATATTAATTCACTGCCTTCGGAATTGAAGCAAGTTTTGGAAAGGGTTTTTGGAAAGGACATATCCTTGGACAGAGAGACTGTACAAGTTATAAGAAATTATATGGAAAGGTTCTCAGGTAACATTGAAGAAAAGATTCAGGTGTTACAGAACCTCATAAACAAAGAACTGGACATAAATATGAATAATTTGAAATTAGTGCACGAAGCTTTGCTTGGCAAGGATTTCAGTGAATTATTAAAAGGCCTTGGTATAAGTATCGATAGTGGCAGTAAAAACCAAGGGAGTAGCAATCTTAGAAGTTTGGTAGATGAAATAAAAAGCTTGATTGCTCAAGGAGTTTCTTTGGATAAAATATTGGATCACATGGAATCCAGAGCGGAATCCTTGGATGATGATACAGAGGCTAAGATAACACTTATAAAGGCTGCCAATGAAGGACGGCAAGCCGCTGCCTATAGGATGGATGACCTGGCATGGAGGATAATAAACAAGGCTTTGAAGGATCTATCAGAAGAGACTGCTGAAGACAAAACATATAAGATAGAGCAAAAGCCTGATGAAATAGATTTTAGCAAATTAAGCCAGTTTCAAGAGGGACATGAAGAGGAGTATTTGACATCATTGCTGGCAGCTACAGGCTTAAGCGGAAAAGACTATTTAGTAACAGAGATAACACCAAGGCTAAGAGAAGCGGCTCAAAGCTTTAAGGAGATAAAAAGAGAAATTGCCAATAATCTGGATATGGCAGCAAAATATATTGAAGAACCCGGAGCTACAAACATTCATAATGCTAAGGTGAATTTGCAGAAAACAATTGATCTATTGGATAAAGCCATTTTGAAAAGCGATATAGCATTGCTTGGTGATATGAAGTTGGAGAAGGAATTACTGAAAGCAGACAATTTTCTTCAAAAAGCCAAGGCTTTACTGGATAAAGGAGACTATGACAAGGCATGGGATATTGTAAATAAAGTAAAAAATAGCATTGAAGCATTAAACTGGAAACCTTCCAACAACAGAGTAGTGCATTTGGCAAGTTTAAAGGAAGGGTTTATGGAAAGTCCTAAAATCGAGGACAAGCTAAAAACCGCATTTAAAGCTCTAAATGATAATTTTAAGAATCAGGACTATACTCCCAGAAAGGTATATGAAGCTATAAGAATGATGGGAGAAGATCATGAGGGAGAAACAGCCAGGTTTCTAGCTGGAGAAAAAGTTGACCAGGAAGATCTTCATAACAATATCAAATCTTTGCTTATGAAATTTTCTGATAAAGATGGTGTTGCATCGGAGCTTGTGCAGAAGATTTCTGGGAATCAACTGTTGAATAAAGAGAGCAATGGATTTTTACAGTCAATGTTTTTTGCACTGCCTTTGGTCATTAACGGAAAAATAAGCGATATGAAGGTATATATCAATTCCAAAAAAGATGAGAAAAAGATAGATTGGCAAAATTGCAGCATATTTTTCTTGATAGATACCAAGAAACTTGGGGAGACAGGTGTTTTGCTGCAGGCTTCAGGAGGCAATTTGCACATTACAGTTAAAAATGATAGAGAAGATTTGAAGGAAAAAGCCAATACCTTGATCCAGGGATTTAAAGAAAACCTGAAGGAATTAGGTTATGAAGTAGGCAGCATAAGTTTTGCAGCATTGAATGCCAAGGATGAAAATAAGGTTGTAAACTCAAACCATTTAACATCTCCTGGAGTAAGCTCAGTTAACCCAATTAAGAAAGGATTTGACATAAGAATATGATATACAAGAATTTTAATCAAATCCAGAAAAGAAAAAATTCTGGTATGATGGCCGCTGCTATTCATTATGATGGTGGCGATGATGCGCCAAAGGTTACTGCCAGCGGCAAGGGGCGCGTAGCAGCAAAGATTATTGAAATGGCAAAGGCCAAAAGCATACCTATAGAAGAAGATACTAGCCTTGTGGCAGAGCTTATTGATATGGATTTAGGAGATAATGTGCCACCTCAGCTTTATTCTGTCATAGCGGAAATACTTTTGCTCATCGAAAGAATGGAGAGTATGCTATAAAGATTGAGAGATTTCATGACGATATTCTTATTGAGTAAATCTGGAGGTGTTATTTTGAGGATATACAGTGAACAGGAATTAGCGGAGATGAAGCCTCAGGAACTGACCTCTCTGTTATATCAGGCATTTTTAGAGAAGTTGAGAGGGGCCATAAAAGCCCTTGAAGAAAAAGATCTGATAGGGTCAAATTATCTTATTCAGGGATGTAATGACATATTGGAAAGATTAGGTGCAGGAATCAACTATAAAGCAGGAATTATAGCTGATCAATTGGAAGCCTTGTACGACTTTTGTGCCCATAGGCTTATAGAAGCAAATATTAAGAAAGATAAAGAAATGCTGCAACAAGTATTGAAGATCATGGAAAATATATCCCAAGGCTGGTTTACAGCTATGGAGGTATCTGACTTGGAAACAAGTATTAATAAAAAACTTGAAAATTATGAGAGCCATTTGTACTATGAGGAGGCAAATTTGGACATAGTGGAATAAAATCTAAAGAAAGGGGATATAAAATGAGGATTAATACTAATATTCAGGCTATCAATGCCTATAGACAACTATCTGTAAGCCAAAATAAGGTTTCAAAGAATATTGAGAAACTATCATCAGGCTTGAGAATTAACAGAGCTGGCGATGATGCCGCAGGATTAGCCATATCAGAAAAGATGAGATCTCAGATAAGAGGTCTGAATATGGCGGAAAGAAACACCCAGGATGGAATATCCTTGATTCAGACTGCTGAAGGGGCTTTACAGGAAGTACATAATTGCCTTCAAAGGATGAGGGAGTTGGCTATACAGGGAGCCAATGGAACCTTGGATGAAAAAGATAGATTAGCCATACAGAATGAAATAGACCAATTAACATATGATATAGATAGAATAGCAAGGACCACACAGTTTAATGCAAATCCTCTTTTGAGAGGCTCATTATTAGCAAGACCAGTTATAACAACCAATGCCACAGAAATAAAATATGAGGGAAGCGGAACTTGGAATGGAAATGTGGTTGCAGAACCTAGTGAACGAGGACAAGTGGAACTTCAACTCTTGGGGAATCCTACTGACGCACAGTATTTGGCTATAAATGGCAAATATTATGAGTTTGAAAAGCCAGACGATCCTACTGATCCGAACGATAGCAAGTGGGGGGTACAAGCTGGTCACATTGCAGTAAGGGTTGGTAGTAATGAAACAGAAACATTGCAAAACTTATTAAATGCAATAGGACAAAATGATAATACTTTTGATATTAAAGCCAGTGAAATAAATGGGTCTAGTTTGATACTTAAAACATCAAAGAATATGTCCCCATCAGATGCAAATCAAATTGAAGTAAATAAATGGACAGCTAATGTAAAATTTGTAGATAATCTAAGCAATGAAGCGACTAAGCCTGAAACTGATAAATTAAATGCCCCTGATACATCCACAAATTGGAAGACCATATACCTCAACTTTACAGAACTGCCTAAAGCAGGAGATCAACTGATCATCGATGGTGTAGAAATTAAATTTGAAGATACTTCTACTCCATATAAGGATGGAAAAGCAATAGTAGGGGTTAAAGATAGAACCGTATACGATGTTCTAGCAGAAGTATATAATGTTATAGCTGCAGCGAAGAATGACAGTAAAGCTGAGGCTTTGGTAGATTTTAAAGTTAATGGTAGCTCATTGATCTTATCTACCGACAAAACTGACGGCAAAACAAAAACCGGTTCTAACAATGGATTGGATATAGAATTCAGAGATAATGACTTTGAAACCTATGCAGGCAAGGAAATGGAAATAAAGCTGCAGATAGGAGCTAATTATGGAGAAAGCATGAATCTCCTTATTGGTGTTGTAGATTCAGCATTTTTGGGAATCGCAAGATATGCGGATCATAAAGGCGTAATATCTACAGCGGGAGTTGATGCAGAAGCGGGTATAAGCGTACTTACTGAAGAAGATGCTCAGAATGCCATAGTATTTTTCGATAATGCCATAAGGTTAGTTTCCGAGTCTCGTTCCAGACTGGGAGCTTATCAGAACAGACTTGAACATACTATATCCAACTTGACAACTACTGCAGAAAACTTAACTGCAGCTGAATCAAGAATTAGAGACGTGGATATGGCTTTGGAAATGTCGGAATTCACTAAGAACAATATAATAAATCAGGCTGCAACTGCCATGTTGGCTCAGGCAAATCAACTGCCTCAAGGCATACTGAAGCTATTACAGTATTAATATGATAAAAAATATTCTAATCACGGATCACATGACAAGACTCAGAATGAATCCTAAAGGCAACGCATCAAGAACCATAAGGAATACCTGAATAGTAGATGCTAGAAACCAGCCACTGACCAAATGGGAATACCCTATAGCAATAGGATGTGATATATATGAAAGTCAGAAATATTGAAAAAACCAATACAGATCATATGGCGGCGAAAAAGGTCAAGGATGAGACCTCCGTATCTTTTCGTGAGGTGATGTCTACTCGTAGAGATGAGATAGATATGGAGCGATTAAACAAGCTCATGGAAGAAGTAGATGATCGAGGTAAAGTGCTAGCCCAGTCCATGACCGTTGAAGACTTGAGGGAATATAAGAAAAAGGTAAAAGAGTTTTTGTCCGAAGCTGTTAAATACGGATTGAGAATTCAACAGAGTAGAGGATTTAACAGGGGTGGACGGATGAGAATGTACAAAATTGTACAAAAGGTAGATGATAAGCTGCTGGAATTGACGGACGCAGTGATAAACAAGCAGGAGAAGGGAATAAAGGTGCTAAGCCTTATTGGAGAGATCCGTGGACTGCTTCTTGATGTATATGCCTAATATGTTTACTTGAATTAAAATTATAACCGACTTGTAATCAGTCGGTTTTTTATTTTCCACGTCATAACTTCTATAATGACCTTATCCGCGGAAATAAAAGAAAAGACCGGTCGGAAAGGTCATTATGGATAAAAATGCAATATTGGAAAAAGCTCATCCACTGATTATTTCATCAATTAATAAATATGCTCTAAGCAAGGATGAGTTTGAAGATTTGTATCAGGAAGGTGCAATAGTTATACTTGAGTCTTTGGATAAATATGATAGATCTAAATCAGTTGATATATTTTACTATCTAAAAAATCAACTTAGATATTTTTATTTAAATTATGGAAGATACAATAGAAAGACTGTATCGATTAATGAACCCATAGCTGAAGGCTTAGAACTTGGAGATACTTTGATGGATGAATCAAGCTGTATAGAGGATGATCTACTATCAAGTGCAGAAGTTGAAGAAGCATATAGGGCACTTATGGATTTAAATTATGAAGAACGATATATAATACAAGAAAGTATAATTAAGCAAAGAACCCTTGATGATTTAGCAAAGGAGTTAGGTATAAGCAGAACAACATTGTTCCGCCGAAAGAGGAGTATATTAGGCAAAATATATAACAAGATGAATAATTAGATGTTTATATAGATATATTAATCATCTTTAAGCTTCTCTTTCAGAGTTGTATATCTGCTGATTAATTCATCTAACTCTTTGCTAAAAGCAAGGATTTCATCATTTAAGGGATCAAAGTTATTCAAAAGCATATTATGTAATTTATCTCGCATTAGGTTAATTTTTGCCTCCAATACTGTTAATTCATTATGGTTATCGTTAAAATTTTTCATAGCAAGACGCCCCCCGGTATATTCTAAGTGGGCGTTTTGCCCACTGTATTTAACAATATATTGTTGAGCACAGTGTAAACTGTCTGTTATATATCACAAAAGTTTACCTTAAATTTTAAATAATTCCAAATGAATCCTTTTCTATATTATAATGGACAGAATGTACAATGTCAATATATTATTACACAAACAGTCTAATCTGTTATAATTTAGTTTTGTATGATAAAATAAGGTTGATGAGGTGGTTTTATGATATTTGCTCACCGACTTGCTATGCTTCGTGAAGAAAAAAATATGTCAAGGCGTGATCTTGCAAAAGCTTTAAACATATCTTACTCATCAGTATCCAAATATGAAACTGATGTTAGATTTCCGGATCAGGAAACACTGAAGGCAATAGCAGATATATTTCAAGTATCCATTGATTATCTTTTGGGAAGGACCGATGTTAGGAATTTTTACGAAAAAGTTGAGTCGGGAGAAAAAGATTATGTTTCAGAAAGTAAGGGGTATAATGATTTTAATAACATTGGACTGCCTGATGAAGCTATAAGGCAGATAAATGACTATATAGAGTTTATAAAACAGAAATATAACGTAGAAGGGAATAAATAAACTTTACTAATATTATATAACTAAATTACCATATTTTACATGAAACGTCAATTGTGATTTTCTGGTGACTATCATTACCAGAAATTTTTTTTGTATTTTTGCGGAAAATCACCTTCCCAGAAGTTATTTATATAGCGAAGGGAGGTGATATGAATGGCAGTTCAAGCAGAGGTAAAAAGCGTAAAGCTTCAGATTAAATACCTTGGTGAGGTGGTAAATGGAAGACAGACCTATATCACAAAGACTTACAATAGAGTTAAACCTAATGCGCAAAATCAGGACATTTATGATGTAGGAAAAATAATAGCTGGACTTCAGACTAATCCTTTATATGGCATTAGTAAATCTGAAGATTCAGGTCTGTCAGAAGCTTAGTATCATAAATTTTAGCATATGGGAAAGGAGGTGTTCTATATGGCAAGAAAGCTAGAAATGGTGTTTAGGGATGCTTTAGGAAAGATAATGAAAATAAGTGTAGATAATGCAGATGAAAATCTTACTGCAGATTCTATAAAGTCTGCTATGGAAAGCATCATATCAAAAAATGTGTTTGCAACAGAGACTGGAGATCTTATTGCAATAGATGGAGCCAGGATAGTTGATACTAACATCCAGAAACTTGATTTTGAATAATTAGGGAGGGAGATATATGGAGGAAATTTTTAATGGAGTAGCCAATATAGGTTTTCCTATAGCAGTATCCATCTATCTCCTTATGAGAATAGAAAGCAAAATGGAGAACCTTACAAACTCCATTAATGAGTTGTCCAGGGTAATATCTTCCAGGCTTGATTAATCATGAGGCTGGAGACGGAGTGCTCCAGCTAATGCTCTTTTTGCATCATTTCTATAAAAGCAGAGGCAATGTCTGGGTCAAATTGGGTACCACTGTTTCTTTTTATTTCCTCTAAAGCTTTTTCTACACTGAAAGGCTTTCTATAGGGTCTTTCTGATGTCATGGCATCAAAGGCATCTGCTAATGCTAAAATTTTAGATTCTGTCAACAGGCTTCTTCCATCTACCCCCAAAGGATAACCCTTTCCGTCAAACCTCTCATGATGTTGATAAATTATTTTTCTTATATCATCAAAATATTCGATATCCGACAATATTTCATAACCTATGGAGGGATGTTTCTTTACAATGGAATATTCCTTTGATGTGAGGATACCGGGTTTGTTTAGTATGCCTTCCGGTATTCCTATTTTTCCTATATCATGGAGTATGGCAGCAATCTTGAGTTTATAGAGCCTATCATTACTAAGTCCTAGGTAATTAGCGGTTTTTACCGAAAGCTCTGTGACTCTGTCACAGTGTCCCCTTGTATATGTATCTTTGGCCTCAATGGCCTTTGCCAAAGATTTGGCAGTATCTTCATAAGTTTTCTTCAAATCACTGTAAAGCTTGGCATTGTAAAGAGCCGTAGATGCAAGGCTTGCAAAGGAACATAAAATAGACAGCTTATGTTCATCAAAAGCATTTTCCTTGAAGGTATCAACAATGAAAACTCCAATGACTTCGCCATTATACATAATGGGAGCTACCATTTCTTGTTTCATATCATCATGAACAATGATTATGTTATCTATGCTATTAACATCTTTTATAAGTAAAGCTCTCTTTTCTCTGACGCATAGAGCACAGACACCTTTACCATTAATAGCAAATTTCATATTTAAGAAGCCTTCAATAGGAGGTCCATTCCAATACTTTACTATCAAAAATTTCTTTTCATCATCCAGAAGCATTATAGCAAGTATATCATAAGCCAATATGCCTTTTAATAGTTCATCCATGTCTTGAAATAATGTGTCAATATTGAGATTTGAGTTTATCTTTTTTGAAATAGTATATAAGGCGGATAATTCTTGATTTTTATCTTGGAGTTCTTTTTTGGATTCATTTAATTTTTTTATATAGTTGGTAAGTTCGTTGTTTATGGTGTATGTTTCTTTATATAATGCTTCGATTTCATCCCTTTGAAGGCTTATCAAAGTTAAAATCTGTTCTTTATCCATTGAGGTTTTTCTGGCAATAGTCTCAGCTGAATCCGTATTATTTTTAACAAGAACTCTGTAATAATGATGTGCAAATATAGAAAACACTACGATTAATACTATGTACTTAAGCAACTCTGCTGTCTCCATTTCTCATTTCCAAATTTTATGTCCCATGATGTTCATTATATCAGATGAGAACAGAATTGAATAGATTATTTGACGAAAAGTGTAAAATTTTGTGAAAAGTAGCACAACAGGGCTAAAAATGAGCTGTTGACATCGAACATATGTTCGTATATAATTATTTCAAAAGTGGTAATTTCACCCAAAAGGAGGTGGCTTAATTGGATTTGGATTTTTTTCAACAACATGATATTTGGGCATTTACTCCTGAATATTCCCATGGCATGGGGGAAGTAACCAGAGTAATTGTATCGGCGGGAGAAGATAAGATTTTACCTATGACTATGAGAAGTTTTCGTAATAATCTATGCCGTTTTTATTCTATTGATTATTATAGCATGCGAAGAAAATATGGTCAGATAATAGGAAGTGTAAATTGTGTGCCCATACCCATAAGCAGCACCAAGATATTTATACAGCTGAAAGTCAGAAGTCCTAGAGTCAGAAATGATTGTGCCATGGGATATGTAGATATTGCTTCAATATCTCACCTGGGAGAATCAAGGGATAAAAGCAAAACGGAAATTGTGTTTAAGGATGAAAGAAAATTAGAAGTCATATGGGGTGTGGCAACAGTGAAGAAGCACATCAAGAATGCCAGACTGGTTTTAGATCATTATAGAAATGAAAAAGGTCTTGATGCCTATCCGGAGGAGTTGGAAAGATTATATTCCAATCTAGATAAGCCGGCCACAAAGGGGGATATTGTAATATTAGCCAGGGAAATACTAACCATTAAAAACAGTTTAAAGGAACATGAAAATAGGTTATAATTAAGAAAAAATGATTGAGGGTTATTGGCATGGATGAGATACAAGGCATGATAAGTGAAGTGGTCTTCAGAAATGAAGTAAATGGTTATACTGTTCTGGAATTGCAGGATGATGTGGAAGAGAATACTGTAGTAGGATATTTTCCCTACGTAAATATAGGGGAAACCATAAAAGCAGTAGGAACTTGGGTTGAACATCCCGATTATGGAAGGCAGTTTAAGATGGAGACCTATCAGGTAGTGACTCCTGCCACATTAAATGGAATAGAAAGGTATTTATCTTCGGGACTGATACCAGGCATAGGAGCTGCTACTGCGAAGAAGATGGTGGAGAAGTTTGGACTGGATACCTTGGATATAATTCAATACAACCCTCAAAGGCTTACCGAAATAGACGGCATAGGGCAAAAAAAAGCTCAAAAGATTTACGAAGCTTTTCAAGAGCAGAGAGAGCTCAAGGATATAATGCTTTTCCTTGAAAGCTATAATATTAGTCCTGCTTATGCAGTTAGGATTTATAAAACTTATGGAGCCAACACTATAAAGGTAATAAGAGAGAACCCATATAATCTGGCAGATGATGTGTTTGGCATAGGTTTCAAGATGGCAGACAGAATAGCTCAAAGCATGGGCATACCTCTTGATTCTGAATATAGAATAGCTTCGGGAACCAGATATGTGCTTAGTCAATTTCACAATAACGGTCATAGCTATATACCTCAGGATAAGCTCATAAAGACTGCTGCAGAGCTTCTCGATGTAAGAGAAGAAGCTGTAGAAAATATGTTGATGGGCTTGTATATAGATAGAAAAATAGTAGTGGATGATTTGGATGGTGTAAAGGCGGTATATTCAATTGCTTTCTACAAAGCAGAAGTAGGTGTTGCCAGAAGACTTTTAGCTTTGGCCCAATATCCGGTTTTTGAAGTCAATTTTGATATAGAGCATGAGATAAACCAAATAGAGAAAGAAGAGGGCATATGCCTTGCCACAAACCAGAAGGAAGCAGTGGAGAAAGCCGTAACAAAAGGTTTACTGGTTGTTACAGGAGGACCGGGAACCGGTAAAACCACAACTATTAAGGCAATAATAAGACTTTTTGAGAGGATGGGGTTATCTGTACTTCTGTGTGCACCCACAGGACGAGCAGCTAAAAGGATGCAGGAGGCTACAGGGAGAGAATCTAAAACAATACACAGGCTTTTGGAATATGGCTATGGAGACAGGGACGAAGATATGATGTTTCAGAGAAACGAGGATTCTCCCTTGGAGGCAAATGTAGTTATAGTGGATGAGGTATCCATGGTTGATATATTGCTGATGAATAACCTTCTGAAAGCTATAAGCGAAGGTACAAGGCTTATTCTTGTAGGAGATGTGGATCAACTGCCTTCCGTAGGGCCTGGCTGCGTTTTAAGAGATATAATAAACAGCGAGGCAGTAACAGTGGTAAGGCTTAATGAGATTTTCAGACAGGCTCAGGAGAGCCTTATAGTAGTTAATGCCCATAGAATAAACAAGGGTGAAGCTCCCATACTCAATATTAAGAACAAGGATTTTTTCTTTATGAGGGAGGAGAGTCAGACAGGAATTCTTGAAAAAATTAAAGAGCTTTGCAAGGATAGACTTCCAAAATATTCAGGTTATAGCAGCATTGAAGGCATACAGGTTTTGTCTCCTATGAAAAAGGGTATCTGTGGAGTTATAAATCTAAATACTGAACTTCAAAAAATACTAAACCCACCACATCCCACAAAAAATGAGAGGCAATACAGGGATATGATTTTTCGTGAAGGGGATAAGGTGATGCAGATAAGAAACAATTACAAAATGAAGTGGCAGAGCTTGTGGGATTCAGACTACGAAGGTGAAGGGGTTTTTAACGGAGATATGGGAATCATATCTAAAGTGGATAATGAGGAGCAGACTGTGGAAGTCATTTTTGACGGAGAAAGATTGGTGAGATATGAACCTTCAGATTTGGATGAGCTGGAATTGGCCTATGCAGTAACGGTTCACAAGAGTCAGGGTTCAGAATTTCCAGTATTGGTAATGCCAGTCATAGCAGGACCTCCAATGCTGCTCACCAGAAATCTGTTATATACTGCTTTGACTAGGGCAAAAAAAATGGTAGTATTGGTAGGACAGGAGAGATGCATTTACTCCATGATAAACAACAATTACGTGACGAGGAGGTATTCAGGCCTGGAGTACAGGCTCCGAAGGCTTGGAAACTGGGATGAATTTATGGGAAATACTATTTCCATCCAAGAATAAGTGCATATTATGCGGTGTCAAATGTGAAAAACACCTGTGCAATATTTGCGGTGCCTCCATCAGATTTATTCATGAAAGAAGATGTATGAAATGCGGCAAGGGTTTGGCAGATGATTATGGCAAAAATACATGTCCAGATTGCCTGGAGCGTAATTATAGCTTCCATTCAGCCTATTCCTGCTTTTATTATGTAGGTGCAGGCAGGGAGTTGATTCATAAGTTAAAATATGAAGGTAACCTGGAAATTGGATATATTTTGGCAAGATATATGGCATATGAAGCAAAGGTAAATAATCTTAGAACTGATATTATAGTACCTGTGCCTATTCATGAGTCGAAGCTTCAAAGAAGAGGTTTCAATCAGGTTAAAATAATAGGAGCTAATTTATCAAAGATGCTGGCTATTCCCATGTGGGATTGCCTTATAAGGAAGAGGGATACAAAGGATCAATCAACATTGGACAAAATAGGAAGAAAATTGAATATGATTGATGCATTTTCTCTAAATATGTTATATAATGTAAATAACATGAGAATCTTGCTCATAGATGATATATATACCACAGGGAGCACTGTGGATGAATGCAGCAAGGTACTTTTGGCATCTGGGGCCGAGCAAATATATGTTCTGACTGCAGCTGCAGGAGTAAATACCTAATTTTGGAGGTGGTTCGATGCCAGAACTTAGAAATTGTATTAGATGTGGTAGGGTTTTTGCATATACATACAGTCCTATATGTAGCAAATGTTTGGAACAAGACGAGGAAGATTTCAGGATTGTTAAGGATTATTTATATGACAATCCAGGTTCAAATGTATTTGAAGTATCCGAGGCTACAGGGGTATCAGTGGAAAAGATAATGAGGTTTCTGAGAGAAGAAAGATTGGAGATAAGTTCAGAAAACTCAAATTTAGTGCTTGAATGTGAATACTGTGGAAAACCGATTAGAACTGGGAGATACTGTGAAGAATGCAAAAACAAGCTTGCCAACGAGATGAGAAAAGAGTTTGGCCTTAGTCAGATGAGGCAGGAGTATGTAAGGAATACAGGTAAAGAAAAAATGTATATTGTGAAGAAGAGGGAAGGCAAATAGTGCCTTTCTTTTTTTTATTATCTATAAACTATCCAGTGTATTTTACCGATAATTAAAGTGAGTAGAAGATATATGAGGTGATATAATGGGGATTAACGTTGATAAAATTCCTGGAATCAGCAAAATATATAAGAATTTTTCTGTTGATAGAGAAAAAGGAGTGAGAGAGGTATCAGCTATACAAGGAAAGAAAGATGAATTGACCATCTCTCAGAAGGCAAAGGATTATCAAGTAGTGTCTAAAGCCATGAAAGCCTTAAGTCAAGTTCCTGACATCAGAGAAGATAAAGTAAATGAAATAAAGCAAAAGATGGACAAAGGCATTTATGACATAGATGGTAAAGACATAGCTGAGAAGATGCTGACAGGTGGATTTGACAGGAAGATATGAAGTAAATTGAAAGTTATGAGGTGATGCTGTCGTGGATAATATAGACAAGATAATACTCTCTCTGGAAAAAGAGAATAACGTATATAAGGAGCTTCTATCCATATCAAAAAAGAAAAAGGATGTCATAATAGACAATAAAATAGATGAGTTAGACAGCATTATAAAGATGGAAGGCAATCTGGTACTGGAAATAAGCAAGCTGGAAGATGAAAGAGAAAAGGCTGTGGATGAATTGGCAAAGGAACTGGGCTGCGATGGGAAAGAATTGAGTATAAGTTATTTATGCAGCAAGCTAGAAGATAGAAGAGTTGTTGATTTGAAAAAGATTGCCGATAACATTGGAAAAACATTGAGTGAACTGAAAGAGATCAATGATTTAAATGGTAAACTCATAGAGCAATCTCTTGAGTATGTGAACTTTTCCATAAATCTTGTGGCCGATATCATGGAAGAGCAAGGTTCATTCAGAGGCAATTCCTTATTTGATGCTAAGGTTTAGGGGGTATTATATGAGTTCATTTGGCGGATTAAGTATTGCAGTATCAGGTATTTTTGCTCAACAGAGATCACTTGATACTACAGGACACAATATTAGCAATGTAAATACACCAGGATATTCTAGACAAATCGCAATACATTCTTCCTCATCTCCTGTGCAGGTAGGCTATACCAGTGCTGGAACAAAAATGAGCAAAGGTACTGGAGTAGATATTATTCTTATAACACAGTATAGAGATGAATTTTTAGATGCTAAAGTTAGAAAGAATAATAAAGAATTGGGTTATTGGGAGGCTCTCCTAACTGGAGTGGAAGATTTGGAAGGTATTTTTAATGATTATACAGATGAAGGAATACAAACTGCCATGAATAATTTCTGGGATGCATGGGAACAGTTGTCCAAGCCAACAGGAAGACTTACTTCAAGAGCTCTGGTGAAAGAAAGCGCTATAGCATTAGTAGAATCCATAAAAAACACGGATCAGCTTCTCAAGGATTATAGAGCAGATAAAGATAAGGAAATAATGGAAAATGTAGACAGAATTAATGAAATCACAAAGAGAATTGGAGAGCTTAATGATCTGATCATTAAGGTTGAAGCAAATGGAGCAGTTGCCAGTGATTTTAGAGATGAGAGGAATCTTCTTTTGGATGAGCTTTCCCAATTAGTAGATCTTCAGGTGGTTGATGGCAAATCTGTCACCGTAATGATAGAAGGCAGAGCTGTAGTGGATGGGAAGCATGTGGAACAACTTAAAGCAGTACCTGATCCATCAAAAAACGGATTGATAAAGCTGGTATGGGAAAGAGATAACCAGGCAGTAGAAATAAGTGGCGGTAGGATAAAAGCTTTATTTTATACAAGAGATGAACTTGTAGACAGTTTTAGGTCCAGATTGGATGAAATGATAAAGGGTTTGGCAGCAGAAGTAAACAGCATCCATATTACCGGTTACGGTGTAAGTGATGATATACAAAGAAAGTTTTTCATAAATAGTGGGGATCCAACCAGTGATTATATTGATATGTCCAATATCGCATTCAATCCTGAATTGAATGACTATGACAATATTGCTGCTGCTTTGAATCCGCCACCTTACAACTATGAAGATAATGTGATAGCTCTGAAAATACTGGAGATCAGGGACAAAAAGGTTTTTGGAGATACTAAATATGATATATCACAGGCCAAATATGATTTTGACGAATACTACAGGAATATCATTTTAGACTTAGGTAAAGTTGGATTGGAAGCATCCATTAATGTAGAAGCTCATAACTCCGTGAATACAGAGTTGGAGAACAAAAGAGGAGGTATTATGGGCGTTTCTCTTGATGAAGAGATGACCAATCTTATAAGGTTTGAGCATTCTTATAATGCGTCAGCCAGAATGGTGAATGTAATGGACGAAATGATTGATATAGTAGTGAATAGGTTAGGAATAGTTGGAAGGTAGGTGTGCGTTAGATGAGAACTACATTTGGTAGCTTAAATACAGCAAATAGCGGGCTCTTTGCCAGCCGCAAAGCCCTGGATGTTATCAGCCACAATATAGCAAATGCGGAAACAGAAGGGTATTCTCGGCAGGTGGTAAAGCAGAGAGCTTCTACGCCCATATGGGGAGATCCAAGAGGCATTATAGGTACTGGTGTAGAGACCTATAATATTGTAAGAATCAGAAATGAGTTTTTGGATAAGAAATATTGGACTCAGAACAGGGCTGTAGGGCAATGGGGGATAAAGCAACAGAGCCTTGAAAGCCTTGAATCCATTTTCAATGAACCATCTGATACAGGTCTTAGACAGGTTATTGATGAGTTTTTTGTTGCTTTAGATGAACTTGCTAAAAAAACAGGGGATTCTACAAGACGCATAGCTGTAGTTGAAACAGCCAATACATTGGCTAAAACTGTAAATAGGCATGGAAATGAAATAATCAGCGCCATAAGAGAAGTTAATGAAGAGGTTAAAAGCAAGGTGGATGAAATAAATTCTCTTGCTTTTCAGATAGCAGCCATAAACAAACAAATATTTAATATGGAACTGGGGGATTCTCAAGCCAATGATCTAAGAGATCAGAGAAATGTTCTTATTGACAAGCTTTCCAAGATAATAGATATAAGCGTAAGTACCACAAAAGATAAAAATAACAATGAATACCTCAACATAAAGATTGGCGGCATAACATTGGTTGATCATACAAACTATAGCGAAATGGCTTATGTTGAGGAAGATGTGCCAGGCATAAGTGACCTTGGAGCAGGAAAGATGGCCAAGATCGTATGGAAGGGGCTAGAGAGTCAGGAAGTAAAAATTCAATCAGGAGAACTAAAGGGTCTCTTGGACGTTAGAGATGGAAACGGCGTTGGACTGAATTATAGAGGATTGCCTTATTATCTGGAAAAACTCAATGAGTTTGCAAGAGAATTTTCAAACAAGGTCAATGAAATACATAGAAAGGGTATTGACTTTAATGGTAAGGCAGGAGGAAACTTTTTTGATGTTCCTGATGGGAATCCTGATAATATCAATTGCCTCAACTTTGCCGTATACGGTGCATTGTTGGCAGATGCGAATTTGATAGCAGCTTCCTCCGATATGGGAGGAGAAAGCAATAATGAAAATCTAAAGAATATTATCGAATTGAAGAATAAGACTGATATGTTTAGTTCCACCAAGGGAACGCCTGATGATTTTGTAAAAGCATTATTGTCATCTCTTGCAGTAGACGCTGAGCATGCGAAAAGAATGTCAATAAACTCCCAAGTCCTTATAGCAGATACAGAAAACAGGAGAATGTCTGTATCTGGGGTTCTGTTGGATGAAGAAATGGGAAACATGGTGAAATTTTCTGAAGCATATAATGCTTCTGCTAGAATGGTAACCACTTTGGATGCCATATTGGACACCACCATCAATAAACTAGGTTTGGTAGGAAGATAGTGAGGTGATTTTATGCGTGTTACCAATAACATGATGGTAAACAATTTATTGAGAAATCTATATAAAAATTACACTAAAATGGATAAATCCCAGCAAATGCTGTCTTCACAAAGAAAATTCCTCAGGCCTTCCGATGATCCTATTGGTGTCACAAGAAGCCTTCGATTGACTACTGAGATAGTCAATATGCAACAATATAAGAGGAATACACAAGATTGTGACTCATGGCTTCAAAGCAGTGAGCAAGCTGTTAACAATGCAATATCCGTAATGCAGAGAATAAGAGAGTTGACAGTGCAAGGATCTACGGGAACCTATTCCGAACAAGACAGAAAGAAGATTGCCGATGAGATTGCAGAGTTAAAAAATGAACTGATAAGCGTTGGCAATACCACATACGCCGGTAGCTATCTATTTTCTGGTTTTAAGACAGATAAAGCCCTTCTTAATGCAGATGGGACCTATGATTTGGATGGAGGGATACTTAGCGGCGGAGAGATAATCGAGGTCAATGTTGGAGTAAATGATAGAATCGGCATGAATATTTTGGGGCAGCGAATTTTCGGCAGCATGTCAACAACTACATATGAAGAGTATGTATTGAAAGGTATAAGTGAATTCAAAGGTGTATCTTTTGACAGTTCAAATAATAAATTGGTTATAAGCTATAATGGAACCCAGTATACTATTACCATGCCTGAAGAAAAATATACTTCAATAGATGGATTGAGATTTGTTCAGGATCTGAATGATGCAATAGCCAGCGCATCTCCCGCAACTACTCCTGCTTTAAATCAGTTAATTAAAGCTTCTTTAGAGGATGGAAAGGTAGTATTGAAGGGACCAAGAGGCTTTAACATAGAAAACAGCACAACCATGGATGTAAAAGATATCATGGGAATGGAAAAAGATCAGAATGCAGTACTGACAAAGGTTACAGTATCAGATCTTGACGATATTGATCAGGGAGTATTCAATGGTTCTACAACATACCTGTTGAAAGCTTCCGATGATTTTGCTGGAACTACAGCAGCCGCCAACTTTACTATATATTACGGTGATAACACATATACCATAACAATGGATAGAGAATATAAGAGTACAGAAGATAAAGAATTCATATATGATTTTAACAAGAAGTTGGCAGAGATCCCCGGCTTGGCAGGACATGTGTCATTATCTGTAAAAGATGGGCAGTTTGCAATAACAGCAGATAAGCAATTTAAATTGGAAGCTACTTCCGACTTTGATCAATTGGGATTTGATAATAGTAGTGTTAACGGTAGTGGTCTTAAAGGTGCAAAAGCTGCTTATGCCGCAGAAGGAGGCAAGCTGGATTTATTTAATGATAAGATATCTATATCAGCACCTGAAAACCAGCTTTATATAAAATATGGAGACAAAATCTATTCCATAAACTTATCTGAAGAAGAATATGGTTATGGTACAACCAAGACATTTAATGATTTGATAAAAGACATTCAGAGCAAAATAAACAGTATACCTGAGCTAAAAGGCTATGTTAATGTGACAGAAGAAAATGGAAGCATTAGATTCTATGCAGATCAAGCTTTTGAGCTGGTTTATGGAATGAAAGGTAACTTTGCAAGCGTATCTCCAACTATAACTACAACTAATGATAGATTTGATATTAAACTTGGTGATGGCTCACCAATAACCATTAAGCTTCCTCAAGGCAGTTATTCAATAGATGATTTTACTCAAGCTTTGCAATCAGCTATTGATTCTGAACTAGCACTTAGAGGTAAGATTATTGTCTCCAATGATGGTACAAATATATCTTTTTACTCACAGTTGCCAATAACTCTGTCGCCAGCAAATGGATCTGGATTGATAACATCAGATTCTTCATCAAGCAGTAAGCTCATGGATTCAATTGGATTTAATACAGCAAAGGAAAGCGTTTACATTGGCGATAGGGTAGAATCAGGAAGTGCTACTCAACTACTGGGCGTTATTGATCAGCTTGTAAAAGATTTGAATTCAAACAATTCTGAAGGCATAAGCAAAGCTCTTTCCAGGATAGATGCCCATATAGCAAATCTTAACGCTGTGAGAGCAGAAATAGGAGTTAAAACAAATAGATTGGAATTAACATTAAACAGAATAGAGGATGACAATATAAACTTAAAAGGACTCTTGTCCAAGAACGAAGATGTAGATATGGCTGAAGCCATAATGAATCTCCAAATGCAGCAGAATGTTTATAATGCTGCCTTGTCTGTAGGTGCAAAGATAATAAGCTTATCCCTGGTGGATTTTATTAATTAAGGAGGCTTAAGCCGTGAAAATAAAAACCAAGTTTTTTGGTGAAATAGAAGTAGAAGAAAAGCAAATTATAAATTTTGTTGAAGGAATCCCAGGTTTTCCTGAATATGAGCGATATGTGCTAATCAATGATGAGGAAGTGGGTTTCACATTCCTTCAATCAATAGACGAATGGAGTCTATGTTTCATTACTCTGCCTCCTGCCACTATAGTGGGAGACTATAGCTTTGATTTAAGCGATGAAGCTGTAGAAAAGCTGGAACTAGAAAAACCAGAAGATGCTATAACTTTAGCAATATTAAATATACCTGAAGACTTTAAAAAAATGACAGCCAATCTGAGGGCTCCCATAGTAATAAATGTGAAGAACAACAAAGGAATACAGGAGCTTTTGGATGGAGACAATTACAGCATGAAACATCAGGTTTTTAAGGGGGATGTGTAATGCTGGTATTGTCGAGAAAGAAAGATGAAGCAATACTCATTGGCGATGACATAGAAATAATTGTTACAGAAATAGCAGAAGACAAGGTTAAAATAGGTGTTAGAGCACCCAAGAACATGAAAGTATTACGTAAGGAGCTTTTGGAACAAGTGAAAGAAGAAAACATCCATTCCGCCGAATCAAAGGTGGATTTGGAAGCTCTTGCCAAAGTTATGAAAAAGTAATGATATGAAAAGCTTTGCAGTGACAGCCCTTGCGGGTGCTAGTATATCAAAAAATCTACAAAAAAATAAAATTAACCGCAAAATTTTTTAAAAAAGTATAAAGTTCTATAAAATACTAGCCGATAATATAAACAAAAGCAATGAATAAATCTCTAAAACATAGGGCCCATGTAGAGGAGATGCAACTTTGCACATAAATTCCGGAAAGGAATCCGGATAAATTAAAATTCAAGGAGGAAGAAAAAATGAGAATTAACAACAATTTAATGGCAATGAACACTCATAGACAATTGAGCATTACAAACACTTCAGCATCAAAATCAATGGAGAAATTGAGCTCTGGTTACAGAATCAACAGAGCAGGCGATGATGCTGCTGGTCTTTCAATTTCTGAAAAGATGAGATCACAGATCAGAGGTCTTAACATGGCTTCTAAGAATGCTCAAGATGGTATCTCTTTAATACAGGTAGCAGAAGGTGCTTTAACTGAGACACACGAAATGCTACAGAGAATGAGAGAATTAGTAGTTCAAGCAGCAAATGATACTAATACAACAGAAGAAAGAATTAGAATAAATGAAGAGTTAGCAGAATTGGAAAAAGAAATAACTGCTATTACTGAAAAAACTGAGTTCAACAAAAAGACACTATTGTCTGGAAGCTTTGCAACTTCAGAAATAAATCTTCAGGTTGGAGCAAACTGTGGTCAGTTCATTTCCTTCACAATAGGAAATATGAGTGCATCTGAGATAGGAGTTAGCGGTATTGCTGCTGCTGTTTCAAATGGAGACGCTAATGCGATCACAGCTAAGATAAAGGATATTGATACTGCAATAGAAAAAGTTTCTGTACAGAGATCCAAATTAGGAGCTATCCAGAACAGATTAGAGCATACTATCAAGAATCTTGATAACACAGCAGAAAACTTACAGGCTGCAGAATCAAGAATTAGAGATGTAGACATGGCTAAGGAAATGATGGAATTCACAAGACAGAACATTCTACAACAAGCAGCAACATCTATACTTGCTCAAGCAAATCAAGCTCCACAAACAGTGTTGCAATTATTGAGATAATCAGTTCTATAAAGAACCGGAGAATTTTCCTCCGGTTCTTTTTTTATATAAAATTAAAAATAGGAAATTTATTTAAGTAATTTATTTGTCGAAAATCTTTAAGCCATCAATAAAAGTGTCGATATATTATATAGTGGCATTATAATTATAGAAGCAAGGTGGTATGCAGATGAGAATAAGCCTTTGTATGATAGTAAAAAATGAAGAGAAAAACATTGTTAATTGTTTAGATAGAGCTTTAAAAGTAGTAGATGAGGCTATAGTGGTAGATACCGGATCTACAGATAACACTATGAAGCTTTTATTAGATAATTATGGAGAAAATGAGAAAGTTAAAATTATCCAATATGAGTGGGAAAATGATTTCAGCAAAGCCAGAAATAAATCTATAGAATATGCAACTGGAGATTGGATATTAGTATTAGATGCAGATGAGAGAATTTTTTGCGATAGGGAAAAGCTTGAGAGATTTCTGGAAAGCAGAGAAGATAAAGCATATATAATCCCAATTTATAATATTATGGACAGGTATAATATTATTATTTCTTCAACCATGATTAGGCTTTATAAAAATGAGAATCCGATGTATAGTGGAGCTATTCATGAACAGATTTTTGTTAATGGTAGGAGTTATTTAGGTGATATTATAGATGGGAATATATGTAAAATATATCATTATGGTTATACAGAATCCGTATTTAAAGAAAAAAATAAACAGGATAGGAATATGAGCATTATTAAGAACCAGATAGATGAAAATTCAGAAGTATCTTTTCATTGGTACAATAAGGGTGTCATGGAAATGTGTGAAGGAAATTATGACACAGCTATTGATGATTTTATAAAAGCCCATAAACTTAGCAATAAAACCAGGATGGCTTTTCACAATGATTTGGTCTTAAGACTTTTGCAGTGCATGCTTATGGAGAAAAAATATAAAATGGCAATTGAATTTATAAAGAATGTAGTTAGTGACCCAATAATTGGACAAATACCAGATATATATTATTACTGGGGTATAGCTCATGCTAAAAGAAAAAACTACTCTTTGGCAGTAAAAAATTTTAAGAAAGCTATAGATTTAGGAGAATATGAAAAGGGTATTACAAAGTATGGAGCAGGCAGTTTTTTGCCAAAGATTGAATGGGCAAAGGTGCTTCTTCTAGAAAAAAAGAAAGAAGAAGCAATAGCTAAGTACAAAGAAGCTGTATTTGATGAGCATAATGTCACTAGACAAGGATTAGAGGAGTTGAAATATTTATTAAGAGAAGAAAATAGGCTGGAAGAATTAAATCAGTTGGAAAAAGATTTATCAAGCCACAAAGGAAGCGAAGGTACTTCAGTAAACTCAGAATTATTAAGCAGTGAGGATTTTTATAAGTTTAAAAATGAAATAAAAGATAATATACAACTATTAATCGAAAATGGAATGATAAAGGAAGCTAAAGAAGCTATTAAAGAATATGAAAGTATTGTAGGAAATGATGTAGATATCTTTTCCATCAAAGGAGTTGTTGCAATGATGGAAGGTGATATGAAAGAAGCAGAGATGGCTTTTAAGGAAGGTTTGAAAATTGATGAAACAAGTTTTGATTTACAATATAATCTAGCTTATTTATATCAGATGAATGGCGATAATCAAATGGCTATATACCATTATGAAAAAGCTTTTAAATATGCTAAAGAAAAAAATGATGCAGATGAAATATACAGAATATTACAAGAATTAAATCCCAGAGATGACCAACTGATATCATCAGAGACAACAATTCCGAATACAAGCATAATTATATTGACGTACAATAATCTTGAATATACCAAGTTGTGTATAGACAGCATAAGAAAGTATACTCAAAAAGGTACATATGAGATTATTGTAGTAGATAATCATTCTACAGATGGGACAGTGGATTGGTTAAAAGAGCAGAAAGACTTAAAGTTGATACTAAATGATGAGAATTATGGTTTCCCTAAGGGATGCAACCAAGGGATACAAGCAGCAAAGGAGAATAATGACATTATATTGTTGAATAATGATGTCATAGTTACACCTAATTGGCTGAATAATTTGAGAAAATGTTTGTATAGCAGTAAAGATATAGGGGCAGTAGGAGCTATAACTAATTCTTGTTCCAATTATCAAGCAATACCTGTTAATTATTCTAATTTGGATGAGATGATCCGTTTTGCAGAAAGTAATAACATAAGCAATAATTCTTTATGGGAAGAGAGATTAAGACTAGTTGGCTTCTGTATGCTTATAAAAAATGAAGTAGTGCAAAAAGTAGGCCTGATGGATGAAATATTTACTCCAGGTAATTTTGAAGATGACGATTATTCTTTCAGGATAAGAAAAGCAGGCTATAAGCTTATGCTATGCAAAGATAGCTTCATTCATCATTTTGGGAGTGCATCCTTTGGTAAGGTTTCTAAAGAATATAGAGAACTACTGATGAAGAATAGAGAGAAGTTTGCAAAAAAATGGGGATTTGATCCTTATCATATAATTGAAATTAAAAAAGAGATAACAGAGCTTATATATAAAGAATGCAAAAAAGATGATATTAAAGTTTTGCATATAGGATGCGCTGGCGGTGGAACACTTCTAGATATAAAAAATGCCATTCCTTCAGCCAAATTATATGGAATAGACACTATAAAAGAAGCCATTGTGAATACTAACCACTTTGCTCATATAGAGATTGGAAAATTGAAAGATATAGAAGCATTTAAGAAAAATGCATTTGATTACATTATTATTACTGAGCCACAAAAGGATGAAGCAAGCATTATAGAAATTTTAGCGAATGTAAAAGGTCACTTAATGGATGAAGGGAAAGCGCTTATTTGTTTATATCAAGGGGAAGTGACATTAAGTAATAAATTAAAGAAGAAGTTGCTAGATGTATTAGGAGATTTTAAATTTGAGATAATTCAAGTTAACGGGCAAAGAATATTTTCTATGGAAAAACATTGTACCGTAGAATCGTCAGATGATATGAAGCTTACCTTTTATAAAAAAGAAGACCTAGATAATATGGATTATAGTTTATTTAATGATGGTATTGATGTAAAAGGAGAATATCTAAATATTATTAGAAGACTAGATAATAATATAGAGTTTGAGAATAATTTAGAACGATTAAGAATGATTATTGGCAATTATAGTATAGAAGTTGAAGAATTGAAAAATCTTATCTTAAAATATGGAATTGATAAAGTAAATTTATTTAATATTGTCGGAATAACTTACTATCAATTTAATTTCGTTGAAAAAGCTTTATATCTGTTAAAAGAAGCATTTAGGTTGGATAGTAAAAATACTGATACTATTTACAATATTTCTTATGTGTTGCATCAAATAAATGAAAATAAGCTTGCTTTAGATTTTTTAGAGAGAATTAATGTTACTGAGGATATAGAGTTGCAGCAACTTAAGCAGCAAATAGAGGAGGCAGTATAATGAATAATAACAAAATATGCTTTATAAGTTGTGTCAATAATCAACAGCTATATAGAGAAGCCCTCTATTATATTAATCAACTGGAAATACCGGAAGGATATGAAGTTGAATGTATTTCTGTAGAAAATGCTGAATCCATGGCGAGAGGATATTATGAAGCAATGAAAGCTTCTGATGCAAAATACAAAGTATACTTGCATCAAGATGTGTATATAATTAACAGGTCATTTATAAAGGATATATTAAATATATTTAAAAGCAATGAAAAAATAGGTATGTTAGGAGTAGTTGGTGCTAAGGTTATTCCAACCAATGGAGTATGGTGGGAATCAAAGAATAAGTATGGAAAAGTTTATGACAACCATGCTGGTAAAGTCAGTTTATTAAGTTTTGAAGAAGTAAAAAACGCTTATGAAACTGTTCAAGCAATAGATGGACTTACTATGATTACGCAATATGATATACCATGGCGCCAAGATATATTTGATGGATGGCATTTTTATGATTTGTCGCAAAGTATAGAATTTATTAAAGCGGGTTATGATGTAGCCATTCCTAATCAAGTATCCCCTTGGGTGATACATGATTGTGGTATTGTAAATGTTAAAAATAGATATGAAGATTATAGGAAATTATTTTTAGAAGAGTATTCAAAAGATATTTTTCCATTAGTAAGTATTCTTATACCTACATATAATCGTCCTGAATACTTTAGGCTGGCTTTAGAAAGTGCTTTGAATCAAACATATAAAAATATTGAAATTATAGTGGGCGATGATAGTACAAATGATGAAACAGAGTGCCTAATGAAGAATAATTATTTAAATAAATATAGTAATATCAAATACTATCACAATGAGAAGAATCTGGGGCAATTTGATAATGATATTAAGCTATATGAGATGGCACAAGGCGAGTATATTAACTTTCTAATGGATGACGACTTATTTGAAGAAACTAAAATAGAAAAAATGATGAATTACTTTATTTTTGATGATAAACAAGAGATTACTTTAGTAACATCGCATAGAGCTGTAATAGATGGTAATGGTGAAATAAAAGAGATATTTAGAGGTACAGATAGAATATTTGATGAGGATAAGGTTATTGATGGAATAGAACTTGGCGATTTTATATTAATGAATATCTATAATTGTATAGGTGAGCCAACAACAGCGTTATTTAGAAAAGATAAACTTATGGAGCCATTTGGTGTATTCAATGGACGAAAGTATGGTTGCAATGTTGATCAAGCTTCATGGCTTAATCTTTTATCTATGGGAAAAGCAGTATACATTAATGAAGTATTAAGCTATTTTAGAGTTCACGAAGGGCAACAGCAGCATAATCTGGGTATACTTCTAAAAGGCTATACAGATTATATACATCAAGTTATCACAGGAAGAGAAAAAGGTTTTCTATCAGATGATGATAAGTATATTTACACTGTGAGGAAATTTATTAAATATGGTGAAGAAAATATAATCAAGCCGTTAGATGAGGCAGGCTTTAAGTCAGAAGAATATGAGAACTTTAAGAAATACTATGATTGGCTTAAGGAAGAGAATAATAAAATTGGTATTTTGCATAAAGATAATAATGATTTACCTTTAGTTAGCATTCTCATTCCTGCATATAATCAAACAAAGTACTTAAAAGAGGCTTTGGAAAGTGCAATCAATCAAACATATCCCAATATTGAAATAATAATTGGTGATGATAGCACAACTAATGAGGTAGAAGAATTTATTAAGCCTTATTTAAATAAATATTCAAATATTATATACTTTAAAAATAAAAAGGAAAAAATGGATTATGGGATGACAAATGTAAATGAATTACTTAATAGAAGTAAAGGGGAATATGTGAATTATTTATACCACGATGATATTTTTCATGTTACAAAGATAGAAAAAATGATGAGGTATTTCTTAAGCAGAGATGATGTTAGCTTAGTAACATCACATAGACAATTAATAGATGAAAATGGTGAATATTTACCAGACGATAATTCAACAAGGAGAATAGTTGATAAAGATTCGATAATAAATGGAAATGAGTTATGTTTATTATGTTTAGATAAACTAATAAACTTCATTGGAGAACCAACAACTGTTTTATTCAAAAAGTCACTTCTAGAAGATGGTTTTGGCTATTACAATAACAATTACTATATGAATATTGCTGATATGGTTACATGGTTTTCACTTCTGGAAAAAGGGAAAGTTGCATATATGTGTGAATCATTAAGTTTTTTCAGGCAACATAGTAATCAAAATTCACAAAATTTAGAGGTTTTTTATACAGGGATTAATGAGTGGAAAAAAATTATAGATGATAGTTATGATACTGGTTTGATTGACAGTAAGATGGCGTATATAAATTATATAACTAAATGGTTTTACTCATATAATGTTATTTTAAAAGATATTCCCCACCAAAAGATTGATAGTAGTCTAAAGAAAAGTTTGGTTGATTCATTTAAAAATGCAATAGATATTATTGCAGAAGAAGCAAAACATAAACATGAATGTGTAATATGCGGAAATCAAGTAGAAAGATTTCTACCTTATAGTGTTAAAATGCCAAAGTCTATAGAAAAATATAGAATAGTTGGCAGTGATGTTAGGAATTTTTCTTGTCCTTATTGCTATAGTCATGATAGGGAAAGGCATCTAAAAATGTATTTTGACAGGTTAAAGTTATGGGGCAAGATAACTGGAAGTAGAGTATTGCATATTGCTCCAGAAGCAAATTTAAGAAAAATAATAAAAAGTTATAAACCAAAGGAGTATATATGCGGTGATCTATATCCAATGGATAGCGAGATAATTAAGATGGACATTACAAAAATCCATTTTGAGAATGAATACTTTGATTTTATTATATGCAATCATGTTTTAGAACATATAGAAGATGACATGAAGGCTATGATGGAGTTATTCCGGGTATTGAAGAAAGATGGGTATGCTGTCTTGCAAACACCGTACTCACCTGTACTAGAAAAATCATATGAAGATTATTCAATACAATCAAAAGAAAAAAGACTAGAAAACTACGGACAGGAAGACCATGTTAGAATTTATGGATTGGACTTTTTCAAAAGGTTAGAAGATGCCGGTTTTAGTTTAAATATAATAAACAACAATGAATTGTTTTCAGAAGAAGAATCCAAAAGATACGGTGTTAATTCTTATGAAGATTTAATTCTTGTTCATAAGCAATAAGGAGTGAAAAAATGATTAATGTTACCAAAACATACCTACCTGATGTAGAAAAGTTTAAACAATATGTAGACAAAATATTTGATTCAGGTTGGATTACAAATAATGGTCAAATGGTTAAAGAATTAGAAAAAAGACTTAAAGAATACTTAGGAGTAAAGCATATTATTTTAGTATCAAATGGAACTCTAGCACTTCAAGTAGCTTATAAACTTTTGGATTTGACGGGTGAAGTAATCACCACCCCTTTTAGTTTTGTTGCAACTACAAGCAGTCTGGTATGGGAAGGCCTTAAACCTGTATTCGTAGATATAGATTCCGATACATTTTGCTTGGACTATAACAAGTTGGAAGAAAAGATCACAAGGAATACATCTGCTATTCTTCCCGTTCATGTTTTTGGCAATGGGTGTGAAGTAGAAGAAATAGATAAGATAGCCCAAAAATATGATCTGAAAGTTATATATGATGCTGCCCATGCATTTGGTGTGAAATACAAAGGGGAAAGCATTCTTAACTATGGAGATGTATCTGTATTAAGCTTTCATGCTACTAAGGTATTTCATACTATAGAAGGAGGAGCTTTAATAATTAATGAAGATCAATTATATGATAAAGCTCGTAAGCTTATTAATTTTGGCATAACAGGTCCGGATACAATAGATGGCATAGGAATCAATGCCAAAATGAATGAGTTTCAAGCAGCAATGGGACTTTGTGTTTTGGATGATATAGAAAATATAATTAAAGGAAGACAAAAAGTCTATGAAAATTATTTAAATGAGTTTTCTGGTATAAATCAAATAAAGTTGCAGGTAATCAATAAAAATTGCACCCAAAATTATTCATATTTTCCTATAGTGGTTAGTTCTGAGAAAGTTTTATTAAAAATAAAAGAAAAACTTGAAGCAAATAACATTTATCCTAGGAGATATTTCTATCCATCTTTAAATACATTAAGTTATGTAGATGAATATGAAGCAAATAACTCATATAACATATCAAATAATATACTTTGTTTGCCTATATATTATAATCTTGAATTAGAGCAACAACAAAAGATTATCAAAATTATAAAAGAAAATGTATGAAAAAACGAAATAACAGGTGATAGTATTGAAAAGAATTATTTTAACAGGATACACTGGGCAATTAGGACATGAAATAACTAAACGTCTTGAGTGTGATTATAATAATTATTTTTTAGAAACAAGTGAAAAAATTATATTGGATAAAAGCAGATCAAAGGAGTTTGACATTACAGATAAAAATTTTGTTTTGGAATATATAAATGCAATAAAACCTGACGTAATTATCAACTGTGCTGCCTACACAAATGTTGACCAAGCAGAAGAAAATTATGAAGAGGCTTTTCGAGTAAATTCCTTAGGCCCTAGAAATCTTGCAATTGCTGCAGAATTTGTTGGGGCAAAGCTTATTCACATATCAACAGATTATGTGTTTGATGGTAAAGGAGTTATTGTAAATGGTGAAAAAATGCCATATAGAGAGTATGATGTTCCAGGTCCTATTAATGTATATGGGAAAACAAAATTATTGGGAGAAAATTATGTGAGGGAATTTTGCAGCAGGTATTTTATTATAAGAACTTCATGGCTTTATGGAGAAAATGGAAGTAATTTTGTAAAGACTATTTTGAGGTTAGCCAAAGAAAAAGGCAAACTGCAAGTGGTAAATGACCAAATAGGTAATCCAACCAATGCGGAGGATTTAGCGGGTCACATACTTAAGTTGGCTTTTACAGATGAGTATGGTATTTACCATTGTACCGGAAATGGAATTGCCAGTTGGTATGATTTTGCATGCAAGATAGTTGAGTATGCCGGTATAGGGTGTATTGTGGAGCCGGTAACTTCTGAGCAATATGCAAGGAAAGCCAAGCGTCCTTCCTATTCATGTTTAGACAACATGATGTTAAGAAGCACCATAGGTGATAACATGAGGTATTGGGAAGAGGCATTAAAAGATTTTATAAAAAATACATTAAAGCTATAGGGGATAGATAGATGAGTAATTTTGTTTTTAATAAAACAGGCATAGAAGGTTTATATGTTATTGAGCAAAAGATCTTTAAGGACAACAGAGGTTATTTCATGGAAACATATAACGAGAAGGCTTTTAAAGAAGCAGGACTGGATGTTAGATTTGTTCAGGATAATCAATCAAAATCAAAAAAAGGAGTATTGAGAGGCCTGCATTTTCAGAAGAAATATCCACAAGGGAAATTGGTTCGTGTTCTCAAAGGTGAAGTATTTGATGTAGCTGTTGATTTGAGAAAAAACTCATCAACATTTAAGCAATGGTATGGATGTTATTTAAGTGAGGAAAATGGAAGGCAAATGTATATACCTGAAGGTTTTGCGCATGGTTTTTTAGTCTTGTCTGATGAGGCTGAGTTTACATATAAATGTACTAATTTTTATCATCCCGAAGATGAAGGTGGATATCCATGGAATGACCCATCATTTGATATTAAATGGCCTTTAGGTGGAGTTGAAGAATTGCTGCTATCTGATAAAGATAAGAATTATAAGACATTCAATGAAGCTGGATTTTGTTATGATATATAAAGGGGGCTATTGGTTTGAAGACTTATCTTATAACCGGTGGAGCAGGGTTTATTGGATCTAATTTTATCCATTATATAATGAAAAAGTATGATGATATTTTTGTCATAAATTTGGACAAGCTTACATATGCAGGAAATCTAAATAATTTGAAGGATATTGAAGATAATAAAAATTATGTTTTTGTTAAAGGAGATATTACTGACGGTAAGTTAGTAGATTCCATTTTTCAAAAATATGATATAGATTATGTGATTAACTTTGCTGCTGAATCTCATGTGGATAGAAGTATAGAGAACCCTATGGAGTTTATAAGGACCAATATTGAAGGTACTTTTGTATTACTGGAAGCAGCTAAAAAAGCATGGCTTAAGGGAGAGAAATGGGAGGAAGGAAAGAAATTTTTACAAGTTTCAACAGACGAGGTATACGGTTCTTTAGGAGAGACAGGTTATTTTAGCGAGTTTACTCCTCTTGATCCAAGAAGCCCTTATTCTTCCAGTAAAGCATCTGCAGATTTGTTGGTAAAATCATATTTTGAAACCTATCAGATGCCAATTAATATCACAAGATGTTCAAATAACTATGGCCCTTATCAATTTCCAGAAAAACTAATACCTCTTATGATTAATAATTGTCTTAGTGGAAAAGATTTACCTGTTTATGGAGACGGAAGAAATATAAGAGACTGGATATATGTAGAAGATCATGCTCGGGCAATTGATTTGGTAGTGAATAAAGGTCAAATAGGACAAGTTTATAACATTGGTGGAGGCAATGAAAGAACAAATATCGATATAGTTAAGACAATTATAAATGCATTAAGAGATTTGCTTTCCGATGATGACATCAGGAAAGAAAGAATAAGCGAAGATAAGATTAAATATGTAAAAGACAGGAAAGGGCACGATAGAAGATATGCCATTGACTCAACGAAGATTAAGAATGAATTGGGATGGAGAGCTATGACTTCTTTTGGAGAGGGAATAGAATTCACTGTGAAATGGTATTTAGAGAACAGTCAGTGGCTTGATGAAGTTACATCCGGTGCTTATGAAGATTATTATAAGAAAATGTACATCGATAGAGAAAGAGGGTAGTTATTTTGAAAGGCATTATATTAGCAGGAGGAAGCGGAACCCGTTTATACCCTATTACAAAATCTATCAGCAAGCAGATTGTTCCAATATATGACAAACCCATGATCTATTATCCTTTATCTGTCCTAATGCTTGCTGGTATAAGAGATATATTGATTATATCAACACCTAGGGATTTGCCTGTTTATGAAGAGCTGCTAGGAGATGGCAGTCAATTAGGCATGAATTTTTCTTACAGAGTGCAATTAAAACCTAATGGTATTGCAGAAGCCTTTATAATAGGAGAAGAATTTATAAAAGATGAATCAGTAGCTTTAATATTAGGTGATAATGTATTTTATGGATATGGGTTTACTGGAATTTTGAGAGAAGTTGCAAGTTTAAAAGAAGGAGCTTATATATTTGGATATTATGTAAATAATCCAAGTGCATATGGAGTAGTAGAGTTTGATGACCAATGGAATGTATTATCTATAGAAGAGAAACCAAAAGAACCAAAATCAAACTATGCAGTTCCAGGACTTTACTTTTATGATAAGAATGTGGTTGACATTGCAAAAAATCTGAAACCTTCTGCCAGAGGTGAATTGGAAATCACTGATGTAAATAGAGAGTATTTAAATAACAAAAAATTAAAGGTAAAAGTATTAGGAAGAGGATTTGCATGGTTGGATACAGGAACTCATGATGCTCTGTTAGAAGCCAGCAACTTTGTTCAGACTGTTCAAAAAAGGCAAGGTTTATATGTAGCTTGTATTGAAGAAATTGCATATAGAAATGGATTTATTTCAAAAGAACAACTTCATGCTTTGGCAGAGCCATTGATGAAGACAGAATATGGAAAGTATCTGATGGCATTATAAGATATATAAAAAAAATCACAGAGAGGTTGATTATGATGGATAGATATCGTGAAGTAATAGAAAGAATACTGGAACTCCTAGATACTATGAAAGAAGGATTGGATTATGTACAAGTACAACTAACAGAATTGAAATACGAAGAAGCATTAGTTGTTATTAAAGATATAGTTGATGCTTTAGATAGTATCTATAACTCTATACAACCAATGGAAAGCCAACTTCCAGAAAACAATTTGGTCGCTTTTACAGCATCTATTAAATATAACTTGGATAACGTAATAAAGAGTTATGAGCAAGGTAAAGAGGCTTATGTATCGGAGCAAATAGAGAAAGGTATTGTTCCAAGTTTCTTGGTATGGAAAAAAGAGATTGAAAGAGTTTTAAGGCCATATGTGATCTCATAATGCAAATATTGATTAAATGGGTGATGAAATGATACCAATAAGCCTATGTATGATAGTAAAGAATGAAGAAGCGAATCTTGATAAATGCTTAAATAGTATTGGTGACTATGTCGATGAAATAATAGTAGTTGACACAGGATCTAAAGATAAAACAAAAGAAGTTGCCTATAAGTATACAGATAAGGTTTACGATTTTGATTGGGTTGATGATTTTTCGAAAGCTAGAAATTTTTCGATTTCAAAAGCTACTAATGATTGGATTTTAGTGTTAGATGCAGATGAGTTTCTAATTCATTTTGATAAATTACAAGTGCAAAATTTTTTGTCTCAAAATGAAAAAGCAATAGGCAGGATAGAAATAATACTTAATTTTTCTTATTATGATAAAATCAAAGAAGTTCAGAAATCTAGAGACAGAATTGCTAGACTGTTTAATAGAAAACACTACAAATATGAAGGAATTATTCATGAGCAAATCGTACCTTTAGATGGAATTGCAATAAAATCCCAAAATATAGGCATTAGTGTAGATCACGTAGGATATATGGCTGAAGAAGTAAGAAGGAAAAATAAATGGGAAAGAAATAAAAAGCTTTTGGAAAAGTCGATTAAGGAGAATCCTAATGATCCATACTTATACTATAATTTAGGTAAGATACATTATTTGACAAAAAACTACGTTGACGCTATAAAAATGTTTGATAAAGCTATGCAATCGGATATTGATTATAAATTGGAGTATGCCCAAGATTTGGTTATAACTTACGGTTATTCTTTGTTAAATCTGCGAAAATATGAAGATGCATTGAAAGTCATGGAGTATGAATTCTATTATAAAAATCTGGCAGATTATTATTTCTTGTTAGGACTTATAAAGATGAATATTGGGAAGTTTGAAGAAGCCATTGTTAATTTTAAAAAATCCATAGGAAAAACAGAAAAGGTAATTGGTACAAGCAGTTATTTATCATATTATAATCTTGGTGTAATATATGAGGTATTGGGAGATATTGGACAAGCTTTGAGTTATTATGGAAAATGTGGCGAATATGTACCTGCTTCTAAAAGGATAAATGAAATAATAAAAAGTGGTAAAGCAAAGAGGCAAATTCAAGAACATATTGAGATAGGCAATTTAGAGAAGGCTAAAAGCATTCTTAATATTATAGAAGATTTTCTTAAAAATGATCCAGAGATTTATTCAATAAAAGCCGTCATTTTTATGATGGAAAATAAACTTAAAGAAGCCAGAAGAACTCTTGAAAAAGGATTGCAAATGTTTAGTAATGATGAAGATCTTTTATATAATATTGAATATTTAAATAGTATTGAGAATACAAGTGATTAAAGTGAATTATGTTAAATATCAATGACTATTCAGTTAATTTATAATACAGCACGTTAAAAATGGACAAACAAGCGATTACCAAATTTCGACTATGGTATCGCTGTGTCCATTTTTATAATTATGGGTTTTAGTGAAGTTACCCCGGTTTGATGGATACAAAGAGAAGATGTGGCTAGTACTTGAAGTTTGAAGGAGTGTCTATTGTACATAGCTTAAACATTCAAACAGCAATCGTAAGCAATTAAACGAGGAGTTGGTTGACAAAGTCAAAAAAGTATTTAACCAATCTCGCCAAACTTATGGAAGCACAAAAAATACTTATGCTCTTAAGAATCGAGGTATCTCATGAAGCAAAAAACGCGTGGCTTGTTTGATGAAGGCTGGATTTACCTTGTTGCAGTTGTTGACTGGGCTATGGTAAGGTCACTAAACTAAAATATAATCGTTTAAAATTTTACTTATTTCATTAATTGAGTTAAACATCATTACATCTATAATAGACAGATTTGGAGTAAACTCACTTTTATACTGAGTGTAGTTGATGTTGTTAGTTTTTAAAAACTTCAATTTAATGCCTATGTTGTTGAAATCTTCACGTGAGTATAACTCCTGACCACCAATTGCATTATAATACTCATCAGCATTTAATATTTTACATATTTCAATTATTTTATCTTGTCCCTTCAAGGAGTTATTTTTTTGAATACACGATGACATAATTATTTCAGTATCTATTTGTAAATGCTTACATACTCTCCTTATACTATATTCCAGATATTTTGCAAGATTTTTCTCTGTGTTATTTACAATGTTTTCAATAATGCTGAAGGTTTCCAAATAGTATGGTGCTTTTCTGTAAGCTGTTTCTATAGTTTTTAATAGTTTTTTTCTAAACAGTTCACTATCCGACACTTCAATTTGGTTAATTAGTTTATTTTGACTAGCGCCGACCATTTGAAGATTAATTCTCTGAACTTTACCATTTAACAATATATTATTTCTATTAACCCATCCTCGATTAATATAATTAACATCGTCATATATAACAAATTTATCAACGGCATTTATTAATTGCCAGTATCCTATATATGGGAAAAAGTATGGTTGCATAATTGCAACTTTCATATTTTCACATCCTTCTTATTTTTGAATAGTCCTTTATTATTTCTAATCTGTCTTAAATGTAGTTTTAGTATTCTATGATATAGACATTGATTGTCAAATAGAATTTATTTTCAATCTGTATTTACTATAACTTTTATATTTGATAACTTCTACCTTGTTTATGATTCTTTCTAATAGTCTATTGGTGTATTGGAATTATGATGTTTTTTATGGTATTCATATACTTCAATAATTACATTGCAAAGCATTATTATTAATTCTACACTAAAATTTATAGCTTGTAAGTATATTATATCTAAAAATTAATGCAATAGTTTATATTTTTTAACATATGGTACAATATAGCTAATGAAAATTATTTTAGAGGTGATATTATGGGAACCATTAAAGCCTTCTATACCATGCCTCATCCTCCCATTGTTGTGCCTGAGATAGGACGGGGAGAAGAGAAAAAGATAAAATCAACTTCCGATGCCTTTGACAAGGTGGCTGAAGAGATAGCTTCCATGGGTGCGGATACCATAATATTCATAACACCCCATGGACCGGTGTTTAGCGATGCGGTGGCTATGTCCTGCGAAGACAGGATAAAAGGAGATTTAGGCAGATTCGGAGCTTCCCAGGTAGTTTTTGAGCATGAAATAAATATACCATTAACTGAAAAAATCATGTCGATGGCTGAGGAAGAAGGCATATTGACAGCAGAGATAACCAAAAAGTCTGCCAGAAGATATGGTATTGATTACGAGTTGGATCACGGGGTTATGGTGCCTCTTTATTTCATAAACAAGAAGATTTCTAATTACAAGATTGTTCATATAACCTATGGTATGCTGCCTAAGCTACAGTTATATAGGTTTGGAATGTGCATCAGGAAAGCAGTGGAAGATAGCGATAACAATGCAGTTTTTATCGCCAGTGGAGATTTATCCCACAAACTGTCACATGACGGCCCCTATGGCTATGTACAGGAAGGGGAGATGTTCGACAGGGAAATAATTTCACTGCTTGAGAAAGGTGATGTGATTGGAGTTTTCAACATGGATCCCAATGTCATTGAGAGAGCCGCTGAATGCGGTCTAAGATCATATTATGTAATGCTAGGTGCTATGAATGGATATGACTTCAAAGGAAAGCTTTTATCTTATGAGGGCACTTTTGGAGTAGGTTACAGCATTATGAGCTTTTCTTTGGAAAAATCCCATATGGATATGTATAATGCTTTATGTGAGAAAAGCAAAGAAAGATTCAGAGAAAAAACAGGTAACGCAGATCCCTATGTGAGGTTAGCGAGAGAGAGCCTGACCCATTATTTGCTCCAAGGCAGTTACATGGATGTACCCGATTATGTGACAGAGGAAATGCTAAAAACAAAAAGAGGAGTTTTTGTATCCCTAAAGAAGGAAGGGCAGCTTAGAGGATGCATAGGAACTATATTCCCTGTTACCAACAGTATAGCGGAGGAGATCATCAGAAATGCGGTGGAAGCTGGCACTCAGGATCCCAGATTCAACCCTGTAAGAGAGGATGAACTGGAGGAAATAGATTTTTCTGTGGATGTGCTTACAGAACCTGAGAAAGCCACAAAGTCAGAGTTGGACCCAAAGAGATACGGGGTTATAGTGAGATGGAGAGGAAGGACAGGATTGCTGCTGCCGGATCTGGAAGGTGTTGATACTGTGGAAGAACAGCTTAATATTGCCCTGAAAAAAGCAGGCATATCATCTTATGAGAATTATTCAATTGAGAAGTTTGAGGTTATCAGGCACAAGGAGTGATGCTTGTGATTAAGGATGCCATGTTTTGGGAAAAGCATGGAGATAGGATAAGATGTTCTTTATGCCCTCATAATTGCAATATAGGAGAGGGACAATATGGACTTTGCTCAGTGAGAACCAACATAGAGGGTAACCTTAAAACCATAAACTATGGAGAGATCACTGCCATAGCATTGGACCCCATAGAGAAAAAGCCTCTTTATCACTTTTGTCCAGGAAGTAAAATTCTTTCTGTAGGTAGCTTTGGATGCAACTTTTTCTGCGGATTTTGCCAGAACTATTCCATAGCCCATTATAGAGCCGAGAGCAGATATTTTTCTCCTGAGGAATTGATAGAAACATGCAGGCAAATAGATGATAATATAGGCATAGCCTTTACATACAATGAGCCATCCATATGGTATGAATATGTTTGCGATACTGCCAAAAAGCTAAAGGAAGTGTGTCCACAGTATAAAGTGGTGCTGGTGACCAATGGATATATTCAGGAGAAGCCTTTGACAAAGATTCTGCCTTATATTGATGCCATGAATATTGACCTTAAATCCTTCAGACAGGATTATTATAATAAAATATGCGGCGGAGATATAAAGTATGTATTGGAAACCATAGAAAAATGCTATGACAAATGCCACATAGAGATAACTACATTATTGGTAAATGGGCTAAATGATACAGTGGAAGAAGTGGAAAGGATTGCTGTTTTTTTGTCAAGCTTGGATAAAAATATCCCTCTTCATTTGACCAGGTATTTTCCAAATTATAAAATTCATCGTCCCCCTACGGATATTGATGTGATGCAAAAAGCCAGAGGAGTGGCATCAAAATATCTAAATTATGTATATCTGGGAAATGTTTAAATAACTCTAAAGAAAAATCTTTTTTATTACGATATATAAATTGAAAGGATTTTATAAAACATTTTCCACGGAGGGATATGGTTATGAGAGTTGAGTCTGTAAATAACATTCAAACAATACAGACAGCTGCAAGTATAAACAATGAGGCTAAAAGTAATGTACAGAATATACAGACTACAAATAATAAGCAAAAAGACAGTTATGATTACCAGGAATTGAGCCAAAAAACCAAGTATGAGCTTTCTATCGATGAATCCTTATGGATAGAAATGATAGAAAAGGCCAATAAGGCTATCACAGGAGCTACATGCAGCTTTGAATATTCCATACATGAAGGAACCAAAGAGATCATGGTGAAAGTAATTAATAAGGAAACCCAGGAGGTTATAAGAGAAATCCCACCGGAAAAAATTCTTGATATGGTTGCAAAGATGTGGGAAATAGCGGGAATATTTGTTGATGAAAGGAGATAATGGCAGTGGCAAGTAGTATTTCTAATATACTCAATACCAAATTGAGATTTACAGGAATGGCCTCTGGCTTGGATACAGATGCTATTGTACAGCAGATGATAAGAGTACAGCAGGCAAAAGTCGACAAGGTCAAGCAGGAAAAGCAGTTATTGGAATGGAAAAGAGATGATTACAGATCCATTATTAATATGTTGAGAAGCTTCAAGGATGAATTCTTTGATGTTTTAAAGCCTGCCACATATATGAGATCTTCCAGCACATACTATGCTTATAAGGTAAAGACCACCGATGAGAATGTGGCAACAGCCAAAAGCAATGGTAAGGTTGCAATGATGGAACATACAATTAAAGTAGAGCAATTGGCTGAAAAGGCAAAAATGGAATCCAGAGTTGGCGAACTAGGTCTTAATGGGCTTAGCATGGACAGTAAAATCAGTGAAGTAGCTAATAGTTTGGGCTTAAATTTGGAAGATAATAAACTCTCATTGGAGATTAATGGTGAAGAAATAAAAATTTCAGCAGATAAGACTTTAAATGATTTGATCTCTGCTATCAATAATAGCGATGCAGGAGTCAGAATTAGCTATAGCTCATTTTTGGACAAGTTTATTGTAGAATCCAAGGCTACAGGAGCAGATGAGAAGATCGATGTCATCAGCAACAGCAATGCAAAGAATTTGTTTTATGGATTAGGTTTTGATGTTGATGAAGTTAAATACGGTAAGAATGCTAAGTTTAAGCTTGATGGCAAGAAAGATTCAAATGGACAGGAAGTCATAACAGAAAAAAACAGCAACACATTTACCATAGATGGTGTCACATATACATTGACAGGTGTAGGAGAAGCAAAGATCACTCTGACTCAGGACACAGATGCCATATATGAAAAAATAAAGAGTTTTATTGATAAATACAATGAGATAGTAGAAAAAATTACTACAAAAGTAACCGAAAAGAGACCAAGAAGCGGAGGAACAGACAAGGGAGACTATTATCTGCCTCTTACCGATGAGCAGAGAGAAGCAATGACGGAAGATGAAATCAAAAAGTGGGAAGAGAAGGCAAAAACAGGTCTATTGAGAAATGACAGCCTTTTACATGGTGTTCTTGAAAGAATGAGAAGCGCTATGAATGATCTAACCGAAGCCGGAGGCTTATTTTCAATAGGCATATCTACAGGTAGCTGGAGAAACGGGGCTAAGCTTTTTATAGATGAGGATAAACTTAAAAAAGCCATAGAAGATAATCTGGACAAGGTTGTAGAGATATTTACGAAAACATCAGAAATTTCTTATAGTCCTGATAACAGCAGTGAATTGAGAGATAAAAGATATAAAGAAAGCGGCGTAGTAGAAAGACTCTTTGATGTTCTTCAGGATTACATAAGAACCACAAGAAGTGAAAGCGGACAAAAAGGACTTCTATTGGAAAAAGCCGGATTGGTCGGAGATGTTACAGAATATCAGAATACACTTACAAAGCAGATAAATGAAAAACAGGATTATATACAGGAATTGATAAATAAACTTTATGAGAAGCAAGAATCGCTATATATAAAATTTGCCTACATGGAAACAGCACTTAGCAGAATGAGTGCACAATCTTCGTGGTTTACACAAAACTTTAACAGATAAGACTAAGTTATGAAACGGGGGAAGCACAATAATGGTTACAGCAAATCCTTATCAACAGTATCAGCAGAATGTAGTTAATACTTCTACGCCTCAAGAGTTGACCCTCATGCTTTATAATGGATTAGTTAAATTCTTGAATCTTGGTATACTGGCTATCGAGGAAAAGAATTTGCAAGGCGCTCATAGCAATATTATTAAAGCTCAGAATATTATAGAGGAGTTTATGTGCACTCTGAATATGGACTATGATGTTTCAAAAAATCTATATTCCATATATGAATATATGAATCGACGCTTAATAGATGCAAATATCAAAAAGGATAAAGAAATATTAAAAGAAGTATTAGACTTTGCAAAGGACTTGAGAGACACTTGGGCTCAGGCTATGAAGCTAGCCAAAGGAAGTCAAACTGTAAATAAATAAGGGCATGATATACATGCCTTGTTTTTTTGAGGTGATATAATGGGAGAAAAATCAAAAGACATGATTATTAAAATCCAAAGCCTGCTGGAGGAAAAGAAAGCTGCTTTAGAGGAAATATATGAGTTAACCCTTGGTCAGAAAAATGATATTGAAAATAACGAGGGAGAGAACTTGCATGGATTTATAGATAAAAAGCAGGTGGAAATTGATAAGATAAAGAAAATCGATGAGGACTTTGAAGAGGCAGCGAAATTACTCAAAGAGGAATTACAGATAGAATCTTTTGAGAGTATTAGTGTTGCTGATTATCCTGAGTTTAAGAATATTAAAGATCTCATCACCGATATAATGGACTTGGCAAGGAGTATAATGGAGCTGGAAGAACAGAATAAAATTAAGGTTCAGAATCTAATAGATGATATTAAAAAAGATATTAAAATGGTGAATTCAGGTCAGAAATTCCTGAAAGCCTATGATAAGCCAAACATAAATATAAGCGGGATATATATAGATAGCAAAAAATAGAATTTGTACAAAAATATAATAAAATCACATAAAAATCTTGTATATTCTAATAATTAAGTATATAATATATTAAGTAGTATTTCCCAGGTCTGTGGTTGAAAATCGATGCCAGTCGCAGGCAAAACGATCCACGTAAGCAAAGCAAAGCTTTGTGAGCATGGTGCGGCTTAGGAGTAAGTCCGTCCAGGTTATACCTGAGAGGAGCTGTAGTGAGGGGCTTAATAGCTTGAGCGAAACTTCCAGACGGCGAGTGTGGGGGCAAAGACCAGGTCAGCTGTGGAAACTGCTAGGAAGGGTATACGTGGTCAGGTCAGGAACCTTTTTCTGGAAACATAAATCCCAAAAAAAGTTCTGGAGACCGTCACTACCTAAAGTATTTAAGAAAAGAGGGATTTTATGTTTCAGGACAAAACATTAGTATGCAAGGATTGCGGACAGGAGTTCGTATTCACAGCCGGTGAACAGGAGTTTTATGCAGAAAAGGGTTTCCAGAACGAACCTGCAAGATGCAAAGATTGCAGATCTGCAAGAAAGGCAAGCATGAATGGTGGTGCAAGAAGAGAAAGAGTTATGTATGATGCAGTATGTGCAGAATGCGGTAAAGAGACTCAAGTACCTTTCAAACCTACAAATGATAGACCAGTATATTGCAAAGAATGCTTTGATGCAAGAAGATAAGAAAAAGCCACTTTATGTGGCTTTTTTTATTATGCTAGTAAAGTATAAATTTTTAATTTATATTTTCCATAAAAGCCTTTCTTAATCCGCTTTATTTCATACAAGCAATTCCTTTATTTTACTGTTTTTGGAAAAAAAATATGCATATATTTTTTTTAAATATACAATACATAATTTGATGAATTTACTGACTATTATTACTTCACAAGTAATCAACAATTGAATGATGGAATTAATCCTGTAAATGCAAGTTATCAACAGAGTTATGCACATTATCCACAGCTTTTTGCTTTTTATTTGTGCATAACATTGTGTCTAAGTATATTTGTTTCATAATTTTGCTTAATATAAAAAGAGAGCTTGATAATGAATGATTCCTTAAAAATTTATGTAATCTAATAAGTATTCATCAAAAAAAGACGGTATGTGACAAATTTTGGGGAAATTGGTTGTATGACACTACTTGGACTTTTCAAGCATCTTAATCAATATCAATAGTAAATTTAGCATACTATTCCAGTGGATAGCTGACACACATCATTGACATAAATATAACTAAATAATGGATAAAGTTTAGAAGGATTATTTAACCTGATGTAGAATAAATTATATATAAACGGTAGCATAATAGTTGCGAAAGGAGATGTTTGTATGCGCATAAGAGTCAGTGGAAAGAACATTGAAGTAACCAACGCCTTGAGGGAGAGGGTAGAAAAGAAGTTAAGCAAGTTCGAGAAGTATTTCAACCCTGATACAGAAGTAAACGCAACTTTGACAGTAGAGAAGAATAGACATATCATTGAAGTTACTATTCCCTTTAATGGTATAATATTAAGGGGTGAAGAAGCTACCGAGGATATGTACACATCCATTGACAACGTTGTAGAGAAGCTTGAGAAACAGATTGCTAAGTATAAGACAAGACTTGAAAGAAAGATCAAGGACGGAAGTGTAAGATTTGAGAACTTCTCCTTTAGTGAAGAAGATGATGACGAAGAACCCAGAATAGTTAAAACAAAGAGATTTGCTATGAAACCCATGCCAGTAGAAGAAGCAGTGCTTCAAATGGAACTCCTTGGACATAATTTCTTTATGTTTTTCAATGCTGATAGTGAGGAAGTTAATGTTGTTTACAAGAGAAAAGATGGAGACTATGGTTTGATTGAACCTGAATTTTAATATGGAGGCTTCTATGGAAGCCTCTATTTTAATATTATATTATTTGCAATACAAGCATATATATAAGTAGGCAGAGGTATTCAATTTTTAATTTTATTAGAGGAATTGACAACTTTTGGTCGAATATATATGTTACTATGATGTCTATAGAGGTGAGTATTGTGGACGATAATAGATTAGTGTTAGAAGAAGAAATGAAATCCCTAATTTGCCGAATACCTGACGTGTTATCTTGCAAGGTTATATTGGGGGAGAAAAATGAAGTTCAGGATATACATGTATTGTGCACATCTGGGAGAAATGTAAAGCAGTTGGTTAGAGACATTCAATCAGCTGTCAGTGCAAGGTTCAATGTGGAAGTGGATTATAAGGTAATAAGCATTGCCCAAATTGAGGAGAATGAGATAAAGGATAATCGTCTTAAGATAGGCAGCATAGTTATGATGAATATGGACAACAGTCTTAAAGCTACTGTGATTCTGGAAAGCGATGGGAAAAACTATGAAGGGAACAGCATTAAGGTTAAGTCTGTTTCAAATAAATTTAAAGCTGTTGCTGAGGCTACTATTATGGCTGTTGAATCCTTTGTAAACACAAATGGCATATTTTATCTTGAAGGCATAGAAAGAACAAGAGTTGCCGGCAGAGATATTTTCGTCTGCATGGTTGGTTATACATATAAAAATAATGAAAGTCTCCTTATTGGCTGCAGTATGATAAAAACCGATGAAAATGAAGCAGTTGCAAAGTCAGTGCTGAATGCATTGAATCGGTTGATAAGCAAGATGGTTTAAAGTTTGACCGGCATTTTATCTAGCGGAGCGAGTTTGCCTGTCTTATTAGCGGAAGGACAGAGATCTTAGTAAAGGGGGGCAAACCATGAAAAAGATAGTTGCTATACTTATGACTATTCTTTCTCTTGTATTAGCAGGAGGAGCAAATTTATCTTGGTGGTAAGCTATAAAAATGCCGGTCAATAAAAAGGAGTGTTAATATGCCTAAAAAATTAAGGCTATATATTATGGTTATTGCTCTATTGGGTGTAATTACAATAATGTATACATTTAATTGGAGCAAAACTATAAATATAAATGAGTTGATTTTTTTTCTTATCCTATCAATTATTGCAGAATCGTTAGCAATACCTACTCCTGATCGAAGAGGAGGGATTTCTGTAGGATTTGCAATTAATTTAACTGTATTATTGATAATTGGGATGCCTCAAGCTATTTGGATATCAACTCTTGGTATAATACTTAGAGTTATAAATAAAGATGGTAAACTTCATCATATATTCAATACTCCTGTATATAAGACATTATTTAATGGAGCTAATATTACACTTTCAACAGCGTTAGCAGGCATTTGCTATGAAACTTTAGGTGGTATACCCGGTCAATTGGAATTAATAAATGTTTTGCCATTGATTGGCAGCATAGTTGTGTACATAGTTGTAAATGCAATTATCATGTCTATACTTATGACCATTCTATCAGGTGATAATCTGTTTAAATTACTATATACAAACATAGCATGGGTTATGAGAGACTATTTTGCCATAGCACCTTTGAGCATAATTATGGCATTAGCTTATGTAAACTATGGCATATTGGGAGTTCTTCTATTCTTTGGCCCTTTGCTTCTTGCCAGGTATTCATTTAAGCTTTATGTTGATATGAGAAGTATGTACTTGGATACGGTAAAGGCACTATGCCAGGCAGTAGAGGCTAAGGATCCATATACTCAAGGTCATTCTCAGAGAGTAAGCGAGTTAGCATATAATTTAGGAAAGAAGATGAAACTGCCTCACAAGACTTTGGAGAATTTAAGACTTGCCGGTATGCTTCATGATATTGGCAAAATCGGAGTGGACGAACATATCCTGAATAAGCCTGGTAAGCTTACAATTGATGAATATGAAAAAATCAAGATTCATCCTGCCATAGGCTCCAAAATCATAAAAGAAATAGATTTTCTAAAGGAATTAGCAGATATAGTAATGAGTCACCATGAGCATTTTGATGGTACAGGCTATCCAGAAGGGAAAAAGGAAGGTGAAATTCCTCTTGAGGCTTGTATATTATGTGTGGCTGATGTATATGATGCATTGACTTCCGATAGGCCTTACAGAAAGGCTATGACTGAAGATGAGGCTATAGATATAATAAAGAAAGAATCAGGAACTTTGTTTAATCCTATAGTAGCCAATGAATTCATTAGGATGATGGGGTACGAAGGGGAGGTAGAAAAGTGTGCTGGTTGAAAGCATGGGAAGTGGACTGCTGGTAGGCAAGGTAAGGGGTGGAAAGTTCTCCAATATATCCTCTGGAGAAATTAGAGGATGGTACTTTATAGGAGCTTCCTTCGTAGTTGAATTCTCAGCAGTGTATCTTGCTTCCAAAGGTGTAGATTTTATTATTCATGGTATATCCTTTATACATTTGTTATCATATATTTTATTGTTTATTGGACTATTTATGAATTGGGATAAGTATCCATTCTGGATTATAACTGTAGGAGTTTTTCTAAATTTTGTGGTGATAATGGCAAATGGAGGGCAAATGCCGGTTTCAATTGAGGAACTTAAGTATTTAGGATTGATTGATAACGCAAATGCTATAATAAATGGGAAGATAATTACTCATACTCCTCTAGTAGAAAGCACTAAGCTTAAATTTTTAGCAGATGTGCTGTCTATGCCTAAGTTTTATCCAAGACCAAAGGTGTACAGCATAGGAGACATATTCATGGCAGTAGGAGTATTTATTTATATGCAACATCTCATGTTAGGTAAACCTGCTAATAAAATTCAAAAGGTAAAATAAATAATTTAAAAGAATTCTCATTATAAAAATAGGTATAGCAAATCAGGCTGCCTTATGTTAATTTTTTAGGCCAGCCTGATTTTAATATTAGACAGGTCCTATGCAGTTGTTTCAAGGAAAATTAAGTATTACTCCTATGATAGGCTCATCAGCTATGTTTATTATGGTTCTCACAGGAAATTTTACAAGCCTAAGATACCTGTTTCCATTTCTTATATGAAGCCTGTGGTTCTTAACCTTGCCAACTACATTGACGAATCAGACTTCATTTCCAACATAGTAATGGTGGTTTGAACCATGGTAAGCATTGTTATTATTGAAATAGGGGCTATAGTTTCCTTGGGCAAGTTTTTATCAAACTCTTTTTTAGCGCATGCTTTTGAAGACATAGTTACTGCCATGTTTGGAGCACTAGAGATTGGCATGATTTCTAAGTGATTTAAGATGGCCATTGTCCTCTTGGTACTTGGTGGAGTTTTACATAAGATTAAAATAATTAACAGTGCCATTGTGCTTCCGATAATGATTTCTGCGGGTATCATCTGCTCAAGGTTTATATACAAGAAAAACAGGGTATAAGGATAGGTGTTAGTATATGTTAGATTATCTGATAAAAAACGGACAAATAATTGATGGTACCGGTTCTCCTGCATCATATGGTGATATAGGTATACGTTCAGGGAAAATTATAATGAACCCTAAGGAGGAGGCGGCTGAAACCATAGATGCAAGTGGAAAGGTAGTATGTCCAGTCTTTATAGACGTACATGGCCACACTGATTTATTTGCTTTTGTTGATCCCTTGTGCAGTGTAAAGCTTCTGCTGGGTATTACAACCGAAATCGTTGGTCAATGCGGGATTTCTCCTGCACCTGTCAGAGGTGAGTATTTGGAAGAGTATAAAAACTATTATAAGCATCTTGGGCACCTATTTATCCAAATGCTGACTCTCTTTTAGGGGTTGCAGCACTAATGGATACCCTGGATAGTTTTCATTTAGGAATAAACATGGCATTGTTTGCAGCTCATGGTTCTCTTAAATTGCCACATTAGGTCTGGACCCAAAACCAGCGGATAAAAAAGAGCTTGATGCCATGAGAGCTTTAGGAAGAGAAGCCATGGAGGCAGGTGAGCTTGGACTTTCGACGGGGCTGCTGTATGCTCCAGGCTGCTTCACAACAAAGGAGGAGCTTTCATACATTTGCAAGGCAATATTCAGGTACAATCCTATATACACTTCACATATACGTAATGAGGGCAACCATCTTATAGAAAGTGTTCAGGAGGCATTGGACATTGCTGAAGCGGCTGGTGCTTGCCATGATGTCTACCCATATACTGCCAGTTCCACTACTATTGGTGTAACATTGCCTCCGAGCTACGTAGAAATGGATGTTTCGACTTTTTTGAAAAATCTAAAGGACCATAGTTTCGTTGAGCAGCTGGAGCAAAGCATAATGCACCCTTTGATGCCTATATAAAGTTATTATATGACAACCAGTTGGCGGTTGGTGTCATATGCTTTTCCATGTCCAAGGAGGATGTAGATTTTCTTGTAACTGACTCTATCTGTATGTTTGGTACAGATTCGCTTTATATTCCTGGAGTTATGGCCATGACTCATCCAAGGGCCATAGGCACCTTCCAAAAGATATTAGGACAGTGTGTAAGGGGAAAAGGGCTTCTTACCCTTGAGAAAGCAATACATAAGAAGACCGGACTTCCTGCCTTATGGTATGGACTTGAGGGGAAGGGTTTTATTGCACAGGACAAAGATGCAGTTTTAGTGATTTTTGACCCAGATACAACAGACCAGCAATGTACCTATTCCCAGCCTATCCTTCCAAACAAAGGCGTTAATTATGTTTTTGTTAGAGGGAGAAAATAGCTGTAATGGATGGAAAGAATACTGGAGAACGTCAAGGTCGAGTTATCAGGAGAAGGGCGTAGGTTAGATTTGGTTTCTGTGGCATTATATAGATCCGGCATTGGAGCTGGCAAAGAAAGCAATATGTTCTGCAGGAGGAAGGATTAGGAGGAAGTATATCAGAATGCTTCCAATGGAAACATATCATAATAGAACCGTTAGTGTGTTTTGTGGAATACCAAATAACTTTATTGTTATAATAATTCTATTATGATAAAATTAAGTGGATACTGGACTAAGTTGATATATTTCTCTGCTGTTATAGGCAGTGAAAAACAAAGGATTATTAAGTCCAGCATTGACTCGACTAACATTCGGTGAAGGCTTAATCTTACACTGAGTGTTAGTCGAGTCAATGTCCGATGATTTGAGGAGTGATGATACATGTCATTTTTAACAAAGATATTTGGTAATCAGAATGATAGAGAAATAAAGAAGCTTGAAAAGATAGTAGACGCAATAGAAGCATTAGAACCTCAGATGGAGGCTCTTAGCGATGCGGAGCTGAGAGCAAAGACAGATGAATTCAAATCCAGGCTTGCCAATGGTGAAACATTGGATGATCTGCTGGTTGAAGCCTTTGCTGTGGTAAGGGAAGCTTCCAGAAGAGTCTTGGGTATGAGGCATTTCAGGGTTCAGCTCATTGGTGGCATTGTACTTCACCAGGGAAGGATTGCAGAGATGAAGACCGGTGAAGGTAAGACTTTGGTGGCTACTTTGCCTGTATATCTTAATGCCTTGGAAGGCAAAGGAGTTCATGTTGTAACGGTAAACGATTATTTGGCAACTCGAGACAGTCAATGGATGGGTAAGGTTTACAATTTCTTAGGCTTATCTGTAGGGCTAATTGTCCATGGCTTGGATCACGCCCAGAGACAGGCTGCCTATAATTCAGATATTACTTATGGAACCAACAATGAGTTTGGATTCGACTATTTGAGGGACAACATGGTCATCTATAAAGACCAGATGGTGCAGAGAGAATTGAATTATGCCATAGTGGACGAAGTGGATAGCATACTTATAGATGAAGCAAGAACACCTTTGATTATATCCGGTGTAGGAGAAAAATCCACTCATCTTTATTATCTAGCAGATAACTTTGTAAAAACGTTGAAAAGAGGAGCAGATACTAAAGATGAAAGCAAAGCTGAAATGTTGGCCAAGTACTTTGACGGGCAAGAAGAAGACGAAGAGGCCATTAAAAACAGAGGAGATTACACTGTAGATCCAAAAGCTAGGACAGTAATGCTTACAGAAGAAGGTATAGCTAAGGCAGAAAGATTCTTTGGCATAGAAAATCTGGCAGATCCTGAGAACATGGAGATACAGCACCATATAAATCAAGCTCTAAAGGCAAGGGCGTTGATGAAAAGAGATATTGATTATGTGGTAAAGGACGGAGAAGTAATTATTGTTGATGAATTTACCGGAAGGCTTATGTATGGAAGGCGTTATAGCGATGGACTTCATCAGGCCATTGAGGCAAAGGAAGGAGTCAAGATAGAGAGAGAAAGCCAGACATTGGCTACTATAACCTTCCAAAATTATTTCAGGATGTATAATAAACTGGCTGGTATGACTGGTACAGCTAAGACAGAGGAAGATGAGTTCAGAGCCATATATAACCTGGATGTGGTGGAGATACCTACAAATAAGCCTATGATAAGAATAGATTATCCGGATGTGGTATATAAAACTGAGAAGGGCAAGTTTAATGCTGTGGTAAATGAAATTGCAGAGCTTCACGCGCAAGGCAGACCTGTATTGGTAGGTACCATTTCCATTGAAAAGTCCGAACTTCTAAGCAGTATGCTTAAAAAAAGAGGAATACCTCATGAGGTGCTCAACGCCAAGTACCATGAGAAGGAAGCAGAGATAATTGCAAAAGCCGGCCAGAAGAATGCAGTGACAATATCGACTAACATGGCAGGTAGGGGTACCGATATTGTATTAGGCGAAGGTGTTAAAGAGCTAGGAGGCCTTCATATAATAGGTACAGAAAGGCATGAGTCAAGGCGTATCGACAATCAGTTGAGAGGCCGTGCCGGAAGACAAGGAGATCCAGGAAGCAGCAGATTCTATATATCTCTTGAAGATGATCTTATGAAACTTTTTGGATCAGAAAAGATCATGGGCCTTATGGAAACCATGGGAATGGAAGAGGATATGCCTATTGAGCATAACCTTCTTACTAAAGCCATAGAAAATGCCCAGAAGAGAGTAGAGTCAAGGAACTTTGACATTAGAAAGCATGTGCTTCAGTATGACAATGTAATGAATAAGCAAAGAGAAGTAATATATGCTCAAAGAAAGCAAGTTCTCATGGAGGAGGATTTAAAAGCCTCAATAATAGACATGCTGAAGGATGTAATATCCGATGCTGTTGATAATTTCACCGTTGGAAGCCAGTATCCGGAGGAATGGGATATTGCTGGACTACTGGAATTTCTCCAGAATGCTTTCCTGCCAAAAGGAGCTTTGAAAACTGATGATATAAGCGGTTTAGATAAGGAAGAACTTAAGGAAGCTATTTTGGATAAATCTCTTAAGATCTATGAAGCTAAAGAGGCAGAGATAGGTTCAGAAAATATGAGAGAGCTGGAAAGAGTAATACTTCTCAGGGTTGTGGATTCCAAGTGGATGGATCATTTGGATGCAATGGATCAGTTAAGAGACGGCATAAGTCTAAGGGCCTTTGGGCACCAAGATCCTGTTCAGGCTTATCAGATTGAAGGCTATGACATGTTTAATGAGTTGATAAGCAATATTAAACAAGAAACAATAAAATATATATTTAATGTAAGTGTCAACAAAATTCCACAAAGGCAGCAGGTAGCGGAAGAAGTTTCCACCAACCAGGAAAAAAGCGGTGGAAACAAGCCAATAGTGAAGGAAGAAAAGATAGGAAGAAATGATCCATGCCCTTGCGGCAGTGGTAAGAAATATAAAAAATGTTGCGGGAAGAATGAGAACTAAGAGCTCAGGATCAGGGTATTCCTATAGGGCTTATTAAAAACCACTAAAGGACACAAAAGAGTTCACTAAAATGCACTAAAGGGTTATATTATGTATTAGTAATTCATTGTTAGCAATTGATTGTTTCTGTTTATTAGAGAACTACAAAAGACGATATTATAGCAGCAAATCTTCGAATTATAAGATTATATTACTTACTTATTTAACATATCATTTAGTGTTTTTTTGTGGTTTTAGTGTCTTTTAGTGGTTTGAATTTCATAAAGGAGGTAAAGATATGATTGAACTTGATCAGTATAGACTTGAGCTGCCAGATTTGGAGGCGGCGATTCACGATATAGAGGTGTCTCTTTGACCCGGAGAGATTGAAGGAGAGATTGGAAGAGATCCATGCAAAGATGGAGCAGCAGGATTTTTGGGATGACTCAGAGAATGCTGCTAAGGTGCTTCAAGAATCAAAAAGGCTTGAAGAAAAAATTGATAGAATAGATAATCTTAAAAAAGCTTATGATGACCTGGTTGTACTTATGGATCTTTGCGAAGAAGAGGAAGATGCTTCTTTATTAGATGATATAAAAGAAGAGCTAAGGAAGCTTAAGAGGGACATTGATAAATTCACTGTAGAAACCTTGCTGACAGGAGAATATGATAAAAATAATGCCATTTTGTCAATACATGCAGGAGCAGGAGGAACAGAAGCTCAGGATTGGGCGGAAATGCTCCTTAGAATGTTTACAAGGTGGGCTGAGAGCAAGAGCTACAATATAACGGTTCTGGATATGTTGAAGGATACTGAAGCAGGTATTAAAAGTGCAACTCTCCTTATTGAAGGGGAAAATGCCTATGGCTATCTAAAGTCAGAGAAAGGTGTGCACCGGTTGGTTAGAATTTCACCCTTTGATACAGCTGGGAAGCGTCATACTTCCTTCGCCTCAGTGGATGTAATGCCTGAATTGGATAACAATGTTGAAATAGATATAAATCCTGATGATTTAAAGATTGACACATATAGATCAGGAGGAGCAGGAGGACAACATGTAAACAAAACTGATTCAGCAGTTAGAATTACCCATATACCAACGGGGGTAATAGTCCAATGCCAGAATGAAAGATCTCAGCATAGCAACAAGGAAATGGCAATGAAGATGCTCTATGCAAAGCTTTTAGAACTTAAAGAACAGGAGCAGAAGGAAAAAATAGAGGATCTTAAAGGAGAGTATAGAGAAATAGCCTGGGGTAGCCAGATTCGCTCCTATGTTTTTCACCCCTACAGCATGGTTAAGGATCATAGAACCGGAGAAGAGACAGGTAATGTATATGCAGTAATGGATGGAGAACTGGATAATTTCATAAATGCATATTTAAAGTGGAAAAAACAGACATAAGTCTGTTTTTTCTATGTATTTTTTAAAAAATTTGCTAAAATATAGGTATGTAATATATTTTTTATAAAATTAATATAATTTGTGTATTAAATTCCTATATGATATGGATTGGGGGAGAAACATTTGAAACATTTTAAATTGAAATTTAGGATCTGTATTATGGTCATAATTCTTACCATAGTACCTTTATTTGTTCAGCTTTCTATTTCGCTGAAAGATTCCACGGAAAATTTGACAACAAGTGTACAAGCCCTCAATGAATCGGTGAACAAAAATTATCTCGACAAGTTTGAAAGCTATATCAATCAGATAGCCAAAGTAATCGAGATTGTTCCTCAAACAGCAGATGTATTATTTCTTGAAGGTTATGAAAGAGAGAGAGTAATAAGAAAATTGGTTTCTTCTGATAATAGCATCAAGAGAGCTACATTAGCTGATGGAAACGGTATAATACTGTTCTCCACAGAGACATCTTTGAATGGTACTGATATTAGTGGGGAATTATGGTATAAAGAGGCCATGAAGGGAAACAAATATATTTCTAATTCCTTTGTGGATGAAAGATTACGCCTTCCAGTGTTCACCATATCCGTTCCTGTTTTGGATCAGTCATTGAGACCGGCAGGGGTTCTAAGCACTCAGATAGGGTTTGATTATATTCAATCCATATGCCAGAATATAAAAACAGGTGAGACAGGTTATACATACATTGTGGACAAGAATGGCGTTGTTCTAGCACATCCAAACTATAAAGAGATGGTTCTCAACAAGTATAATGCAGTGACCAACATGATAGAAGGTGCTGTTAACGTTGTAAAAGGAGAAAAGGGGACAAAAGAATATATAAACAGTAAGGGAAAAGAAGTAATTGGCACTTATGATATTATACCTACTACGGGCTGGGGTATTATTAGTGAGATAGAAATGTGGGAAATAATTAAGCCTATACAAAAGGAGAAAGCAAAATATGCTGCTATAGCCATAGGCTTTTTCATAATAGCAGCTATAGCCAGCTATTTACTGGCTGCGATGATAACCAAACCCCTTCTGGCAATGGCAAAGGTGGCGGGAGAATATCAAAGAGGAGTACTTTCAAACAGAATAATTGTTAAATCAAATGATGAGATAGGAAAGCTCCAAAGAGCTTTCAATGCAATGGCGGATTCGCTGGCGGAGATATTGGCAGAAGTAAATAAAGCAGTAGAGGAAGTTAATTTATTTTCCAGAGAACTAAGTGACGGAGCCAATATCAGTGCAGCCTCCATTGAGGAAATATCCGCTATAGTAGCCAATGTGGCAGAAGGAGCTTCAACTCAGTTGTCTTCTCTCGAAGAGACAAACAGAATTGCCAATGAAGTAGCTTTATCCGTGGATAGTGTCTCTATTAGCTCCAAAGAAGTTGCTGATTATGCTAGAGAAGCGGCGGAAAAAGCTCAGGAAGGATCGGACAATATTAAGATAGTAAATGAGAGAATGGATGTTATCAAATCCAATGTGGAAAACTCTGCTGCTTTGGTTGAAAGATTGGGTACTAAGTCTTCACAAGTAAGCAGTATTGTAAAGATTATACGTGAAATAGCAGAAAGAACTAATATGTTGGCTCTTAATGCGGCCATAGAAGCAGCAAGGGCAGGAGAAGCTGGAAAAGGATTTACTGTTGTAGCTGACGAGGTACGAAAGCTCGCAGACCAAACCAAGGAAGCCTCCATGGATATAGAAAAAGTCATAGAGGAAATCCAAAATGAAACCATGGATACAGTGAATGCTATGCATGAAGGATTAAAAGATGTGGAACATAGTGTGGAAGCTATAGAAAAAACCAATGGAGCCTTTGATAAAATCATCACTATGATAAAAATTGTATCAGAGAAATTCATCCAAGTGTCAGAAGCTGTTCACCAGTTGAAGGATGAAATGGATAAGATAAATGTTTCGTTGGAAAAGGTAAGACAGGTATCCATGGCTACATCTGAAGGAACCCAGAACATTCTGGCAGGAACAGAAGAACAGGCATCTGCTTTTCAACAGATAAATGAATCTGCTGCCCGACTCAATGAAATGGCAGAAGAATTGCAAAAAACAGTAAGTAGATTTAGATTGTAGGGACAGCTGTAAGACTGTTCCTACAATACTCTTACCCCTTCATTAGAGGCTTCTACAATCTTCAACGTCCAATTTCCTTTCATAATCTTCAAATGGTTCTTCATGGTCACTTCAAAATCTTTTTCATCTTTTGACAATATGGCAATGATGGTAGGCCCTGCTCCGCTCAGGAAACTGGCCAATGCTCCCAGGGATTGGGCTTTGTCAACTATATTATCAAATTCCGGCACAAGGCTTTTCCTATAAGGCTGATGGAGCTTGTCCCTACAAGCATACTTCAGCAGTTCAACATCTCCTGTTATCATGGCGGCAGTTAGCAATGATGCCCTTCCAATATTGAACACTCCGTCTTTGAAGGCTATTTCCTTAGGAAGGACTTCTCTTGCCTGAGCAGTAGGCAATGTATATTCAGGGTACATTACAGCATATTTGAACCCCTCATAAGCTTTCTGGCGGAAATACACAACTTTTTCTTCAGCCATGAAGGAAACCGTAAAACCTCCTAAGAAGGCTGGAACAATATTATCCGGATGACCTTCCATTTCGGTTCCAATTTTAATCAGTTCATCTATTGACATGTTGGCTCCAGACATGATATTTCCAGCTATACAGCCTACAGCTATACAAGCTGCGCTGCTGCCTAGACCTCTGCAAACAGGAATGCCTATTTGCTGATGAATATCGATTAAGGGCATGGGTTTGCCTGTTATATCAAAAATTCTTTTTACAGCTGAATATATCATGTTGTTTTTATCGGGAAAATTTCTATGTGACTCAGAAAATTTCACACGATTTTCAATGTCAAGAGCCAATCCGAGACAGTCAAAACCAGGTCCCAGATTGGCGGTGGTGGCTTTAACAGCTACTTCTATCATAACATCACCGCCTTTATGAAAGAACATCCATTAAATCATTTATATCAGCAGATATGTTTTTCAGGATTATATTTCTTTTCATGGCGGTATCCGGATCTTTGAGACCATTGCCTGTCAATATGCAGACCACTGTTTTGCCGGAAAGATCGTGGTTTTTAGCGTATTTTATAAGGCCTGCCAAGCTTGCACAAGAGGCTGGTTCTGCAAATATTCCCTCTCGGGAGGATAAAAGCCTATAGGCTTCCATAATCTCATCGTCGGTGACTTTGTCTATAGTACCTTGGGATTCCTGAAGTGCAGTGTTGGCTTTATCCCAAGAAGCAGGATTGCCTATTCTGATGGCAGTAGCAATGGTTTCCGGATTTTCTATAATTCTTCCTTCTACAATGGGTGCAGCTCCTGCAGCTTGAACACCCATCATCTTGGGAAGATTATCTATCACAATATTTGCCTTATACTCTTTGTAACCCTTCCAATAAGCAGATATGTTACCTGCATTTCCAACAGGCATAAATTGATAGTCTGGTGCCTTGCCCAAATCATCACATATTTCAAATGCTGCAGTTTTCTGCCCTTCCAGTCTGTAGGGGTTAATGGAGTTTACTATGGTTACGGGTAACCGTTTAGCAGCCTCCTTCACCAGATTAAGAGCCTGGTCAAAATTTCCCTTTACCTGTACAATATCCGCTCCATATACTATGGCTTGGGAAAGTTTTCCCATGGCTACTTTTCCTTCGGGAATCAACACTATACATCTTATTCCTGCTCTAGCTGAATAAGCCGCCGCTGATGCTGAAGTGTTGCCTGTAGAAGCACAGATTACATTTTTTGAACCATCGGCGACAGCCTTGGTTATAGCAGCAGTCATGCCCCTATCCTTAAAGGAACCTGTTGGATTCAGGCCTTCATATTTGAAATAAAGATTACAATTGCCTATAATATCCTTTAAACCATTAGACTTGATAAAAGGCGTGTTTCCTTCATTGAGAGTTATTATATTTTGGCAGTAAATATCTTTTAAATAATCTTTATATCTTTCTATTAAACCTTTATACAATTCAAGCACTCCTATTCCATAGCAATTATTTCTACTTTATTACATCCCTTTTTCTCAGACAAAAGCTTTACCAGTTGATCCGGAGCCACATCCATGTACTTTGTATCAATTGTTATTGTTAAGGATGCAACATCCATTACAGGTATATTCTGGTTTATGGTAAGGATATTGCCTCTCAACTCTGCTATGACATTGATGATATCAGAAAGAACTCCTGGTTCATGGCGCAATAACATGAACAGGTTGACTATCCTGCCTCTTTCCTGAGTGGTGTAATCAAACACCGTATCCTTATATTTATAAAAAGTGCTGCGGCTCAAGGACACCATTTCGCAAGCCTGTTGAATTGTCGTAGCTTCTCCCTTTTTCAATAGCCTTTTGGCATTAATAACTTTCTCGAACACATCAGGGAGTACGTTGGAGTGAACTATTAACATTCTATCAGCAGTCATCTTCATCACCTTTCTGTACGCTAATAAAATACATGTGTATACAATATGAGCATATTTTAGCACAAATTTCAGAAGATAGCAACAAAGAATAGCAACTGTCCTGGTTTACAAAAGACTACGGAGTATTACCCTAATACTAGCAACCTATAACTTACAACCAATGATTGAAAAAATTTTGAAAGAAATGTATATTATTAATGGATTAAAAATAGCAGGAGAGATGAAGTCATGTCAGAAGTGCTAGTAAAAGAAATAAGGGACCCGTTGGTTGAGAATGTTCATAGAGGAGATATTGTTGTCGTAAATGGTGAAGGAGAAAAGATTGCATTTCTGGGAGAGCCTGATAAGGTTGCATACATGCGTTCTGCCGCTAAGCCTTTTCAGGCATGTGCAGTTGTGGAAAGCGGAGCAATAGACTATTTTGGACTGACAGAGAGAGAACTTGCGGTAATCTGTGGGTCTCATTATGCTGAGGATTTTCATGTTTTGGCAGTGCTATCAATACTATATAAGATTGGATTGGATGAGAGGTATCTTCAATGTGAACCCACCTATTCGATAAATTCCAAAGTTACTATGGGCTATGTGAAAAAAGGTATTGAGAAGAAGAATGTATTTCACTGCTGCTCAGGTAAGCAGGCAGGCATGCTGGCTTTGGCTGCAAAAGAAGGATTTGATGCAAGGACTTATTTGGATATAAACAACCCTGTACAACAAAGGATATTGGATGTTGTTGCATATTTTACTGAAATGGATAGGGAAAAAGTAACAATAGGTATAGATGGATGCGGAGCTCCTGTCCATGGCATGCCCTTAATAAATATGGCCAAAGCCTATATGAAACTGGCAAACCCATCTCATGTGGAAGAAAAGTATGTTGGAGCCATAAGAAAGGTTGCAATGACTATGACCGGTTATCCTGAAATGATCGCAGGTACAGGAGCTTTCGATACTGAACTGATGAAAGTAACAAAAGGCAGATTGGTGGCTAAAATGGGATCAGACGGAGTATACTGTGTTGGAGCCATAAGAAAGGATATGGGCATAGCCATTAAGATGGAAGACGGAAATGTAAAAGTATTGCCTTCAGTAGTGCTTGAAACACTAAGACAGCTTGAACTGATAACCAATGATGAATTGCAAGAACTAAAACCATTCCATAAGGTTGATATAAAGAACAACAAAGGAGACAGAATAGGAGAAATCATACCGGATTTCAAGCTGGTATTAAACTACTAATAGACTTAAAGCTTGAAAAAACACTATAAATAATACTTAGTATTAATAGGTTTTAAAAGCCATCTTAGAAATATTTGCAACTGGAATATAAAATTTCTGTAATTCTTTAATAAATATGACTAATTAATAGTCAGCAAAATGTTATTATTTAAAAAAGACCATTTGGTGTATTTTAGTGGATTCTTTAGTGTGTTTTAGTGTTCTAAAAAGATCCTAAAGGAATCCCCCAAAGCAAAAAGGAGTGATATATTGGATATAGTAACCGCCCTGAGCCAGGAGTTAAATATAAAGCCATGGCAGGTAAAAAATACTATAGATCTTATAGATGCTGGTAATACCATACCTTTTATAGCAAGATACAGAAAGGAACAAACAGGAGAGCTATCAGACATCCAATTGAGAGAATTTGGAGAAAGGCTTCAATATCTTAGAAACTTGGAAAACAGAAAAGCAGAGGTCATAAAGCTAATAGATGAGCAAGGCAAGCTTACAGATGAGCTGAAAGCAAAGATAGAAGCTGCGAAAGTGCTACAGGAAGTTGAAGATTTATACAGACCCTATAGACCAAAAAAGAGGACCAGGGCTTCTATAGCAAAGGAAAAAGGTTTGGAACCTTTGGCAATGCTTATATATGAACAAAAAGAAAGCGACAGAAGTCTGGAAGAAATAGCTTCCGATTATATAAATGCGGAACTGGGAGTGGAAACCTGGGAAGATGCTGTGAAGGGTGCCATGGACATAATAGCAGAGGATATTTCTGATAATGCTGATTACAGAAAGTTCATAAGGGAACTTACTTTCAACTTTGGTATCATAGGTACTAAAGGCTTGACAGATGAAAAATCTGAATACCAGATGTATTATGATTTTGCTGAACCTGTAAAGAAGATACCTTCCCATAGAGTGTTGGCAATAAACAGAGGAGAAAAGGAAAAGATGCTTTCTGTCAAGATTGACGCACCTGTGGACAGAATTATAGCTAAACTGGAAGCAAACATATTAGTGAATAATTCACTCTATGATAATATACTGAAAGATACCATAAAGGACTCCTATGAAAGGCTTATAGCTCCATCCATAGAAAGAGAAATAAGAAATGAGTTGACAGAAAAAGCAGAAGACCAAGCAATCAAGGTTTTTGCTGCCAATTTAAAGAGCTTGCTCCTACAACCTCCTATTAAAGGGAAGAATGTTATGGGATTTGACCCTGCCTACAGAACCGGCTGTAAAATTGCAATTCTGGACGATACAGGGAAACTTTTGGATACTACCACCGTATATGCCACACCTCCACAGAACAAGATAGAAGAATCTAAGGAAGAGTTGAAGAAACTTATAGAGAAGTATAATGTAGAAATAATATCCCTTGGAAACGGTACAGCTTCAAGAGAATCGGAAAGATTATGTGCAGAAATAATTAAGGAAATGGATAGGCCACTTCATTATATTGTAGTCAATGAAGCAGGGGCTTCAGTATACTCTGCATCAGAGCTGGCGGCAAAAGAATATCCCGATGTGAATGTATCGCTAAGAGGAGCCATATCCATTGGCAGAAGGCTTCAGGATCCTTTAGCGGAATTGGTAAAGATAGATCCAAAATCAATAGGTGTAGGACAATATCAGCACGATGTATCCCAGAAAAAACTATCCGAAGCTCTAAATGCTGTTGTAGAAGATTGTGTAAACTCTGTAGGAGTTGATCTCAATACTGCCACGCCATCCTTGCTCCAATATGTGTCAGGCATAAACTCGGCAGTAGCTAAGAATATAGTTGCCTACAGAGAAGAAAACGGAAAGTTCAAAAACAGAAAAGAACTTTTGAAGGTAAAAAAGCTTGGAGAAAAAGTATTTGAGCAATGTGCAGGATTTTTGCGAATACCAGAATCAGACAACATATTGGACAATACGGCAGTGCATCCAGAATCCTATGATGCTGCAGAAAAACTATTAGTAAAATTAGGTTGCAATAACAAAGAAACAAAAGCCATAGCAGAGGCTTTGAACATGATTAAGTTGATGGATATGGAAAAACTGTCCCAAGAGATAGGAGTAGGAGTACCAACGCTTAAAGATATAATAAAGGAACTTCAAAAACCTGGCAGAGACCCTAGAGATGAAATGCCAAAGCCCATATTCCATACAGATGTGTTGGAGATGAAAGATCTGAAAACGGGTATGATACTTACGGGTACAGTTAGAAATGTCGCGGACTTCGGAGCATTTGTGGACATTGGAGTTCATCAGGATGGTCTGGTACACATATCTGGGTTGTCGGATAATTTCGTGAAGCATCCTATGGATGTGGTTCAAGTAGGAGATATAGTAAAGGTTAAGGTATTGGATGTAGATATGGATAGAAGCCGAATAAGCCTCAGTATGAAAGGAATTATATAGAAGGTTATTCATAACTATTACGTTGTTAAGAATCCTTAAATACTATTGACAACCCATCTACCTAAAGTATTGGAAATGGCAGGAGGATGGGTTGTTTTTTATATAAGTTTTTTATGTTTAGTTATATTTTACAAATCCTGTCCATACTAATTAATGTAGTACATTAATTAGTATGGAGGGAAAAATGGTTAGAAAGTGCACAAGCATACTTGTGGGATTTATTTTGTCAGCATTTATTATATCCATGCTTATCCTTAATATTTCTTCATACATTAATAGATCAAATCCAGAGTATATATCAAGCATAGGTCCATATAAGATAATGAAGGTGATTACAGGCAGTATGATCCCTGCTATTGATGTTGGTGATATTATAATTGCAAAAGAACCGGATATAGACAGCCTGAGGGTGGGTGACATTATAACATTCAGAATACCAGGTAATATTCTTGTTACTCATAGGATTGTTGATATAAGACAAGATGGCAGTTTCATTACTAAAGGAGACGCTAATCTTCAAGAGGATACAGGGATATGGGTAGGTGAAAGCAATATTGTGGGTAAATATGAGTTCAGGATACCTGGAGGAGCAAGTGTAATAGACTCTTTTAAAGATTATTGCGGACTTATACTATTCTTTATGTTGCTTTCATTTATTGTACCCAAAATGAATATAAAACAAATTATTTCTGCATTTTACAGCAAAACTAGTATGTAATACAAATATGGCTGCACATCATCATATCATTGATTAGGTTTATAGGGCCATTAAGGGCTGCTGGGTAATGCAGCAGTCTTTAATTATTCAAAAATCTTAGTTAATGTTTTTATAGAAAATATAAAATCAGTATGATAAATTATAAATAACATAATCCAATAATGTACGGTGAAGTTGTAGACTTATAACATAAAATAAAAAAACATATAGGGGGTTAAAACATGATACTTATAAAAAACGGTACAGTACTTACAATGGCTGATAAGAACTATGAAAGAGGAAGCGTGTTAGTTGATAAAGGCAAGATAATTGCTGTAGGAGAGGAAGTTGAGGTGCCGGCAGATGCCATGGTAATAGATGCCGAAGGCAAAATAGTTATGCCGGGCATGATCGATGCCCACTGCCATCTAGGCATGTGGGAAGATTCCATAGGATTTGAAGGTGCTGATGGCAACGAGATGACAGATCCCGTAACACCTCATCTGAGAGCCATAGATGGTATAAATCCTATGGATAGAACCTTTGAAGAAGCTAGAGAAGGTGGCATTACGACAGTATGTACCGGTCCCGGTAGCGCCAATGTAATTGGAGGCACCTTTACCATCATCAAAACCTATGGAAAAAGAATCGATGATATGATTGTCAGAGATCCTGCGGCTATGAAAGTGGCCTTTGGCGAAAATCCAAAGAGAGTATATAACGAGAGAAAGCAGATGCCTACTACAAGAATGGCTACAGCGGCCATATTAAGGGAGCAGCTCATGAAAGCCAAAGCTTATAAGGAAAAGTTGGATAAAGCGAAGGAAGACCCTGATAAGAAGCCGGATTTTGACATGAAGATGGAAGCTTTGCTGAAGGTTATAAATAGGGAAATACCTCTTAAAGCCCATGCCCACAGAGCAGATGATGTTTTCACGGCCATAAGGATTGCTAACGAGTTTGATGTGGATATAACATTAGATCACTGCACAGAGGGGCACCTTATAGCAGATGAGCTGGCAAAAGAGGGAAAACCCGTCATCAGTGGTCCTCATTTCACAGAAAGGTCCAAGCCGGAATTGAAGAACAAAACCTATGAGTCTCCTGTTGCTCTTTGGAATGCAGGAGTAAAATTCTGCATTATGACGGATCATCCTGTAATACCCATACAACATCTGCCCATCTGTGCCGGTCTTGTAGCTAAGGAAGGCTTGGATGAAATGGAAGCATTAAAAGCCATAACTCTTTATCCTGCAGAAATACTGAAAATAGATGACAGGGTAGGCAGCATTGAAGTAGGTAAGGATGCAGATATAGTAATATTTGATGGGCATCCCTTCAATGCAACGTCCAAGACAGAAGTTGTGCTGATAAACGGCCAAGTAGTATATAGAAGATAGATTAATGCAAAAGGCTGTTTCAGAAGTATTTTCTGTACAGCCTTTTGTTTTGCAATTTTAGTGAATAATATTATAAGATATTTAAAGGAAGCTTTCGAAAAGACTGTGGAATATAGAAAACAGAATATGTTATGTGGCCGGTTTGCAGGGAGGTGAAGAGCATTATGAAGAGGTTAAAGAGTTATTTGCTACCTGTTATATGTGTTACCCTATTTGGAGAAATATATTTTTATCCTTTTAGTAGCAGTTTCAGATTTTCAGCAGGAATAATTGTTTTAAATTTAATAATTTTAATCCTAGATGATTTATCCGAGTTCATGATGGCTTTCCTATCCGGCATATCAGTTTTTTTTATCAGAAGTTTAATTGATATAGTTTTGAAGAAAGGCACCCTACAATATATATACTTGGAAAACTTTCCTTCAGCCATATATTATATGTTATATGGAACATTGGCAGTGTTACTATCAATTAAGAAGTATAAAGATAAAATTCTAGTGGGTATATTGCTTCTTTCAATTGTAGACTCTCTAAGCAATATTATTGAAGCTTTGATCCGAGATAGGCTTTTAAGTTTCAATATGGTGCAGATAATCATACTGGTAGGCTTGGCTAGAAGCATAACAGCATATATAATATACATTATGTACAAGAATCAAGAACTTTTTATACAAAAGAGAGAGCATCAAAAGAGATACAGCCAGCTTAATCTTTTAGTTTCCGATATTCAGGCTGAAATGTTTTATCTCAAGAAATCCATGGCTGACATAGAAAAAGTCATGAGTAAAAGTTATAAATTATATGAAAAATATAAAGAAGATAAGGAATTGCAGGAAGACACTTTAGATATAGCACGGGAAGTTCATGAGATTAAAAAGGATTACAATAGAGTATTGGGAGGATTTGAAAGTTTCCTTAAAAAATTTGAAACCAATGACTTAATGACTATAATAGACATTAAAGACATAATAGAAGAGAATACTAATAGATACTTAGATTCAAAGGGACTTATAAATAATATACATATAGAGTTTGATTTTAAAGATAAATTTTCGTTAAGCAAATATTATAGTCTGTTTACAATCTTAAATAATCTTATTGTTAACGCATTGGATGCCTGTGGTTCAAAGGGAAAAGTAAAAGTTTTGGAAATCAGCGATAAAGACAATATATATTTCCATGTGGAGGACAATGGCATTGGAATAGAAGAAGAAATACTTCCATATATATTCAATCCTGGTTTTACTACAAAATACTACCCTGATACAGGCAAGGCTTCTACAGGTATAGGACTTTCTCATGTTAAGAATATTGTAGAGGAACTAGGTGGAAGTATTGTGGTAGACTCAAAACCTGGTCAGGGCACATTATTTACTGTAGTTTTGCCAAAAAATTCATTGTTAGGGTGATGTTTTATGCAAAACACTTTTCTCATAATAGATGATGATATTAATATAAGGAAGATGCTTGCTCATATTATTTTAAAAAATGATCTGGGGAGAGTTGTGGCTGAGTTGGATAGTGGCTTGGATGCAGAGAGGGAAATACTATTTTATAATCCTGATGTGGTGCTGATTGATTTGCTTTTGCCTGTGAAAGATGGCATAGAGATAATCCAAAAAGCCAAGGATGAGGGTTATAAGGGCAAATTTATTATGATATCCCAGGTTGAAGATGAGCGCATGATTTCCAAGGCATATGAAAATGGTATAGTATTTTTTATTGGGAAGCCCATAAATTTAGTGGAAGCTGTAAATGTTATCAAAGGGGTTTGCCACAGTATTGAGTTGGAAAAGTCTGTTGAGTTGATAAAAAGCGCTGTAGTGGGATTAGGTGGCAGTGCTGTTGTAATCAAGGATAAACCCAGCGTAAATGATGAGATAAACAGAATCTTTGCTGATATAGGCATAATCAGCGAGTCAGGAGTGAAGGATTTAACAAGCCTCATAAAAAAAGTTATAGAATTCAAAAAGCAATATGGAAACCAGCAGTATCAGCTTCAGGATTTATATCGCATGATTGCTGAAGAACTTGGTATAAAAGATGATTCTGTTGGGGCAAAGGCAATAGAGCAGCGCATAAGAAGGATTATACTAAAAGCCCTACAAAATATTGCAGCTTTAGGATATGATGATTTTTACAGTAGCAAGTTTGTGGAATACAGCACCATACTGTTTGATTTCAAACAGGTTAAGCAGGAAATGCGATATTTGGAAAATCCCAAAGAAGAAAGAGGAAAGATAAATATAAAAAAATTCGTTGAAGGAGTAATAAGCAAACTAAATATTTAGACAATTGAAGCCCATCATGCAATATTATCCCAATGAGTGAATAATAAAAATCTTTTTTGTCACATCTTATAGAACTTTGTAGTATAGTGTAATACCTCCATATAATCAATAATGTAATAATATAAGATATTGGAGGTATTATAATGGTATTAAAACTTGACATGATTCAAACCATAGCTTTGGCAGTGGTGGTTTTATTGGTGGGTCAAGGCCTCAAGAAGAAAATAGGATTTTTGGAAAAGTATTGTATTCCTGTACCGGTTGTTGGAGGACTGATTTTTGCCATACTGGCTTTGGTACTGAGACAAACCGGGGTTTTGACATTTGAGATGGATGATACTTTGAAAAATGTGTTTATGACCGCTTTCTTCACAACAGTAGGATTTACGGCAAGCTTTAAAGTTCTGAAAAAAGGTGGCATAAAAGTATTTATATTCTTAGTAATTGCCACAGTATTAGTAATTCTTCAGAATGTTTTAGGGGTAAGTTTGGCCAAGGTATTTGGTTTAAACCCATTGATTGGACTTGCCACTGGTTCTGTGCCAATGACAGGAGGTCATGGAACATCCGGTGCCTTTGCGCCATTGTTTGAAGAAGCAGGAGCTATAGGAGCATCAACAGTGGCAATGGCTTCAGCGACTTTTGGTCTCATTATGGGAAGCATGATAGGCGGACCAATTGCAAAAAAATTGATTGAGAAACACTCCTTAACAAACCAGATCAAAAATGCAGGCAAATCCATGTCCGTTAATAACCAGGAAGAAGCAAAAAAACTGATACCAGAAAACTTCATGTCCGCTACAGTTCAGATAATCCTTGCCATGGGTATTGGTACAATAATTTCTGCTATACTGCAAAAAACAGGCATGACATTCCCTTCATATATAGGTGCAATGTTTGCAGCTGCAATAATGAGAAACATATCAGATATGACGGATTTTGTAAATGTTCGTATGGAAGAGATAGATATTATAGGAAACACATGCTTATCCATATTCTTGTCAATGGCATTGATGACTTTGAAGTTATGGGAATTGGCCGATTTGGCAGGACCTTTGGTGATAATGCTTCTGGCTCAGACAGTTTTGATGGCAATATTTGCTTATTTCATAACATTCAATGTAATGGGAAGAGATTATGAGGCTGCTGTTATCACCAGTGGACATTGCGGTTTTGGTATGGGTGCCACACCAAATGCCATTGCCAACATGGAAACCATGGCAGAAAAATACGGTCCTGCACCGGTTGCATTCTTCATACTTCCTCTGGTAGGAAGTTTGTTTATAGATTTCTTCAATGCAGCTGTAATAACTACGTTTATGAACTTTTTCATATAACTAAAAAGTTTGAATAATTTATAATGTCACCTTATAGGGTATAGTAAATATAGTCATTTATTATATATGCCAAAGGTCAGAAAACTGACCTTTGGCATTTTGCATTTCTGTGATATTATCACAAAATTAGCAGGATGAAACAAAAAATACTTGAAATTTTATGAAAACTAATTATAATATAAAGAAAAGTCAAAGATAGTCAAAGTCATATAGCTGATGTTATCACTCTACAAGATAACTAATATAAAGAAAAAAGTGATTAAATATTGGCTCCTTCCATTATATTCATTTGTAAGCCATCATATTATTGCACAATTAATTTTGACTTCCATAGAAAATCATATATCTTATCAAGTTTAATAAGACAAATTTTTCATTCCTGATACTTATTAATACAAAGTCAACAATCATTTTACAGAGAAGATAATATTTTATGTAACTTCGTGTCTATCAGATAGGAAGTCTACTTTACGTTGTTTTTGTTATTTTTATGTAAAGTAACAACATTTACCAAAATTAAAATAATAGGTTTATAGGAGGGGTTTTAGTGAGTTATAAAATTGGTTTAGTTCTAGATGAGCCTAAGATTGAAATGAGTACTGATGAATCGCGTTCTGCCGATGAGCAGAAAAGAATAACTGCAAATAAAATATATGAAGTTCTTTCAAAGAAATATGAAGTAGTTAATATTGTGGCTGATGTAAAGATAATAGAGAATTTAAAAAATAGCAATATAGACATAGTTTTTAATCTCAGCACAGGAGTTAGAGGAGAGAGTAGACAATCTCAGATTCCCGCCATATTGGAAATGCTGGGCATACCCTATGTAGGTTCCGGTATCCTTGCTCATGCCATGGCTTTAGATAAGACAGTAGCAAAGCAGATCTTTAAATATCATGATGTGCTTACGCCAAACTTCCAGATATTCCATGATGAAAATGAAAAACTTAATCCTGAATTAAAGTTTCCCCTTATAATAAAACCTGCCTGTGAAGGTTCTGGTTTTGGGATACATGGAGATAGCGTAGTTTATGAAGAGGAAGCCGTGCGTAAGAAAGTTTCTAAACTTTTGAAGCAATATCAACCGCCGATTTTAGCAGAGGAGTTTATAGAAGGAAGAGAGTTTACTGTAGGTATTATCGGCAATGGAAAAGATAAAACAGTCTTGCCTATATTGGAGATTGATTTTAAGGATATTCCTGAGGAATATGGTAAGTTCTATAGTTTTGAAGTTAAAGCAAATTTTGGACATAAAACTAACTATTATTGTCCTGCGCCTATAAGCAATAAATTAGAAGAGCAAATAAAAGCAATGGCTTCTAAAGCCTTTGATGCATTAGGTTGCAGGGATTTGGCCAGAGTAGATGTAAGAGTGAGAGATGATGTGCCCTATATTTTAGAAATAAATAGTTTGCCAGGCTTAAAGCCGGTATATAGCGATTTAACAAAGATGGCTGAAGCGGCTGGTATTTCATATGATGAACTGATTATAAAAATTTTGGAAGAGGCTATAAAAAGAATAGGGAAAGTTAGAAGAGTAAATAGTTAAAGGAGGTCGTTATATGCAAAAGAGAGTTATGAATTTTGCTGTCATAGGAGGCGGACATGGAGGTCAAGCTTTAGCAGCCTACTTAGCTTATTTGGGACATAATGTTAATTTATATAATCGCACAATAGAAAAGGTAGAAAAGATTTCTGAACAAGGTTTTATTGATATGGAAGGTTCCATATCAGGAAGAGGATATATTAACCTGGTTACAGATGACATAGAGAAAGCCATAAAGGGTGCTCACATCATAATGGTTACGGTACCTGCCAATGCTCATAGACATATTGCCAGCTTTATTGCTCCGTATATTTCAGATGATCAATATATTGTCTTAAATCCGGGCAGAACGGGAGGAGCATTGGAATTTTTCAACATAATCAAGTGTAATTATCCCGAAAAGAATCCATGCATCGTTGAAGCACAGACTTTGTTGTTTGCCTGCAGGATAGTTGAGGAAGGCAAAGTAGCTATACATAGCAAGAAGAATTGTGTTAAGATAGCTGCATTGCCTGCTGTAAGAACAAGAGAATTTATTGATATAATTTATCATGTTATACCTGAATTTGTCCAAACCTATAGTGTATTGGATACCAGTTTCAATAATGTTGGAGCTATACTTCATCCTATTCCTACCGTTTTAAATTGTGGAAGGATTGAAGGCACAAATGGAGGCTTTCTACATTATATTGAAGGCATAACTCCATCAGTGGCAAAGATAATGATGGAAGCAGACTGCGAGAGAATGAAGGTAGCAGAAGCTCTTGGCGCCAAGCCTGTATCTTTAATGGAATGGTTAGGTTATACTTATAACGCTTATGGGAAAACAGTATGTCAGGCAATACAAAAAGTGAAAGGTTATATGGGCATAAAGGCACCGGATACTTTGAACACAAGATATATATTTGAAGACGTTCCACATAGCCTGGTACCCATTGCGGATATGGGAAGATATTTAGGTATAGAAACTACCACCATAAACTCAATAATTCATATGGCGTCTATCATACATGGTAAAGATTACCACAAAATTGGCAGAAAAGTTGAAGATATGGGACTCGAAGGACTGGATGCAGAAGAAATAATGGACTATGTAGTAAATGGACAGATAACAAAGGAGGTAGTGGCTTAATGAAAAAGTATTTGGGAGCTGCAATAGGAAATTGCGTTCACGTAGGCGGTATAGTGAACTTTTTCCGCCTTGTGGAGAGAGAAGGTCATGAAACATATTTTCTTGGTGCGGCAGTAAGTATAGATAGGCTTGTAGAAAAAGTATTGGAAATAAAGCCTGACGTGGTTGCTATAGGATACAGGCTTACTCCCAAAAATGTTGAGCCATTGCTCAAAGAATTGGAAGAACATATCAAATCTAAGAAGCTAGATAATATAGAGTGGATTTTTGGAGGTACAAAGCCAGTTGCAGATGTCGCCAGAAGATTTTCATTCTTCTCTACAATATTTGATGGAACGGAAGATGTGGATGACGTGATAAACTATATCAGAGGCAGACAACTGAAGGAAGTAAAATTATACTATCCTGACAATATTGTTGAAAGAATAAATAGCAAATATCCTTACCCTGTGTTAAGACACCACTTTGGACTCCCTTCTTTGGAGGATACCATTGAGGGAATCAAAAAGATAGCGGAAGCTAAGGTTTTGGATGTAATATCCATCGGACCTGATCAAAACACACAACAGTTCTTTTTCTCACAAGATAAGATGAATAAGGATTTGGATGGAGCAGGGGGGGTACCATTAAGAAAAGTAGAGGACTTTATTGAGCTATATAAAGCTTCAAGAAGAGGAAATTATCCTCTTCTCAGATGCTATAGCGGAACAGCGGATGTATTCAGATTCGCAGAGATGCTAAAAGACACTATCCATAATGCATGGTGTGCTGTACCTTTATGCTGGTACAATGTACTTGATGGTAGAGGTACAAGGCCTGTAGGCGAATCCATAGCAGAAGGTCAGATGCTTATGAAAAAGCATGCTGAATGGAATATACCTGTGGAAGTCAATGAGGCTCATCATTGGAGCCTGAGAGATGCTCATGATACCATAGGTGTTGTTATGGCCTTTTTAGCTGCATACAATGCGAAAAAGATGGGGGTAAGGGATTATATTGCCCAATATATGTTTAATGTGCCTGCTGCATTGCATCATAAAATGGATTTGGCAAAGATGTTGGCTAAAGTTGAGCTAATTGAATCATTGGAAGATGATAATTTCAAGACTTACAGGCAAGTTAGGGCTGGATTGGCAAGCTTAAGCTCAGATCTGGATGTTGCAAAGGGGCAACTTGCTGCATCCACATACTTGGCTATGAGCTTGAAGCCTCATATTGTCCATATAGTAGGATATTGTGAGGCAGATCATGCTGCTAAAGCTGAAGAAGTTATAGAAAGCACAAAAATTGTAAGAGGAGTTATTCGTTCAACGCTGGATGGTATGGTTGATATGACTAAAGATATGGAAGTCCAAGAAAGAAAGCATGAACTCATGGAAGAAGCAAAATATTTATTGGATACAATTAAGAATCTATATGAAGAAAGTGAAGATCCATGGAGTGACCCAAAAGTTTTGGAAGATATTATTAGAAGAGGAATTATAGATGCTCCTCATTTAAGAGGCAATCCAAGTGCCAAGGGTGTTTTGGAGACAAGGATTGTAAACGGAAAATGCATGGCTTATTCAAAAAAGCTTAACAGAGTAATGACAGAAAAAGAGAGAATTGAAGAATTACTCAATGGAGAGGAGACATCCGTTGAAGGTCACCAATTTTGTAAAAAAATTGTATTGCAAAGTTGTTAATGTTAATATATAATATACTTGAAAATTAAAGACTGATTATAATCTTCAGGGACGGGTGCAATTCCCTACCGGCGGTATAGCCCGCGAGCCGAAAGGCAGATCCGGTTAGATTCCGGAGCCGACAGTTAAAGTCTGGATGGAAGAAGATTTATTTTTATGAGCAATTTTAAAAATAAGTCCCTGATATAATCAGGGACTTTTCTTTTCAAAAATATTCATATATGGTGGAGGTTAGAAATGAGAAACTCTAAACTGCAATTAACAACAAAAATTGGTATTTTGTCTGCATTTGCATTCCTTTTGTACTTAATTGAATTTCCATTACCACTATTTCCTTCTTTTTTAAAGATTGACCTGGGAGATTTACCTGCCATAATAGGAGCCTTTGCTCTTGGACCTTGGGTTGGAGTAGCCATTGAGCTTATAAAAAACATAATACATCTTTTCGTACGTTCTTCAACGGGAGGAATAGGGGAGGTAGGTAATTTCCTTACAGGTTCATCTTATGTGTTGGCTGCAGGATATATATACATGAGAAACAAGAGTAAAAAGACTGCAGTAGTTGGATTGATTACAGGTACCATTGTTATGGCGCTGGCTATGTGCGTATTTAACTTCTTCATACTTATACCTGTTTTCACCAACAGTCCTGTATCTACAGAGAATATACCTCTTATACTGACAGCCATATTGCCCTTTAACCTCATAAAAGGTGTTATTTTATCTGTCATCACATTGTTATTGTACAAGAGCCTGTCTCCAATATTGCATGCAGATATTTATAATGAAGTGGCAGATAAAAGAGCAAGATAGGTATACTTTTAACAAAAAATGAAATATAATATTTTTAAATGAATCTGATATCCGGAGCAAATTGTTTTGCTCCGGTATTTGTATTGTTCTGGAGGTTGTTATGTTAAAATTGTTTTCAAAAAGTGTGGAAGATACATATAGAATAGGAGAAAGATTAGGAAAGCTACTTTTTCCAGGAAGCATAATTTGCCTTACTGGAGATTTGGGAGCCGGTAAGACAGCTTTTACGCAGGGTATAGGAAGGGGCTTGGGGATTTCTGAGCATGTTGTAAGCCCCACATATACTATTATAAATGAATATACTTCCGGAAGGATTCCTTTGTATCATTTCGATGTCTATAGGTTGGGAAGCTCTGATGAAATGTATGAATTAGGTTGTGATGAATATTTCTATGGCGATGGAGCAACCATCTTGGAATGGGCAGATAATGTGGATGATGTAATACCCGGCGACAGGCTTTGGATAACCATAAGGAAGACGGAAAATCCAGAAGAAAGGGAAATAATAATGGAAGCTTCGGGTTTGGAATATGAGAGGTTATTAAAGGAGATGAAGAAGGATGAGGATATTAGCAATTGACACTTCTACTGCAGCTGCTTCTTCTGCCATCATGGAGGATGGAAGGCTGTTATGTGAATTTACCATAAATGACGGCAGGAAGCATTCAGAGAAAATGATGAATATTATAAACATAGCATTGGAAAACAGCGGAATGGACATAAGTCAGATAGATGCTTTTGCGTGTTCAATAGGGCCCGGTTCCTTCACAGGACTGAGGCTTGGAGCAGCAGCGGTGAAAGGTCTGGGGCAGGCTTTGAATAAACCTTTGATTGCGGTGCCTACTTTGGAAGCATTGGCATTTAACCTATTTCCCTACAATGGACTCATATGCCCAATGCTGGATGCCCAGAGAAAAATGGTTTATTCATCATTGTACAAGATAGAGGATAATAAATTACTTAAGCTTGAAGACTACAGGGCCATAGATATAGATAAACTAATAAACAGATTGATGGAATACGAGGAAAAAATAGTGGTTTTGGGAGATGGAGTTCCTATTTTTGGACAGAAGATGAAGGACGTTCTGCCTAATGTTGTTGAAGCATCTCCTGCCACATTATATCCTAGAGCTTCTTCTGTGGCTGTTTTGGCAGAAGAACTGTATAAGGAAGGAAAAACTATAAACTATAATGAGTTGGAGTTATATTATATAAGGAAGTCTCAGGCAGAGGTAGAATATGATAAAAAGGAAAAAGTTGAAATATTGCCTATGAAAAAAGAAGATGTAAAAGCAGTACATGATATAGAGTGCAAGAGCTTCACAACTCCCTGGTCATTGGAATCCTTTGAAGCTGAGATATACAACAATATGGCAAGGTATTTGGTGGCAAAAATCAACGGGGAAGTTGTAGGCTATGGAGGAATGTGGATCATATTGGATGAAGGACACATAACCAATATTGCCGTACATCCCGACCATCGCAGCAAGAAAATCGGTGATGCATTAGTGAAAGATTTGATAAGTCTGGCAAGAGAAAATGACTTAAAAAGAATGACTTTGGAAGTCAGAACGTCCAATTGGCCTGCCATAAATTTGTATAAGAAATATGGTTTCAAGGAAGCAGGAGTCAGAAAAGGATATTACCAAGATACCGGCGAAGATGCATTAATAATGTGGTTAGAGCTATAGGGCATTCTTTATGGTCAGTCGCTAGTCACTAGCCTATGCTCGCCAGTATTAGGGTATTTCTTTAGGGTTTTTTTAAAGAACACGGATTTACACGGCGGTTATCACAGATTAGCACGGAAGGTATAATATTTAACCACTTTAAGGCACTAAGTTCCATCAAAGGACATAATTAGTGTATTTTAGTGCATTTATGTGTCTTATGGTGCTTTCAAAAAAAGAACCTGTTGTGCTAATACGTATTTCTCAACAAAGACCTAAGAGGAATACCCTAATCTTAGTTTATAGCTCAAATTATCAGACATATGCCTGATAAATCCGTATATATTTCAGAAGCGATTATAAAGGTGGGAGTTATTTTGTATGGGGCAGATATGGAAATAATAAATAAGTGCCTGGAAGGAGATGATTCCGCTTTTGAGGAGTTGGTATCCAGATACAAGGGAATTGTATTCAATACATCCTACAGGATGCTAGGCAGTTATGAAGAGGCAGAAGATGCATCTCAGGAAGTTTTCATCAAGATGTATAGATACCTTAGAAGATATGATCCCCAATACAAATTCTCTACCTGGGCAATTAAGATTACTACTAATTATTGTCTTGATTTGTTAAGAAAGAGAAAAGGAGAAACAGTTCCTATAGAAACTCAATATGACCTGAAGGATGAAGGCTTCACTCCAGAAGAAGAGTATGTAAGGCATGAGAAGCAGCAGATGGTTAAAAAGGCTGTGGACAGCTTGCCTCCAAAATATAAAGAGCTTATTGTACTTTTTCATAACAGAGGCCTATCCTATTCGGAAATAATGGAGGTAACCGGAGAATCACTGACTATAGTAAAAAATAGGCTTTACAGAGCCAGACAAATGCTGAAAGATTTATTGAAAGATATGGACAAGGAAGGTGAAGGGCTATGGAATGCAGTGAAGTAAGCAACTTGATAATGAAGTATATTGACGGTGACATAAGCGAAGTTGAACTGAAGCTTTTGAATAAACATATACTTTCATGTGAAAGTTGCCATGAAGAATTTCAGATGATGACAGAAATGATAAAATGCATAAACGAAATGCCTGAGATTTCTCCGCCTTGTGATTTGGAAGAAAAAATTATGAATAGGATAAACAGAGAGAGAGAGGCAAGCAGTATGGTTAATATGCTCATAGGAGCCGCTGGCATGTTTGCCTTTGCATATTATATGATCATCTTTGTTATACTGCCCTTTATGCGGGATGCAGGTATTGGGCAAATACTGCTTGGTTATGGAGCTTTTGTCTTGGGTATTATTGACAGATATTTTATAGGTATATTAGTTTACCTGCCAATTACTATAAATAATTTGCTTACATTAAGAAAAATTCTCTTACAGGATTATATGAACATAATGATTTTCATTTCAGGTGTAGTTATGGTCCTGAATTTGGGCCTTATAAGAATCATAAATCTCCAACGGGAATAGGAGGAATCCACATTGAAAAGGAAATATATTTTAATAGCCATGTTGATTGTGACAATTCTGATTACAGCAGCTTTTTCTGCAAATGATGGAAATTCAGGAACGTTTGCCATAGGAGAAGATTTAAGAGTCAAGGAAGATGAAACCATAGATGATTCTATTAATGTATTGTTCGGAGATGTTGTCATAGATGGAAGAGTTGATGGTGATGTGGCGGTGATTTTTGGAGATGTTGTGATAAAAGGGAGCGTTGATGGCAATGTGGTTGCTGTATTTGGTGATATATCCGTTGGAGATCAGGGTATTGTAAAAGGCAGTGCTGCTGCAGTAATGGGTAAGGTAAAAAGGTCTCCAGGCTCTATTATTGAAGGGGAGATAGCCAGTGTTGAAGGACCTTTTAATGTGGGAAGAGCGGACATCCTACCTTTAATGGCTGTATCTTCAATTATCAGTCTCGTGATATTTTATGGATTGTCTGCAGTATTATTGGTTATCATGCCTGATAGAATGAGTTATATGAGCCAGAGTACTTCCTTTAAAATTTGGAGAAGATTTGGTATAGGTATTGCTGCCTACCTTCTGTTTATACCTGCCATTGTGGTATTAGCCATAACAATAATTGGTCTCTTCTTAATACCATTCTTTATAGCTGGTTTCTTAATAACAGCTTTTATAGGAATGACAGCCCTGAAGATTACTCTAGGGAGAAGAATAACAGGCAGCCTGGAAGGCAGAGGAGCCCCTTATATTTATCTTTTGGTTGGATCAATACTGATATCTGTATTACCTTTTGTACCTGTTGTAGGTTGGCTTGTGTATTTATTTGCGGCTTCTGTGGGTTTGGGAGTTGTGCTGGATACAAGGTTTGGCAAGCCTAAAGCCAGAGTTATATGATAAAAATAATTAAATTTTACTTTATATGTTCAAAATACTGTGATATAATATATTAATGTTGTTGCACTATTTTTTGTATTATAGGGGGAATAAAGTTGCTGCTTCGTGAGTTTGAAATAGATGGTTGTATTATTCGTCTTAGCGAAGTTAATGAAATATTCATAGCTGAGGTCCTTGGGCAGAATGGTGAAAAGCTGTTCTATCATGAGTTTAATAATTATGATAACATAAAAAATGGCTTTAATCAGATAATAGAAGAGAATGAAGCAAGCAAGGTTGATATAGAGAGAGTATTAAGCATTTTGGAGAATAGTAAATAAAGTTGCAGCGGGGCAGGATAATATCCTGCCTTTTGTAAATATTAATGTTCGAAGATATAACTGCTACGCAAGCATAATTTGCTGTCAACATCTCCGAATTAAACTGCAATTGCCATGAATATGGGAGAGATGAAAAGTTGAAAAAAGATACTATCATATTAGCTATCGAGAGTTCATGCGACGAAACTTCAGCAGCGTTGGTGAGAAACGGAAGAGATGTGCTGTCAAATATCATATCGAGCCAAATAAGTGTGCATAAGAAATTTGGTGGTGTGGTGCCGGAGGTGGCATCAAGGAAGCACATAGAGAATATCAGCGGTGTAATAGATACAGCCTTATCTGAGGCCAAATTAAAACTTGATGACGTAGATGGAGTTGCTGTTACTTATGGTCCTGGTCTAGTTGGAGCATTGTTAATCGGATTGACTACTGCAAAGGCCTTGGCTTATGCGAAAAAGTTGCCTCTCATTGGAGTTAATCATATAGAAGGGCATATTTATGCGAATTTTATACAACATAAAGAACTGGAACCTTCTTTTGTGTGTCTTGTGGCTTCGGGAGGACATAGCCATATAGTAAACGTTGTGGATTATGGCAAGTACGATATCATGGGAATGACCAGGGATGATGCAGCAGGAGAAGCCTTTGACAAGATAGCCAGAGCATTGGGCCTAGGATATCCTGGAGGACCACTGGTTGATAAGATTGCAAAGGAAGGAAATGCTCAAGCCATAGATTTCCCAAGAGCCTATTTGGAAGAAGGAAGTTTTGATTTCAGCTTCAGTGGTTTGAAATCTGCCGTACTGAATTATCTTAACAGCTTGTCTATGAAAGGTATGAAGACTAATGTGTCCGATGTGGCGGCCAGTTTCCAACAGGCAGTGGTAGATGTATTGTCTGATAAGCTTATTGCAGCAGCAGAGGTAAAAAACTCACCCTATGCAGTATTGGCAGGGGGAGTGGCGGCCAACAGCAAATTGAGGGAAGAGCTTAGCAAAAAAGGAGCAAAGAAAGGTATCAAGGTGCTCTATCCGGATCCCATACTATGCACCGATAATGCAGCTATGATAGGTTGTGCGGGCTACTACAAGCTGCTTAGGGGAGAGGTATCTGAAATGAACCTGAATGCGGTACCGAATTTGACGCTTTAAAATTGGTTGCGTGGTCTAGGGAATTCCTATTCCGTTTTGCTACGAGTCACGTGCTGCGTGTGGCTGGACCTCTGAGATCTTTAATTAAAACCACTAAAAGTTACTGTAGCGGTATATAGCCAATCTAAGGGATATATAATATCGCATGAGTTATTAACTTGGTGACTCTAATCTCATCTATAAGAGAGTTCTAACGGCGCAAAACGGGTATCCGTGCCATATGTTTCGTCGGTTGCGCCTAGTGGGACATCCGTGTCGCACTTACGAACTCTCTATTTTAGATTTCGCAAAGAGGCACTAGCAAAGTTAATAAAAATGTTCTCTTATATATCCCTTAGATTTTACTATGTCTTAATGAACTGCGTAGTATGTGGTATTCATTTGCCGTCCTGTTACATTCTACATGCTACGAGATCTCGGGTATTTTTTGGGTAAAAGATTTTTTTGTTTTGTATTACAGGTTGCAAAATTATATTACCCTTTAGTGTATTTTAGTAGAGTTTTAGTGTCTTTTAGTGGGTTTAAAATCCCTACATGATAATCCGTGGTTACCGACGTGGTAAATCCATGTTCTTCACAAAGACCCAAAAGGTATACCCAAAGGCTTGCAGTATGTAATCCGTAGCATGCAGCAGAACAAAAAAGGAATAACGTGACTACTTGCAACTCATAATCCGTAACCAGACAAACTACCGAAAGGAGGTCAGTATATGCAAAAGGCTCCAATACATATGATATATGAAGCTGCCATGCGATATAACATACTGGCTTTAACTAGTCGTTGCGCTACTTCCTGTGTGTTTTGCAGTCATCATCAAAACCCGCCCGAAGTAGAAGCATTTTTTGTATCGGATCTCACGATGGATGAGGCTAAGTTAGCTATGGATTTTTTGGATGGCGACAAGAAGATAATCATAGGTGAATCTGCTACCAGGTTATGTGAAGGAGAACCATTCATACATGAGAATTTCATCGAAATACTGAAGCTGTTGAGAGAAAAGTATAAAACTGCTCCTATACAAATAACTACCAGTGGAATCTATTTAGACGAGGAAGCATTAAAAGTACTAAAATCCATTGGTGATATAGAGCTCAACATATCCCTCAACAGTTGTTCCAAGAAAGGGCGTGAGAAGTTATATAAAGGCAGAAGCCTTATGGAAGCTGTTGAGGCTGTCAAGAACATAGTGTCACATGGGCTGTCTTTTAACGGCAGCATTGTTGCCATGCCACATCTGGTGGGAGAGAAGGATATAGAAGATACTATAAGGTTTTTATCTCAGTGGGGAGCTGAGACTATTAGGATCTTCATGCCTGGTTATACCAGATATAGCAAGATACCCAATCCGCCGGATGACATCTATGATAGGCTCAAGGATATAGTAGATAAAATGAAATATAAAATTAAAACTCCATTGCTATTTGAACCAACCATATTGAAGAATCTTACACCTGAAGTAGAAGGAATTATTCTTGGTTCTCCAGCCCATAGGGCCGGTTTCAAAGGCGGAGAAATAATCATCAAAGTTGGGGGAAAATCTGTGTTTTCAAGAGCAGATGCATACTACAGCATATTATCTTCAGAAAATCCTGCTATAGAATACGCAGCTTGTGGAACTATTGAAAATATGACTTTATCCAAAAAATCAGGTGAAAGAAGTGGTTTCATTTTTAGCTATGATATTGATAAGGACAGGGTTGAAACTATAAAGGGTGTAATAGCTAAAAATTCAGGAAAAAGGATAATGGTTGGGGTATCTAAATTTGGGTATAACATAACAAAGGAATGTTTAAAAAATGAAAATGTTGATATTGAAGTGATAGAAAATAATTATTTCGGTGGAAACATTGGATGTAGTGGTTTGTTGGTATTGGAAGATGTAAAGCGGAAGCTGGCAGAAAAAGAGAAGAATTATGATGTGGTTATATTACCTGCCATCATGTTTGATAGCAAAGGAAGAGATCTCACAGGAAAGCATTATAAATATTTAGAAGCAGAATGTAGTATAAATATACATATAATTACATAAATATTTATATTCTGAATATGGGATAAAAAGCTGTAACCCTTTAATAATTATGATGAAGGAATTGCAGCCTTTTTATTTTTTATTGCATTTTTTGATGCAAATTGCATAAATATTAATATTGATTATTGACATATGTTTCTCTGATTTGTATAATTGTATACAAAAATACAAAAGTGTGGGAGGTCGTTTTATGTATAAGGCAACATTAATACCCGGTGATGGAATAGGTCCAGAAGTCATAATGGCAGCAACTTCAGTTATAGAGGCAGCAGGTGTTGATATTAAATGGGATGAGAAACTGGTAGGACAGTCAGCTATGGCAAAATACAACAATCCTTTGCCTGAAGATACCATAAATTCCATAGAGACAAATAGAATAGCCTTGAAAGGTCCCAGTACAACAGAAATAGCAAAGGGCTTCAGAAGCGCCAATATTAGTCTTAGACAAAGGTTGAATCTATATGCCAATATAAGACCCATCAAGAGCATTGAAGGTGTAAACAGCAAGTTTAAAGATATAGACATGGTGATATTCAGAGAGAATACAGAGGATCTCTATATGGGTATTGAGCATATGATAGGAAAGGATGCTGCCGAGTCCATAAAAATCATAACCAGGGAAGCATCCGAGAGAATAGCCTCCATGGCATTTAGCTATGCAGTAAAGGAAAAAAGAAGAAAAGTTACTTGTGCTCATAAAGCTAATGTTATGAAGCTCAGTGATGGACTTTTCTTATCAAGCGTAAGAAATGTGGCAAGCAAATACCCAGACATAGAGTATGAAGAGGTAATAGTAGATAGCCTTTTTATGGATATGGTTATGAATCCGGAAAAATACGATATATTGGTAGTACCTAATCTCTATGGCGATTTGCTGTCGGAGATGGGCGCGGGTTTGGTAGGAGGTCTTGGCATTGTACCGGGAGTTAACATAGGAGTTGAGGCAGCTGTTTTCGAGCCTACCCATGGAACGGCGCCGGATATTGCAGGTCAAGGCATTGCCAATCCCACAGCAGCCATACTCTGTGCTGTGATGCTTCTTAGACATATAGGAGAAAAAGCAACGGCAGAGAGAATATATAACAGCGTGTGTCGTACAATAAAGGAAGGGAAATATGTGACTAAAGATTTAGGAGGTAATTATTCTACCAAAGATATGACAAAGGCAATAATCGATAATATGTAATAGGTGATCTAATGGAGTACTTCACAAGAAACCAGATATATGAAAAAATAAGACAGGATATACTTGATGGAAAATATATAAGGGGTCAAAGTCTGGTGGAAATGAAGCTGGCAAAGGAATTCGGAGTCAGCCGAACACCTATAAGAGAAGTATTGCGCCAACTGGAGCTGGATGGTTTAGTGGAGAGTATCCCAAACAGAGGTGTATTTGTATTAGGTATTACTAACGAAGATATAAAGCAAATTTATGCCATAAGGCAAAGGATAGAAGGTTTAGCTGCTTTGTGGGCGGCAGACAGAATGACCTCAGAAGACCTAAAGGAGTTGGAGAACATATATAATCTCATGGAGTTTTATACACAAAGGCAAGATGTGGATCAAGTAGCAAAGCTTAACACCCAATTTCATGAAATAATATTCAAATCAGCCAACTGCAAATATCTAAAAAATATATTGAGCAATTTTCAGGTTTATCTTCAATGGGCCAGGTATGCTTCCTTAAAGGTACACGGTCGTCTACAGGCTGCTTTAGCAGAGCATAAGGATATATTGGAAGCCCTTAAGCAGAAGGACGGGGTTTTGGCAGAAAAGAGAATAATGGAACATGTGGATAACTCAAGAAAAAACCTTGAGAAAGATAGCAGATAAAAGGGCCGTTACTGTAAATCGGCCCATTCTTCAAATAAATCATCTATTTTTTTGGTAAGCTCTTCTTTTTCTTTGCTGAGTTCATTACACTTAACATGATCTGAATAAATATCCGGTTGAGTCAGAAGCTGGTCGATTTCTGCAATTCTGGATTCTGCTTCCCCGATTTCCTTTTCTATGGCTTCAATTCTCTTTTGTTGCTTTCGTTCTTTGGCTTTCTCTTCTTTTTGCTTTAACCAGTCGTTTTTTATATCTGAAATTTTTCCATCATTTTCTTTTGACTTATTGTCATTATCTTTGAATAAGTTTCTCTTCATTAAATAATAGGAGTATCCTCCATTATAGACTATAGCGCCCTGGGCAGAGAGTTCTACTACCTTGTTAGCTACTTTATTGATGAAATATCTGTCATGAGATACGAAGAGCACTGTGCCGGTATAACCTGATAATGCTTCTTCCAATACACCTTTGGATTCCATATCCAGGTGATTTGTAGGTTCATCAAGTAGAAGAAAATTAGCCTTTGAAAGCATCAGTTTTAAAAGTGCAATTCTGCTTTTTTCTCCTCCGCTTAGTACGGATATTTCCTTAAAAACATCTTCACCCTTGAATAGAAATGCTGCTAGAGCGTTTCTTATGGCTGTTTCATTCAATCCGGGGTAAACATCCCAAACTTCATCTATTATCATTTTGTTGTGATTTAAGCTTTCTTGTTCTTGATCATAATATGCGGTGAATACAGATGTACCAAACCTTACAGTCCCTTCATCAGGTCTTATCTTCCCTGCTATTATCTTCAATAGAGTGGTTTTTCCTATTCCGTTGGGGCCTAACAATGCTATTTTGTCTCCACGCTTGATTTCCAAAGACAAATTGTTGAATAAAGGTCTGCTAAAAGCTTTGGATAGATTTTCTAGCTTAAGCACATCGTTACCGCTTCTAAATTGAGGTTCGAATTTGAAATGTGCTTTTTGTGGCAGTGTCTCAGGTTTATCTATCTTCTCCATTTTTTCCAATAGCTTTTCTCTGCTCTCCGCTTGTCTTATGCTTTTTTCCCTGTTATATTGTCTGTATCTGGCTATTATAGCCTCCTGTCGGGCTATTTCCTTTTGCTGATTTTCGTATTCCTTCTGCAATTGCTCCCTAAGTTCTTGTTTTTTTGCAACATAATATGTGTAATTGCCTTCATATTCTGTCAGCTTGCCATTTTCTACTTCAAAGGTTCTGTTGGTAACATTGTCTAATAAATATCTGTCGTGGGATATGATCATCAAAGCGCCTTTATAGTCTTTGAGAAAACCTTCCAACCATTCTACAGCTTCTATATCAAGGTAGTTTGTAGGCTCATCTAATAGCAGAATATCTCTTTTCTCTAGCAGAACCTTTCCTAAAGCTACTCTGGTTTTTTGACCTCCGCTGAATAAGGCTATTCTCTTGTCATAATCTTCTGGGGAGAAGCCAAGTCCTTTCAAAACGCCTCTTATTTTGCTTTCATAGGCAAAGCCTTCGTTGTTTTCATACTGCTGCTGTAGAGAAGAGTAGGCTTTCATAAGGGAATCCAGTCTTTCATTTTCTGTACCTGGATTTATACTGCTGATTTCTTTCTCCAGCTGTTTCATTCTATTTTCAATTTCTCTAATATCTGAGAAAACCTTCAACATCTCCTGCCATAGGGTTGTATCTGATTCAAAGTCCAAGAATTGAGACATATACCCTATGGAGATGCTCTTTCCTATATATAAATCACCTTTATCTTTTTCTTCTATTCCTGCTATTATTTTGAATAAAGTGGACTTTCCGGCTCCGTTTACACCTACCACACCTACTTTATCCTTCTCTTGCAATGTGAAGGAAGCATCTTTTATGATCATGTCTATTCCATAGGATTTTTGTATTTCTTTTGCTGATAAAATAATCATCTTTACCTCCTGTAAGGCTGTTCCATTATCTCTTTTAATTCTACCAGAAATCTTAATTTATATAAATATCATAGAGTTGTATGGAAAGAATATATATGAATTTCAGAATTTTAAAATACTTTGACTACAAATTAAATATTTGCTAATAATTGACTTTTGAAAAAACATATAATAAAATATTAACAATATAAATTGATATTGAGTATTGTTTATTATATGACTTTATATCGCATACCTTTTTAATAGGAGTTGATAGCGTGGAGAGATTTAGCAGCATATCTATGGCAGTAGTAAGAAGATTGCCTAAATATTATAGATATCTGGGGGAACTTAAAAAGAATGATGTAAAAAGAGTATCTTCTCAGGAACTAAGTAGAATAACAGGTTTTACCGCATCTCAGATAAGACAGGATTTGAACTGTTTTGGAGGATTTGGCCAGCAAGGCTATGGCTATAATGTAGATGATCTTTATCAAAACATAAGTAATATCTTAGGGCTTAACAAGATATACAAGACTGTTATCGTAGGAATGGGTAACTTGGGTCAGGCCATTGCCAATTATAGTTTCTTCGAGAAAAGCGGCTTTGTGCCTCAGGCATTGTTTGATGTGAATCCAAAGCTTATTGGGCTTAAAATAAACGACATAAGGGTTCATGACGTAGAAGAATTGGAGGACTTTGTAAGAGAGAATAATATTGATATAGGTATTATATGTACTCCAAAGAGCCAATGCCAAAAGGTTGCTGAATCCTTAGTGAGAGGCGGAGTCAGAGCTATTTGGAATTTTGCTCCTTCTGATATAAATGTATCTGATGATATAATAGTTGAAAATGTTCACTTAAGTGAAAGTTTATTTACCATATCATATTTATTGAAAGAAAAAGAAGAAGTATTAAAATCAAAAAAATTTTAGTTTTTTTAAGAAAAAGTTTGACAAACTCTTAACAAAGAATAGGCGCTTTGTTAAGAGTTTTATTTTTTATAAGCCATAGACCAGCTAATTAAAGTCAAGCATATTTTAGGAAAGTATAATTCTACATTAACATTGACTTTCTGCAATGGGTTTCAAGAAAGATTTCTCTACACTATGCACTAGTGAAATCTATGGAGGTATAAGATGCGAAAAGTAGGAGAAAATGAAGCAAATGATAAAAATAAGGATTTTCAGAGAAAAAAACAGTTAAATCGAAGTGTCTTTTTAGTAAAAAATATGATAATATTGTCAAGAAGGATGTCTTGCAGATTTATATAATTATGAAGGATTTCATTCAAAAAATAAAACAAGAGTTACAAAATTTTTATAAATACTAATGCAAAAGGAGATGTATTAAATGACTGACTTACTTACCGGTTTTAAGGCATTGAGCTTAGGGAACATTTTTATGTTCGTAGTAGCTTTTTTTCTGATCTATCTAGCAATAGAAAAAGAATATGAACCAATGCTGCTTTTGCCCATTGGATTTGGTGCCATATTGGCCAATATTCCATTTTCAGGTGCCATTGGAGAACACGGTCCCCTTACAATACTTTTTAATGCAGGAATAATAACGGAATTATTCCCATTGTTGATTTTCATAGGAGTAGGCGCAATGATAGATTTTGGACCCTTGCTTAAAAATCCTAAAATGCTACTTTTTGGAGGAGCTGCTCAGTTCGGTATATTCTTTACCATGAGCATGGCTGCCTTATTTGGATATAATTTGAAAGAAGCGGCTTCCATAGGAATAATAGGCGCTGCCGACGGTCCCACATCAATTTATGTAGCAAATAGGTTTGCAATGAATCTGTTGGCTCCGATATCTGTAGCAGCTTATTCATATATGTCTCTGGTGCCTATAATCCAACCTCCTGTAATAAGGGCATTGACTACAGAATCAGAAAGAAAGATAAGGATGCCCTATGAGGAAAACAGCATATCAAAGAAGGTTAAAATTATATTCCCTATAGCTGTTACTTTGGTAGCAGGTATAATTGCCCCCACAAGTGCGGCTTTAGTAGGTTTCCTGATGTTTGGCAATCTTCTTAGAGAATGCGGGGTAACTGAAAGACTTTCAAAATCAGCACAGAATGAATTGGCCAATTTGGTTACAATACTATTGGGAATAACTATTGGCTCAACAATGACAGCAGAAGGATTTTTAAAATTAGATACATTAAAGATAATTGGCATGGGATTGGTAGCTTTTATATTTGATACTGCAGGAGGAGTTTTATTTGCCAAGTTCCTGAATTTGTTCAGCAAGAATAAGATAAATCCTATGGTTGGAGCGGCAGGTATATCAGCCTTCCCAATGTCTGCTAGGGTAATACAAAAGGAAGCTCAAAAGGCAGATCCGTCAAACTTCATACTGATGCATGCAGTAAGTGCCAATGTTGCAGGACAGATAGGTTCAATAATAGCCGGCGGTCTTATATTGGCATTGGTAAAATAGAGGAGGTTGTATCATGAATTTATCAGTATTCTATGAAAGTTTAAAGGTAATGGCTAATGGCATGTCAGGTATCCTTATTGTTATGGCCGTATTTTACATGTTAATAACAGTATTGACAAAATTATTTCCAGAAAATCAATAATTAGCATATTTAAAAATTTAATATATATGATAAAATAATAGTTAACTTAAAAATGAGGGCATTATGATGTCCTCATTTTTTTGAAAGGAGCAATATCTGATGAAAGTATATGCCCTCATAGGACATAGCGGTACTGGAAAAAGCTATAAGGCTTTCATGGTGGCCAAGGACAGAGATATCGAGTATATAATTGATGATGGACTTTTGATTTGTGGCACCAGAATCATTACTGGCAGTTCAGCCAAGAAGGAGAAAACCAAGTTGGCCGCTGTTCGAAGAGCATTGTTCAAGGAAGATAAACATAGGGAAGCAGTTAAGGCTGCAATAAAAGAATTAGCTCCTGAGAAGATATTAATTTTAGGAACGTCCAACAAGATGGTGGAACAGATTTCAAAGTCTCTGGATATACCTTTACCCTGTGAGGTGATCTATATAAATGAAGTATCAACAGAATCAGAAATAAATATTGCAATAAAGTCAAGAAGGAATGAAGGCAAGCATGTTATACCTGTGCCTACAGTGGAGGTAAAGAAAGATTTCTCTGGTTATTTTATTGATTCTCTGAAAATATTCAGAAAGAAAGAGAAAACAGGAGATGTGACTGAGAAGACCATAATAAGGCCTACGTTTAGTTATCTTGGCAAATATGAAATATCAAAAAATGCATTGATTCAGCTGATAGAAATTACTGCTGTGAAATATGAAGGTGTCCATAAGGTCGATAAGGTGAGGATAGACAGCAAAACTGAAGGAGTCATAATAGACATAGATGTATCTTTGAACCTTATGAAAAGGCTGGATTTGATGATGAGGGATATTCAAAAAGTGGTGGCGGAAAAACTGGAATATACCACAGGTTTGAATGTTTTAGCTGTAAATATACGGACGGTAGGTCTAGTGCTTTTGGATAAAGGTATATATATTGGAGAAACCTAAGAAATGAGGGTGAGAGGCATGAAAATGAACAATATAGATGTTAAGGAAATAGATAATGGGTTGATATTAGAGAATGTCAACGATTTCAATGCAAAGCATATATTTGAATGTGGTCAGTGTTTCAGATGGAAGCAGGAGGCGGATGGAAGCTATACTGGAGTTGCATTTGGAAAGGTAATAAATGTTAAGTCTGATGAAGAAAATAAAAGGGTTCAATTGCTGAACACCAATATTCAGGATTTTCAGGATATATGGTTTGATTATTTCGACATGGGAAGGGATTATGGAGAGATTAAGAAAAGGCTTTCTGAGGATCCGGTTCTTAAAACAGCAATAAAGTACGGTGAAGGCATAAGAATATTGAAGCAACAGCCATGGGAGATGCTTATTTCATATATTATATCTGCAAACAACAGAATACCTATGATAGCAAGAAGTATAGGGCTTTTATCACAGATGTATGGACAACCCATAAATTATAATGGAGAGACATACTATGCATTTCCTACACCTGAAGAGTTGGCGGAAGCTGAACTCTCAGACATAGAAAAATGCAGAGCAGGCTTTAGATGCAAATATATTCACCAAGCCATAAAGATGGTTTTAGAGGGAGTCATAGATCTGGATCATATAAAAACTCTAGATATGGATGATGCCCGTAAGGAGCTGTTGAAGGTTCCAGGTGTAGGGGTAAAGGTGGCAGATTGTATCATGCTCTTTTCTATGGAAAAGTATGGGTCATATCCTGTGGATGTCTGGATAAAGAGGGTCACAGAGCATTTTTACCTCCATGAAGAGGTGCCCATGAAGAGAATACATGAATTTGCCAGGGAAAAGTTCGGCGATTTAGCAGGCTTTGCTCAAGAGTATTTGTTCTATTACGCTAGAGAGATGAAGATAGGGACTGGCAAGGGGGAATAACTATGATATTAGCAGGAGCCATTGCAAACGCGTTAGGAGTATTTATATGCGGAATAATAGGTACATTTATGAAAAAAGGATTGCCCAAGAGATTCGGAGATACCATCATGTACGCTTTGGGACTGTTTACATTGGCCTTGGGAATCGATTTCTTTACGGAATCAAATGAAATGATGGTGCTTATTTTTAGCTTAGTGCTGGGTACCATTATAGGTGAATTGATTGATATAGAAAAAAGATTGGAAAATATGGGTAATTCCCTACAATCCAGATTTAAGGGAGCAGGAGGAAGATTCTCTGAAGGTTTTGTAACGGCAAGTTTGCTTTTTTGCGTAGGATCTATGGCTATTATGGGATCTTTACAGAGCGGATTATCGGCAAACCATGAGGTATTATATGCAAAGACTGTTATGGACTCTATCTCTGCAATTATTTTCGCTGCTGCCATGGGATTTGGAGTAGCCTTATCTGCCGTGCCTATCTTAATATATCAGGGCGGTTTGACTTTGGCAGCATCGGCAGTGGCTCCCTATCTAAGTGATGCAGTGGTCAGCGAAATGACTGCAGTAGGGGGAGTTCTGCTTGTTGGACTGGCCTTATCCATTTTGGATATTAAAAAAGTAAGGGTAGGCAACATGCTTCCGGGTATATTTTTGCCCATTGTTATCATGATGTTTATGTAGTTGAACTATGAGTTTTAGGGGATTCCTTTGAGGTCTTTTTTTAGGAACACGAATTGCCACGGATTAGCACTGAGGGTTATTTTTGAGAACACTAGAATATACAAAAAGTGAATTGTAGTTACTGTAGCGACATAAACCAATCTAAGGGATATATAATATCGTATAGGGTATTAACTTTGAGTGACTCTAACGCTCATCGAAAAGAGAATTCTAACGGCGCAAAACGGCATCCTTGCCCTACGCTTCGCCAATTTGCGCTTATCGCAGCCTCCATGCTGCGCTTACGAATTCTCTATTTTAGATTTCGCAAAAAGTCACTGGCAAAGTTAATAAAAATGCTTTCTTATATGTCCCTTAGATTTTACTGTATACTCGCATAGCTTTAGGTATTCCTATACCGTTCTGTTTTGTCATAGGTGCTGAGAGATATGGTATTACTTTAGGGACAAGATTTTTTCTGCTTTGTATTACAGCCTAAAAAATTTATATTATACTTTAGTGTATTTTAGTAAAAGTTTAGTGTCTTTTAGTGTTTTCAAAACCCCTCCGTGTTAATCCGTGTTCCTCACAAAGACTTTAGAGGAATACCCTAAAAACCGCATGCCATGTGCCGTTTGCCAGAACAGGAAGGAATATCCTCACTACTTGCAACAGAAATACCATAGGCAACGCAATAAAATTGATAGAAGTCTCAAATAATAAGCTATAAATTAAATAAGATTAGGAGATGACTTTTATGGATCAATATGAGAGTAAGTGCCAAGCTATGGGCTGTGACAAAAGGGGTTTTTGTTCAGAAGGCTGTGAAGCAGCTGCAGGAGAAAATGATTCTAACGTAGAAGTAAAAGCGAAAAACTTCACCAAAAAAGTAATTGGAATAGTAAGCGGAAAAGGTGGCGTAGGCAAGTCACTAGTTACATCAACATTGGCAGTGCTTACAATGAGGAGAGGTTACAATGTAGGCATCTTAGATGCGGATATAACAGGTCCTTCAATTCCAAAAATGTTTGGCATAAGCAATAGGGCGGTGGCATCTCAAGAAGGTATTTTGCCTGAGAAGACCAAAAATGATATAAAGATAATGTCAATTAATCTTCTTTTGGATGAAGAAGATACGCCGGTGGTATGGAGAGGACCTATTGTTTCCAGTGTAGTGAAGCAATTTTGGAATGATGTTGTTTGGGGAGATGTAGATTATCTATTCATTGATATGCCTCCGGGAACCAGTGATGTAGTACTAACTGTATTTCAATCCATACCTTTGGATGGAATAGTGGTGGTTACAACTCCTCAGGATCTGGTACATATGATAGTTCGAAAGGCGTATAATATGGCAAAAACCATGAGAGTGCCTGTTTTAGGCATAATAGAAAACATGAGCTATGTAAAATGTCCTCATTGCGATGAAGAAATCAGAGTGTTTGGAGACAGTCATATAGATGATATAGCCGCAGGTCTTGGGATAGAGGTTTTAGGAAGAATGCCTATAGATCCTGAACTTGCGAAAGCTAGCGACAGAGGTGAAATAGAAAAGATTCATAAGGAATATCTTTCGGAAGCTATAAATTATATGGAGAAGTATCTTAAAATTTAAGAAAAAAATAATACCCTCAAATTGGGTATTATTTTTTTGAAAAGGTGTTTACTAGAACCTTTATTATTTCGCATATTATCTTAACATATTCTACTGCTTCTTGAGTACCGGAACTCACAGCTACTACGGTTTCTGATATTGTATCTCCTACCGAATCCACTGTGGCAGCAGCTTTTTCCACTCCCTGTTTCACATTTACTGCCGCTTCATCTATATTGGCAGCAATGGAAGGGAGCTTGTCCATTGCTTTGTCTATATTGGAACCATGTCTGTCTAATAGTTCTTTCACCTTTTTTAATATGGCGGATAAATGATTAAGTACAATGAAAAGGTAAACACCTAAGCCTACTGCGATTATAAAGAGTATTAAAAGACCCAGGTCTTTATAGGAAATCATATCTAGGCCTCCTCTTTGGTACCGCTGCAGCAGTCACAGCACTCTTCATCATCGCAGCATATGTCTTCTTCTGCTGCAACCTCTTCTTTTACCTCTTCTCTATTTTTCTTTATGCTAGCGATTCTTTCTTTTCCTTCTTCAACAATTTTAGATATCTTTTCTCCTACTTCGCTGGCATTATCTTTAACGCTCTGAGCAGTTTTCTTGGCTGTATCTGCAATATCTTTTCTTGTTTCTTCTCCGGATTTAGGTGCAAAAAGAATGCCTGCCGCTGCACCTACAGCAGCACCTATACCCAAGCCTACTCCTACCTTTTTAGCTGTATCAATCGCTTTAGCTCTTTTCTTTTCTTTCTTTGACTTTGCCAAAGCTTCCTTTAATGACATAATACTCCCTCCTTATTCCAAGTTATGATTAATATGTACATTATACAGAAAAATATTATCAACTTCAACAAAGTAATAAACAATTTTTACTATTAAGAAAAGTTTATTTTCCCAAAAGGTGATATATACTATAATTAGAAAATGCTGTAAGTACTAGTTTCCCATAATCGCATAATATTGCACAGACCACGGTATGTTACTGAAGCTTTATACTAATTAAGATATAACGATTAAAAAGGGGGGTGGCATGATTTTAAGAAATTTCCGTAAGATTTCTAGTTTTATTGCTTATTGCTAATATGACTGTATCCATGGATGAATGTACAACTAAAATGAGAAATAAAAGAGTTGATAAATAAAGAGAGAAATGCAGACCTTATAACTCTTCGCGACCCTAATTATGCACTGAACTACTATGACAGAATTCTACTTCTAGAGGATGGAAAGATTATGGCAGAGTTTTATACAAAAGAAATGGGTGGTATTTCTCGACAAAATATTCATAAGTATATATGGTGACGTAGAAATAATGAACCATAGAGAAAAATATGTGATGGTGAGGTTGGATACATGAAATCCGAATACAACTATAGATAAAAATGATAAAGATGACAAAGTATTCGGACAAGGATCATATAGGCTTTTAATACTTGTAGACAAGTCAGATTATCTAAATAAAGCTGCCGGTGAAATGGGCATGTCTTATTCAAAGGTACTTAATATATTGAGAAGAGCTGAAAAAGTATTAAATTGTAGCTTTTGGAAAGAGCGATAGCAGGTGACAAAGAGTGAGATTCAAAACTAACACACAATACTAGGGATCTTATTTATTAATATGAAAGGTTTATAAGTGACGTTTCATAATATTTTTCTCCAAAACATGAATTTAATAGAAACTTTTGGCTATAATATGAAAGGCTTTAATTACATGTTTTTAAATATCAAGGAAGTTTTTTATAATTATATTTTTTATTTAGTTTATAGATTTGAAAGAATTGGAGCATATATAAAGAAAAACAATGCAATAGAGAGATAAATTGAATTAATATAAGAAAATAAGCAATAAATCCAAAAAAATGCTAATTTAAATATTTGCGAAGTGTAAAACCATTATTTATTATTATATTGTGATTAGCACTCATCTTAGGTGAGTGCTAATAATGAAGGATACATATTGATTTTGAATAATAAAAGTTTAAGGAGGGTTATAAATGAACATTAAACCACTTGGAGACAGAGTTGTTATTAAAGTATTAGAAAATGAAGAAACAACCAAAAGCGGTATAGTATTACCCGGCACTGCAAAGGAAAAACCAATGCAGGGTGAAGTGTTGGCTGTTGGTTCAGGAGAATTAGTTGACGGTAAAAGAGTACCCCTCGAATTAAAGGTTGGCGACAGAGTAATATATTCTAAATATGCTGGCACAGAAGTTAAAGTTGATGGCGAAGAATATTTGATCCTTAGACAAAATGATGTATTGGCAATAGTAGAAAAATAAAGGAGGGTAAATAAATGGCAAAACAAATCAGATTTGGTGAAGATGCAAGAAGAGCTCTTGAAAGAGGCGTAAATCAACTGGCAGATACAGTTAAAATAACATTAGGACCTAAGGGAAGAAATGTTGTATTAGATAAGAAATTCGGTTCCCCACTTATCACAAATGACGGTGTAACAATTGCAAAAGAAATTGAGCTTGAAGATCCCTTTGAGAATATGGGAGCTCAATTAGTTAAAGAAGTTGCCACAAAGACAAATGATGTAGCAGGCGATGGTACAACAACAGCTACATTACTTGCTCAGGCTATTATTAGAGAGGGTTTGAAAAATGTTGCTGCAGGAGCAAACCCAATGATTTTAAAGAAAGGTATCAACAAGGCTGTAGCTACTGCAGTTGAAGAAATCAAAAAGATTTCCAAACCAGTAGAAAATAAATCAGCTATAGCACAGGTTGCTTCCATATCAGCAGCAGAAGAGTCCATCGGAGAAATCATTTCCGAGGCTATGGAAAAGGTAGGCAAGGACGGAGTTATAACTGTAGAAGAATCAAATACCTTCGGAACAACTTTGGATGTAGTAGAAGGTATGCAGTTTGACAGAGGTTATGTATCTCCTTACATGATCACAGATACAGAGAAGATGGAAGCTGTTCTTGATGATCCATATATACTTATAACTGACAAGAAGATATCCAATATTCAGGATCTTCTTCCAATATTAGAGCAGATAGTTCAACAGGGCAAGAAGCTTTTGATAATTGCTGAAGATATTGAAGGCGAAGCTCTTGCTACATTGATAGTAAACAAATTAAGAGGAACATTTACTTGCGTTGCTGTTAAGGCACCTGGCTTTGGTGACAGAAGAAAGGCTATGCTTGATGATATAGCTATACTCACAGGCGGACAGGTAATATCTGAGGAATTAGGTTTAGACCTTAAAGAGACTAGAATTGATCAATTAGGAAGAGCAAAACAGGTTAAAGTTCAGAAAGAGAACACAATAATTGTTGACGGTGCTGGAGATCCAAAGGCAATAAAAGACAGAGTAAAACAGATTAAGGCTCAGATAGAAGAAACTACTTCTGATTTTGATAGAGAAAAGCTTCAGGAAAGACTTGCTAAGTTGGCAGGCGGCGTAGCAGTTATCAAAGTTGGTGCTGCAACTGAAACAGAGCTTAAGGAAAGAAAACTGAGAATCGAAGATGCTCTTGCTGCAACAAAGGCTGCAGTAGAAGAAGGTATAGTACCTGGTGGAGGAGTTGCTCTGTTAAATGCTGTAAAAGCCGTTGAGGAATTACTAAAGGATGCTCATGGAGACGAAAGAACAGGTATCCAGATCATAAGAAGAGCTTTGGAAGAACCAGTAAGACAAATTGCAGAGAATGCTGGACTCGAAGGTTCAGTAATAGTTGAAAAAGTTTTAAACAGCGAGCCTGGAGTAGGTTTCGATGCATTAAATGAAAGATATGTCAACATGATTGAAGCAGGTATTGTTGACCCAACAAAGGTTACAAGATCGGCATTAGAAAATGCTGCATCCGTTTCTTCAATGCTACTCACAACTGAAAGCGTTGTAGCAGACATACCTGAAAAAGAAAAAGGTATGCCAGGAGCCGGAATGGGCGGAGACATGGGAATGTACTAAAATCCACTTAGTGGGCTGCATGATTTATGCAGCCCATTTTGCTTTTTGCTGGTATTATTGCATATTACAGGTATAATATTAGTTAAAAGTATAAATTCGGAGGTAAATGATTTGGAAAGATTAAATCATTTAAATGAGAGAGGATATGCTAAAATGGTTGATGTAACAGAAAAAGATGAAAGCATAAGGGAAGCAGTGGCAAAGGGTTCAGTCTACATGAGCAAAGAAACCATAAGAGCCATTATTGAAGGGAAAATCAAAAAAGGAGATGTGTTGTCTGTGGCTCAAGTGGGAGGGATAATGGGAGCAAAGAGCACTTCTGACATAATACCCATGTGCCACAATATCAACATATATGGAGCGGATATGGACTTTAAAATAGACAAAGCAAATTGTAAGATTGATATAACAGCTGCAGTAAAGACATATGGAGTAACTGGGGTAGAGATGGAGGCATTGACAGCAGTATCAGTAGCAGCTCTCACTATCTATGATATGTGCAAAGATATAGATAAAGAGATGATCATTTCGGATATACATTTGGTAAAAAAGACAGGGGGAAAATCAGGAGATTTCCATTTCACAAATATACTCAGGAATACAACTTGTAGTTAGAAGAGTATATATGGTGTAAAGTGGGAGATGATGGCATTGAACGAGGGCGCAGTGAAACCTGGAGATATAATAAAGATTATGGATTGACTTGTTGTGATAAACATATTGATAGGCATATGATTATATATAAAATAGATATATGGTAATTTGCCGGGGACTTTTGGTATAAACAATCAAATAAAACCAGTACATGCAGTTAATGTTATCGAAATAGTTTGACAATATATGAGTAAAGTAGTAGAATAAGTATGGAGAAATGTTAAATAAATAACGATTATTCATAGGCCAGCTATAAGCTAATGATAACTAAATAGTTCCTGATCTGTAACTCTAAGGGTTATTTGTGGGGTACAGGTGGATGGGTATGGATGAAATATCCATGTCTCGTGTATTGAAAGGAGTAGTATATACGCTATATATGAAAATATATAGTTGTGTTTTACTGAACTAGACTCCTTTTTATAGGGGTTTTTTTCATTATCAACTCTATTGTAAGGGGGATAAAATAATGGACATGGTAAACCTGACAATTGATGGCATCAAGACTCAGGCTCCTAAAGGCACAACGGTTTTGGAAGCAGCCAGAAGCTTGAACATCAACATTCCAACTCTTTGCTATCTGAAGGATATAAATGAAGTTGGAGCTTGTAGAATGTGCCTTGTTGAAGTTAAGGGTGCAAGAGCTTTGCAGGCAGCATGTGTTCTTCCTGTTTCAGAAGGCATGGAGGTCAAAACCAATTCAAAGGCTGTGAGAGAAGCTAGAACAACAGTATTGAAACTTATATTAGCAAGGCATGAAAGGGAATGTCTTACATGTTCTAGAAACCTTAAATGCGAGCTTCAGAAGCTGGCCGAAGATATGGGGATAGATACTGTAGACTATGAAGGTGAGAAGATTCATTATAAAGTTGATATGGCATCTCCTTCAATAGTCAGAGATCAGAATAAATGCATACTCTGTGGAAGATGCATAAGCGTTTGCAAGAATGTTCAAGGGGCAGGGGTCATAAATTTTGCACGAAGGGGTATTAAAACTACAGTTACAACTTCTTATGATAGAAGCCTTTCTGATGTTGCTTGCATTACTTGCGGACAATGCATTAAAGTATGTCCTGTAGGTGCCTTGAGGGAAAAAGATGACAGAGATAGGGTATGGGAAGCTTTGGATAATGATGAGCTGTACGTAATTGCTCAAACAGCTCCTGCTGTCAGAGTGGCTTTGGGTGAAGAGTTCGGATTGCCTGTGGGCACTAATGTAGAAGGTAAGATGGTTGCAGCTCTAAGAAGGTTAGGCTTTGATAAAGTTTTTGACACGGATTTTGCTGCAGATTTGACTATTATAGAAGAGGGAACGGAACTCATTAACAGAATTAAAAATGGTGGCAAGCTTCCGATGATTACATCATGCTCACCTGGTTGGATTAAATATTGTGAACATTATTATAGTGATTTCCTTGATAATTTATCTACATGCAAATCACCACATCAGATGCTGGGAGCATTAGCTAAATCTTATTATGCTGAAAAGATGAACATAGATCCCAAAAAGATATTCGTAGTATCAGTAATGCCTTGTACAGCTAAGAAGTTTGAATCAGGAAGAGATGAATTGACTGTAGATGGATTGAGAGATGTAGATGCAGTATTGACTACAAGAGAATTGGCCAAGATGATAAAAGAAGCAGGAATAGATTTCAAATCCTTAGAGGATGATAAATTCGATAGGGTTATGGGAGAATCTACAGGTGCAGCAGTGATATTCGGTACAACAGGCGGAGTTATGGAAGCTGCTTTAAGGACTGTAGCAGATTTATTGGAAGGAAAGGACCTGGATAATATAGATTATACTCCTGTAAGAGGTTTGGAAGGAATAAAAGAAGCAACTGTAAAGATTGGAGACTTAGATGTTAAGGTCGCTGTTGCCCATGGAACCGGCAATGCAGGAAAACTTTTGGAAAGAGTAAGAAATGGAGAAGCAGATTATCATTTCATAGAAGTAATGGGATGTCCTGGAGGTTGCATAAACGGAGGAGGACAACCAATAATAATTGACAAGGAAAAAACAGAAGAAGTATGCAGACTGAGAGCCCAGGGCTTATATGATATCGATAAGGGCATGGTACTGAGAAAGTCCCATAAGAATCCTGAAATAAAAGCTTTGTATGATGATTATCTTGGAGAAGCTAACGGACATAAGGCTCATCATCTTCTTCATACTCACTATGTAAAGAGAGAAAGGGTATAAGATAGGATGGATAAAAAGACAAGGACATTGACAAGAGCAGCCATACTACTGGCTATAGCATTAGTGTTTCAGTTTGTAAAAATGGGTCAGATAGTAACAGGCTCAGGCATAAATTGTGTTTTGATAATAGCAGCTGAAATCTGCGGATGGCCGTGGTCTGCAGCTATAGGAGCAATAACTCCTTTTATGGCATTAGCATTAGGAGTTCAGCCACCTGCTATTATTCCTGCAATTCCTTTTATTATGGTAGGTAATATTCTATACGGCATAGTATATTTTATATTTAAGAATCGCAATAGGATCATAGCTGTTGGTTTTGCAGCGATAATAAAGTTCGGATTGCTTTATGCGGCAGTAAACTATTTTATATCTGTAAAACCGCCTATTCAGGCAGCTTTGAGTTTCCCTCAACTGATTACGGCTTTGATAGGAGGGGCCATTGCTTTAATAATAATTGAGGTTTTAAATAGGACTGGGAAGATAGAGAAATAGTTCATATAAGAATGTATGTGCTAAAATTCATGAAACATTTTCATCACTTTTTCAAGAATGAGATATTGGTGACATTAGATTAAAAATAAAGATTAATTCTGCATTATATGCTGAATTAATCTTTGTTTTTTGCTTAAACTTTGTTTAATAGTATAGAAATCCTTTATTTCATATATGATTGCAGCAAATCAATCATGAAAAAGTATATTAGGAGGTTTTTATGCTAAATAATATTTTAGAACACAACAAAAGATTTGTTGAACAAAGGAAGGCTGAAAGATTAGATGAGCCTATCAGCGGACATGCACAAAAGGGCGTGATGGTGTTTACATGTATGGATACCAGACTTGTGGAGCTATTGGAACCTGCCATGGGATTTGAAAGAGGAGATATAAAAATATTGAAAAATGCTGGAAACATAATCAGAGACGGTTGCGATGAAATCATAAGATGTATAGCCGTCGGAACGGTGCTTATGGGCTTATCTCAGGTATATGTGGTAGGCCATAAGGACTGTGGAATGGCTAAGCTAACGCCTCAGGCGGTAAAAGATAAAATGATTGCTAGAGGTATTCGAGAAGAGGATATTGAATCCATAAATATTAAAGAATGGATAGGTATTTTAAAAGATGAGAAACAAAATGTTATTGAAGCTGTAAAAAAGATAAAGGAATCACCTTTTGTGCCCAAAGATATAGAGATACATGGTTTGGTGATGGACCCCAATTCAGGTGAGTTAGAGGTTATATGCTAGTAATATAATCAAACAATTAGTAATTTAATAGACACAATGGTATACAGATGCTAAAATTATATAGCTAGGCAATTATTATAAATGTTTTGGAAGGAGTAAAGTGATGGAAAAGAGATTACTTACACCAAAGGAGATTGCTCAGGCTACCATTGATGCAGGCGTAGCAAAGACAAAACTTTCTATAATGCAAATGGCCATACTTGGTATATTTGCAGGAATGTTTATAGGATTTGGTGCTACAGGTGCCATCACCATAGGACAGACTTACGCAAATATTGATGTGGGGTTATCTAAGTTTCTGTTTGCCGCAGTTTTCCCTGTAGGTCTTATGCTTGTTGTTATCTGCGGTGCAGAACTTTTTACGGGTAATAATTTAATGATTCTCGGATGCTTAAATGGTAATTATAAGTTGAAAGATGTACTGAAAAACTGGGCAGTAGTATATATTGCCAATTTTGTTGGTTCTGTATTATTAGCATTTCTGGTTGCAAAATCCAGCGTCATGGCAGGAGCAGCCGCAGAAAAAGCAATTGGGATAGCAAATGCAAAGGTTGCCATACCCTTTGGAGCAGCAATAATAAGGGGAATATTATGCAATATTCTTGTAGTGCTGGCTGTCTGGATGGCTACAGGTAGCAGGGACATTATAAGCAAGATATTTGCTTGCTGGTTTCCTATCATGCTATTTGTTCTTATAGGATTTGAACACAGCATAGCAAACATGTATTTTATTCCTTTAGGAAAGTTCTTGGGTGCTCCTGTAACTTGGGGTCAAATCTGGGTTAACAATCTGATCCCTGTGACAATAGGGAACATAATAGGCGGTGCCGTTATAGTGCCCTTTGCATATTATACCGTATATGTAAAAACACCAAAAACATCCACAAAAGTGGAGAATAATGCAAAGATGGTATAGGGTATATAAATAACTGTAGGCAGCCTTTTATTTATCAATATTAAATTTAAAAAATGAAAAAATAATACAAGGGATATATGTTATGTATAATAAATTCTTTGTATTATTTTTATTTTGGATAACTTGTTAATAAATATGTTAGCAACTTTTATTTTTTTATATTTAGAAGATTATTTATTAATTTAACTATTGAGTTCTTAATTGAATGGTGTTTCATAGGCAAATGGTATTAAGTTTTTTGCTTTGGTTTTTTTAACTCCTTCATGGGTGTTTATTATAACATAACATTCTGGACAATAATCCATTAGCATTTGCCTACAATTTCCACATGGAGAATATATAATATCACTATTATTCCCACCGATTGCTACAATACATTCAAACTCTCGTTTTCCAGCAGTTATGGCTGTACCCATAGCAATCATTTCAGCGCATGCACCATGGGCTAAATAAACGTTAACACCTAAATATATTTCACCATCTGCACATCTTAAAGCACAACCAACAGTATGTCTGTAATTTTGACTATCATAGTTTGCCTTTATTATATCTTTAGCCTTTTGAATAAGAGAAAAATCTTCTTCTTTTAACTCTTCAAACATTATATACCTCCTATATATCCTTAGTTTGTGGTATTTTACTATTGGGAAGCAACTAATATATAAATTATGTCAGTATATACCTTCATCTAATACATCATACATATAGTTATCAAACAAATCCATTAATTCTTGTGATATATGAAGTTCTCTTTCTGCTGTATTTAATTTAGCACCATTAGAAAGTTCGCGTCTATCTACTAATTTGATTTTATGTCCATTATTATAATCACAAATGAAATCTCTGCAAATAGAGATAGAGCCATGTCAATCCTTAATCTAGCTTCAAAGAGTAATTTTATCAATAATTTATCACTAATATTAGTGGTTGATTTATAGAGACTTTCAACTTCATCTTTTTGAAGAGTATTCATTTTTCTTCATGGCTCTTTAATCTTTAAAATATTTTTATTGATAGGCCTGTCTTTATTTACATGAAATAAAAAATCTTTATATACTTTATGACCTCTTGTAAAGATTTGTTTCATTAACTTTTCAAGCATATGGTTGTTGATTTCTTCTGTCCTAAAAGATAGTCATAAAAGTTAGTGACTACTGTTACGTTTAAATTAATTGTTTTCTGTTCGTTTTGACTTGGTCGGATTTAATCCAAGAACCTTATTACTCTCAAAAAATCATTATACTATATTTAATCTCAGGGGCTGCTTTTTATGGCTTAAATTACCATTGTCACAGGTTGCATAATTATGTAAACTAAAAGAAGCCGTACTGTTTTGCTGAATCTCATTTATGAGAGCGGAGGATAAAAATGGGGTGAATTGGGATAAACCCATAGGGCACTCTCTGTCCGAACCCGACAACTAACTTCGTAAGCGTAAGAGAGGAGAGTAGTATGAGGAAGAGCAAAATATTACTATTTTTTACGGTATTGGCTTTGTTTATAGCGACTCCCGTATTTGGGGATGTATTAAAAGTAGGAAGTACAGGAGTAGCCGTTAAGCAGCTTCAAACAAAGTTAATATCCTTGGGTTACCTTAATTCGAGTGCAACAGGTTATTTTGGTAATCAGACGAAGAGTGCAGTAATGAAGTTCCAGGCAAAAAATGGGCTAAAGCAAGACGGTATTGCAGGAAATCAGACCTTAAATGCTTTAGCAAAAGTTGGGACAAGCAGTACAACAAGTGTGAGCCGCGGAAGTTCCAGCTCTTATACGATCAAGGATGTCCAGACTGTACTTAAAAGCTTAGGTTTGTACACAGGAAAAATTGATGGCATCGCTGGGTCAAAGACAAAAGAAGCATTGAAAAAGTTTCAAAAGAACAATGGTTTGGTGGCAGATGGCATATTAGGTACCAAAACAGCGCAGAAGCTTTTCGCAACTCAACAGTCAGCTGCAACAGTGGCAAACAGAGGGGACGCAGATCGTAAAGAAGTTACATACAATTCTGCAAGCGATACGAAATATGGAGAATTGTTAGATTGGTGGACTGAGGTTTCAGAAATATTCTATAGAGGAGCAGAAGCTCAGGTCATAGATTTATGGACAGGTAAAAGTTTTAACGTTATGAGGACCTATGGAAGCAGACATGCTGACTGTGAAACTCTGACGGCAGAAGATACCAAAATAATGAAGGAGATATACGGGGGCAGTTGGAGTTGGAATAGAAGACCTGTAATTGTAGTGACAGGTGGAAGAAGAATAGCTGGATCTATGGCGGGCATGCCTCATGCAGGGTTGGATTCAAAACCCAAGAATGTTACAGTCAGCGGTAGAAGCGGTGGATATGGAAAAGGTACTAACTTAGATACTATTAAAGGAAACAATATGGATGGTCATTTTGACATTCATTTTCTCAATAGCCGCACCCACGGCACCAACAAAGTGAATGAAGCACATCAGAAAGCAGTAAAGCAAGCAGCAGGTTTGTTATAATAAAAAAACGCAGTACGGTAAGCTCAGGCCTATGCCTGAGCTTAAACTTTTTTTGTGGAGTTTCGTATAATGTAATAAATAATTTATAAGGGGGAAGAGTTTGTGAGTGGGGTATATTTCATAGTGAGTACTTTATTGATAGTAATTGGGGTATTGGGAATATTCATACCCGGATTGCCGGGAACAGGACTGGTGTTTATTGGTACATTGATATACGCTTGGGGAACAGGCTTTCAAGCCATTGGATGGGGTACTCTTGTTATTTTTCTGATTCTTACGTTGATGGCCATGGCAGTTGATTATCTGGCGGGAATCTTGACAGCACAGAAGTTTGGAGCCTCCAAACAAGGCATAGTGGGCAGTATTATCGGAGGTATAGCAGGGTTGACGATTTTTAATATACCAGGACTTATACTGGGCCAGTTGGCAGGAGTAATAATAGGAGAGCTTATGTTTGGCAGAAAAATGAATGAATCCATGAGATCCGGTATAGGAGTGTTTATTGGATATTTGCTGGGCAGTATGGTGAAAGTAACCCTAACTACTTTGATTATAATTATTTTTTATGTAAAAATCATATTTTAATCCCTATTGATATCATAATTGAATAAAAGAGAGCAATAATATACAGAGTATTAAGCTTTTTTTATAGTCGAATCATTGAATTGAAGTGAATATTCTGTATTTTTTTCATTCCTTTGACAAATATACATAGTTTAAATATAATTAATGAAACAATAATAAACGGCATTTTTAAATAGTGAGGTGTAAAATGATGGAAAAGTTTTTAAAGGAAGGGTTAACTTTTGATGATGTGCTTCTGATACCTGCAAAGTCAGAGGTTCTACCAAAAGAAACAGATGTATCAACCATGCTGACTAAGAAAATTAAGCTGAATATTCCTATAATGTCTGCAGGCATGGACACAGTTACTGAGGCAAGGCTTGCTATTGCTATAGCGAGAGAAGGCGGCATAGGCATAATCCATAAAAATATGTCTATTGAAGCTCAAGCCATGGAAGTGGATAAAGTAAAAAGATCAGAACATGGAGTTATTGTAGATCCATTCCATCTCTCACCGGATCATGTTATATCTGATGCTATGGAACTGATGGAAAGATACAGGATTTCCGGTGTGCCCATAGTGGATGAGAAAGGTAAGCTGGTGGGAATTCTTACAAACAGGGATTTAAGATTTGAAACAGACATGTCAAGGCCTATACATGAAGTAATGACCAAAGAGAATCTTATAACTGCACCGGTTGGAACTGATTTGGAAGAGGCTGAAAACATTCTTAAAAGGCACAAAATCGAAAAACTGCCGTTGGTAGATGAAAATGGTTACTTGAAAGGACTTATTACCATAAAGGATATAGAAAAAGCAATTCAGTTTCCTAACTCCGCAAAGGATAAGAGCGGCAGGCTTTTAGTTGGAGCAGCAGTTGGAGTTACCCATGATATGATGGAAAGAGTAAAAGCTTTAGTTGATGCAAAGGTAGATGTTATAGTTGTAGACACAGCCCATGGACACTCAAAAGGCGTATTGGATGCAGTAAAGAAGATAAAGATTAACTATCCGGATATACAAGTTATTGCAGGAAATGTGGCTACGGCAGATGCAACAAGGGAACTCATAGAAGCCGGTGCAGATGCTATAAAAGTTGGAATAGGTCCAGGATCCATATGTACTACAAGAGTAGTTACTGGAGTAGGTGTTCCTCAAATTACTGCAATATATGACTGTGCAAGAGAGGCTGACAAACATGGAATACCTGTAATAGCAGATGGAGGAATAAAATACAGTGGGGATATTACAAAAGCCATTGCTGCAGGAGCCAGAGTGGTCATGATTGGAAGTCTGTTTGCAGGGACGGAAGAAAGTCCAGGAGAAAAGGAAATATATCAGGGCAGAAGCTTTAAAGTATATAGAGGTATGGGTTCATTGGGAGCCATGTCAAGCGGCAGCAAGGACAGGTACTTCCAGGAAGATTCAAAGAAGTTGGTACCTGAAGGTGTAGAAGGAAGAGTACCATATAAAGGACCTTTGGCTGATACCATATTCCAATTGGTTGGTGGTTTGCGTTCTGGTATGGGTTATTGTGGAACACCTACCATAGAGGATTTGAGAAAAAATGGACAGTTTATAAGAGTAACGGCGGCAGGCTTAAGAGAAAGTCATCCCCACGATGTGCAAATAACTAAGGAAGCGCCCAATTATAGCTTATAGGCGGTGGAAGGCAGAATATGGAAAAAGAATTGGTTTTGATTCTGGATTTTGGTGGACAGTATAATCAGCTTATTGCCAGAAGAGTTAGAGAGCATAATGTCTATTGTGAAGTTGTGCCCTATGATATATCCGTTGAAGAGGTAAAAAGGAAAAATCCACAGGGTATAATATTTACTGGAGGTCCTGCCAGCGTATATGAAGAGGGTTCGCCTAAATGCGACCCGGAAATATTGAAACTTGGAGTGCCTGTATTGGGCATATGCTATGGTATGCAGCTTATGGCTCATTTGCTGGGAGGCAAAGTAGGTAGAGCGGATAAGAGAGAATATGGCAAGACCTTGGTAAGTCTCAGAGAAAGCAGGCTTTTTAAGGGAATAAGTCATGAAGATATATGCTGGATGAGCCATACCTGCTTTGTAGATGTACTGCCTCCGGGTTTTAAGGTAGCCGCTGATACTGATTCATGTCCTGTAGCTGCCATGTTTGATGAGGACAGAAAGTTATATGGTGTTCAGTTTCATCCGGAAGTTGAGCATACCCAGCATGGAAAGGAAATGTTGAAAAACTTCCTGTTTGATATATGCAAATTGAGAGGTACCTGGACCACAGGCAGCTTTATAGATGAGGCAGTAGCTCATATAAAAGAGAAAGTGGGAAATAAAAAGGCTATATGTGCTCTAAGCGGAGGAGTTGATTCCTCAGTGGCAGCCGTACTGGTACATAAAGCTATTGGGAACAATCTTACATGCATATTCGTTGATCACGGTCTTTTGAGAAAAGATGAAGGTGATCAGGTAGAACAAGTTTTTAAGGAAAAATTTGATATGAATTTAATAAGAGTCAATGCCCAGAGCAGATTCTTAGGTAAATTGGCCGGAGTTACGGAGCCTGAAAGAAAAAGAAAAATCATAGGGGAAGAATTTATACGAGTATTCGAGGAAGAAGCCAAAAAGCTTGGTAAAATAGATTTCCTTGTTCAAGGTACTATTTATCCAGATGTCATAGAGAGCGGGACAAAAACAGCAGCAGTTATTAAATCTCATCATAATGTTGGTGGCCTTCCTGAGGATATGGAGTTTGAGCTAATCGAGCCATTGCGACAACTCTTTAAGGATGAAGTAAGGCTTGTAGGTTTGGAACTTGGAATACCTGAAGATTTAATATGGAGACAACCGTTCCCGGGTCCTGGCCTTGGCATAAGAGTTCTAGGTGAGGTAACAGAAGAAAAGCTCCACATAGTCAGAGAGTCTGATGCAATTTTGAGAGAAGAGATTAAAAATGCTAATCTCCATAGAAGCATATGGCAGTACTTCACCTGTTTGCCGGATATAAGAAGTGTTGGTGTTATGGGAGATGAGAGAACCTATAGCCACACTGTGGCAATAAGAGCAGTTACAAGCAATGATGCTATGACTGCCGACTGGGCAAGAATACCCTATGAAGTATTAGAAAGGATATCTTCAAGAATCGTAAATGAAGTAGAGCATGTAAATCGTGTAGTATACGATATAACAAGCAAACCGCCGGCAACTATCGAGTGGGAATAGTAAAGAAAATACCCTATAAGCCTTGATATTAAAAGGTTTATAGGGTTCATGCTTTAAAAAACGTACTAAAAACGTACTATTTTATTTTTTATGTGTTATTTTATGGTTCTGAATTAAGATTTTTTTCATTAAGTTTTTCTAATCTTTCAGCAACTTCACTATGCTTATTAGGGTA
>Ga0134091_1000033_pt1 | contig 124027 bp, 112 predicted proteins | sample 2_5taG_FD_94451 | JGI IMG/M metagenome (GOLD analysis project Ga0134091, IMG submission 94451) | Switchgrass degrading microbial communities from high solid loading bioreactors in New Hampshire, USA - 2_5_20_6_A2 metaG | ecosystem: Engineered > Bioreactor > Semi-continuous > Anaerobic >...
AACTGATCAGTGGGTATATCCCTGGAAAAAGGCGTCTTTTGGAGGCCATAGAAGTTTTCAAACATGCCCTTCGCCCTCCTTGCTTACTGAACGATAGGAAACGGCGGGGGTATAGTTGTCTTTGCGCTCCTGGTGCTTAATAGCTGCTGCTTGGAGCAGCCTTGATGAATCAGTGGGTTCTTTCTGCATAAATTCGGGTAAGGGCGGTCTCTTACCCGCCCGTTCTCCAATCACCAGTTGCCGGGCTTTAAAGGGCTGGTGTCCTTCATATTCGATGGTAAGTTCACTAATATCTGCCGGATCGAAGATGACATCGACTTTGCAGCCGATAAAAGTCAGACCTACTTCGTATTTTCTGCCCTCAAAGCTGATACAGCCTGATTTATCTACCTTTCTTTCCTCACAGTGCATAAATGCACTGGCTAGTATTTCCGGATCAAGGTATTTCAAGGTCTTACGGTCACTCTGGTATGCCACTGCCGGACTAAGCTCACCCTCTATTCCGGAATGAGGCTTGTGCTGGTAGCATTCCTCCAGCCAGACTGTGAACAACTGATTTAATCTGTCTAAGGTTTGTGGTTCCTCTAATCTGGCCTCTGCTAAAAATGAGTCAACCACCCGGTTAAAACGTTCAACTTTGCCAGTGGCTTCGGGGGAATAGGGTTTTGCAAACAGTAGCCTGATTCCCATCTTGGCACAGGCTCGATTCATCCATTTGTTGCGGTACTGACCGCCGTTATCAAAGTATACTTTTTCCGGAACGCCGTATTTTAGGATGGCTTTCTTGAAACAGTCTTCAACAATTATTTGGTCTAATACCGGGTAGAACTCACCATGCAGAATGAAGCGAGTAGCGTCATCCACAAATGTAACCAGGTAGACTTGTTTCTTTTTGCCTTCCTTGCCGATGGGCAGGTAGGGCCCGTATTTTATGTCAGAATGCCAGAGCTGGTTACGGTATTTCTGCTGATAACGTCTGGCAGCTACACCGGTACCGGTATACATGCGCATTTGCCGACTACTGTAACCTCTCTGGGCTAACTTTTCCTGCAGGGTGCTACGCTTGATCTGTCCTGGCTGAACTAGGCCCTCCCACTCCATGATCTGAATGATTTGGGATATGCTGCGACTGGGTACTTGGCGGCGCAGCAATATGGCCTGCTCCAGGACGTTAACGGGAACTGCTTCTTCGCTACACCGTTTGCCTCTGCCTTTGGGCTTTAATCCGTTAAATCCTTCTTTCCTGTACAGGTCTAGATACCTGCGTAAGGTGCGCTCGGATATCCCGGTCTGTTCACATATCCGGGTTTTGATTTCCTTAGCCTGTCCGGCATCCAGGCCTTCAGCAAGGAGTGGGGCCAGCATATGCACCCGCTGGGCCGCTATCTCTTCTGCCTTCTTGTCATTTCTCAATGCTCAAGCCTCCTTTTTAAGCTTTAACATTGAGTTTACCTTTACACTTTTATGGACAAAACGCTGAACGGGTATGTGGCCATAAATTTAAATTGGCTATGGGTTTGACAACTCTGGCCAGCCAACCGGGTGCATCTCCTACATGCTGCCAGATCCTGTGGAGCTTGGACGGGGGAAGGCTGGATAAACCTCCCACAGATTCCTTTAGATGATACCTTAGGATTATTGATGTCAGGCAACTCTGGAAGTAGTCAGCTCTTTCAAAAAACCAGTTCTGCCACCGCTTAAGGGTAGACTCATCTGCAATTACACTCATCTGTCTTTCCTCGGTAATTGTAGTTTCTATACTCTCCCGCACATGGTGTTTGTAAGGAACTAATATATCCGGAAGTTCATGATGAATCCTTTTGCAGTCAACACATCTCAGCCTACGAATACTCAAAACTATCTTGTTTCCATGGGTATTGATACAGCTTCTTTTGCGGCTGCCTATCACCTTTAATCCCCCGCTGCAGCAGGGACAAGGAATCTGCTCCAAGCTCCTAACAGAAAACACCCTTGGAAGGGTTCTCTATCAGCTCATATTTTGATACAATAACCATACTTGGTGTGGACGTCTCTGGTGCTTCTGTTGGTCGCATTAGCACATTTATACAGAGGCGTCTTTCCTTTCTGTATAATACGGTCATTATATCCAGCTATTTTTGGTCAGGCAATCCCGTCAGCTTTTGGACGGTTTGGATTGGCGTTAACAGTTTGGCACCAATGGCTGTTTTTAAGACTCGAATAACCTGTCCTAAGTACTGTACAGCCTTTATGTTAGGTGTGGATAGGGATTACCTTTAGGCATCCGCGCCTTTGGTTTAGAGATTAGAATACTACATGGTTGTATACACCGAAACTTCCTTTTAATTCATTTAAATTTTTTGTCTTGCTTTTTGCTTTCTTTTTAATGCAACGCTAGTGATAAAAATTATTATAAATATTTATTATTTTCCGATATAATGAAGCAGAAGGATGTACTCGAAATATTTTCTTAAAATAGCAGCTAAATTAACCGGGTTGATTATATAACCACTCATAATTCAGCCAAAAAAATAGATATTCAAAAGTTATTGTGCAACCTGATATTACGATTAGTCGGACTTCATAATTATTACCGGCTGAGATACGGTCACTACTCATGAAAATATGTTTTGACAAAGAGGATCACTATACTGGCACGACGATAATAAGAATAACGATCAGACTAATATTAATGTTTTTATATTTGGGCGTTAGCAAAGGGATGGTTGTGAGCTATGGATATTCGTAAAAAAGAAGATAAACGAAAAATGGAAGAATATCAAAAACATCCCATGACTAATTTTGCAGATTCAATTAATCGTTCAATGATAGGGGAACCAGGGGAGTTAACAAGAGGGGGCTGTCTTACTAGGATTATTACCACTGTTATACTTATCGGAATACCGTTTTTACTTTATTTATTTTACAAAGGATAAATGTATTGGTGTTGCTAATAAAAACTGGTCACTAATGCTAGTTAAAAGTAAACTACTGTGCTCATTATCTTGGTTTCAAATTAGCTTTACAGTCTGGCTTTCTTGAATCTCACCGCCTATTGTTTCTAATTGGTGCTAATTATTTGTATACTGCTACCCATATTATGACAGACCAGTTTATCGCCGGTGGGGTTCAGGGACTCCAGAACAACGGCAAAACCAACCAGGTTAAAGCCTTAGAACTAAGAATAAAGGATCTCGAACAAGTCCTGGGATGTAAAATCCTTGAGGTAGAGGAACTAAAAAAACGGAAGATTTCTCCACTCGCAAACTTCGCAAGTAGATCCGGATTACTATACTGCATAGACCACTGAACTAAAAAAAGACAGAATCAGTATCAAAGATGCTGCCGAAATACTGGGAGTGCCACGCTCGCGGTGCTATCCCCGTAATCGTAAGAGTCACAAAACACCTAAACCTAAGCAGAACTATGTATTTGTATCAGACAAAGAACTATCCGCAGCAATCAAAATGGCCTGTAACCGCTATCCCCTTTATGGCTATCGCCGTATTCGCGTTATACTAAGACGTGAATTTAGGATAAATTGATTAAGCACCGCCCCTCAAAGGGGCTTTTTTAAATGAGCTGTTTTCAGATAGTCTATAGATAGACATTGAAAGTGAGGATGGTTATGTTTCTAGCTCTTTATGCCAATGAAAACCAGGAATTATTAGAACACTCCGGCATAGCTATGCTGGGTAGAACCGGTACCAACTGGGTGGAGCCTGAAGAGTTGGAGATGATACCCCTGCCCCGGGGGGCTTCCCTGGTAACAGTGCCTTACTATATTCCCGTGGGATTAGATGGAGATAGGCTGACCTATTTTGAGTCCGATCCCTCTGCTCGGGGACAGAAGGCTTATGCAGTAGCAGCCCTACTGCCGCAGGGATTTACCAGAACTTTGTTACCAGCCTGTGTTAGCAGTAGAAGTGCCGGGGATCTTCCCTTGCTGGGCTATGCTGCGGTGGGTTTCAAAAATGGCCAGGTGTATACGGCGGCGGTGCAAACCGATGAACATCGCAAATGGCATCCAGTCTACTATAATACGGCTCGACTTCCCGAGCGGATAAACCGACAGCTGCGAAAATATCCGGACAACAGGATCTTACAGCATTTGGCGCACTGCTCTCTGGACTACAGTTGCTTTACAGCGCAAAACATATTTTATCGTCGGTGGGAAGGAGGCATCCCCACCATGCCCAGCTGTAATGCCGATTGTATCGGCTGCATTTCCGAAAGTCATCATGGGGCCGATTCCCCTCAACAGCGTTTGACTTTTGTGCCTGATGCCCAGGAAATTGCCGAAATTGCTGGAGATCATCTGCAAAATGCTAAGGAGGCTATAATCAGTTTTGGCCAGGGATGTGAAGGGGAGCCTGCCCTGAATGCCCCTCGCCTGGCAGAAGCTATCAAAATGGTACGCCAACAGACTGATCGAGGTACTATCAACATCAACACCAATGCCGGATTCAGCAGTGGGTTGAGTCAGTTGTATGATGCTGGTCTTGACAGTATGAGGGTCACGATTTTTTCATTTGCTGAAGACAACTATGTCAAGTATCATAGACCTCGTAACTACAAGTTTGCTTCGGTGAGAGATTCCATAGCCCATGCACGCGCAAAGGGAGTCAATGTTTCTATAAATCTGTTGGTTTTTCCGGGATTTACGGATCGCGAATCGGAGATAGAAGCCTTGCTGGAATTCATAAGGAAAAACCCAGTGGACATGATACAACTGCGCAACTTAAACATTGATCCCGATTATTTGTTGGATTTGTTTGATAGCCAGGAAGCGGGTATGGGTGTGCTAACTTTTTTGAGCATTTTACAGCAGGAATTGCCGCAGGTGAGGATCGGTTCCTATACTCACCCGTTGCGTTGCGATAAAAGGGAGGTAAGAAAACATTGACTGATATACAAATGTTGCCTTTAAGGTTTCCCGGAGGCAAGCGACAGCTTTACAGTTTTGTTTATCAAGTGCTTGAAGAAAACAATTTGATCTGATGCCGATATATTGAACCTTATTGTGGAGGAGCAGGACTAGCCCTGACTCTGCTTTTAAGTAATTGTGTAAACCAGATATTTCTAAATGATATTGATCATAAAATTTATGCTTTTTGGTATTGTGCTTTAAACATGACAGATCAACTATGCGAGCTTATAGAAAAAACACCTGTCACAATAGAAGAATATCGAAGACAAAGTGAAATTTATAGAAGTTCCAAAGATATGCTTCAATTGGGCTTTGCAACTTTGTTCCTAAATCGTACTAACAGGTCAGGAATACTAATCGGTGGGCCGATTGGTGGATATGAGCAAAATAGTAAATATAAAATAGATTGTAGATTCAACAAGAACAAGATTATCGGTGCTATTAGACAGATAGCATCCTTCAGAAATAGCATCAAGCTATATAACTTAGATGCTTTGGATTTTCTTAGAAGAATAAAAGCTATGCAGTTCAAAACCAAAACACTGCTGTTTATTGATCCTCCTTACTACAAAAAAGGTAGGCGATTATACACAAATTTTTATATACACGAAGATCATTGCAAAGTAGCTGATTTTTTGGCTAATGATCTTAGATATTTACCTTGGATTCTTACTTACGATGATGCGGACGAGATAAGAGAAATATACAGTAATTATGATGTTCCTTACATCATGAAAAGAATAAAGTATAGCGCGGCTAGAAAACGATATGAAACAGAACTGCTGTTTTTCAATAATTTAATTATTCCATTTCAAGGAAAGGACGGAGATAAGATTTTCGATAATCTCGAGTTATTTTCTGAAGTAAAAGAGAACAGACAGGAATTAGCAAAGATCCATCATAAGCTATGCCAAACTGCGCAAAGATCACATTAAAAACTAAAAAACTGGCTAAAAATTACAATTCCTTTCAAAATAGTATCTGCAGTTGTTTGAGATACACCATAGAGTAGTAATTTAGGACTGGGCGGCATTTATGATACCACGTGTGCATTAGTCTGGGTTGCGCAATACTAGCTGCAATAACCATCCTGCTTAATATAATTGCCTGGCCCTTCTGCAGGGAGAGGAGCAAGACTTAAAACCCTGCTTAGTACTGTGCAATATATTATACTAAAAACGCCTTCTCCTCCACATCCAGTGCCGATGTGTCGCCTGCTTTGATTATTTCCAGGGTGGTATCTATTTCGGGCACGATGTTTTGCAAATAGAACCGGGCTGAGGCTACTTTACCCTGATAGAAAGGATAATCATAATGGTCAGGTCCCAGTTCTTTAATCTTCTTTTGCGCCACTAACGCCATGTCCAGCAGGACTTTGCCGCAGTATATCTTGCCGGTAGAATGGAGGATGCGGGTAGCATAGAGGCCGATCATACCAATTTTCCCTTGGCCTAAGTAACCAACTATAGCCGCCTGAATTTGCCTGTAGTTGTCCAGCCCTTTCTGCAGCAGGGCGAATTCCTGGGCAAAATCGGGATTATCCTTGTTTTTGTCGATGAAATCCTGAATGGATTGCAGCCATCCGGCAAATACCGTACCTTTGCGCTTGGTCCATTTACGGGCGACCAGGTCCAGAGATTGCAGGTAGTTGGTGCCCTCCCATATGCAAAAGATCCTGGAATCCCGCAGCATTTGAGATATGGGGTAGTCTTCGGTGTAGCCATAGCCGCCGAAAATCTGGAGGGCTTCGTTGATGCACTGGAAAGCCATATCGGAAGCGTAAGCCTTAATGATGGGGGTGGACAGGTCCACTATATCCCGGGCCTGGGCTGCCAGTTCCTTATCATCGCTCCATTCCGCCAGGTCCAGCAGATACAGGTTGTAGACAATCACCGCCCGCAGGCCTTCAATATGGGATTTTTGGAACATCAGGTTGCGCCTGATATCCTCGTGGCGGATGATGGGAACTCTTGGGCCCCTCAGATCAGAAAGCAGCCGTCCCTGGATACGCTGGGACGCGTAATTTGCCGCATGATAATAGGCGGCTGCGGCAGCGGCCACCGCCCCGTGACCGGTGTTGAGACGCTCTTCATTCATCATTTTGAACATTTGATAGGTGCCCTGGCCCGCCCCGTTTTCATCAGGGGGATCTCCTAATATGTACCCCCGGCAGTTGTTGTCCTCGCCAAAGTTGATCAGGCAGGTGGCAGAGCCTTTCATGCCCATTTTATCTTCGATGCTTATGCAATTGATATCATTGAATTCTCCCGCTTCTCCCTTTTCGTCAAGCCAATATTTAGGCACCACAAATACCGACAGGCCTTTTAACCCAGGAGCAGCTCCTTCCACCCGGGCCAGGACCAGGTGCACAATGTTTTCGGTAATGTCCTGCTCAGCTCCGGTAATAAAGCACTTGGTTCCCTTGATTTTGTAGACCCCCGGTTCATCGGTGGGATAAGCTTTGGTGAGCAGGTCACCTAAATCAGAACTTCCTCCCGGTTCGGTGACTGCCATGGTACCGGTCCACTGGCCGCTGAACATCTTGGGCAGGAAAAGGTTTTTCAATTTATCATCGCCAAAGGTCTGAATCAAATTGCAGGCTCCCGCACTGAGGACAAAATAGGGAGCCAGCGCCGGATTGGCCGCCGCCAGGTATTCCCAGGCACATCCTAATATACACAGGGGCAGTGCCGATTCATCATTACGGTTTTTATTGCTGGGCCCTAACCCGCTGGATTGGATAAAGTGGTAGGCTTTCTTCATTGATTCGGGAATCCTAACCTTGCCATTCTCAAACTGAGCCTGGATCTTGTCCCCATCTTTATTGGTGGGGGCTATTACTTCCTGAGCTATTCTGAGGGCATTATTCAGTATGGCATCTATATCATCTATGCTATAGGTGTCTTTAAACCGTTCAGTATTGAGAACCTTGGACAAATCCAGCCATTCCTTGAGCAGAAAAAGATGATCCCGGGTGGAATAGATATAATTGGAAGCCATCATACCATCCCCTTTCTAGACAAATCAGGTTGTGTTATTTTTTTCGCCAAGTGCCATTTTATCCCTGTATAATTGCTCGAAAAAAATCCGCAATATTATGACAATAACCAGCTAAAACCCTTCCTTAATAGGGGTAGTTAAATGGTAAAATTTATAAAAGAATAATGCAAAGATGTGAGAGTTGTCTGGTAAGGAGGCTGAAGAATGCTTGGGTTAGTTATTGTCGGAGTGGTTATAGTTTTGCTGGCCATATACCTGATCGGTACCTACAACAGTCTGGTGCAATTGAGGCAGCGGGTGCAAAATGCCTGGTCCCAGGTGGACGTGCAGTTAAAGAGGCGTTATGACCTGATACCCAATCTGGTCAGCACTGTTAAGGGCTATGCCCAGCACGAAAAAGACACCCTGGAAGCAGTTACCCGGGCCCGGACTATGGCTATGAATGCCGGGAATATCCGGGAGCAGATGCAGGCGGAAAACATGCTTAACAATGCTTTGCGTTCTTTGTTTGCGGTAGCGGAAGCCTACCCGGACCTGAAAGCCAATACCAACTTCCTGCAGCTGCAAAACGAACTCTCGGATACGGAAAGCAAAATCGCTTTTGCCCGCCAATTCTATAATGATACCGTGCAAAAATACAATACCAAGCTGGAGATGTTTCCTAGCAACCTGGTAGCGGGTATGTTTGGATTTGCCGCGGCTGATTATTTCACCCTTCAGGGCGAGCCAGATGCTCGTCAAGGGGTAAAAGTGGAATTTTAAAAGGGGAATTCGGTATGACAATTAAAAAATATGCCCGTGTTTTGCGTAATGCGGCTTTAAGTTTCCTTATAGGTTGGTTTTTGATGATGACCTGCATGGTCACCTGGGTTTGGGCTGATGACCGCTATTTTACCATGGAGCAAATTATTGTAGATGCCCAGGTGCTTCCCGATGCATCTATGCAAGTGACAGAAAGGCTGACTATAGAGTTTTCCGGGCAATGGAACGGCTTTTTTGTGAAGATTCCCCAGGATGGTTCTCCGGTTACGGATGTACAGGTAAGGGAAAACGGCCGGCCCTATGAATTCAATCCCGGTACCGAATACGGACCGCCGGGAACCTTTCTGGTTAAATCCGAAGTTGATGGGATGGTCGTTGACTGGAGCATAAACGCTCGTGATCAAGTACGTACTTTTGAACTGTCCTACCGGGTGGAAAATGCCGTCCAGATACATACTGATGTGGCCGAGCTCTATCGGAAATTCATTAATGAAGACAACGGCAATGAGATTTCTTATCTCCAGGTGAATCTGACTCTCCCACCGGGAGCGGAACAATTCAAGCAGGGAGAAGATATTCGCATCTGGGGACACGGTCCCCTGACCGGGGTGATTGAATTTGCCGGGCCTGATAAAGTGGTCTTGGAAGTAAGCGACCTGCCTGCCTATACCTTTATGGAAGGCCGGGTTGTCATGCCGGTCAGCCTCTTTGCAGGTGCTCCGAAAGAAGCCTATACGAACAAGCCGGCTCTGGAGCAAATCTTGGCCGAGGAACAAAAATGGGCCGACCAGGCTAACAGGCAGCGGACCCTGGCGCGCGTGGAAAATGGCATTGGGGCAGGTATAATAGCTGTGGCCCTGTTGACGGTCTTCCTGTTGTGGCGCAAATACGGGCGCAAACACCCCACCGTTTTCGATGGTGATTATTACCGGGAGCTGCCCGCTGACTACAGTCCCGCGGAGCTAAGTGTGCTGTGGAATTTCCAGGCCATGAACACCAATGACCTCACGGCTACCATCATGGACCTGGCTCGCCGCAAGTTCCTTTCTCTGGAAGAAGCCACCGTCCAGGCCAAAAAACTCTTTGGCAGCAAAGAAGTTGCTACCTTCCGGATTAACTTCTTACCGCCCCCTGAGCCTACCTCCCTGCGCAAACCGGAAGAAGCGGTGCTTAGGCCCCACGAAGCCAAACTTATTGATTTTCTCAAAAAAGAAGTCGGCGGCGGCAAGGATTATATATATCTGACGGATATAGAAGAATATGCCAAAGAGTACGGGGCAGACTTTCTAGACTTCTGGAGTACGTGGACTACTGGCATTATCGGCAGATGCGAGAAGTACAATTTCTTTGACAACAATGGCAGGATGCTGCTTTTCACCGTGTTAACCGGAATAGTTCTTGCGGTGCTGGGGTTTATCATGGCCCTGAACATAGGAACTATCGGCTGGGCCACCTTTATTGCCGGCCTTATTATACTCATAGTCCCGCTTTTTTTCCGGCGACGCTCGGTGACCGGGCAGGAGGATTATGTGCGTTGGCAGGCTTTCAAACGGTTTTTGGAGCATTTTTCGGAAATGGAGCGCCATGAGATTCCCAGCCTCAATATCTGGGAACACTACCTGGTCTATGCGGTAACCCTGGGGGTGGCCAAAGAAGTCATCCGGCAGCTGGAAGTGGTCTTTCCCAATCTGCAGGATGGAGATTACCGCTTCGGTTACGGGTGGATGAGGTACAGATCTGGTCGTTCCGATATGCTGGCCCTTGCCAATACCTTTGAGGGAATCGGCAGTTCCCTGGAAAGAGCTATGCAATCCGCCGAAAAGGCGGTCAGCAAGTCATCATCCGGCTCCGGCGGCGGGGGAGGATTCTCCGTCGGAGGAGGCGGCGGAAGAGGCGGCAGCAGTTACGGGGGCCGGTAGGATTGAGAAGTGAGAAGTGGGAAGTTGGAAGTTGGAATTGGGAAGTTGGGAGTGAGAAGTGTGGTATAGATTACGATGAATGAAAATATAGTTGCAGGATTTCACAGCAATTGTCACCTGCGGCGCAGGCCACGATGAATGAAAAGTCACCATTTGTGTCATTGCGAGCGCAGCGAAGCAATCTCGAATAGTGCCTGCAGGTATGTTGAACGAGATCGCCACGGCACTTCGTGCCTCGCGATGACACGGCGAAAGCTATTTTCACAGCAATGGCAATAGCTACTGCATTTGCTGAGATAGCTTCTTGCTCAACTCCAGTAAGGTGCCACGGTTATTCTTTTGAGGCTCCTCCAGGACGATTTCCAGAAGCTGATTTAGCAGCTTGCCCATACCGGGACCCGGCTCTATACCGATTTCCATTAAATCATAACCATTGACAGCCAGATCCTCGATGGTTAAGGGATGCTTTTCCCGGAGAATCTGCTCTATTTCCGCCTGCATTTCCTCCAGGGAGGTAAAGTCAAAAGGCGGTGCCGAACCCAGTATATCGGCTTTTTGCAGATCATACAGGTCCTGCAGGTTGTGTTCACCCACTTGGCTTACCAGCTTTTTGAGATTGGCATTGCGAAATCTGGCAAAACGAGTCATATGGGCGCCGACCAGAGTGGTAATATCCTCAATGGTTTTATGGTCATATCTCAGGCGCTCCAGAATCTGGCGGGTTATCTCCTGGCCTTTGAGATGATGACCGTAAAAGTGGCCCACTCCCTTTTCATCCCGGGTGAAAGTGGCGGGTTTGCCAATGTCATGCAGGAAAGCTGCCCAGCGTACATTGAGACGAGGAGGGACCCCGTCCAAAACCGCCAGAGCGTGCTGGAAAACATCCTTGTCATGGTTCTTGTTGTACTGGTCAAAGCCCACCATAGGCATGGCTTCGGGAATTATATATTCCAATAGATTATGCTCCAGCAGCAGCCTGATTCCCAGAGAAGGGCGGTCCGATACCAGTATCTTATTTAGCTCCTCCCGGATTCTCTCTATGGAAACCTGGCTGATCGAGGGGTAACACTCAGCCATTGCCTCAGTTACCGATGGATGCAGGGTGAAACCCAGGCAGACCGCAAAGCGTATAGCCCGCAGCATTCTCAAGGGATCTTCCTGGAACCGCTCCCGGGATTGGTTCAGCGGGGAGCGGATAATTTTTTCCCGGAGGTCTTCCCGGCCTCCAAAGGGGTCATAGATTACTCTTGCTGCATCTATGGCTATGGCATTGATGGTAAAATCCCGGTGCCGCAGGTCCTCACTCAAGCTGCCCTGTCCGATGTCCAGGCCCTTAAAGGTGGAGACTTCCACCGGCACTCCATCCATAAACACCGTCACCGTTCCGTGTTTGATGCCGGTGGGCACGGTCTTGGGGAATATAGCCATGATTTCCCGTGGAAGGGCAGAGGTAGCCACATCAAAATCAGTGGGCGGCTGTTCCAAAAGCAGATCCCGTACGCATCCGCCTACGGCATAAGCTTCTTTATTGTGGCTGTTTAACGTTTCCATTATTTTTATGACATAAGGGGGTAAAGTCATGATGTCAAGCCTTTCCTTAAGAAACTCTACATATCAATTATCCATGAGAAGCTTTGTTTCGCCAACTATTATTAACTTAACAGCCATAAAAAAACCGGACTGTTCTGGGTATAATACAGTCCGGTCGGATTAACTGCCAGCAGTCTTGAATTAAAAGAAGCCCAGGCTGGAAACGGGAACGTGAAATTCGATCTTGTTTCCGCAAGATATGGAATAGTCATTAAACTCCCGGTGCGAGAGCTTGATCCTGATCTGATGTCCCACATCAACCGAAAGGCTGACAAAATCCTTCTGCAAAGATATGCCGGTAACAATCCCCTGGAAACAATTCCCCGAGCCGGGCTCACTGCCCAGACGCACATCTTTGGATGAGAAGTAGATATAGGAAAAACTCTGCCCGTTGGCTGGCGGAGCAGGGAATACCAGCTGTTCATTGCACTTGAAAGTGCCGTCCATATACCGGCCGGGAATAATATTTTCTATCCCCAGAAAAGTTGCTACCTCCAGACTATTGGGATGGCTGAATACCTCATGGGCAGTTCCGGTCTGGGCCAGAGTACCATTGATCATAACTCCTACATGGGTAGCCAGGTTTATTGCTTCGTTGAAATCGTGAGTAATGTGCAGGATTGTGGTTTCGAACTCTTCATGGATTCTCTTCAGCTCTAATTGCAGGGCTTCTTTGCTGTTTGGGTCCAGAGAACTGAGGGGTTCATCCAACAAAAGGATGGTAGGCTCAATAATCAGGACTCTGGCCAGAGCTACCCGTTGCTGTTCTCCGCCGCTGAGAGTTAAGGGGTACCTATCCAGCAGGTGGCCGATGCCTAACAAATCTACCAGACGTTTCATTTTATCCATTGCCTGGCTCAAGGGGAAGCACTTCCTGGCACCAAAGAGGATATTGTCCTTGACAGTCATGTGCGGGAACAGCATGTAGTCCTGATAGACAAATCCCATTTTTCTGGCTTCCGCCGGCAGACGAGTAATATCTTTATCGTATAAGTATACCCGGCCTTGGTCAGGACGGTGAAAACCGGCGATTATCTCAAGCAAAACGGTTTTGCCGGTGCCCGAGGGGCCAAGTATTACAAAATACTGGCCCCGGTCCACTTGCAGGTTGATGTTGTTAATGGCAAAATCCCCTAATCGCTTAGAGACGTTTTCCAGTTTCAGCATTACCATACCCCGTCCTTTCCACGGTCAAGTACTGTGGTCCCGGAGCCCAGGCCTTCGAATACCAGCAATGAGGCAACTGAAATCACTATCAATATGGTAGCAGCAGCCATAGCCAGGCTCAGTTCTCCAGTAGACATATTAAGGAATAGCGATAGGGGAAGGGTTTCGGTTTTCAGCCGGGTTGCTCCTGCTAACATCAGTGCGGCACCGAATTCTCCCAAAGCCTTAGCCCAGGTAATAATGACAGCTGCCATAATACCGCCCTTGGCTAAAGGCAAAGTTATTTTTACAAAGGTTTCCAACTGGTTGTAGCCCAGACTGCGGGCTACAAATTCCATGCGAGTACTGACTGAACTAAAAGCGGTATAAATTACTTTGACCATGTAGGGAACATTTACAAAATACTGGGCTAAGATAATACCTTTTACCGTAAATACGAATTGCAGTCCAATACTGGCCAGGTGGCGACCGAATTCAGTAGTCCCGAACAATAGCAGCAGGGCTACGCCTGAAACGATCGGCGGCAGGGCCAGGGGAACATCCAAAACCGTATTGATTATGAACGCAAACCTTGATTTAACCCGGGCCAGGTAATAGGCTACCGGTATAGCCGTAACAATGCAGAGAAAAGTGGATATGAGGGAAGTATAAAGGCTTAATTTAATGGCAAATATTATCTCTGCACTCTGCAAACTGGTCTTAAAATCAGGGATTCCTCTTATGAAAATCAGCGATACACTGGCTGTAATCAAGATAACCAGCAGAATCCCCACCAGGAAATTACTCAACCGGAAGGCACTGTTTACTATGGAATTATAAAACCCGCCTTTATTTTTCATAGAGTCTGTATCCTAGCTCCTTGAATATTTCTCTTCCTTCACCAGTTGCACAAAACTCAATGAACTTGGCTGCCATTTCCTTGTTTTCGGCACAAGTCAGCTCTACTACTGGGATAGTCTTGATCTGGTTTTCCTCGTCGGGAATGGGTATGGTTTTGATTTTATCCTTGGCGTTTACCGTGTTTTCTTCCCATACTATGGAGGCATCAATTTGACCTAGTCCCAGGTAGGCAATAAGTTCGTTAACAGTGGGAGTGCGTACTTCCACATTCTTCTCGACATCAGCCAGAATGCCTTTGTTTTCGAATAATTTGTCGGCAATTTTACCAATGGGATTGGCGGAAGGATCTCCCAGGCCCACTTTCACGCCCGGCTTGGCAAAATCCTCAAGCCCGGTAATGCCGGCAGGGTTATCAATAGGAACGGCAATTATCGGTACATGGTAAATGACCCGCTGCTCTCTGGCTACCATATTTTCCTGGCGTAACGGTTCAACTTCTTCCTCGGCTCCGGGTACGAAAAGATCTCCCTGTTTCAGCAGCAGTATCTGGCTGCAGTTTTGGGCAGACCCACCATAGGTATATTCAACTTTGCAGTTATATTTCTCTTCAAAAGCAACCCCGATTTTATCCATAGCCTCACGCAACCCTGCACCAGAGTAAACATGCAGGGTACTGGGTTCATACGTTACTTCCTCTTCTGCTGGGGCTGGTTCTGTGTTATCCGCGGCATTATCCTGAGAGCCGCATCCTACTAAAGCAAATACCATCAGCAAGCTTAACAATAACACCAATAATTTCTTAGAAACCTTCATCCCTTATTCCCCCTCACTTTATTTTGACTTGAAACACAACCTGGGTATTTGATTGATACTGGCTACGGCAGCACAGGTGGTACCGTAAAAGTAGTAGGGTTTATTGCCAACGCTGTTGAGAATGGGCTGGTAAGTCCCGTTGGCCAGTACGGTGCCGGTAATAAGCAGCACCTCTGCGCTATTGATAAGCCTGTCCGTATCTGTGGCACCGTCCCATACTTCTACACCATACCTGGTCTGCCCAATATTATCGGGATTCAGATCAGTAATAAACACATGGTCAGGCCCGAATTCTTTGCTGCAGGCCTCCAGCAGAGCGGGTTGATAACCGATGATTCCTACCCGGCAGGGACCATACTTTTCCCGTAAAAAACTGCACACCAGAGCAGCACATTCCTCCGGTTCGTTGTTAACGCAATGAATAGTACGGTCAGTTTTGCCCATTTTGCGGGCTAGGGCATTAAGAGTAGCTATCAGTAAAGCCTGGTGTCCGGGACGGTCCGGATCCAATTCCAGTACATCCTTGACCAAACCCTCAAAGACTAAAGGGTCACCGGTAAATGCCTGACCGGCAAAGCCGTCGATTTCCGCCTGCATTAGCACCTCCTTGCCATGCAGCAAAGGGAAATCCTTGCGATCGGGATTGCCGATGGCTTCTTCTGGGGTAAGGGCGCGACTGCTTACCGTCACGGCGAGGTTTTCGGTTTCCCCATGTTCCTCGAGCAGTGCAGCCAATATCTGCCGGGCATCTTGAAAAGTCATTTTCTCACCTCCTTGTTCATGGTTCAGACCGTGGTGTTCGGAATGCGGGTGATCGGAAAGCGGGTGAATAGAAAAGGGCTAAACTCATAAAGTTTAGCCCAGCGCGAATATCCATAACATGGATTAGCTGTGAATTTTCTTTCCGCACCGGGAGGCATAGCCGTTTCCAGCTATACCCTATCGGCCTTATACCGTAACATCTGTCCCAGGTATAGAGGCTCGAAAATTCCAGACCACCAATAGTATTTAATTATCTCCAGACAACAACATTCGACGTTAAAAAACAAATTCCTGCTCACCATGTCTTTCTATGTATAACTTAATATTTTTTAACTATTATTAGGATAAATAATTATTGTGCTTACAATATTTGTTATTGATGGTACAATACAACTAGCATAGAATTTATTGATAATTTAAAATACCTGAACCGCAATTGGATGTTAAGGTTTGCAGGGCCACATATATAATAAAAGCCTGGGCTAATCATTTTCCAATAGATATCTCAATGGTATAATATTTAAAATGGGAATAAAGGAACCGGAGAAAGGTGGAGAAATAACCATGATAAAAGAATTTGAAACCGTTAAACTGGAAATCAAAGACAACGGAGTTGCGATCGTAACTTTAAATCGCCCCAAGTATATGAACGCTTTTAATTATGAGATCTGTCGGGATTTCCCAGCAGCCTGCCAGGAAGTAAAGGACCAGGAGGCTAAAGTTTTAATAGTTACCGGAGCCGGTGCTGGATTCACTTCCGGCGGTGATGTATCTGTACTGGCGGCGATGGATAGTCCGGCCAAAGCCAAATGGACCTATGACCAGTCAACCAAGGTGGTTCAATCCGCTTATGAAATGGAAATACCAGTCATTGCAGCAGTAAACGGCGCGGTTGCCGGAGCGGGACTTGCTCTGATGATGGCTTGTGATATGATTATTGCTGCCGAAAATGCTAAGCTTGCCTTCAGTTTTATCAATGTAGCCTTTACCTCCGACAGCGGAGCATCCTTTTTCCTGACCCGCCTGGTAGGATACCAGAAAGCTGCGGAAATACTTATGTTCGGCAAGGTTTTATCTGCTCAGGATGCGGAACGGTTAGGCATTGTCAATAAGGTGGTACCTGCTGACCAGCTTATGGACGAAGCTTTGGCCTGGGGGAATAAACTGGCGGCTGGTCCTGGCTTCACCCAAAGGCTGGACAAAAAACTGCTGCGGGCGGCTATGTTCAATGATTTCTATGCGCAGGCCGAACTGGAGAGCATGTATCAGATACTCACCTGGGCTTCCGATGACTTTAAGGAAGGGACTCAGGCATTTCTTGAAAAACGTAAACCGCAATTCAAGGGAAGATAATGGTTATTCATGGATCTTGTCACAAAAGGCTGTTTCCTGATGGAAGCGGCCTTTAGCTTATTTAAAGACCACACAAAAACCTATAATCTATAATCCACATAAATATGGTAGCTTTTACTTGCCCCTGGGAAAGAATATCCCCTATGATGTATATAATAACCCTGCCGCAAAAAGGGAAAGGAGGAATAGGAATGAGTGCTATAAAGATAACAGAGCATGTTCACTGGGTAGGAGTTCGAGACCGCAATTTGCGTATTTTCGATATAATCATGACCGCTGAAGATGGAACCAGTTACAATTCCTATTTGGTCAAGGGCTCCGAAAAGACTGCCTTGATTGACTCGGTGAAGGTGAAGTTCTGGGACGAGCACCTGAACAGGCTGAAAGAACTGGTTGATCCGGCTGCTATTGATTATTTGATTATCAGCCATGCTGAACCTGACCATACCGGATCCATTGAAAAATTCCTGGATATTAATCCGAACGTTACCATTTTCGGCAGTGATGCAGCTATAGATATTCTGAAAGAAATCGCCAACCGCAGCTTTAAATACCAGGTAGTTAACCATGGCGACAAACTGTCCCTGGGTAACCTGACCCTGACCTTTTTAAGTGTTCCCTTTTTGCATTGGCCAGATTCCATCTATACATACTTGGAGGAGGAAGGCATCCTGTTTTCCTGCGACTCCTTTGCCAGCCATTATCCGGATGAAAAACTGTTTAATGACCTGGTAGACGGGGACTTCCTCCATGCTTACCAGTACTATTTTGACAAAATTATAGGTCCCTTCAAGCCCTACGTATTGGAAGCTCTGGAGAAAATCAAAGATTTGGAGATAAAGATAATCTGCCCTGGTCATGGTACAGTGCTGCGCAAAGATATACCTTACTATATTGAACTTTACCGGCAGTGGGCAACGGTGCCGAAATACTACAAAGATGATCTGCCCCGTATAGTGGTAGCTTATGTCAGCGCATACGGATATACCAACAGCTTGGCTGACAGCATTATCGACGGGATTAACTCTATGGGCAGCTTTTACATTGAAAAACATGATATGGTTTATGCTGATTTGGACCTGGTGGTGCAATCAATTGACCAGGCGGACGGGCTCCTTATAGGTTCACCGACCATCAACGGCGATACCCTGCCGGTTATCTGGCAGCTGCTGACCAGACTCTCTCCCATAAACCACAGCGGAAAATTAGCCGCTGCTTTTGGCTCCTATGGGTGGAGCGGGGAAGCAGTGCCCAGCATTGAATCCCGTTTGAAAGCCCTGCGCATGCAGGTTATCCCGGGAATGCGGGTACGGCTTAAACCCACCGCCAGTGACCTGGATAAGGCTTTTATGTTGGGAGTAGAGTTTGCCAAAGCCATCCAACAGAAAAAACAGGAGGTATCCAAATTGAAGTGGCGCTGTCTGATCTGCGGACATATTCATGAAGGACCAGAACCGCCGGAAGTTTGCCCGGCCTGCGGAGTAGGCAGGGAGAACTTTGAACTGGTACAGGCAGAGGAAGCTTTCAGAAAAGATACCGATGAAAAATTTGTGATCATCGGCGGAGGTATTGCAGCACTCTCGGCTGCCGAAACGATTCGGGAACGCAATAAAACCGCTTCTATAACCATGATAACTGATGAACCGGTGCTTCCTTATTACCGGCCTATGCTGTCCGACTACCTGGGAGCGGACATAGAAGGGGAGCGGTTGTTTATCCATGATCTGGCCTGGTATCGGGATAAAGGTATTGAGGTTATTACCAGCCAGCCGGTTACCAAAGTGGATACCAAAGCCAAGCAGGTAGTGACTCAGGCAGGCACGGAGATTAGTTATGACAAGCTGATTATTGCCACTGGTGCCCGCAGCAACGTACCGCCCATTAAAGGAGCTGATATTCCCGGCGTTTATACTATGCGCAGCCTGGAAGACGCCCGTAAGCTGAAAGAAGCCCTGAAAAAAGCTAAAAAAGCAGTAGTAATTGGCGGAGGAGTATTAGGCCTGGAGGCAGTGGAGGAAATGGTAAGCCTGGGTATAGAGGTGGCAGTGGTTGAATATAATGAACGCCTTATGCCCAGGCAGCTGGACCCGGAGGCATCCGCCCGTTTGCAGAGCTTGATGGAAGCCAAGGGTATTTCTCTGTACTTAGGGGCATCCACGGAGGAGATTATCGGAAAAGATAATGTTGAGGCAGTTCGGATCAGCAACGGTCAGGTACTGCCTGCAGATGTGGTTTTGCTGTCTACCGGAGTCAAACCCAATGTAGAGCTGGCCAAGGAAGCCGGCCTGGAAGTCCAGCAGGGAATAGTGGTGGACAAGCAAATGCGTACCAGTGTGGATGGGATTTATGCAGTAGGAGATGTAGCCCAGTTCGGCGAGCGAGTGATCGGATTGTGGCCGGTATCCATGGAAATGGGCCGGGTTGCCGGTGCTGCCGCCGCCGGGGAATGGGTGGAGTTTAAAATGCCGACCCTTTCCACCATGCTGGCTGCTTTTGACCGTGAGATTTTCTCCATCGGAGAGGTCAATTGGCCTGCTGATCAGGTGCGTACCGTGGTTGTGGATGATCCCCCGGCTAATTACTTTAAGAAAAGCTATCTGAAAGATGGAGTGCTGGTAGGAGAAATAATTATCGCTCCGCGGGTAGACAGCAGTGAGAGTATGAGCAAGCTGGGTAAGGATGCTGAAGGCCAAAAGGTGCATAACAAGTGGAAATGCAAGATATGCGGGTATATACATGAAGGTCCGGAGCCTCCCGATGAATGCCCCGTTTGCGGAGCCAGCCGGGATGACTTTGAGCCGGTCGACTAAAATAAAGGAATAACCGTTCTGCCCTTTCCGGGGCAGAACGGTTGCTATGGTGGTGCTGTGATTTGTCTTATTTGTTAATAGTAGTGGTGGGCATGGCGGCTGGATTGATGGGTGCCATTTTGGGTATAGGCGGTGCCATAGTTATGCTGCCGGCTACAGAATTATTGTTACATTTACCCACAGCCAACGCTATCGGTACCACCTTGTTCGCGGTGATGTTCACCGCAGTATCAGGAGCCTGGGGCCATTACCGGCAGGGCAATGTAAACCTGGCCTGGAGTTGGCGAGTGGGGCTGGGAGGAGTAGCCGGTGTATTGCTGGGTTCCTATATATTTAAGGAATACCTGAGCAGCCGGGAACAGCTGTTAACCTTGCTGCTTGCGGTTTTATTTGCCTTTATGGCTATCCGTATGGCCAGGGATACTATCCGGGAGATAAAGAATTCCCATCAGGAGCAAGCCCAATCAGAACCCCAAACCCCTCTTTGGACGATGCCCCTCATCGGCCTAGTAGTAGGCTGTTTGACCGGTGTACTGGGATTGGGAGGAGGATTTCTGATTGTACCGGCTATGATTTGGCTGTATGGGGCTTCTCCTTATTTAGCGGTTGGAACCACCCTGTTATCCATCTTCCCGGTAACGGCAGTAGGGGCTATTGCCAAGTTAACCCAGGGCTTTGTTGTGTTACCAATAGCCCTGTTAATGGGAGTCGGCACTCTTATCGGTGTTCAGCTGGGAGTTCCGGTTACCCGGTGGATTAAGCCGGTGGTTTTTAAAGCCGTATTTACCCTGCTATTTATCTTTCTTGCGGTTAATTACCTGTCCAGCTCAATATCTTAGCTTTTTGCCTCATTAAGTTTTCACCCATTTTTAACGATAACTTAAAAGTAAAAAATAAAATGGCTGAGGTGGCTCATGAGCCTAAGAGACAGACTTGTCAATTCAATGAAAACCAGCCCTAATCTCTGGATATGTGTTTGGGCTCTATTTCTGCTGAACCTGCTGATGGTGTATATATTGATAAGGGGTATGTCCTGGGCAGCGGGAATTATATTTGCCGTTTTATTATTGGCCGGTGCCCTGGCAGTGCTTTTTATAGCCAATTATAAACCGCCCGAACCGGAACTTGATGAAGATATACAAGCTCGCCTGGAAAAGCTCATGGAAGAAATCAGACCTTACTGTGAAGAAGTTTTCGATATCCAGGTCAAGAAAGCCTTACGGCCCATTGAATTTGAATATCGGGAGAAGTTCAGCCAGGGTCTGGCCTGGTTGTGGGAAAAAGTCGATGATTTTTATGCTCAAGTTGAACAAGTCACCCAGGATGGGCGCACCATATTCCAGCTTGTCAACCCTGCCCAGGAGGAAAAGGCTAAACTGGTAGAGAGCCTGCAGGAAGGTGCCCAGCAAGTTCTGAAGATCATTCAGGATTTGCAGAGACGCCGTTTTTATGATCAAGATGATATTTCCAGCCGGATTCAGGCCAAGATCACTGATTTCCGCAACAGTTTGCTGAAAGAGCGGCAGTACTACTATGAGTCGGTGTATAAGATACTATGGGAACAGGCCCGCTCTCAAGGCCGGGAAACAGAAATGGCTGACTACCTTAGCCCAGTCAAGCTGGGACAGCAGTTCAGCATAATTGTAGAAAAAACCCTGGCCAGCCGTGTAGCTGATTTTAACAACTCCCTGACGGAAGACCTGGAGAACTTTTCTGCCGATATAGTGGGACGTTTTCAGAAATCGACTGTTCACGTGCTCAATCATTTGCGGAATATGAAAAGTTTGCTGGAGAAATTGATTGACCTGTCCACTCATGAATCCCGGATGTTATTAAAGAGATTGGATGAGTACCTGCAGCAAGTAAGCCAGTTGGAAGAAAGAGCCGGTGAGATGCTGGTGAGCCTGGCCTGGCAGGATATCATGGTGGAAAAACGCTGGGGTGAGATTCAAGAACGCTTATTTTCAATCAAGGACAAGGTTATGGAAAATACCGAGGAAGGTGTACTGGAATCTATTGAAGGGGTGGTAGAGGAGGCTATCCCAGGATTGTCAGCAGTACCCCGGGATACCAGCCATGCTGTATTTTACAAGGCTCTTCTGGAGGCGGAATTAATCTATCAAACTTATATCAACCAGAAAATGCCCGAGGTTTTGGATGATGGGGTATACAGCCTGCTGCAGTTTATAAGACCTCTGGAAATACTGGCTGCCAACAGTATTCGCATCAGCGATGAAGGACTGAACCGGCTGAGGAAGAGAAAGAACCTGAACAAGGAAGGCGGTATTCAGTCCCTGTTTGACCAAGTACGTATGTCGGTGGAATTTCATTACCCCCAGGTAGCTAATATACTGGAAGGAGTTTTTCCCCGCAGATTTCAGCAGTTTGCCAGCAATCCCTATCTGAAGAATAAACCGGATAATCTGGATCAGGCCGCCTGGATGATCTTTAACGCGGCTTTAGACAGGCAGAATCTTACTGAAGACGGCTGCCTGCTGGTGGGATTGTTATTGGTAATTAGCCAAATTCGTGATAAGCATATTGATCCTTTTAACAACATACCGTTAGGAATGGAGGATAAAGAAGAAGTCCATATCGTAAGGGAGATTGTCTACCGGGCTATATCCATACTGGTGCAGAAGGACCTCAGCGAGTTCACCAGTAACCGGTCCCGGCAAGTTTTAGTAAATCAGCCATGATACCTGTAGATATGACCGGGGCTTTTTGAGAATATTATAGTCATAACCATCGCGTAAAGGAGAATAGAATGTTTCCTCTCAGGGATAGCATTCCCAGCCAGCATTTTCCCCTGGTTACAGTTTTGCTGATAATAACCAATGTGATTATTTTTGTGCATACCATTTCCCAGGGCCTGGTTGGTATGGAGCAAATTTTTTATACTTTCGGTTTGGTTCCAGCTTATTATTCCAGTCCTATAGGCGCTCCCATTGGTTACCTGTCCTTCATTACTTCCACATTTCTGCATGGAGGCTGGATGCATCTTATCGGCAATATGTGGGTATTATGGCTTTTTGGGGATAATGTTGAAGATCGCATGGGGTCAGGACGGTTTTTGCTTTTCTACCTGCTGTGCGGGATAATAGCGGGCATGACCCACTATTATGTTAATCCAACCTCCACCGTACCAGTGGTGGGAGCCTCGGGAGCAGTGGCAGGAGTAATGGGAGCCTATTTCCTCATGTTTCGCCATTCCCGCATATTGACTTATGTACCCCCGTTTTTCCTGTTTACCGTGCCGGCTTGGATTTATTTAGGGTTCTGGGCTCTTTCCCAATTATGGAGCGGTACAGTGGAATTAGCTATCAACAGCTACGGGCAGATCGCTTTTTGGGCTCACATTGGCGGCTTTGCTGCAGGAATGCTTCTGTTTTCTTTCTTCGTACAGAAAAAGAAGGATGAATACTATTATTAATCCTTCTGACCCCGCAGCAGCAAGTCCAGTTGCTCACTGGCTATTAATCCCTGGTCGCTGCTGTTCTGCAGGAAGTAAATAGTATTTTCGATTCTTTCCTGACTGGCTTTAATTTCCTGCCAGTGTTTCTCTTCTTCATAAAGATTCATACATTCCTGCAGGTCGCTGGCCCGCCCGGTTTCTAAGAAGTAGCGAAAGGTCTCCAAGATTTTAACATCCTGGTAATCTGCATGGACTGATGACTTGTCCAAAATAGTGTTGTACAGTTCCAGAGCCTGCAAGGCCTGGTTCATTTTGAATTCAGCTTCTTCAATATCATTAAAGCAGCGGTCATAAAAGGCCTGCTGGTACATAGGCCAGTTTTCCAATACTTGCTTGTACCGGTCGCAGGCTTTTTCATATTCCCGGTAGCGGATAAAGTATACTTTGACATCATGGTTATAGCGACTGCCTTCTTGCTCCTGTTTTTTGCGCAAGCCCCGCACCCGGGAAAAGGGGATTATATTGTCCAGCCGGCGCTCCTCACTTTCTTTAATGGGTTTTTCCGGCACCCCATCCGGTTCGCAAGGAAGCAGGTTTTCCTGTTCCACAATGGCATAGCGCTGTTCCAGGAGCTTGCGCAGGTAGTTGGTATGGCGGTTGATTCGCTCAATTTCTCGCAGGGCCAGGATACACATATCCATTTCCCGGATCAGGTCGGCAGTTGAATTCTTCTTGTTTTTGCGGGTCTTGGCGTACTGCTGCAATTCACGATTGATGGCTGTGGGGCTGTCCAGCTGTTTAAGCAGTTCCAGATCAAATGCGGTCATAACATTCTGGGGCTCTGGGACTTCTTTGCAAAAGTAAAAGCGGGTATTGGTTTCCGGGTAGTAATAAGGACCGATAGCCTTCAGGTAGGGATTATTGACAAAGGACTGCAGGTCTGCTTCCGCTTCCAGCTGGTTTTCGATCAGGTTCAGCCATATCCGGGCCATATCTGACAGGACCGAATCATCCAAAGCAACTTGCTGGAGAGTTAAATATGCTTCATCGGTAATGCGAACGGCGTTATGGTAATAATAAAACAGCACTTCCCGGGGGAAGGCATTGAGAAGCACTGAAGAGTCAAGATAGTTGGGGTTTTCCTTGTTTAAGAAGGGGTAAAACATTCAAATCCTCCTTTAGAACGGTAATTTTGCCTGCTGCCAAGGCCACGACAAATGAAAGAGTTCGAAATCCTGTTCTCGCTCCCTTTCGAGCCCTCAGTTGCGCCGCGGGTTGCAACGGCAGGCTCGTACGTCGTTCGCCGGCTAATACTCCTGGCTGAATCCTGCAGCGACGTTTTTATTCATCAAAGCCTGCGCCGCAGGGGATAATTACGAAAGCAGCGCAGCAATCTCAAAGGGACAGCAGCAGGCTATTTTGGTATCATAAATTTCTATAAATTACCAATAATTCCTTCTTAAGGATATATAAAATTTGTACGTTTATCGCCCCCCGGTAAACCTGGCTTTATTTTCCGCGGGCACTTACCTATAATAGTTTAGTAAAAGGAGGAGAGCGTATGTCCAATTTACCTTGGTTTGCCGAGAAGATGGCGGAATATGACCCGGCTTACCATAAAATTTTGCAGCAAGTAGGCGACCTGGCTTTGTCTCCTTCCGCCCTGGATCAGAAAACTATGCTGTTGATCCTGGTGGCCCTGGATGCCGCCAAAGGAGCGGGGCAGGGAGTCAAAGTGCTGGCCGGGAAGGCCCGTGAAGCCGGAGCCAGCGATGATGAAATAAGGGAAGCATTGCGGCTGGCCTATTATGTCAGCGGTATGGAAACGGTCAAAGCCTCCCTGCAGGCTTTTGATGACGAAGGATAGGTGACCGGAACAGCACAATTAAGGAGATCAGAATGTTTAAGGCAGTCTTATTTGATTTGGACGGAACTTTGCTGGATATAAATATGGATGAATTTATACAGCATTATTTCCGCGTGATGGTACATATGGCTCGTGAAGCCGGTTATTCTGAGACCGATAAACTGGTAGAACTTGTGTGGCACTCCACGGGGGCCATGATTGCCAACCGCGACCCCCGGCTGCGCAATGAAGAGGTTTTTAAGTTGCATTTTTACCGCCATTGGCCGGTTCCCCAGCAGGAGTTTGACCTTTTTTTCGAGCGTTTTTATGCCGAAGGATTCCCTAGTTTAAAACAGTACACCCGGCCTTTCCAGGGCATACCGGAAATGATGGAGCGGCTTTTTTCCCGGGGCTTGAGAGTAGTTATAGCCACCAATGCAGTTTTTCCCTTGACGGCTTTGCAGCAGCGCCTGGATTGGGCTGGGGTAGGGGATTTCGATTACGAATTGATCACTTCCTTTGAGGTGATGCATTTTTGTAAACCCCATACTGAATACTACTATGAGATTGTTGAGAAACTGGGGCTGACCCCTCAGGACTGCCTCATGGTAGGCAATGATGTTGGTGAAGATCTGGTGGCAGGCAGTATCGGCATGAAGACTTTTTTGGTTGAGGATTTATTGATAGATAAGGGGCAGCCATATATTCCCAACTGGCGCGGGCGCCTGCAGGATCTTTACGCTTTTTTCAACAGCTGGTAGCTCCTGTGCAACCGATTTTTGCCTAACATAATCCACCCTCTGCCCGGGTAATCTTTTAACAAAAGTACTCCTGGGGCGGAGGTGTTATTATGTCGCAGCAGAAATCCCGGGATAAGAAAAAGAAGGTTCTCACCGAATATGACCGGCTCAAGATGGAAATAGCCAAGGAATTGGGACTGTGGGAGCAGATTGAACAAGAAGGCTGGGAATCTTTAAGCAATGCTGCCTGTGGCCGGTTGGGCGGAATAATGAGCAAACGCTTGCGGGAAAAACGCCAGCAAAATAAATAGAGCATTATTAAAACTGAAATATTACAGAAGCGGGAGAGGAAAAGATGAGGACTATTGATCGTGTGCAGGCTTATTTAAATGAACGCATGCCTCATTTAAAGGTTATAGAATTTGAACAGGATACCAGTACCTCCGCTCTGGCAGCGGCTGCTTTAGGTACTGAAGTGGGGCAGATTGCGAAAACCATGCTGTTTAAAGCCAAGACCGGCGAATTCTTTCTGGTAGTGGCTGCCGGTGACGTGCGCATGGACACCAAAGCCCTGCGGGATTTGGTAGGTTCCAAGGTGAGAATGGCTAATGCCGATGAAGTCATGGAAATAACCGGCTTTCCGGTGGGAGGGGTGTGCCCCTTTGACTTGAAAATGGACGTGCCTATTTACCTGGATGAGAGTTTGAAAAGATACCCGGTAGTTTATGCTGCTGCCGGAACACCCAATTCCGCCTTGCCGATAACCTACGATGAACTCATGACCATCACTCAGGGAAAACCCTGTAACGTATCCATCCTTCCGGAGTAGACCTCGATACCGATCGCGCAGACCGAGTGATAATTGCTGTGAAAATAGCTCCCAATTGTGTCATTGCTGTGAAAATGACTGCGCTGTGTCATCGCGAGGAGCGAAGCGACGTGGCGATCTCAACCGGTAAGTCCGGCTGATTATGAATGAGATTGCCACGCCCCGCCGGGGCTCGCAATGACAATTAAGAATTCCTTTCATAGCGATGACAGGCTTAAGTTCTCGTTTATCGTGGCCTGCGCAGCAGGTGATAATTGCGAGCGTAGCGAAGCAATCTCTAACGGTGCCTGCAGGCATGATAAACGAGATCGCCACGGCACTTCGTGCCTAGCGATGACACATTAGAAAACTTCTCTGCTATGCCACCTCGTTGCGCTGCTCGCAACCCACGGCAAAATTGATTGCCTCAAAAGTATACCTTCATAGAATTCCTGCCTTGCAAGTAAGTAATTGCTATAATAAAAGAAGCTACCATGTTACTATTTCCTTCCAAGGAGAACTAGGTTGGATATGAATAAACCTAATACATACAGCGGATCATTTGTTCACCTGCATAATCACACCGAATACAGCTTGCTGGACGGAGCCTGTCGCATTAAAGAGCTGGTATCCCGGGCCAGGGAATTGGACATGCCTGCCCTGGCTATTACCGATCATGGCGTACTGTATGGGGTTATAGATTTTTACCGGGAGGCTAAAAAACAGGGGATTAAACCCATTATAGGCTGCGAAGTCTATGCAGCACCCCGCAGCCGGCTGGACCGGGAAGTGAACATTGACGACAACCTGCAGCACCTGGTTCTGCTCTGTGAAAATGAGACTGGCTATCGCAATCTAATTCAACTGGTCAGCCGGGCTTTTCTGGAAGGTTTTTATTACAAGCCCCGGGTGGACCGGGAATTATTGAGCCAGTACCATGAAGGGCTTATTGCCCTGTCGGGGTGTATAGCCGGTGAAATACCCCGGCTTATCCTGGCCGGAAGAATGGCTGAAGCTGAGCAGACCGCTTGCTATTACCGGGATTTATTTGGGCCGGATAACTTTTACCTGGAGATACAGGATCATGGTATCCCCGAGGAAAAGAGGGTATGCCAGGGGCTGTATGCTTTGAGTGCCAAGACGGGTATTCCTTTGGTGGCCACCAATGACCTGCATTACGTGAAACGGGAAGATGCACCGGTACACGATGTACTGCTGTGTATTCAGACTGGTTCGGTGATTAACGATGAACAGCGCATGCGTTTTCCCGGCAGCGAGTTCTACTTGAAGTCAGCTCAGGAGATGGCCGCTCTGTTTCCCGAGCATCCTGAAGCTCTGTACAACACTTTGGAAATAGCCCAGCGCTGCCAGGTGGAATTTGAGTTCGGCCATTTTCACCTGCCTGCCTTCAGTCTGCCCCCGGGCTATACTGCCGAGAGTTACCTGGATGAACTGGTGCGAACCCGTTTTGCCGAACGCTACCCTGATCCCGAAGAACACGTAGTGCAGCGCCTCAATTATGAACTGCAGATGATTAAACAGATGGGCTTTGCCGGTTACTTTCTGATTGTTCAGGATCTGGTCAACTGGTCCAGGTCTCATGGCATACCGGTAGGACCTGGCCGGGGTTCGGCAGCGGGCAGTTTGGTTTCCTATGTACTGGGCATTACTACTTTGGACCCCCTGGCTTATGGTTTGATCTTTGAGCGCTTCCTGAATCCGGAGCGGGTAAGCATGCCCGACATTGATATTGATTTCTGCTTTGAAAAGCGGGATCGGGTTATTGAATACATAATTAACAAGTACGGTGCCGACCGGGTAGCCCAGATCATTACCTTCGGTACCATGGCCGCCCGGGCTGCCATTCGTGATGTAGGACGGGTACTGGATATCCCCTATGGGGATGTGGACCGGATCGCCAAGATGGTTCCGGCTGAACTGGGGGTAACCATTGATAGAGCCTTGGAGATTTCCCCGGAATTAATACAGGCTTATGAAAATGACTATAACACCCGCCGGATAATTGATTTTGCCCGGGCTATAGAGGGTATGCCCCGCCATGCTTCCATTCATGCGGCGGGAGTGGTGATCGGCCCGGAACCCTTGCAGACACTGCTGCCCTTGCAGCGGACGGCAGAGGGCAATGTGGTTACCCAGTTTACCAAGGAAACCGTCGAGGATATGGGATTGCTGAAAATGGACATACTGGGATTGCGCACTCTGACGGTCATCAGCCGGGCGGTGGAGATTATTGAAAAAACCCGGGGGATCGTGGTGGATATAGATAATCTGCCTCTGGATGATAAAGCCACCTATAGACTGCTGTCCGAAGGAAACACTATCGGTGTGTTCCAGTTGGAAAGTGACGGCATGCGCCGCATTTTGTGTGAAATAAAGCCTAACCGTTTTGAAGACATTATCGCTGTGAACGCCCTATACCGCCCCGGCCCCTTGGGAAGCGGCATGGTAGAGGATTTTATAAACCGCAAACACGGACGCCAGCCCATTGTTTATCCCACCCCGCGCCTGGAGCCGATTCTCAAGGAGACTTACGGGGTTATCCTCTACCAGGAACAGGTCATGCAGATAGCCAGTGACCTGGCGGATTTTACCATGGGAGAAGCTGATGTACTCCGCCGGGCTATGGGCAAGAAAAAACCGGAAGAGCTGGCCGCCCAGCGGGATAAATTTATAGCCGGCGCAGCCCGCAACGGCATCGACGAGGCTACCGCGGCTCACTTATTTGACTTGATGGAGAGCTTTGCCGGGTACGGATTCAACAAAAGCCATGCGGCGGCTTACGCGCTGGTTTCATACCAGACTGCTTATCTCAAGGCTCATTATCCGGTGGAATACATGTGCGCCTTCTTAAGCAGTGTTATTGAACACCAGGATAAAGTGGTGTTTTACATCAAGGAATGCCAGAGGCTGGGCATCGCCATCCTGCCCCCGGATATCAACGAGAGTTTTGAGAATTTCACCGCTGCCAAGGAAGGTATTCGCTTTGGCCTGGGAGCCATTAAGAACGTGGGGCAGAGTGCTGTGCGCAACATAGTCCAGGCCCGGAAAAAAGGAAAGTTTACCTCCCTGTTTGATTTTTGCTGCCGGGTAGATACTGCCATCATTAACAAGCGCATTTTGGAAAACCTAATCGTAGCGGGGTGTTTTGATTCCCTGGGCATAACCCGCAAGCAAGCCCTGTCTATAATGGAACAGTGCGTAGATCTGGCGGCTCAGATTCACCGCTCCCAGGAAAGTCAGCAGGCTTCTCTGTTCGGGGATACCATGAGCCTGGTGGAGGAGCCGGTTATACGCGTGAAAGGGGAAATTCCCCGCAGGGAACTCCTTGCCCGGGAAAAGGAAGTATTAGGGTTTTATGTATCGGAAAACCCGTTGGATCAGTACCGGGACCTGCTGCCTTTAGTAACCACCCACCAGATAGCAGATTTGGGTGCCCAGGACGAGGAAACCTATGTACGCCTGGCCGGGCTCATGCTGAATTTGCAGCGCCGCATGAGCAAAAAAGGGGAAAGCTATGCCCGCTTTTACCTGGAAGACCAAAGCGGCCGTATGGAAATGATGGTATTCCCGTCCGCTTATCGCAGCAATGTGCAGTTTCTGCAGGATGATCAGCCTGTGATAGTAGAGGGCTATTATGATACCCGGGATGAAGAGCCCAAGCTGGCAGTGAGACGCATTTTCCCGCTGCCCCATGAATTAACCCAGCTGCATGTGCGCATTGCCGATAACGGGGAGAACGGCGACAGCAGCAATAAATTGCTGCAGGTATTGACCCGCTTTCCAGGGCCCCTGGATGTTATCATCTATCGTCCCGGCAGGAAACCTTTGTTATTGAGCGAGCGCTGGCGCATTAAGCCGGATCTGGCTCTTAAGCAGGAATTAATAGGGCTTTATGGAAAAAACAACGTGTGGTTTCATTAGCGGCACCGGCATAATTACTCAGGAGGTGGGTGCATGAACGATAACTTTATCGGAGAAGACTATATTATTATCAAGGCTCTTGATAACGGCGTAACCATCATGGGTCTCACCCGGGGAAGGGACACCAAGTCTCACCACACGGAAAAGCTGGACAAGGGTGAGGTCATGATACTCCAGTTTACCGAATATACTTCGGCCATGAAGGTGCGCGGTCATGCCGAGATAATCACCCGTTATGGCACCGTAACCAGCGAACCTTCGTCAGGATCACGCAGTAGCTAGATTACACCGGGTGCAACCTCAGGGCTGCTTCCGGTGTAAAGGAGGTAGCCTCAATATGCAACGCATTGCTGTTTTAACCAGTGGGGGAGACGCACCGGGTATGAATGCTGCCATCAGGGCGGTAGTGCGCTCTGCTATTTACAATCAGCTGGAAGTATTCGGTGTAATGCAGGGATTTGAAGGACTGATCCAGGGTCAGATTAAGCCAATGTACCTGGGTTCGGTTGCCGATATAATTCACCGGGGTGGTACCATCCTGCAGACTTCCCGTTCTGCCCGGTTTATGACCGAGGAAGGCCGCCGGCAGGCTTTGGAGCAGTTGGAGAAACGAGGTATCACCGGCCTGATAGTGCTGGGAGGCAATGGCAGCCTGCGAGGGGCTTATGAGTTTTCCAAACTAGGGATTAAGGTAGTGGGCATTCCCGCTACTATAGATAACGATATAGTCTATACCCGTTCTATTGGTTTTGATACTGCAGTCAACACAGCTCTTACCGCCATCAATCACATACGTGATACTGCAACCAGTCATGGACGGGTTTTTATTATCGAAGTTATGGGGCATAACTGCGGAGAAATTGCCCTGGCCGCAGGAGTAGCCGGAGGCGCCGAATCCATCTTAATCCCGGAAATAGAAGTGGACCTGGAGCAGATTATTACCAAGATCAACCAGGGAACTGCCCGGGGAAAGCTTCACAGTATCATCATCGTTGCTGAAGGAGTCTACCCGGTTATGGAACTTAAGGAAAAGATAGAGGAAGCCACCGGGCAGGACACCCGGGTAACCATACTGGGTCATATCCAGCGGGGAGGAACACCCACTGCCGTTGACCGTATTCTGGGTTCCTGCATGGGCAAAGCAGCAGTGGACGCCCTGATCAGCGGCAAAGGCAATGTGATGATAGCCAGCCGCGAAGGCGGAATGCACTCCATACCCCTCCAGGAGGTTATCAGAGGCAAAAAGACCCCCGAGTTGGGCATGTTTGATTTGGCTCGGGTTTTATCTATATAACGGGAGGTATCATTTTGCGCAAGACCAAAATAATCGCAACCATTGGACCGGCCAGTGAAGAAGTGGAAACTTTAAAGAAGATGCTGGAGGCCGGTATGAATGTGGCCCGACTCAATTTTTCCCATGGGTCTCATGAAGAACATCGGCGTCGCATTGAAAACTTGCGCCAGGCAGCCCGGGAAGCCGGAAAACTGCTGGCTATTATGCTGGATACCAAGGGTCCCGAAATTCGAACCGGCCGTCTGGCCAGCGGACCTGTAAAACTAGAAGCCGGCCAGCGTTTTGTGCTGACCAACCGGGAGGTACCGGGTGATAACCAGGAGGTTCAGGTAAGTTATGCTCCTCTGCCCCAGGAAGTCACGCCGGGCACTACCATTCTGCTGGCAGATGGATTAATAAGCCTAAAGGTAGTGGAAACCACTTCTACCGATATTGTCTGCCAGGTAATGAGTGGCGGGGAATTAGGAGAGCGCAAGGGCATAAACGTTCCCGGAGTACGAATTAATATGCCTTTTTTGAACGACAAGGACCGGGACGATATATTATTTGGCATAAAAATGGGAGTTGACTATATTGCTGCCTCCTTTGTACGCACCGCGGAAGATGTGCTGGAAATCAGGCGCATTTTGGAGCAGGAGGGAGCCGCTATTGATATTATCGCTAAAATTGAAAGCCAGGAAGGCGTCAACAACCTGGATGACATAATACAAGTGGTGGATGGAATAATGGTAGCCCGGGGTGATCTGGGAGTTGAAATTCCCGCCGAAGAAGTGCCCCTGGTGCAAAAGCTTCTGGTTGACAAGTGTACCAGTGCCGGAAAACCAGTCATCATAGCCACCCAAATGCTGGACTCCATGATAAACAATCCCCGGCCAACCCGGGCTGAGGTCTCTGATGTGGCCAATGCCATCTTTGACGGGGCCGATGCCATTATGCTGTCCGGTGAGACAGCAGCCGGCAAGTATCCGGTGGAAGTGGTGGAAACTATGGCCCGTATTGCCTACCGGGCTGAACAGGCTCTGCCCTATGCCGATATATTAAGACGCAAGCGGACCCGTGAAAACCCGTCGGTTACAGATGCTATCAGTTATGCTACCTGTGCCACCGCTTCCAACCTGGGAGCGTCGGCCATCATAACCGCCACCCGCACCGGGCAGACAGCCAGAATGGTGGCCAAATACCGTCCCCAGGCGGCAATAGTAGCCGCCACCCCCGATGAAAAGACTGTGCGCAAGCTGGCTTTGGTGTGGGGGGTCTATCCGGTATTAATTGATGATGTTTCGGGGACCGACGATTTATTCGAGGAGGCAGTCCGGGCAGCATTGGCAGCCAATTACATCAAAAATGGTGATCTGGTGGTATTAACTGCCGGAGTTCCTACCGGGAGATCAGGAGCCACCAATCTTATGAAAGTGCACATTGTAGGAGAGATTCTGGTTCAGGGAATGGGAATAGGATCTGAGGTAGCCAAGGGACCAGTGCGCATAATTCATGGGGAGGGAGACGTAAATCGCATTCAACCGGGGGACATTGTGGTCACTTACAGTGCTGACAGTTACCTGGGACCGTATTTGTCAAGTATCGGAGCCTTAATTGCGGAGGAAGGGGGGCTCACTTCCAATGCAGCCATCATGGGCTTAAATGCCCGCATCCCGGTTATTGTTGGAGCCAGAGATGCGATGAGGAAGCTGCAGGATGGTATGCTGGTCACTGTGGATACTCCCCGGGGCAAAGTGTACCGGGGCCTAGCCCGCGCTTTATAGAAACAGAATACAAGAAAAAAAGGGGATTCAGTTTTTACCGAATCCCCTTTTTATCTTTTCTGTCTGTTAGCTAGCACCAGTAATGGCCGTGTAGAGCTGCGGCAGTGAACCGCAGTGGAGTGGGACCATCACATCGGCGCTGTAACAAATTGATAAACAATTTTCCCGTTTACCGGCCTTTGAATTCAGCCTTCCGGTTTTCCAGGAAAGCTGCCATGCCTTCTTTTTGGTCCTCGGAGGAGAACAGCATAGACCAAGCGATCTGTTCAGCACGGCAACCAGATTTAATATCCATGTTCATGGACATATTAATAGCATTCTTAGCTTCTCTCAGTGCCAGCGGAGACTTCTTGGCGATTTTTTTCGCCATTTTCAGAGCAGCATCCATAACCTCATTAGCAGGAACAACTTTATTCACCAGGCCAATCCGGTAGGCAGTCGCCGCATCAAAGAATTCGCCGGTGAATATGTATTCCTTGGCGATGCAGATAGATGCACTGCGCGGGAAGCGCTGGGTTCCGCCGGCGCCCGGGAATATACCCAGATTAATTTCCGGCAGGCCGAAAGTAGCATTGTCTGCTGCGATGCGGATATCACAGGCCAAAACCATTTCCAGGCCGCCGCCCAAGGCTAATCCGTTTACGGCAGCGATGGTAGGTTTGTGGTTATCTTCAATCATAAATACGGTTTTATGAACCTTGTCCAGGAAGTCGCGGGCTTGGAAGGCATTGTATGAATTTACTACCTTTATGTCAGCCCCGGCTGCGAAGGCGTTTTCGTTTCCTTTAATAATGATTACACGAATTTCCGGATCATAATGGAAACCTTCCATTATTTCATAAGATTCGTCCAGGAGCTGTAAATTTACTGCATTGTAAGCTTTGGGCCGATTAAGCTGCAGTATACCTATACCGGGCTCTTCAAAGCTTACCAGACAAGTTTCATATTGTTTATCTCTGTAAGACATGCTTAACCTCCTTTGCCCCTCCAAACACAGCAAACCGATCAAATATTATTATTTGTTGCTGTAGTCGTAGAAGCCTCTGCCGGTCTTTCTGCCTAACCAGCCAGCTCTTACCAACTGTTTGATGATTCCAGCCGGACGATATTTGGGATCTCCGGTTTCTCTAAAGAGAACGTTGCAGACTTCCAGAGCGATATCCAGTCCAACCATGTCGGCCAGAGTGAAGGGACCCATGGGCCAGCCAGCACCCAGTCTCATAGCTTTGTCGATGTCTTCGGCGGTAGCTAAACCTTCCATCAGTATGAAAGCAGCTTCGTTCATTCCGGGAACGAGGATGCGGTTGACAACAAAGCCAGGACCTTCTTTTACTTTTATGGGTTTCTTGCCGATGGCTTTGGAGAGTTCCATAACGGTATTGACAGTTTCTTCAGAGGTCTGCAGAGCGGGGATTACCTCGATCAGCTGCATAATCATAGCCGGATTGAAGAAGTGCATGCCTACTACTTTGGAGGGATCAGGATAGGCAGCAGCAATCTCAGTGATGGGTAACGAAGAAGTATTGGTGGCTACGATAACTTCCGGTCTCAAGATTTTGCCTAATTCAGAATATACCTGTTTCTTGATGTCCAGGTTCTCTACGACACTCTCAATAACGAAGTCCACATCTGCCAGGTCTTTCATATCGACTGTGCCAGTGATGTTGCCGGTAACAAAGTCCTTGGCGCCTGCAGGGGCCTGTCCTTTTTCTTCGGCTTTGGCTAAGCCTTTACCAATCCGGGAAATAGTCTTCTCAACGATTTCCATCTTAATATCGTATAATACAACCTTCTTGCCGGCAGCAGCTACTGCCCAGGCGATACCCATACCCATGGTACCTGCACCCAAAACCGCAATTTTGTTAATTTCCATTAAAAAAACCCCCTTACGTAATCATTGTTTTTTCCAGATCATGCCTATGTGATAACATCACAATCCCCTACCATATCACCTCCCGGGAAGAGATGCCTCCGTGAATATAAGACGGACAGCATATACGGAGGGTTAATGTTTACAAAACTGGACAGGCATGAGAACCAGGAGTCGTCCTTTAGCTCCCGGCTATATCCTTTTTCTGTAAAGGTCTATAGGATATGCCTGTACAGGTTTAAAGACATATTTAATAGTTATCTTCTACCTCTTCAGTGAAATACCTTGTTTTCTGTGATATTTAATTTTGCTTGGAATGATGCTGCAATACCAGGGGGGTAGTCCTTGTTATGATGTCCAAGGTATTTTCGTACTCTATTTAATATGATAGCATAACAGTCCTGTAAAAATTGACTGAAATTTAGCCCTGTCAATGGTAAAAAAAAACAGGTTAACCAATACCTGTTTATTTTATACTATGCTTAGTTAAAAACTTGATATTTTATCGGCCCATAACGGTATATGCTGAGCGGGAGGCTTTATTATAAGTAGCTTCCTTTATCATCAAATTAAGGGTCTGGGAGTCTAAGATCCCCGTGGCCTGTAAATTATGATTGCGCTGGAATTCCATGATAAATTCAGCCTCCGGTTGGTCTTCAGCCATACCCAGCTGCTGCATCATTTTTCTGATTTCATTTTTTTCCTGGGCGGTAATCTCCATCAATTGAACAGATCTGTTTCCAGGTTCATTTCTGGATACTGTTGCAGGGACTGCTAGCGCAGCAGAATCCGGGCCTCTTTCCTCAGCCTGGCTTTTTTCCTCAAAGGGGATATTAGCTGGTGTATTGCCAGGGACATCGGTTGAAGCCTGGATAACCTGACTCTGGTGGATAATATAAGGGAAATGACTGATTATGCCTAAAGTAGCACCGGTGATTACAGCCGTACTTATCATGATAAACATGAATATCATTTGTCCGCGTGTCATTGGCCTCAACCTCCCGATTAATATCAATATAGTAAAATATTCCTCGAGAAATTGCAATTTATAGCACTATATTTCACTAATTGCTAAATAAAAAGGGCTCGCCGGGAGCCCTGAGTCATATTATGCAACTAAACCCCGTAATCCCGTTCTTTTTTCTGAGCCTTGATCAAAGTTACATCGGTGGAGTTAAACAGGGCAAAAACCTCATCACCAGGATGCAAATCCATAGCCTGAGCGGCACCCTTTGTTATCGTGGCATACACAGGCCTATCCCCTACGTCTACAATTACCTCGGTCATATCCTGACCCATTTTAACATCCATTATTTTTCCTACTAATTTATTCGGCTGGCTGATACGCATGCTGACTCTCCTTTTTTATTTTTAGCATGCGCAGAGGAATTCCAAATTATTATCGATTGCATAAAGATATAAAAGTGATATCATATTGATAGAAACAATTTTTAAAGGAGTGCAAAATATGAGGGAAAAGCAAGCTTGGAAAATGAACGGTTTTTTTGGGATTTTATTAATGCTTGTACTGCTGGGAGTTGGGGCATACTTGTTTTTTATCCCCATATCCTTGACTACAGCCATTGTTTTGGCAGTTTTAATCGTTATTGCTGTCTCCCTATTGGCCAGCGGCCTTACCATTGTTCAGCCCAATGAGGCCCGAGTCGTTATTTTCTTCGGCCGGTACGTAGGCACTATTACGGATGATGGCATGTGGCTCACCGTTCCCCTGACCATACGCAAGCATGTATCACTGAGAGTCCGGAACTTTAACAGCAAAATGCTGAAAGTGAACGATGTGGATGGTAATCCTATCGAAATTGCCGCAGTAGTGGTTTTTAAGGTTATCAGTGCAGCCAAGGCAGTTTTCGATGTGGATGATTATGAAACCTTCGTGGAAATTCAAAGCGAGACCGCCCTGCGCCATGTAGCCACCCGGTATCCTTATGACGTGTTTGAGGAGGAAGGCTATTCCCTGCGGGGCAATGCTGAGGAAGTGGCCGCTGAACTAGCCCGCGAACTCCAGGAGCGCCTGGCGGTAGCCGGAGTGGAAGTACTGGAAGCTCGCCTGACTCATTTGGCCTATGCCACCGAGATAGCCAGCGCCATGCTGCAGCGCCAGCAAGCCTCCGCTATACTGGCTGCTCGTCAGAAAATTGTTGAAGGAGCGGTAGGCATGGCGCAGATGGCTATTGCCCATCTGGAAAGGGATAATACAATTGAATTAGATGAGGAACGCAAGGTGGCTATGATAAATAATCTCCTGGTAGCTATAGTGTCTGACCGTTCGGCTCAGCCGGTAATTAATACTGGGACCTTGTATTAGGAAGCAGGTTTATGGCACAGAAAAAATCCTTTTTGCTGCGCATAAATCCCCAATTGTACGAAGTACTTGAAAAATGGGCTGCTGATGAATTCCGCAGCGTAAACGCCCATATAGAGTTTCTGCTTCGGGATGCAGCCCTGCGCAGCGGCAGACTTGGCAGCAAGGGGAAAACTGCCCGCCAGGAGACCGGAGAGAACGACCTTGATCAATTGCCACCTGAAGAACAGGACACCAATTTGTAGATCCATTCATGCCCTGCTCCGTGCCAGTATCAATAAAGTAGACCGCAAGGCCCCTGCGGGCACGAGAGATGAACAAACAAAATTAGTTCGTAATAGGAAATTTCAGTTCCCCGTCGAATACCTACCAGTAAATTATCTTTAGGTGGTGATGTCATGGAACTGAAAGATCTCATATACGAAAAAGAGGGTCATATTGCTTACGTCTATATCAATCGGCCCCAAGCCTTGAACAGTTTTACTCTCGATACCCTGGACGAGTTTTATTGGGTACAGGATGATCTGCTGGCTGACACCAATATTCGGGTAGTTATCTTGGCAGCCCGGGGCAAGCTGTTTTCAGCCGGAATCGATATCTCCGTGCTGAAACAGGGCACTCCCCAGTTTGCAGTACGCTATATTCAGAAACTGCAAGAATACTACAACCGCTGGGAAAAGCTGCCCCAGCCGATTATCGCTGCGGTTCACGCCACCTGCATCGGCGGGTCGGTAGAGAACATTCTCAGCTGTGATATTCGCGTATCCGCCAAGTCCGCTACTTACAGCGTACCGGAGATCAACTTCGGCATGTCGCCGGATATGGGAGCTACCCAGCGCCTGACCCGGGCAGTGGGAGCCAGTCAGGCTAAACGGCTTATCATGACCGGAGATTTCATCGATGCTGAGGAGGCTCTGCGTATCGGGCTGGTGGACTTCGTGGTACCGGATGAAGAGTTAATGGATTTCACCAAGCAGTTGGCCGAAAAAATCGCCAGCAAGCCGCCCCTGGCCATCAGCGTGGCCAAGAAAGCGGTTAACCTGGCCTGTGATACTGCCTTGTCGGTGGGATTGCAGTTTGAACAGCTGGGCTCCTGCTTCCTGTTTGGCACCGAGGACTTCAAGGAAGGCCCCGCTGCTTTCTTTGAAAAACGCAAGCCCAACTTCCAGGGCAAGTAACCTGAAAAAACAACTAAGAGCTGCCTTTTCCGGGCAGCTCTCCAACTAGGCCATGTTAAGATAACATGGCCTCAGACTGTCAAAGAAGTCTTTTAGCGGTTAGTCGTTCGAGATTGCCACACGCCTCCGGGGCTCGCAATTATCACCTGTGGTACAGACCACGATGAACGAAAAATCACCTTTCGTGTCATTGCGAGCGCAGCGAAGCAATCTCTAACGGTGCCTGCAGGTATGTGAACGAGATCGCCACGGCACTTCGTGCCTCGCGATGACACAGCAAGAGCCATTTTCACAGCAATGACACATAAGATGGCCTTTTGGTGTGTCATCGCGAGGAGCGTAGCGACGTGGCGACCTCTTTTAGCTAATTTTTGACACTCTCAGGCCATGTTAAGAAAACATCGCCTTTCATAACAAATATAAATAAATCTTGTTACCAATGTATTACAGGGATAGATAAGCCTATCATACATCTTTCCTTGCTTTACTAACCATTGTTCTACAGGTTAAAGCAGTGGTTGAGAGGCCCGCGCCCTTTGCCCAGTTGAAGATTGGCCTGGATGGCACCGGTTATATACTCCTTGGCGTTTTTTATGCTTTCCTGGAGGGACAAACCCTTGGCAAGATTGCAGGCAATTGCTGAGGAAAGGGTACAGCCTGTCCCATGGGTATTAGGGTTATTGATCATGGGGCCTTCAAACCAGAACTCCTTCCCAGCCGTGTACAGCAGGTCAGAGGTGATTGTGCTTTCCAGATGCCCGCCTTTGATAAGCACACCGCCATTGGTGAACCGGGCAATTTTTTCGGCTGCCTTTTGCATATCCTCTTTGCCTTTTATAGGGAACCCCACCAGGGTTTCAGCCTCAGGAATATTGGGGGTTATAACCGCAGCCAGGGGGAACAGGTTATTGATCAGCGCCTCGATGGCATCGTCGTTGAGGAGCTTGCTCCCGCTGGTGGAAATCATGACCGGATCCACCACAATGTTTTCCGCTGCATATTCCCGCAGCTTGCGGGCTATCATATCGATAATGGCAATATTGGATACCATCCCGATTTTAACCGCATCCGGCCTGATATCCTCAAAGACACAGTCCAGCTGCTGGCCTACAAATTCAGGAGTCGCCTCAAATATGCCGTAAACACCGGTGGTATTCTGGGCTGTTAAGGCGGTGATTACGCTCATAGCGTACAATTTGTGAACAGTTATAGTTTTTATATCGGCCTGAATTCCGGCTCCGCCGCTGCAGTCCGATCCGGCAATCGTCAAGACTTTTTTCATAATAACCTCATCCCATCCTCAAAAGAATAAATGTAAAGATCGGCTAAAGCTTTGATTTGTTCCTGCTGCCGGTGAGCGCTTTTGTCATATACGGCTGTCACCTGCAGGCCGGCTGCTTTGGCGCTTTTTATGGCATGGAGGGCATCTTCGAAAACCATGGTCTCCTCCTTGGGTGTTTGCAGCAACTCCAGTACTTTGAGGAAGAATTCAGGCGTATCTTTGCCCACTTCCGCCTGGGAACAGGAAAGGATGAAATCAAAATACTTCATCACCCCCACCCTTTCCAGGGCAGCCCGGGCCAGGTCATGGTCGGTGGCAGTAGCCACGCACATCTTAACTCCATTCTGATATAGCCCCTCCAGAAAAGGAATCACCGAGGGTTTAAGGGGCAAAGTGTACCGGTAACCGCTCTCAATAAGCCCGAGAAATTCTTTTATGATTTCTTCCTCACTGGCGGGAATGGAATAAACCTCTTTAAAATACCTGGCTGACTGGGACAGGTTCATGGCTGCCAGGATTTCATCCAGGTTTTCCGGCGGAGTAATACCCTTTTGCTCCAGATATATCCTTCCTATGTTTTCCCAGAAAGGCATGGAGTCCAGCAAGGTACCGTCCATATCAAAAATAGCTCCTTTAATCTTCATGGCTAACCGTCCTCACCAACAATCCTCTCCGCAGCTTGCCGCAGTTTCTTCACGGCAGCAGTTATATCATCCCGGGCAAAGATAGCGGATACTACCGCTATACCGGCAATTCCCGTACCCGCCAGCTGCATAGCGTTGTCTTCATTGATTCCGCCGATAGCTACTACGGGTATGGATACTGCCTGGCAGATATCTTTAAGAGTATTATAAGACACTACTTCGGCTTCGGGTTTGGTGGCAGTTGAAAAAACCGCTCCCACACCGAGATAATCCGCTCCGTTCTGTTCCGCCAGAATTGCCTGTTCCACCGTTTGCACAGAGACGCCCAGAATCCTGTCAGGACCGATTATTTTTCTTACCTCCCTGGCTTCCATGTCCTCCTGGCCTACATGCACTCCATCAGCGGCACAGGCCACAGCAATTTCCACATTATCGTTGATTATCAGGGGAATGCTGTACCGGTCGGTGACAGTTTTTATTTCTTTGGCTAACTGGAGAAAAGAATGATCATCGAGCTCTTTCTCCCGCAATTGCAATAATGTAACTCCTGCTTGCAGGGCTTCTTCCACCACATCAGCCAGGGAACGACCTTTTAGCCAGGTGCGGTCGGTCACGGCATAGAGAAGCAAGGAGGATTTATCTAGTTTCAATTTTCATGCCTCCTTTGAGAGTTGCGGCGTCTATTTTGCTGATGGCATCTATCAGGTAGGTGCGGTAGGAAGAGGGGCCCGCATCGTTTTTCACCAGTTTGTCGTAGGCCAGCTCCCCGGCCAGCCCGAAAAGGCTAACGGCAGCAGCCGCAGCTTCCAGGTGGTGGTCGGGATTGGCAGCGCAGTAGGCGGCAATTATCGCTGTCAGCATGCAGCCTGTGCCGGATACTTTGGCCATCATGGAATGCCCGTTACGGATCACGTAGGCTTTATTGGCATCCGTCACAATATCAATAGCCCCGGTGATAACGATTACCGCTCCGGTTTTTTGGCTCAACTGTTTGGCCCAGGTTATGGTCTCATCCAGATTGTTTTCGGTAACCGCATCCCCGGCATCCGCATCAACGCCCTTGGTAGTACCGGTGCCCTGGGAAACGGTTTTTATTTCCGAGATATTGCCGCGGATAACCGAAAACTTGACTTCCTCCAAGAGCTTGAAAGTAACATCAGTACGTAATTTTGATGCCCCGGCTCCTACCGGGTCGAGAATGACGGGGTGGGAGAGTTCATTGGCTCTTTTGCCGGTGCTGAACATGGCTGGTATAGTTCTCTGATTGAGAGTACCGATATTTATCACCAGTCCATGGCAGATAGAGGTTATTTCCACCGCATCTTCCTCGTCGTCAGCCATGATAGGCGAACCCCCGCAGGCCAAAAGGGTGTTGGCCACATCATTAACTGTGACGTAATTGGTGATGCAGTGGATTAAAGGGGTCTTCTCATAGACATTTCGCACACACTGTTCAAACATGGCATAACCTCCCTTTAAAATTGTGGATTAGCAGGCACGCAGATTTTGCGGTCTGTGCGTCAAAAGGAATTGCTTTTCCATAGGGGATATTGTGGGGAGGTGGGCAAGCTGCTGCTATTACGAAGGCCAGGAGAAAATAATAACGGGAAGCGCCAAATAGGTACTTCCCGGTGATTACAATGATCCTTAGTTTCCCTACGTTGGCATTACCCACATCAGGTTATAAGGGTCGAAGCTCCGCTAGCTTCCTCTCAGCCTGTTCACAAGCTCCCCTAACTGTCAACCGTATTCAGTTTTTCTTGTGTCTTATCATATACGTGTATATAGCTGATGTCAATAAGACAGGTTTATGCTGTCTGTTGATTCTTGTGGTGGTATACTCTATGAGGATGGCATTCCAATGCGCAATTGCGGCTAATTACTTGTGCCTGCTCATAACATTGCACCGTAACAGGCTGGCTGCAAATAACCTGTCCAGGGACTCTATCCGATAAACATACCAATGAGGTAACTGAGGGGACATTGGCAACAGGAGCGAATCGTTGATGAAAACAGAACTGATAATGACAATCTTGAAGGCAGCAGCGGGAATCGCCCTGGGACTAATAATCGCGGTTCAGAAACCTCCGGTTGGCATGACAGTTGAGGGTATGCAGGCCCTGGGAATAGTAGCCTGGGCTGTTACCTGGTGGGTATTTGCAGTTGTACCCGAATATATTACAGCTATGTTAATGGGTACTCTATTCGTGCTGTTCAAGTTGGTGGAGTTTCCGCAAGCCTTTGCTACTTTTTCCGGCAGTACCATGTGGCTGTTGATGAGTGCCCTGGGGTTGGGAGCCGCCGTAACTAAAAGCGGTCTGCTGCAGAGAGTTGCTCTTTTGGTAATGAAGCGGTTCCCCTTGAATTTTAAAGGGCAGGTTTTGGGATTGTTAGGGGTAGGCCTGGTGACGGCTCCTTTTATCCCCAGTGCTAATGCCAAAGTGGCCATGCTGGCCCCCCTTACCAAAGCCATCAGTGATGCTATGGGTTATGAACGCAGGAGTCCGGCTGCCGCGGGATTATTCGGGGCTATGTTTACCGGAGTATGCAACATGACCCCCGTCTTTATCAGCGCTTCAGCCATTGGTTTTCTGATACAAGGCCTTCTGCCCGTGGAAACCAGGAACCAGTTCACCTTTGTTTACTGGATGCTTTGCGCCCTGCCCTGGGCAGTGGTTATGAGCGTCTTAAATTACTTGGCTATCATCTGGCTTTACAAACCAGCCCATGAAATACCCATCAGCAGCGGTTATGTGCAGCAGCAGGTGCAGCAGCTAGGGCCCATGCAAGGAAGGGAGAAGTTTACCGCAGCAGTGGTATTGCTGACTTTAGGGCTGTGGGCTACCGAAGCTCTCCATGGGATTTCTCCCACTGTGGTAGCAATGATCAGCTTATGTGTGCTTGTTGGCGGCGGGGTGATGACCAGGGAAGATTTCCGCAGCGGCATACCCTGGGATTCCCTGATATTCATCGGGGCTACTATCAACCTCAGCGTGGTTTTTGAAGTTCTGCAGATTAATGACTGGGTGGTTAACATTTTTTCCCCGTTTATCGCCCACTTTGCCGGCAATATATACCTGTTCATTCTGGTTTTATCCCTGGTAACCTATGTGGTACGGGTGATACTGGTTTCGCAAATGGCTTATATCAGTATATTCCTGGTGTTTTTAGTGCCTCTGGCTGTCAATGTGGGCATTAATCCCTGGGTGGTAGGGTTTATCCTGTTCGCCACCGTGAACGGCTGGCTGTTCTTCTTTCAGAATCCCATCTACTTGACCGCTTTTTATGCCGCCAACGGCGACTTCATAGAACACCATCAGACCATAAATCTCTGCCTGGCCTACATGGTAATCGCTGTTCTTGGCCTCTTCGCCAGTGTGCCCCTGTGGCAGATACTCGGCCTGGTACCGTAAAAAATAATTAGGCACTAACTATTGACATCACTCCCATAAGGAATATGAGGATCAAGCTCAGGCGATGGAACAGAGGACCATCCATCTTGGTCCCTACTTTACTGCCCAGGATGATGCCTATTGCTCCTACCAGGACACTAGGCAGGATGGCTGCAGAATACTGGAATACCTGAGGGGTCAGCAGCCCGCCCCAGTAGAGTACGGGCAGATTGATAATGTTGGTGAGCATAAAATAAAAGGCCAGATTCGCCCTGAAAACCTGCTTTTCCAGGTCCTGATTGCTGTAAAAAAGGATAACCGGAGGACCGCTCATGGTTATGCTTCCGTTCAGAAGCCCGCTGATAAAACCAGCCACCGCATTCCCCAGTTTTTCGTTTTTTATATGCACCCGGTAACCGGTATATAGAGCCCAGGCGGAGATAATAACGATTATCCCTATACCTATTTTTAATATGGACTCATCCAGGACAAGCAGCAGAACCGTACCCAGGGGAATTCCTAATATGCCTGCCCCTACCAAGTACTGCATATCTTTGAGGTCCAGGTGTTTATAAATAGGCAGCAGCACCAGGCCGTTGATGAATACCCCGTAGATTATCAAAACCGGAACCAGCACCTGCAGGGGAAAGATCAAATTCAGCAATGGCACCGCTACCAGAGCGAAACCAAAGCTGGTGATACCCAATATAAATGAAGCCAGAAATATAATGGCAGTAACCAGCAACAACGTACCCGTGCTAAGCAAGGTATTATCTCCTTATATATACAATTCATAAACAACCCCCAATCATATTAGCATCAAGTGGACGGTTATGTCATCGTGGGAGAGAAGTCCAGCTTTGTCATCGCGAGGAGCGAAGCGACGTGGCGATCTGTTAACTCAAACCGTTAATTGACATAGAGATTGCCACGCGCTACGCGCTCGCAATGACATAATTGGAAGCTATTTTCACAGCAATGACACAAAGGGTGACTTTTCCTTCATCATGGTCTATTTTACTGGTGACAATTGCTAGACTCCTTCGGGACGCAGCAATCTCAAGAGTGGCCTGGGCCAGTAACGGCTTGGCAGGAGTATTGACAGCTACACTCGTGGCGGAATTAGGACAGGTGTATAATAATGGTAACTTGTTTAATCAGATAGATGACCTTTTGTTTTAGAGGGGGTTCTCTATGGCGAGATACCGTAAGATATGTTCACTGCTTTTGGTTTTGTATATTTTAGTATTCTGTTGTGCTGGATGTTTCTCCTTACCTATAGCCACCAATACTTCCCAGCAAATCGTCTATACCGGTTACGGGGCAAATGGTGTAGTAAGTGGTTCCCTGCATATACTGGAGATTGGGAAAGACAAGATAATCCTCGATGCAGGTCTATTTTATGGGGATGATGGAGACAATGCCCCACCATTAGATGAAAATGTTTTAGACGGTATCTCTGCTATAGTTATCAGCCACGCTCACCTTGATCATATTGGAAGACTTTTGGAGGTTGTGGATCTAGGCTACTCAGGACCAATCTATTGTACCCAACCTACCCGGGATCTGTTACCGGTCATGCTGCGAATGGAAGCCAGATACGGGGATTTCGGACCTGAAACATTTTATTACTCGAATCGCAGTAAGCTGAATAATGACAAACAGGGCAAACATACTGCTGCCCATCTATATCGTCAATGCCAATATGGACGCCAGATCAGCGCAGAGAATCGTAGAGAAATCTTTTGCAGCAGAGAGGATCTGGAGGAAAGGGGATTTTATCTTTGTAAAGCTTGTGCTGATCAACACGTCAGCACAGTTATGGATCTTATCAGAACAGTGCCCCTTAATACTAAGCGGCAGATAAGCAGCAATTTAACCATCGAATTCCTTAACACTCCTCACTTGCCTGGCTCCGCAATGGTACTTATACACAATAAAATGAGCCAGCAGACCGTTCTTTACACAGGTGATGTCGGCAGCGGGTCGTCTCGCTATCTGCCTGCTCAAACACCGGTTCAGGAGGCCGATTACGCTATTGTGGAGGGAACTTATGGAACTTCAGATTATTTTAGCACCGAGGCTGATCGCATCCAGTTTCAGAAATTCATCGGCGACTGCATAAGAGCGAATAAGAGGGTTATTATTCCGGCTTTTGTACTGGATCGTTCCCAGCAAGTATTAGGAGAGATTTCAAGGGGCATGGATAACGGATATATACCGTCCAGCACACCAGTTAAAGTGTTTAGTCCAAGTACTGCACAGATCAACCACATATATGCACAAATATTTACTGATCAAGATTATAAGGAGTTTTTCGCTGCTGATTATTATGAGTACGGACCTTTTAAGCCGGTTTTCGAAGAGTACGACCAAGTCCATCAGGTAGATTATGGAGAGATAGCTGTAGCCTCCTCTGGCATGGCTGACAGCACTTACTCCAGGGAGTTTGTTAAGCAATGGATTTCTGATCCGCAGACCGTTTTTATATTTGTTGGCTATCAGGATCCGGATACTTTAGGGGGTAAGCTCACTGGCTCTGACTTAGACAAGCTAATTGTAGATCAAGAGGAATACATAGTTGCAGCAGAAGTTAAAAAGTTTAATTGCTTTAGTGGGCATGCGAATTACCTGCAAATAAAAGCACTATTACAGGAGATAAAAGGCCTACAGAGTGTAATTATTGTACATTCTGATAAACCAGTGGCTGAAGAACTGAAACTGACCTATGAAGCCGATCTACCTTATATCCGCTTCATGCATCCCGAAAGCGGGGAGAGAATTTATCTAAATGAATAATAAAAACAGGTTGTAGGACCAACCGCGGAAGGTAAGGATAATGAGAGAAAAAGGTTATATAGTCACTGCTTCAATTCGCCATGCCAAACAAATAAAATGCAATGAGATATGGCAGATAACTAGGTCAGACAAAACAATCCCTGGAGCAATATGGGTTCCTGAATTGGCTCCCAGTTGGAGTTTGTTTAATGAGTTTAATCACAATTGGAAAGATAAGTCGCCAGAGGAATGGTGGCCAATCTATGCAAAGCGATTTAATGAAGAGCTTCGTTCCCAAGAAAAACTGCAGGCTTTGCGCAAATTGTCGACTCAAGTTCAGCAGGGGAAAATCATTGCTTTGGTGTGTTTTTGTACTGGCAGTGCCTGCTGTCACAGGAGATTAGTTGCCGAGTTCCTTGAAAAACAAGGGATTCATACGGAAGAGTTTATAGTCCCGCCTCCAGGCCCCGAAGAGCATGTAATTCAGCCAGCATTATTTTAGGTTTAGAAAGGAACATTATTATGGATCGGCTAGGGTGCAAAGGATGGCTTACCTAGGTCTTAATTCTTCCACAGGGCTTTCAGTTTATTCCACACACCGCTCCCAACCATTTGATCTGCGGTAGCTACTATGTTTTTTATGACTGTCAATATATCATCCTGGCCAGCCCAGTGTTTCTTAATGATTTGGGGATCAGTATGGTTGATGATTGAATTGAGGGCATAGGCAGTCAGAGCCAAATCATCAAGGAAACCCAGCGGGCCGGTAAAACCTTCGGGTATAAAATCTATTGGTGACACAAAGTACACGATTACCGCACCGAGCTTAGCCTTTTCTGCAGGCGATACATCCGGATCCATAACCAGTTTGCATAAAAGATGAAACATATCCGGCACCAGCATGAGGTACTCAGCCCACTTGTGGTTCTTCCCCTCATTACCTTGAAGCCAGCTATTGATCTTATTCCTTAACTGCCGGTAAAAATCCATATGATTTTCTCCCATATGCTACTGCCTTCCTTTCTCTCTTACTAGCCTTTCTTTTTCTTTCAATATCTCTTGAAATCACAGTATTTCATTTTAGTTCAGGAGAGTTTTCCCTTAATCTAGAGTATAACCCTTAATCAAAACCTCAAGCTTGTTCTTCTGCTGTTTTTATAGATTTATTCTTTAAACATTAGGACACGGATTATTCTTTTGATAATTACCTTGGAGGGATAGATTTTTAATTGGCTGTCAAATTGACAGTCAAAAGTTCCCGGCTACATAAACAGAAAAAAATTAAAGGGCTATGAAGCCCTATATGTTCGATGGTGCCAGAGGTGGGACTCGAACCCACACGCCTCACGGCACACGATTTTGAGTCGCGCTCGTCTGCCAATTCCGACACTCTGGCGAATCTGGTATTTTAAATGCAAGCCTAATTATACTGACCCTCATAATCCTTGTCAAGCCGATGGCTGGTTTTGGACAAGGGTGGATAAGCTGCCAGAGGGGCACCCTGCAGGCAACATATAGGAAGGCTGACAGAAGAAGGAATGGCACAGATAGAGGAATTATGTCCTATATGGCGAAGAACTGATATGATAATAATGATTGGCTATCATAAACGATCTTTTATACAAAGCAATACCGACACCATACTTAAATAAGGAGAAGTATGCGATGACGACCGAAGAGCAACTGGTGAAGAAAAGCCTCCAGGGAGACACCGCGGCTTTCGAGGAACTGGTCGCCCAATATCAGAGTAAGGTTTATGCGCTGGCATATAGATATATGGGAAATGAGGAAGATGCTTACGACATGAGCCAGGAGGCCTTTATCAAAGCCTTCCGATCACTGAGATCCTTCAAGGGCGATTCCAGCTTTGGTACCTGGATGTATAGGGTTACCACCAATGTGTGCCTGGATGAGCTTCGCCGGCGAAAAAGAAGAGTAGCTACTTTGTCCCTGGACGAACCTTTGGCAACCAAAGAAGGGGATGAAGTGGAAAAAGAATTACCTGACACATCTCCAACCGCGGACATAGTATATGAACAAAAGGAATTCTCCCAGTACATACAGAGTATACTCGACCAGATGAAACCCGAACATAAGAGTGCCATCATCCTGAGGGATATCATGGAACTGAGTTATGAGGAGATAGCGGAGGTTCTGAATTGTTCCATGGGAACGGTTAAGTCGCGGTTGAGCAGGGCTCGCGAGGCATTACGAAAAAAGTTGGCAGAGAAGGAACTTTTACCTTAAACCCCTCGTCTAATCAAGCGAGGAGGAAACGGTGCATGAAATGTGATCATATTAAAGAACTTTTATCTCCATATTTAGATCAAATGACCGATGAGCGCGAAAATCAGCTGGTCGAGGCTCACCTGGCTCAGTGTGACGATTGTCGCCGGGAACTAAAGCAGCTCGAGCAGATGCACGCGCTTTTAGGCAATTTGTATGCACCGCAGCTTCCTGAGAGTTTTGCTGATGACCTGCATTGGCGATTGTTGAAGGAGCGGCGGCGCTTGATAGCGCCCGCAGAACTGAAACGGCCGCGTAAACAGGGATGGATTGCCGCCGCGGTGGCGGGTCTGGCCCTGGCTGCAGGTATTTTTGCCAGTACCTTCTTGCCGGTGGGAAGTATAGCCCAGCTGTGGCAGGATGATGGAAACAAAAAAGATAATAATGCCAAGGTTGCCGTTGAAGATATCATTCAGCGCTTCCAGGCCTGGCGAGATGCCGATAAGGAACAACCTGAGCAAGTAGCCGAGACTCCCGGCACAGAGCAGCAAATTTCTCAGCAGCCCGGACAGCCTGTAGTAGAGGCGCCGGAGCCTGCCGAAAATAACAATCAAGTTGATGAACAGCCTCTGGAGATAGCTCAGGTGGAACCGAAAATTGCTGATGTGGTCAAATACCGGATAAAAGTTGACAGTTTAGCCGATTCTGTTGACAAGGTAGTAGCTATCGCTGCTGCCAGCGGAGCTGAGCCCACAGTAGCTGCGGGAACCACTATGACCGCTATGAACGGTTCTGCCACCCGGGAAGTCAGCCTCAAAGTTCCGCGAGACCAGGCCGAACAGGTATTGGGTCAGTTGAGCGGTGTGGGCAGTGCCAGCGCCCCCATGTCTGAACAGGTGGAACTGACCGAACAATACCAGGAAGCCGTAATTACTATCGAGGCTATTGCCGAAGAAATAGAAAAACTGGAAGCCCAGGGCCGTGAGGAAGATCAGGCCCGCATCGAAAGTCTGAAACAGCAGCATCAGAACTGGAATAAGAAGAAAGAGCAGATCGAGCGGGACGCCAGCATGGTTACTATCAAGGTGTTCCTGGTAGAAAATGATGTTCAGCCATAAACATGGATAATTAAAAATGTGGATATAAATAATATGGGCAGGGAAATGATCCCTGCCCATTGAATTTTTATGAAGATAATACATAACCTTGCGGTTAGGAAAGTAGGGGAAATCTGTGGCCCAGGCCAAACTGATGTTGATTGACGGAAACAGCCTGTTATACCGGGCTTTTTTTGCGCTTCCTTTGCTGCATACCCGGGATGGCATCTATACCAATGGCGTATATGGTTTTCTTACCATGCTGAACCGGGTGCTGGCCGAACAGCAGCCCACCCATGTCTTGGTGGCTTTTGACAAGGAACGGGCCAGTTTTCGCAATGAAGTCTATGCTGATTACAAAGCTAATCGCTCCGCTGCTCCCGACGAATTAAGCGGTCAATTTGGACTGCTGCGGGAAGTTTTGGAGGCCTTAAACCTGGATTACATTGAGATGCAGGGTTATGAAGCTGATGATATTATTGGCACTCTCAGTCGCATGGCGGAAGAGGCAGGCATCGACACGGTCATTCTTACCGGGGATCGGGACTCACTGCAGCTGGTATCGGATAAAGTAACCGTTTTGCTTACCAAAAAAGGTATTACCGAGATAGAAGCCTACAATCCGGAAAAGGTTAAGGAGCGCTGGGGAGTGGAACCGGAACAGCTGGTAGAGGTTAAGGGATTGATGGGTGATTCCTCCGACAATATTCCCGGGGTACCGGGTATAGGGGAGAAAACGGCGGTAAAACTTATCCGGGAATTTGGCAATTTGGAAAACCTGTATGATCACCTGGATTCAGTATCGGGCAAAAAAGTATCGGAAAGCCTCAGCCAGTACCGGGAGCAGGCCTTTATAAGCCGGGAACTGGGCCGGATAGTGCGGGATATCGATATGGGATGTGACCTGGCCGATTACCGGCTCAAAGAACCCGACCTGGAAAGAGCCAGAGAGCTGTTTCGCCGGTTGGAGTTTAACAGCCTGCTGCAAACCCTGGAAGAAAAGGCAAGTGAGCAAAAGCAGCCTCCGGCATATGTGGAGGATAGCATAGCATGGGAAGAATTAACCGATAAAGACCAAGCGGCCAGCTTTATTGCCAGCCTGGCAGAGAATCAGATGACAGCGGTATTGGTGGAAGCCGACTACCATCATCCTATGTGGGCCAAGCTGCAGGGTTTTTACCTGGCTACTGATACTAATGTTTACCATCTGGATATAGGCGAAAAATCCACTTATAAATTAGAATGGCTGAGACCCTATTTGGAAGCCGATTACCTGCCCAAAGTGTTCCATAATGCCAAGTATGCTCAGGTCCTGCTGAAACGCTATGGCATAGACCTGCAGGGGATCAAAGGGGACACCCTGCTGGCAGCTTATGTATTCGACCCCACCTTTGACGGGGAGCAATTAGCCCTGACGGTGCAGAAATTCTTAAACCGCACGGTGGATCCGCATAATAAGGCCCTGTTGGCCAGTCAGATACTGCCTCTGTGGGATACCATAGGCAAGCAGCTTACCGAAGAGCAGCGGGAACTGCTGGTGCAGGTGGAGATGCCCATATCAGAAATACTGGCGGATATGGAGTTTGCCGGGGTCAAAGTGGAAAAGCCGACCTTAGAGGAAATATCTGAAGAACTGTCTGCCGGCATCGAACGCAGTGAAGGACAGATATATGAATTAGCGGGCCAGGATTTCAATATCAATTCCCCCAAGCAGCTGGGGAAGGTCCTATTTGAAGATCTGGGGCTGCGGGTGGTGAAAAAGACCAAGACCGGCTATGCCACTGGCGCCGAAATTTTGGAAGAACTCTTTGATGAGCATCCCATAATACCTTTGATCTTGCACTACCGCCAGCTGACCAAACTGAAATCCACCTATGTGGATGCCCTGCAGGAGCTTATCCATCCTGATACCGGCCGGGTGCACACCATATTCAAACAGGCCATGACCGCTACCGGCCGTCTTTCCAGTGTGGAGCCCAACCTGCAGAACATCCCCATCCGCTTTGAAGAAGGCCGCCGGATCCGCAAAGCCTTTGTAGCCCCAGGAGAGGGATGGCTGCTGGTTTCTGCTGATTATTCCCAGATTGACCTGCGGGCTCTGGCTCATATCAGTGAAGATGAAATGCTGATAGAAACCTTTAAGCAGGGTATAGATATTCATGCCCGCACCGCTTCCGAGATTTTTCAGGTGCCCCTGGATCAGGTGACTCCTGAACTGAGATACCGGGCCAAAGCCGTCAACTTTGGCATCATCTATGGCATCAGCGATTATGGTCTGGCCCGGGATACCGGGGTGAGCCGCAAGGAGGCCAAACGTTACATAGACAGATACCTGGACAGTTACCCGGGAGTACGCCGCTATATGGAGGAAATCGTCAAATTTGGCATAGAGCATGGCTATGTAGAGACTATTCTCAAGCGCCGCCGCTACCTGCCCGATTTAAGAGCCCGCAACAAAATGGTGCAGTCTTTTGCCCGGCGCATGGCTTTGAACACTCCCATCCAAGGTTCTTCCGCGGATATCATTAAGCTGGCCATGATCGACATCGCCCGGGAATTAAAAAAGCGGGAGTTAAAGTCCCGCATGCTGCTGCAGGTGCATGACGATTTGGTCTTTGAGGTTCCCCGGGAGGAACTGGATGAAATCGTTGCCCTGATCAAGGATAAGATGGAACATGCCTGTGTTCTGAAAGTGCCCCTGGAAGTCTCGGTGAAGGCCGGACCGAACTGGTACGATATGGAGCCTGTGAATGTATAAGGGTATACGTTTAAGGAGGTCCGATTATGCCGGAACTGCCGGAAGTTGAAACTATACGCCGCTCGCTGCTGGACAATGAAAATGCGGTTCTGGATAAAATTGAAATTCTTCATCCCGGTGTGGTGAGAAGGCAGGACTTCCAACCGGGCAGCCTGCACGGAAAGACTATAGCCAAGATTGATCGCCGGGGGAAATTTTTAATTTTTTCCTTTGCCCAGAGCAGCGGGTATTTGATTGTACATATGGGTATGAGCGGCCGCTTTTATATGGTTAACCATGACCAGCCTCTTACCGAAAAACATATCCATGCGGTGCTGTACCTGGACAATGGCCGCCGCTTGGTTTACCAGGATCCCCGCCGGTTTGGAGGACTATGGTTTGTCACTGATATAGAAGAATTCTTCTGCCGCATGGGCTGTGAACCTCTGGAAGATGAATTTAACCCGGAATTATTGGCCAAACTGGTTAAAGACCGCAAAGTAGCCATTAAGACTCTCCTGCTGAATCAAAACCTTATCGCCGGCATCGGCAACATCTATGCGGATGAAGCCTTGTTCGCTGCGGGTATTTTGCCCTACAGACCGGCTGGGTCCCTGACCAGGGAAGAGATTGAGCGGTTGTCCCAAGCCATCAAAAAGGTTTTGGCGGAGAGTATTGAACAGCGCGGCACTACTTTTCGGGATTACCGGGACGGATTGAACCAGTCAGGGAGCTTTCAGGACTACCTGAAGGTATATGGCCGCTGCCATGAACCATGCCCGGTATGCGGGCAGCCTATTGTCAGGGAGCGTATCGGCGGCCGCAGCAGTCATTACTGCCAGCACTGCCAGCACTAAGCCTTGTGACAATCACCTTTTAGGCCTCCTATCCATATAGTGAAGGTAAAACAACGAAAAATGGATAGGAGTAGCACTACATGGAATATGCAGCTGCCTTGCTGTTTGCCATGGCAGTAAGCGCTGATGGCTTTGCTGCCGGTGTGGCCTATGGTACTAAAAGAATAACAATTCCGGTTCTGCCCCTGCTGGTTATTGCCGTATCCTCCACAGCAGCGGTAACCATTTCCATGGTCTGCGGTACCGGACTGGCGGTTTTGCTGAATCCCCGCTGGGCTTCGTATCTGGGAGCCCTGCTGCTGATAGCCATGGGAGGATATTTCCTGCTGGGGGCTTGCCGGGAAACCATTCACAGTCTGGAAATTGATCCCCAGGAGCCTTTGGTGACCTTTAATATCAAGACCTTAGGCATTATTGTCCACATCCTGAAGGAACCCTCCACCGCTGATTTTGATTCCTCCGGGGAAATCAGTGTGCGGGAGGCATTTTTTCTCGGGTTGGCCCTAGCCCTGGATGCCCTGGGAGCGGGAGTGGGGATTGCCCTGACTGGGCTGAATATTTTGTTTACAGCCCTGTGTGTGGGTATGTTAAAATTTATATTGATAAACTGCGGGATGTGGATAGGCCGGTGCTGCACGGGCGGCAGGGTAACAGGAGCAGCATCAATGCTGTCGGGTTTTATCCTGATAGCTATCGGCCTGATGGAATTTATGTAAAGTCGGTGATAGGATGAAGATTATTGGTCTAACCGGGGGGATAGCCAGCGGCAAGAGCACTGTTGCCCGTACCTTACGAGAGCTGGGAGCCACCGTTATTGACGCCGATGAAATAGCCCATTCTGTTATTGAGCCAGGCAAACCCGCCTGGGAGGATATCGTGAAAAAATTCGGGTCCCATATTCTCAAACCGGACCAGACCATCGATCGGGAAAAACTGGGTGCGATTGTCTTTAATGATCCTGAACTGCTCCAGGAACTGAACCAAATCACCCATCCTCGGGTAGCCGAACAGCTCAAACACATTATTACAACTATGCGCATAGAGCAGTCACATGCCATTTTATTCCTGGAGGTACCCTTATTATACGAAACCCACTTAGAGAGAATCTGCGATGAGGTATGGGTGGTATGGGTAGATGAAGAAACCCAGATCCAGCGCCTCATGAAGAGGGATAACCTGTCACGGGAAGATGCAATAAAGCGCATCGACGCTCAGATGTCCCTGGACGAGAAGGCACGCCGGGCTGACGTGGTTATTGACAATCGCTCCAGTTTAGAGGAAACAATAGCGAAAGCCACCAAATATTACAACGAAATTCTTAGCAGGACCTAAATATTAATTAATCAAACCTGTTGGCTGGGGGTTTAATTTAGTGAAACCAAAAACCAGAAGACGTTTTTCCATTGCACTCTGGCTGGTAATATTAATTTTTCTGGCTGTGATTCTGACCTTCCCGCAATGGATAACTGTCTTTTACCCGCAGCCGCACCGGGACCTGGTATTTACCGCTGCTCTGGAGCACCAGGTAGATCCTTACCTGGTGTTCGGCATCATCAGAGCGGAGAGCAAGTACCAGTCTCAAGCCCGTTCTCCAGTAGGAGCGGTAGGATTAATGCAGATAATGCCCACCACAGCCCAATGGATTGCCGAGCAGCAGGGGATAAAGGATTTTGATCCCGAACAGCTGCAGGATCCGGAAGTGAATATTAACTTCGGTTGCTGGTATTTGGCCAGTTTAAGCGAGGAATTTAACGGGCAGGTTCCCTTAATGGTAGCCGCTTACAATGCCGGACGAGGGACAGTAAAACGATGGACCGAAGAGCAGGTATGGGATGGCAGTCCTGATAAATTGGAAAACATACCCTTCGTTGAAACCCGCGAGTATGTCCGCAATGTATTGAAAAACTACGAGGCTTACAAAGTGATCTATACCCACGAATAAAACCAGCCCCTTGGCTGTAAAAAAAAGGAATATAGCCCGGCGGTGTGAAATACAATGTCCCAGGAACACATATGTGTGAGGGGGGCATTTTTCTTGTACCTATCCTACCGAACCGTGGTGGTCTTGGCCGTTCTCATCGGACTGGCCCTGGCAGCAGCCGGGGGCATTTTCTGGTACCAGCAGGTTGTCTATACATCCAGTCTGGATACCCGTCCGCTTAATATTGGCATAGTAGGTGACATTGACACCCTGCAGCCATCCCAGCTGGACAGCCCTGAGGAGCGACTGATAGCCTCAGCTTTGTATGAAGGCTTGGTCTATTACGATGAAAAGAGCGGCACTGTAAAACCACGTTTGGCCCGCAGCTGGAGATACTCCGCTGATGACAAAACCTTAACCATAGATATTAAGAAGGCTCAATTCAGCAATGGGCAGCCGGTAACTGCTGAAAAGGTAAAAGCCGCCTGGGAAAAAAGCTTTTCCACCACCAAGGATTGGGCTAATATAAATCTGTTTCTGCCCATCCAAGGCAGCAAAGCCCGCTTGGAAGGACGTACTCCTGATATTACCGGAGTGGAGGTCGTGGACAGCAATACTCTGCGAATTCATTTGGAAAAACCTAACGCTGTATTCTTACATATGCTTACCAACCCCATCTTTTGGGTCTACGATACGGCGGAAACCAGTGATCCTGCCCCGGGAACCGGGCCCTTTGTCCTCCAGCCCTCCGACCAGGATCATACCCTTATTCTGGTTAGAAACGATAACTACCATCGCGGCCAGTCTAAGGTCAGTGCTCTCCAGGTTACTCTATATAAGGAACCTTATCAGGCTTTTGGTGACTTCAAAGCCGGCAAATTGGATTACCTTAACCAGGTACCCTTGGCTGAGATAAAGAATATAGAAAGCAATCCAGACTTAAAGGACCAGTTTGTTGACCGCTACCTGTGGGAAACCTACAGTCTGGCTTTCAATATGCACCGGGAGCCTTTTGCCGGCAACTACCTGCTGCGGCGGGCGTTAAACTATGCGGTAGATCGCAAAGCCATTATTGAGACGGTACTGGGAGATGCCTACCGGACTTCCAAAGGAGCTCTGCCCATGGGAATGCCTGGTTACAACAAACAGCTGCGGGGCTATGCTTATGATCCGGAGAAAGCCAAGGACCTGCTGGCTGAAGCCGGATATCCGGGAGGAGAAGGACTGAAACCCTTGATTCTGGCCTTTAATAAGGATGAAGGCCACCGGGCCGTAGCCGAGGCGGTGGCCCAGCAATTCAACCAGTTGGGCATTGATGTGCAGCTGCAGGAGATGGAATGGGATTATTACAAAAAGCAGGTTAGTTCCATGGCTCTCACCTTATTCAGGGTAGGCTGGCATGCTGATTACCCCGATGCGGATAACTTCTTGTACGGGATGTACCACAGTTCCCAGGTGGGGATAAGCAACCATACCGGTTACAACAACCCCCAGGTGGATAAGATCCTTGATGCCGCCCGGGCGGAAACCAAAAGCCAGGAGGAACGCCTGAAGCTGCTGCAGAGGGCTGAAGAAATTATAGTCGACGATGCCCCCATGCTGTGGCTGTTTCAAAAGAAGGCTGCTGCCTTAGTAAGTACCAATGTCCGTAAACTGGAAATGGACGGTATGGGCATGGTAGATTGGTTTGCAGTAGAACTGTTAAAGCCTTTAGCCGGTGGGGAAGATGACAGCCCGGGTCAAGAACAGGTATAGCTTCCCACGGCAAAAAGCATGTAATCGGCATGGGCTGCGGCGTGTCAAAAAAGCTGATTAATAGTTTGGCGTTCGAGATTGCCACGGCACTTCGTGCCTCGCAATTGTCACCAGTAGAACAGGCCACGATAAACGAAAACTTAAGCCTGTCATCGCGAGGAGCGAAGCGACGTGGCGATCTCTTTACATGGCCTTTTTCGACAGTCTGAAGCCCGTGCGGTAACCGGCATGGGCTTGTTTGCTTGCCGGTGGGAAAAGTTTGATTTTTCTATTGACTTAATAGCATTTACTGAAAAAATTGTAGATAGAAGATTATTGCGGTTATTAGATGTTAGTGACTTGGAGCAGGTGATAGCATGGTAGTTAAAGTCAAGCTGTTTGCGACCTTTCGCCGGGGGCGTTTTCGCGAACAGGACATGGAGCTTCCCGATAATTGTACGGTGGGGTGGGTCCTGGATCATCTGAATATACCACGCCGGCAGCTGGGTATTATCTACCTGAATGGCCTGGCCGCAACAGAAGATGCTGTTTTACACCAGGGCGACACTCTATCCATATTTCCAATGGTGGGGGGCGGTTGATTGACTGCATGGCTTGAGTTAAAAGACACCTTAGCTTTGGCTGAAAAGCGGAAACAGAACCCCCTGGAAATAGAAAAGGAGCATTTAGCCCGGAACGTAATCCCTCTCCATTATCAGCGCAACTATACTGCCATAAGCCTGTCAGATCAAATCAAACTCCTGGACAGCCGGGTCGGGGTATGCGGCTGCGGAGGATTGGGAATGAATGTAGTGAATTATCTGGCTCGGCTGGGAGTTGGTCACATAACCGTTTGGGATCCTGATATTTTCAGCGAGAACAATCTAAACCGGCAGCTGTTTTCCTGTTATGATAATCTTGGCAAGTCCAAGGTGGAAGTCTGCCGGAATTTCATTCAGAAGATCAACCCCGCTGTATGTCTGACCGCAATCCCCGCTAAGTGGGAGGAAAGCGATGCCAGCGTGATTGGCCGGCAGCAGGTGATGGTGGATGCTCTGGACAATATCCCTTCCCGTTTGGCTTTGGCGAGTACCTGTGAAAAGTTCAATATCCCTTTAGTGCATGCAGCAGTGGGAGGATGGTACGGACAGCTGACAGTAGTAATGCCCGGAGATCAGATTTTGCAGGAAATATACCAGAACGCAGAGCAGCAGCAAGGTATTGAAAAAGAGCAGGGGACCCTGCCTTTTACAGCTGCGGTACTGGCCTGTCTGGAAGCTGCCGAGACAGTGAAGCTGTTGCTGGATATGGAATCAGATTTACGCAGTAATCTCTGTTTGGTGGATTTGCTGAATATGAGTTTGGATATGCTTCCCAAGTGTAACCTTGATGTAAACCAAATGTAAACATAGTGTAACTACATTAACACTGGTGTTACATACTATATAAGAATATTAACACCCAAGGTGTCCGGATAAAGACGGGCACCTTTCGCGTTTCTGCACTAACAGGTTGGGTGGCATATTTCTTGCTAGGGATAAATTCAGAGGAAATTCGGATATGTCTAGTAGTCGGTCCTTGTGTCATGCCTTGCTGAAATAACAGCTGGATTCCTCAAATTCTTGCAAAGGAGGGTGAAAACTGGTTTGCCCGAGCAGGGTGAAATCAGGAACGTATGAGCAAAGTTCTTTTTGTTGAACCCGAAAGGTGTACTGGCTGTCGCACTTGTGAATTGATCTGTTCTTTTACCCATACGGGAGAGTTTAATCCTCTGCATTCTTGTGTATCGATAGTGGCTTTTGAAAAGAACGGCTTTTCTTTTCCGGCTGTTTGCCAGCAGTGCAGCATCGCAGCCTGTATGGAAGTCTGTCCAGTGGGGGCTATCAGCAAGGATCAAAACGGCGCCATGATAGTAAATCACTCCATATGTTTGCGCTGCAAAATGTGTACAATTGCTTGCCCGTTCGGAGCAACTTTCTATGATGCTGAAAATGATCGGATACTTAAATGTGACCTGTGCGGCGGAGATCCCCAATGTGTTGAAAACTGTGCCTCAGGTGCTCTCACTTACCGTGAAGCCAACACGGTCAACCAAAGCAAACGGCGGGCTACAGCTGCAAAATTTTTGGGTCTCATGGAGGAGGGGAGATAATGATGTTTGGCTGGCAAGGAAAAATTCTACGGGTGAATCTCAGCGATGGCAGCATTAAACCTGAAGCCTTGAACGAGGAGTGGGCTCACCAGTTTATTGGAGCTCGCGGTCTGGGAACCAAGTATTTCTTCGAAGAAGTTGATCCCCAAGTCGATCCTCTGAGCCCCAAAAACAAACTGATATTCATGACAGGTCCATTAACCGGGACCTTTGCCAGTTCTGCCGGGCGTTTCAATGTGGTGACCAAGGGTCCCTTGAACGGAACCATCGCCGCCTCCAATTCCGGGGGATATTGGGGAGCGGAATTGAAATACGCTGGTTGGGACGGCATCATAATTGAAGGCCGTGCAGACAGGCCAGTTTACCTTTATATCTACAATGATCAGGCCGAATTGCGCTGTGCTGAGGAGCTATGGGGCAAAAACGTATTTGAGACCACCGATATGCTGAAAGAAGCAACTGATGAGGAAGCCAAGGTGGCCTGCATCGGTCCAGCCGGGGAGAATCTGGTGAAATTCGCCTGTATAATGAATGAGTATCATCGCGCCGCGGGGCGGTCCGGCGTAGGAGCCGTGATGGGTTCCAAAAACTTGAAAGCGATTGTGGTACGAGGTACGGGAAGCATAAAAGTGGACAATCCGGCTGCTTTTATGCAAGCCTGCCAGGATGCCCGGAAAAAACTGCGGGAACATGAGGTAACCGGTGAGGGATTGGGTGCCTACGGAACCAATATACTGGTAAATATATTAAATGAACATGGCGGACTGCCGGTCAAGAATTTCAGCGAAGCAGCAGTGTTCCCCAACGCAGAAAAAATATCCGGTGAATACCATGCTGAAAAATACCTGGTAAGAAACAAGGGCTGTTTTGGCTGTACCATAGCCTGCGGCCGGGTGACCAATATCCCCCAGGGACGATTCAAGAGCTCTGGTGAAGGGCCGGAATACGAAGCCACCTGGACCTTTGGGTCCAACTTGGCTATCGATGATTTTGAAGCCATTTGCAAGGCCAACTTCCTCTGCAATGAATTGGGCCTGGACCCCATCACCATGGGAGGCACTATATCCTGTGCCACCGAATTGGTACAAAGGGGCATTATCCCCCGCACCGTAGCCGATTTACGCTGGGGAGACGGCGCTATGCTGGTGGATCTGGTCCGGAAGACTGCCTATCGGGAAGGTTTTGGCGACGAACTAGCGGAAGGTTCCTACCGCTTAGCTGAAAAATACGGCCATCCTGAGTTCTCTATGACCGTTAAAAAGCAGGAGTTGCCTGCCTATGATCCTCGCGGACTGCAAGGTATTGGATTGAATTATGCTACCTCTAACCGGGGCGGCTGCCATGTGCGTGGATATATGACATCCCCAGAAGTATTGGGACTGCCGGAAAGAGTGGATCCGGACGCTACCGAAGGCAAGCCTGCTCTTCTGAAGACTTTCCAGGATCTTACTGCCTTGTGTGACTCCGCCGGAATTTGCCTCTTTACCACCTTTGCCATCGGACTTCCGGAAATAGCTGCCCAGCTTCGTACCGCTACCGGCTTGAATATCAGTGATGATGAATACCTCCTGGCGGGAGAGCGAATCTGGAATCTGGAGCGCCTTTTCAATCTTAAGGCCGGCTTTTCCAAAAAGGACGATACTCTGCCGCCGCGCCTGCTGAAAGATCCGATGCCGGGCGGTCCCCATAAAGGACGGGTAGTGGAACTGGATAAAATGCTGCCTGAGTATTACCGGCTGCGGGGATGGAACGAAGAAGGCGTTCCTACCCAGGAAAGACTGCAGCAGTTAGGTCTGGCTTAATCTCTACCCTATCCCTACTATACGCACCTGGGTATTCAGAGGAGCCAATGCAGTTGGAAGAAGTCTTTCCGGTGCCCATAGGCTCCCCGGAAAGACTTCTTTTCTTGAGGAGGCGTTGATTTTATGCAGATCAATCCGCAGGAATACGCTGAAGCCAGTCGTTATGAAAGCCTGATAAAATCTTATCCTGGTCGTCCCCAGTATATATTAGCCATTATGCAGGACCTGCAAAAACAGTATAATTATCTGCCCCGCCTGGCTCTTACCATGATTTCAAGCCATGTAGGAGTGCCGGTAAGCAAAATTTATGCCATGGCTTCTTTCTATAAGGCCTTTAGTCTGACTCCTAAAGGCCGTTTTGTTTTCAGAGTATGTGACGGGACTGCCTGTCACATTAAAGGCTCCGAAACTCTCCTGGATCAGCTGTATCAGCATCTGGGAATAAAGGCAGGTCAGACCACTGAGGATGGTCAGTTTTCCCTCGAGACCGTGAATTGTCTGGGAGCTTGCGCGTTAGCCCCGGTGGTGGTTGTTAACGGCAAAGTGTATGGGAAAGTAAAACCAGGTGATTTGGAAGAGATCATCAGAGAATGTGGGGGGCAGTGCCATGTCAGCTAAGATTAAGGAAAACAACTATGACCAGCAGACCGTTTTAGTATGCTGCGGTACCGGATGCACTGCCAATGGCGGGCGCAAGGTATATGAAGCTTTCGTTGAAAAAGTCAAGGATCACACGGAATGGAAAGTGCAGCCTATTTTGAAGTCTACAGGATGTAACGGCTGGTGCGAGAAAGGCCCCCTGGTCAGGATAATGCCCCGGGATATTACTTACTGCAGTGTGACCCCTAAAGATGTTGACGAGATTATCAATAAGACCCTTTTGGAGGGTTCGCTGGTAAAAAGGCTACTGTACCGGGATCCGGTTACTAAAGAACACCTGAGTTCACATCATCAAACCGATTTTTACCGCAAACAGCACAAGGTGGCACTGCGCAATATTGGTGAGATCGACCCCGGACGAATCGAAGACTATATCGAAAGAGGAGGCTACCAGGCTCTGGCTTTGGCGCTGCATAACATGTCAGGTCAGGAGGTCATTGACGCGGTAAAGGCTTCAGGACTGAGGGGACGCGGCGGCGGAGGATTTCCTACCGGCGTCAAATGGCAGTCCTGTAAGGATGCCCCCGGGCAGCCCAAATACATTATCTGCAACGGGGACGAAGGGGATCCTGGTGCTTTTATGGACAGAAGCATTATGGAAGGTGATCCTCACACCGTAATTGAGGGTATGATACTTGGAGCATATGCGGTAGGTGCTTCCCAGGGATTCATCTATGTCCGGGATGAATATGATTTAGCGGTGCAGTACCTGGGCAAAGCCATTGAAGATGCCCGCAGTCATGGATATCTGGGACCCAACATCCTTAACAGCGGTTTTTCCTTTGATATTGAAATAGTGAGAGGCGGAGGAGCTTTCGTCTGCGGCGAGGAAACTGCGCTGATCGCTTCTATAGAGGGGCGGACCGGCGAGCCTAAAGATAAATACATTTTCCCTAGTGAAAAAGGCCTCTGGGGACAACCCACGGTGATCAACAATGTGGAGACCTGGGCCAACGTCCCGGTCATCATTCTGCATGGAGCTGATTCTTTCGCCTCCATTGGCACTTCCGGCAGCAAAGGCACCAAGGTATTCTCCTTGGTGGGCAAGGTGGTGAATACCGGTTTGGTGGAAGTGCCCATGGGGACTACTCTGCGGGAAATCATCTTTGAAATCGGCGGCGGAGTCCTGAAAAAGAGAAAATTCAAGGCAGTTCAGACCGGCGGACCTTCCGGCGGGTGCATTCCCGAAGAACTGCTGGATCTTCCTATCGATTTCGACAGCCTGACCCAAGCCGGTTCTATGATGGGCTCAGGTGGATTGATCGTGATGGATGATCATACCTGCATGGTGGAGGTAGCTCGCTACTATGTTAACTTCCTGGCCGGTGAATCCTGCGGCAAATGTACTCCCTGCCGGGAAGGCATAAGAGCCCTGCTGGAAATATTGACCCGTATATGTAATGGAGAGGGGCGACCGGAAGATGTGGAGATGTTGGAGGAGATCAGCACCACAATGCAGGAAGCCTCCCTCTGTGCTCTGGGACGAACAGCGCCCAATCCGGTGTTATCCACTTTGCGTTACTTCCGCGATGAGTATCTGGCCCATATAGAACAGCATAAATGTCCTGCCGGTGTATGCCGTAACTTGACCACCTTCTATATAGATGCAGACGCATGTACCGGCTGCGGACTCTGTAAAAAACAGTGCTCAGTTGATGCTATCCAGGGTGAGAAGAAAGAAACCCATGTTATAGATGAGTCACTGTGCATACGCTGTGGAGAGTGTTTCCGGAATTGTGCATTTAATGCGGTTAAGATTCGCTAGGAGGAATATATCATGAAGGTCAAGATAAATGGGCAGGAACTGGAAGCCCGGGAGGGAGAAACCATTCTAGAATTGTGCCTCAGGCACGATATTCCCATCCCGCATTTATGCTATCACCCCGCTTTTGGCGGTCAGGGTGCCTGCCGGATGTGCCTGGTGGAACTAAAAGAACCTGGCAGGGTCAACAACCGTTTAGTGGCTTCCTGTACTTATCCGATCCACTCTTCTGTAGAGGTAACCACCGAGTCGGAAAGGGTCCATCGGCTGCGGCGCAATATAGTGATGCTGCTGGCCAGGCGGGCCAGCCAGAATCCCTGGATGAAAGAATTGGTGGAACAGTATGGCGCCCCATCCCTGCCGCCTGTACAAACGGAACCCGCTGATTGCATTCTATGCGGGCTGTGTAATCATGCCTGTGAGAAAATGGGTAAAACTGCGATCTGGAGCATGTTCCGGGGTATCGAAAAACGCATAGCCACTCCCTATGATGAAGCAGCAGACGAATGCATGGGATGTGCTGCCTGCGCTCAGATTTGTCCAACTCAGGCCATAAAAGTGGAAGAAGACGCTGCCACCCGTACCATATGGAACAAAAAATTTGAACTGGTGGCCTGCCGGCGCTGCGGCAAGAACTTCGCTACCCGGGAACAAATCGAATATATGCGGGAATCCAGCGGATATGAGGTTGATGAACTCTGCGACCACTGCCGTAAATTAACTCTGGCTCAGAATGTGCGCCATTATAGTCGATAAATAATGGAAATTCATTGCCTGAAGCAGGAACCTAACACCAAGACGCGGAAAGGATTTTAGAAGCTGGAATATAATGGTGCGGTTGAAGGGAAATGGGGATGATGGGTGCATGTGGGATTGTATGCGGACTGGAGAAACTCATCAGGTATGGGAGCACTTTATAAAAAGCGGGGAGATAACGAATGATAACATTAACCCCTTGATAGCAGCTTCCTGGAAACGATGCTACGCTTATGAAGTGGATCCCTATGATGGAGTTTGCCATCAAGTATTGGACCAAGATGAATTCGCCAAAGCCCACCAGCGGCGCTACCAGCTTATCGACATTGGTCTGCCCTTAATGCAGAAGCTTTACAACTATGTGACCGGATCTGGTTTTTTAGTAATGCTCACCGATGAACGGGGTATTATTCTGGAGATGCTGGGGGATGAGGAGACCATCCAAAAAGCCCGGGAGATCAATTTTTTCAAAGGAGCAGTCTGGACGGAAGAACAGGTTGGCACGAATGCTATTGGCACTGTTCTGAAAGAAAGGATTCCCCTGCAGGTAAACAGCTGTGAGCATTATTGCCTGCTTCATCATACCTGGACCTGCTCAGCAGCCCCTATATTTAATCAAAAAGAGCAGCTAATCGGGATTCTTAACATGTCCGGACCTTACCAGGAAGCCCATCAGCATACTCTGGGGATGGTAGTCTCAGCGGCAGATGCCATCATGTATAAGATGCGGGTCCAGCATCAGAATACCCAGCTGAAGGTCATAAATGAGCGGATGCACAACATTTTTATGGGCATGTCAGAGGGAGCGGTTCTGCTTAATAAGGCCGGGAAGATAACCAATATCAATCAGGTGGCGGAAGGAATATTTAGCCTTGCCAAAGCTGAGGTAGAAGGCAAGCCCTTTGAACAGTTTTTTCCGGAACTGGCTAAAATAATTGGTTCCTTGAATAAGGGGCAGGATGTTTTGGACGTGGAAACGCCTATCCACGGGGCAGCGGGTATAACTCACTGTGTTGCTTCTGTAAAGTCCATTCATGATGAGAATGGGCAGGTAAACGGGCTGGTGATAATCTTTAATCCGGTTAAAAGGATTCGCAATCTGGTCAACCATTTTAGCGGTGCCCATGCCAGCTTAACCTTTAACGATGTGATCGGCCGCAGTCAACAAATGCTGGAAGCTATACGAACCGCTAAACTGGCCGCCAATAAAATGAGCAACATTCTGCTGCAGGGCGAGAGCGGCACTGGCAAAGAGCTGTTTGCCCAGGCTATTCATAACGCCAGCTCTCGCAAGAATGGGCCCTTTATAGCTGTCAATTGCGGGGCCATTCCCCGGGAGCTCTTGGGCAGCGAACTGTTTGGCTACGCGGAAGGTGCTTTTACCGGCGCCCGCCGGGGAGGAAGAAGCGGTAAGTTTGAAATGGCTTCCGGCGGTACCCTGTTTTTAGATGAAATAGGAGAAATGCCTCTGGGCAAACAGGTGTCACTGCTGCGAGCTGTTCAGGAAAAAAAGATTACCCGCATCGGTGATGATAAAATCATTCCTGTTGATGTCCGTATCATTTGCGCTACTAATAAAGATCTTAAAGCCGAAGTGGAAAAAGGCAACTTCCGCCAAGACCTCTATTATCGATTGAATGTAATCACCATCAAACTGCCTGCCTTGCGAGAACGCCCGGAGGATATACCTCTGCAGTTCAACTATTTTTTAAGAGAAATGTGCAGAAAGATGGGGATGTCGGTTCCCCAGGTCAAACCTGAGGTCATGGAGTACCTGGTCAAATATAATTGGCCTGGAAACGTCAGGGAACTGCAGAACGTGGTGGAAAGAATGTTAAACATACTTAATGGTGACATAATAACCGTTGACCATTTGCCAGTGGAAATAGTCCAAAACTCTTCAGCACAGAATGAACTGCCTCCAAACTTCGAGGAGGCTGGGGCCAGTGTCAGGTGGCATCGCCAAAACAACAAGCAGATGATGCGACAAATGGAAAAACAGGAAATACTGCGTTTAATTGATCAATACGGCGGAAACCTCAGCCGGGTAGCCCAAGAAATGAATGTATCCCGTACCACTATTTATCGAAAGTTGAAACAGTATAATATAAATATATAGGGTTATGAAGCGGTGTCAGTTTAAAAGAGATAGGAGGCCGGAACCCTGCATTGACACTAAATACAGGCTATTGTATAATACACGTTGTCAGATGAGGAACTCATCTGGCCAACTAAATATTTATAATGTGTCGGAGTGGTGGAACGGGCAGACACGTACGTTTGAGGGGCGTATCCGAATAGGGTGCGGGTTCAAGTCCCGCCTCCGACACCATAATAGCCAATTACCGAAGGTTTTAAGCCGTTTAAGGTTTAAAACCTTTTTTGTATCTTATGTCCCCAGCCAGCTAATCCTTAGCTCTTCCTATCTCCTTAAATACGAAGGATTTAGAATCAATTGCCCGCATGGTAGCCAATATCCCGTCCAAATGATCGCATTCATGCTGCAATAATTCAGCTAAATCCCCCTCTAAATCCCAGGAACATTGCTTCCAATCCAAATCCCTGAATTCGATCGTACATCTTTTGTGCCTCAGCACACGGACATACAAACCTGGGAAGGACATGCAATCATCTAAAATCTCTATCATCTCATTATCTGGGAACTTCAAAACCGGATTTATAAATACAACGGGATGATCCAAATACATATAGATGATTCTTTTTTGGATTCCAATCTGCGGAGCAGCAATAGCCCTTCCAGCACCATACCGGCTGCGATAATCCATTAATGTATCGTGCAAGTCAGTAATAATGTTCCTGATCTGGCCAATTTCCTTCTTATCAACTTCAGCAGATACTTCATATAATTGCTCGTTTCCTAATAGCAATATTTTTCTTACCAACGCATTAACCCCCATTGAAAGTGCTGGACGATCTTGTTGCTTTGCTTATACTAAGCCTTAAACAGAAGCATATAGCGCTGCCCAGGAGATAGTCAACTGGGAAGTGGGAAAACAAATGGCCCAAGCTCTTTCTATACGTTCTGTCTTAAGAACTGGCAGCATGTGTGGTTGAGGGCGTATATTCTTAGGCGTGAAGATTCAAGTCCCGCCTCCGACAACATAAAAGAAACAATTAGCCTTTGCCTAAGCAGCAAAGGCTTTTTGTATGTGCAGTTTAAAGTTACATTCATCTAGTCAGTTTTCGATAATCCTAGAGCTATTAGTAAATCCTTCACCGCGTTTATAAATTGATTGGTTTTCTTTCCTTTTTGACCGTAATAGATAAAATGATGATGATACCCAGTTATTTGCCTTCGTTCGAGGCAAGTCCTCTTTCTATTTCCCAAATGGATAATTAATGCTTAATAGGTGTTATAATGCAGGTAATTGTGTGCAATTTTATCGATAAAAATTGTTCATTTGTATTAATCTTTGGGTAAATTTTGGGGGGCAGAGGAGTGAAAGTATGGTTCTGACGAGCAAAAAGCTAGCAAGTATAGTGGTAATGGCGATATGTTTTTGGTGTGTTTTGTTGATTGTTCATTCACCTGATGCGTTTGCCTCTATGTCTGATATTCGGGGCCATTGGGCGGAAGAGTCTATAGAGGATCTTATAGATCAAGGAATATTTAGCGGTTATCCTGATGGGAGGGAACTGAATTTACATTGACGATTAAATTTGATCAGGGATGGGAAAGAAGCTTATTAATAACGATAGTAAACTGACAAGGAAGTGATAATTGGACAACACTAGCAACATAATCTCACTTTCGGGGGCTTTGCCCCCGTTTTTTATGCAGGTCCGCTGAATCTGCTCCATGGAAATAAAATGCTGAAGTTTTGGTTCGAGTATAAATTGTCATATTTTAGAAGGAATTACATTATGACCAATCGAAATTAATACGGTCGAGAATACGGAGAGGGATGGGGGAATATGGGAAAAAGTGTAATATTGATAGAGAATACCCAAAAGGGTCATTGGCTGATGCTTAAAGCCATAAGTATCATTACCATATTAGCTCTCTTGGCTACTTTGGGCATATTTTTCAGTGGAACTGGCTCAGAATCATTGGATATTCCCAAAATTGTTCGGGTGGCCTTGGTATCGTTTGTACTGCTTGCTCTTATTTACTTGTTGGCCAAGTATTTCGGAGATAAGGAGTTTTCCAAATACGTCATCATTGTTTTAGCGAGCCTGATAATGTACCAGTTCTGTTCAACTTTGACCGGTTCTCCGGAGTTGTTTGCCACCTTTTATTTAGCCATAGTTCTAAGCCTCGCATATGTGGACGTAATGCTGACCGTCTTTGCTTCCGCAACAGTCATAGTTTTACATACTTACTTGATCATTGCGCATCCCGAGATTATACCCGCCGGATCATTGGGGGCAACCTTAGGAGTCAGATATCTGTGCTTTATCTGGGTTGCCGTGGCGGGTGCAATAATAATCGGCATATTTAAGCGATTGTTGTACAAATCCATAGAAAGCGAAGAAAAAAGTAACGCCTTAAACGAAAACTTAAAAGCAGTAGCCCAGGTAATATCCAAAGAGGTTAATGCCCTAAGTGAAGCTGCCCTGAATGTGCGCCATTTGGCTGAAGAAACCGGCCAGGCTGCAGTTCAAGTCAGCGCCAGTATAGAAGATATGGCCAAAGGAGCCACAGAGGAAGCCCTGCATGCGGGCAAGACTGTGGAAGTGGTGAAAGAGATGTCGGTAGCTCTTGAGAGTGCCGGCAAACATGTTCTGCAGGTAAGCAATCAATCCAGTCAGTTCAATAAAATTGTAGAAGACGGCATGGAAGCCATGAAGCAGCAGACTGCATTTATGCAGGATAGTAGAACTGCTCAGCAAAGGGTAAGCGAAGCGGTACACGAACTAAATGACAAGTCAGCTGAGATAGTAAAAATTGTGGAATTAATAACGGGAATCGCTGACCAGACCAATTTGCTGGCACTGAATGCCGCCATAGAAGCAGCTCGTGCAGGAGACGCAGGGCGGGGGTTTGCGGTAGTAGCGGAGGAAGTCAGGAAACTGGCTGAGGGTTCAGCAGAAGCAGCTCAGAACATATCCCGCCTGATTGGCGAGATTCAAGATGGTATGCATGACACCGTAAAGCAAATCGAACTTTCCAACAAGATATCCGAACAGCAATATGAAGCGGTGCAGAAGACCCAGGCGATGTTTGCCGAAGTAGAGCAGGGCGCTTCCCGTATTAATGATGCCATTCAAGAGATATCAGCTATTTTGCAGCAGATTCTGGCCTCCACCGAAGATGTGGTTGGAGAGGTGGAACAAATCTCAGCTTCTACCGAGGAGTCCGCAGCAGCGACCCAGCAAATCACCGCGCTGGTAAACCAGCAGCAGGAGGCTGTGGAAAGTGTCGCCAAAGCGATAGTCAATATCGAACAGTCCGCTGCCCAGCTAAAAGAGCTGGCCCAACAGTTTGGTTGAACCTGGCAGACTTGATACCTTCACGCAATTTGTCGGATCTCTTGCTTGCAGGTATTTTTTTACCTGTTGCAGTGTGATAATATTATGGTTAATCAATATAATATTAAATTTAAGTTATTTCTACGAGATTGTTTTCCTAAAGTCAAAGGACCATGGAAGCAATCCGATAGGGTATAACTAGAAATGGTTATGCCTCCCTTTTTGGAAAGTAGAAATATCGCATTGGTTTATGCGAGATATGTTGGTTAATAACGGCTTTCCAGAGGGAAGCCGTTTTTTGTCGGGAAAAATTATAAAGGAGGGTGAGGGTCGAGAGTTTTGCAGCGAAAAAATATAAGGAGGGAATGGGATGAAGAGGGTCTTGTTGGCAGTAATGTTATGTTTCTTGGTTTTATTCACAGGGAGTGCTTATGCTATGGAAACAGTGGAAGTATCTGTAGATGGCAAGTCTGTTAGTTTTTCCGATCAGGCAGCAATATTTGATAATAACAAAGATCAAGTTTTAATTCCTCTGAGGGCCATTTGTGAAGCATTGGGAGCCCAGGTAGAGTGGGATGCAGGTGCCCAAAAAGCTCTGGTCACCTTTATGAACAAAAAAGTGGAAATTACCATAAACAGTAACCGCGGAACTCTTAATGGAAAGGAGTTTGCATTATCAGCGGATGCTGTTATTATGAACGGACGAACCATGGTTCCCCTGGATTTTATGCAGAAAGCATTAGGCAGCAAAGCAACTTGGAATGCAGATACTAAATCAGTTACTATTCTGGACCGCAATGTAAAGATTAAAATGGCAAGTACCATAGGGCCTATTGATGCAGGAATCGTTGGCACCCTGGCCGAGGAATTTGAAAAGAGAACAGGAATTAATGTGGAATTCCTGGGTGCTGGCACCGGCAAAGCACTGGAAATGGCCAAAAGCGGAGATTATGATCTGGTAATGGTACATGCCAAAGCACTGGAGGAAGCCTTTGTTGCTGAAGGTTATGGGACCAAAAGGATACCTGTCATGTATAATGATTTTGTTTTAATGGGGCCGGCTAGTGATCCGGCAGGAATTAAAGGAATGACTTATGCTGAAGCCTTAAAGGCCATTATGGACAAGGGAGCCAAGTTCATCAGCAGAGCTGACCAATCCGGTACTCATGTAAAAGAAATGGAATTATGGGAAGCTGCTGGTTTAGAGCCTAAAGGAGATTGGTATGTGGCCTGGGAAGGAGGCTCAAAAGGAAATAGTGCTACTTTGAAGTATACCAATGAACAACAGGCTTATACCTTAATTGACAGGGCCACCTACTTGGCACTGAAAAATGAAATCTCCATTGTTCCTTTGGTCGAAGGCGAAGAAGACATGCTCAACTTTATCTCTGTAATTCCAGTAAACCCGGATAAGTTCCCGCAGGTAAATGCTAAATTAGCTCAGGATTTCATTGATTTTATGACCTCTGATGAGGGACAGATTATTATTCGTGACTTCAAAAAAGACCTATATGGTGAACCGATGTTTTTCCCTAATGCCGAAGGGTGGCAGGGGAAGAATTAACCGGTAGTTCAGATGATTTAATTTTAAGTAGGGGGCTTTGCCCCCAGAGAGTGTCAAAAAAGTTGCTAAAAGAGATCGCCACGTCGCTACGCTCCTCGCGATGACATACCAAAAGGCCATCTTATGAGTCATTGCGAGCCCCGGAGGGGCGTGGCAATCTCGAACGTCGAACCGCTAATAGACTTCTTTGACAGTCTGAGGGGGCTTTGCCCCCATTTTTTTTGCTCGTTTTGGGTAAGGACAGGATATTTTCGCTAAAGGTATCAATTTTTGTAGATAATATTCGTTTAAGCGTATATGATTAAAATATATGGAAGAAAAAGGATTGTGGCCTGTTTGAAATACCTGATACCAAAGGAAGCTGCGGAAAAATGGGGAATATCGGAGCGCCGGGTTCAGCTTCTGTGCCAGCAGGGAAGAATTGCCGGGGCAGAGCGCCATGGGAGGATATGGCTGATCCCGGAAACGGCGCCAAAGCCAAAGGATGCCAGAATAAAAACAGGACGGTACATAAAAAACCAACCGGAGTCTCCCGCGTCTGAAGTCCCAGATATTGCTCCCGCAGTTCAGCAGGATGGAGAGCAGTACACTTTCCTCCTGCCCACCGAGCTTGCCGCAATCGTTCCCCGGCCCCGGCTGATTGAAAAAATTGCCCCGCCCGGCAGCAGCCTTACCTACATACAGGCAGGTGCAGGCTATGGCAAAACCACCCTTCTTAAGCAGTACGCCAGCCAACGGGACAAGGTTATATGGCTTTTTCTGGACGAAAGAGACAGCAATATTTTATGCTTTTTGCGTCATTTGGAGGATGCCTTTCGCCAAAAGCTGTCCCGCTTTGAATTCTATACCACCGACCTGCTTCCTTTCTCAGCCGAGGATACTTTTGTACACAGGGCGCTGGCCGCGTTGCTTCGCGCCATAGGACGCTGTAAGCTTACCCTCATTCTCGATGATGTCCACCTGATCACAGATAGCAAGGTGAAGGACTTATTGACCAGGCTGGCCCAAAACTGCCCTCCCGGCCTCACCCTTGTCATGGCAGGACGTGACGAACTGTGGGGAGAACTTTTCCGGCTCGAAATGGACGGGCGGGTCGCCGAGCTGACCCAGGATGATTTGCTCTTTAGCCGGGAGGAAACAGAAGAACTCTGGGGCTTTTTCGATGAAGATGCTTACGTGGCCACCGAGGGCTGGGCGCTGGCCCTGCAATCCTACCGGATGGCTGCCTGGAGCGGAAAGCTCCGCCTGCCCCATGATGACCGGAAGCTGCACCGTTACTTGCTGGAAGAAATTTTTAAGCAGCTTCCTGAAAATATGCAGAATTTCCTGCTGGCCACCGCTTGGCTGCCCGAACCTAACCCTGCGGAATGCGATAGGCTTCTGCATATCCAAAACTCCCAGGAGATCCTGGATGAGCTGGTGCGCAGGAATATATTCACCACCCAGACTTCTCCTTCCACTTATCGCTACCATACCCTGTTTAGCGCCTTTTTACGGCAAAACGGCAATACCCTGGGGCGAGAAGTATTGCGCCGGGCCATGCTGGACAGCTATGCTCGCAAGGAATACCATCAGGCTGCCACATATGCCCTGCTTCTGGATGATGCCGCTTTTGTACACGAATGTATCGATGCTGACTTGGGCAGACCCTTTGGACAGGGGAACTACGGGAACATCAGAGGGTATTTTGACTGTATGAAAGCCCAGAACATAGAATTGTCTCCCCGGGTTCTTTTAGCCAGGGGGTTGTACCTGTCCAGTCAGGGTCACTTCCATGAGGCCGACCAATGTTTGCGGGAGGCCCTTCCCATGCTAGGGGAGGATCGCCGGATTATGCTGCAGGTGCTGGCCCATAAAGCCAGGATTCTGCGCAATAAGGCCTCCTTAGAGGAAAGCAGCACTCTGATCGACAGCCTGCTGCCTCTGCCGGCAGATGCCTCCATGGAAGACTGGTACCTGGTGATGATTGAGAAAATCCATAACCTGACCCTGTCCACTCGTCTGGCGGAAGCCCTGGAGCTGACCCAGACCATGCTGGAAAAGTGCGTTTCCCGGGGCAATACCAGGGTCAGGGCTTGGTTTAAGCGCTACCTGACTGTCATTTACTTCTTTAAAGGCGATTACCTCAAGTGCCTCCGCTATTATGAAAAATCCCTGTCTCTCTCTGGGGAAGAACAGGACTGGCTCTCCCGCCACTCTGTGGGAGCCTATGCCGCCAAAGCCTATCAGGCAACCGGGCAGGAGGAAAAAGCTGTTCCGCTGATGGAAGCAGAACTGTCCCGCCTGCGCCGTTTAGGACTCCATGAAGAACTATGCATTAATTACCTGATGTACGCCGATATCCTTCTGGCTGAGGAAGTACGCAAATCCAGCCAGGGAGGCGGCGCTGATTTTTCAAGTTTCCACCGGTATCTGGAGCTGGCGGAGGAACACGCAGCCTTAAAAGGAAACGCCCAGAATTATATTCTCTTTGCCAAAATCCTGCGCCTGGGAGCAGAGCTTTTTGCTCAGCCGGAAAAGGTGCCTCACGCTATCAAAGATATCCTGCAAATGGCTGAAGACGTCACCCCCTTTTTTCAGACTATAGCCTACGGGCGGGTTGCCAGTTTCCTCCACATGCTGGGACAGGATATGGAGCTGAGCAAAGCCTGTTACAGGAAAGCCATTGAAATAGGCGAAAAGCACGGCACTTGGAATATTCCCATGCTATGCTATGGCGGGCTTGCCGCCATATATCTTCGTGAAAGGGACGAAGAAAGAGCGGAAGAATACGCTCGCCGATTTTTGGAGCTTTCTTTACAATACGGTCACCGCTATCATTTCCGTCTGAAATCCCTTTTCGGTGAAGTGCTGAAATTTGCTCTGAACCGGGGCATAACCCCGGAGTTTACACGGGCTATGCTTGAATACGGCGGTTATGCAGCCCAACGGGTTTACATCCATACCCTGGGAGCCTTTTACATAGCACCGGTTCATGACCGGCACTCCCGGGTCAAAATCCGTACCCAGAAATCCAGGGAACTTCTGGCTTATCTTCTGGAGCACCGTGAAGGTGTCAGCCGGGAGCGAATCTATGCTGATCTATGGGGGGACAGTGAGGGTGACATTACCGGCACATTCCACACTCGCCGGGGGGAAATCCGCCGGGCTTTTGAAAGCCTTGGGGCCAAAAACCCCATTGAATCTGAAGGAGGCGTGTACCGGCTGAACATGGAGGAAATCGCCTGTGACTACGATGCCTTCCAGCAGGCTGCGGATATATTCATGAAGGACCCCATTCCTGAAAACGCACAAAAGGTGGTTGCCCATTATACCGGGCGTTATCTGGATGACCTGGAGGCTCTGTGGGCAGAAAGCACCAGACTCCGCTGCGAGGATACCTTTCTTCAGGCAGCGGAATTCCTGCTGGAAAGCTACCGGGAATCCGGGGAGCGGGCTAAAACTCTAGAGCTGTTGCGCCACTGCACCAGCTTGACTTACCAGGGACATCGCATTCCTTCGGAGGCGGAAAGCGAGAGAAAAAAGAAATAATAACAGCTGCCTGAAACTGTGGCCAACAACAGGACGAAAGGCACAGGAGAATAATTATCTCTCCTGTGCCTTTTTTCCCATTTTTTCAATTACTTCATAGTTGGTGGCATTTTTGGTGGTAGTGGGTTTTATACAATAAAAAATAATTTTTGGATGCAGGTTACAGCTCTCGGAGAAAACGCTAGAAAAGCAAATAGCCGTAAGAGAAGCGCTTATCATCTGAACATGTATCAGCCTTTTTTTGAATCCTGCTATGCGGGAAACTGCAGCAGTGTACCAATAGTATTTGGGGGAGGTAATACGAATGAATATAGTGAAAAAAGCGTTGCCGCTCATATTGCTTACATTAATAATCATATTGGTGATGCAGCCAGTAACGGTATGGGCTGATATGTCCTGGCAATCGCAGATTGATGTTTTGGATGAACCCGTTATCATTAGCAAATGGGGAAGCGAGTTACGGATTGATGAAGATTTATATATTCATAAAAATGTTGAATTGCAATGTGATTACTCTATTGTTCTTTCTGATGCTTATAGAAAAAAAATTGCGGCCGGCAAAACACTGACCTTAAAGACAAACGGAGGGCCTTTTGGACTAGTGTTGCTCAGCAATGTCACCGCAGAAGGGCCGGATGCGACCGTAATAATAGACACCTCCTCGTCAGATGGCGCTGGCGGAGATGTTTATCTAGGATTTTTCAATGATTCGGGCGGGGATTACCCGTCATTGATAATAAACTGTTCGGGAGGAAACGGCGAAGATGGCAAGATTTATTATAACAGCTCTCTGCAGTTCAGCTCTGCCGCTTATACGGTTAATGACGGAGATACGGCTGCGATAACGGTCAGCCGCACGATCAGCGACGTCGGAAAGGTCAGAGTGCAGTATTCCACCAGCGACGGTACGGCCCAAGCCGGAACCGACTACACTCCGGTTAGCGGAGTGCTGGAATTTGCCAACGGAGAATCCCAAAAAACTTTTTATGTGTCTACCAACGATATTTCAGGCACCTCCCGCACCGTCAACCTCATACTCAGCAATCCCGACGCTTGGGCAACCCTGGGCGATCAAACGACGGCAGTCCTGACCATCGAGGACAATGATCCTGTTTGTGAAATCGGTACAACTCCATACTCCACGCTGGACGAGGCACTATCTGCAGTGGCAGCGGGTGAAACAAAGACCATCAAGCTGCTGGCGGACATTGAGTATACCGGCGGCATCGTGATTACAGGCAAAACCGTCACCTTTGACCTGAACGGGCACACCCTGAACGTGACCAACGATGGAGGTCACGGGTTGGAAGTAGGAAGCGGCGGTGTGGTTAATCTTGACACCTCAAAGGGGGGCTCGTTCAACGTAACAGCTAGCGGAAGTGGAAGATACGCCGTATTTGCTCACGACGGGGGACAGGCTACTGTGACCAGCGCCACATTGACCAGCGGGGATATGAACAGCAGCGGCGCAATGGCAAGCGGAACGGGAAGCTTTATCAAAGTTACCGGTGATGTCACAGCAACAGGCTCCGGCATCGGTACGTATGCCGAAAATGGCGGAAGAATTGAAGTGGGAGGCAATGTGACCGGCGCGATAGGTGGTGCTATAGCGAGTGACTTAGGAAGCGCCGTCACCGTTGCCGGGAACGCTGAGGCAACTGCAAGCGGTCCCTATAATAGCGGAGCAAGGGCAGAATATGGCGCTGCGGTTACGGTCGGAGGCAATGTCATCTCCAAAGCAGGCCGCTCTGCTTATACCTATGGTGAGGGAAGCTTGCTGATTATTGAAGGCGCAGTCTCAACGAACTATGAGGGCGGCGCAGGAGCAGAGGCCAGAGAAAAAAGCACTATCATTATTAAAGGTGTTATCACCGCCCCTGTGTACCTTAAACTAGATGATGTACCAATAAATGCTTCTGAAGGTACCAGCGGAACGGGGGCCGATGCTGGTTACAAAATCTACACCAACTATAAGAGTTCTACCATAAAGGTTAAAAACAACCCGCCTGCAGCGAAAAGCCCGGTACCAATCCAAAGCATGACCGCGGGCAGTACGGCAACTTTCAGCGCCTCTGATATCGCCGTAGATATAGAAGAAGACCCGCTGATCATCACGACCATTGTGACAGGCCCGGAGGCAGCAAAGGCGACGGCAAGCCTTAATAGCGGCACTGTCACCCTCACCGGCGTAGCGGCGGGTGACACATCGGTTGTGGTTGCAGTCAGCGACGGGACGGATACAGTAAATATAGCTGTGCCGGTTTCCGTTACCCCGGCACCGCCCACCCTAGTAACCTCCATCACCGTAAAAGGAGCAGACGATGCGACCACCGTGGCCAACGGCGGCACCCTGCAAATGATAGCGGAAATTGAACCTACCAACGCCACGGATAAGACCGTGACCTGGAGCGTGTTTCCCGGAACAGGTACAGCCACCATTGACCCTTCCACCGGATTGCTGACCGGCACTGGGGAAGGCACGGTGACCGTAAGGGCAACAGCCAACGACGGCTCCGGTGTATATGGCGAGAAGGTCATCACCGTAACCGCACCGCCGCCCCTGAACACACCGCCCAACCGCAGGGCCGGAGTACCCGCGAATGTCACGGCTAGCGCAACGGTGAACACCGCCTACACCCTGGACCTGTCAACTATTTTCGAGGATGCGGACGGTGACCCGCTGACCTATAAGGTATCGGTAAACGGAGCGTATGTTGCCGCGGATAGAGTATATTCCTACACTCCGACTGTCACCGGTACAACCACACTGGTATTCAAAGCCCATGACGGGACGGTGGACTCCAGCGACACCTACACAGTGACCCTGACGGTTTCCGGTGCCAGTTCCGGCGGCAGTGGCGGCGGTGACAGCAGCGGAGGCAGCAGTGGAGGCAGCAGTGGAGGGGAAGGCAGCAGTACTACTCCTTCGAATTCTGCCAGCAAGTCTATCCCCGCTGACACCGGAGGCATTGTACAATTGGAAAACGTCTCCGTAGAGATACCCCCCGAGACCCTGCCCGCTGACGTCACATTGGAGATAGAGAAGCTGACAGGGAAAGAAGCGGAAGACCTGGTGCCCTCTGGAATGCAGGTCAAACTGGGCAGCGATATTTACGAGATTACCACCACCGGCAGCAGGGACTTCGGCGACAAAACCATCACCATTCGCATCGCCTACGATCCTGATAAGATTGCTGAGGGCGAGCAGCCGGTTATCCGCTACCGTGACGAAACCACCGGCGAGTGGGTTGACCTGCCCACCATTATCGAGCAGGGCGCCGACGGCAAGTGGTACGCCGTGACCCAGGTCAACCACCTGACCAAGTTCGCTGTCTTCAGCGCGTCGGTACCGGCGAAAGAAGAGCCTGTCAGGAAGGTGATCGTCCTCACCATAGGTCAACAAGAGGCTACTGTAGACGGACAACCGTACATCCTGGACGCCCCGCCCTTCTTAGATACGAAGGCCAACCGGACCCTGGCGCCCGTACGCTTTGTAAGCGAAGGCCTGGGTGCGGAAGTGGACTGGATAGGCGAAACCCGCCAGGTTGGTATAAGGGACGGGGACAAAGAGATAGTGCTGACCATAGGTTCAGCGGAAGTTCGAGTAAACGGTGAGAGACAGATCATAGACAGTGCTCCTGAGCTGCATCCTCCCGGGCGCACCTTTGTACCCCTGCGCTTTGTCAGCGAGACTCTGGGAGCCACGGTGGATTATGATCATGAGACACGGGTGATTAGGATAATCAAATAAGATGTTTACAGGAACTTGGGCGGCAGGCTGGTGCCGGCTAGTTCGGCAATTTGATTAATAGGCTGGAGTCCCTGGGTAACCAGAAGTTTGGAGGTGCCCTGGGACAATATCCGGCCATTATTATCTTCCACCCTCACATCTGCCAGGCATATGGAACGGCCTACTTTAATTCGCTGCCCATGGGCTATAATCGTGCCTTCTTTGATGGATGCCAGGTTATTTACATTCACATCTATAGTTATCAAACCCGCCTCTTCCGGCAATTCGGCATAGACAGCCCAGTAAGCTGCTGCATCAATGAGAGCTGCATAAACCCCTCCCTGTATGGCCATGTAAGGAGACAGGTGCTTGTGCTCCATTTCGATGTGTAACTTGGAAAAACCCACTCCCATGTCTTGGATAGTCATAGAAAGCAGCTGAAAAAAAGGGCTTTGGTTAACCAATGCGATCAATTTTTTTATATGCTCCTGGTTAAGTTTCAACCCCTTAACCCCCCCTGGAATACTTTTAGTTTATTTTATGAATCATAGCAATTTTGCATATTACTAACATAATAACCCAGATGCTGAGAAGGAACCAAGCTTGCAAGTTTTTCTAAATTTCGTTACTTTAGTAACTAATAACGAATATACTAAGGTTGTGAACAAAGCAACCCTTAATAGAAAAGGAGGGCTGCAGGATGAAAACTAATGAAAACCTCAAAGCTGCATTTGCCGGAGAGTCCCAGGCCAATCGCAAGTATTTGGCCTTTGCCGACAAAGCCCGAAAGGATGGCTTTGAAAAAGTTGCCCGTTTATTTGAAGCCGTAGCAGAAGCAGAGACCATTCATGCGGTTAAACAATACCAAGTATCCGGTAATGTAAAGTCCACCCTGGAAAACCTGCGCGCGGCTGCTGATGGGGAAAACTATGAACATACCAACATGTATCCGCCCTTTATAAAGGATGCGGAGGAGGAAGAAGCCAAAGCTGCCCGGGCTATATTCCATTTAGCCAATGAAGCTGAAAAAGTCCATGAAAAGCTGTTTTTAAAGGCTGCGGAAGCAGTGGAGAAGAACCAGGATGTAGCTGCGGAGAGTTTCTATTTATGTCCCGTATGCGGATATGTTTGTGAAAACGAAGCACCGGAAAAATGCCCCATCTGCGGTGCACCCGGAAGCAACTTTAAAAAATACTAAATGCTATGTATAAGAAGGCTCGAGCAATCCACTCGAGCCTTTTTTAGTTAGCAGGTTTTTTAGTTCTATTGTTTGGAAGCCTGATATATCACCATGCAAGCCAGACCACCGAGGATAAGGGCAATAGCTGCTAGAACCAATACCAAGGCTGCAGGGAAGGTGAAGTATATATACAGTGCAATCAGCAGAAAACCAATCTGGGATATGGCGGTATTGCGAAATACTACTCTAGCAAAGGAGAGATCCTTTCTGGCTAAATAAGCAGCATAAGACAGCCCCAGCAGGAAGGGAGCCAAAAGCATGAATCCAAATGCATGACCGGATACACCCAATGCTGCCGGCAAGAAGGGAAGGATCAGGAAAAACAATCCCAACAATAGCTGACAGCAGGCCAGGAAGCCAAGAATCTTTTGCACTTTGGCTATTTTCGCCATAATGGCTTGCATAGCCTCGGCATCGGGGGGAGCCTGAGTAACCGCATTAGGATCAGACATTTTTATACCTCCTTAACCAGAATTAGTAATTAATGTATATACTATTAATATTAGCCATTTTCAGGCGGAGGTCAACCATATTGTCTCAATATTATGAAAAATGCGGCAATTAAATACGGTTGGTTAAGGAGTTAAATCATAACTGCAGACAAGATCTGGTATTGAGCTGTTCCCCGAGGAGCATTGACGGTTATGGTATCTCCTGTGCGGCTCAGCAGCAATGATTTGCCTACCGGAGACAAGCAGGAAACGCAGCCTTTAGCTACCCTGGAGTCAGTAGGTATAACCACCTGCCAGTTGTAGACCTGGCCATTGTCCAGGTTTTTTACTTCTACCGCACAATCAATAGTTACAAAGGGCACCGAATTGTCGTTGCTGTTTTCCTGGAGGGAAGCGGTTTTCACCAGAGCCTCAATTCGCTGAAGATATTCATCCAGCAAGCGAGCGAATTCTTCACGTTCCCGGGAAGGCATGGGGAAAAAATCGTCTATCAGGGCAGCTTTACGTTCTTCCAGTTCTGCAAGCTGCTGTACCAGTCTACTATGAACTCCAGGGGAAAGGGAAATACCAGGCATACATTCTCCTCCTCCAGTATCTTACTATTTAATGGAAAAATTATTTAATAAAATGCTATGGGCACTTCGCCTTAAGCGAAGCACCCACTGTATACAATATACCTCTTGCAGTAAATGGATGTCAATAATGGTTGACGTTTCCAATTAATAACAAGGTTTATGGTTTATGGTTAATTGTATGCAATGATGCAAGCAAACAGAAGTTGTTGGTACCCAGCTATATTGTTTATCTTTAAGATATGCGGGGGTTTATATTTGCAGGTATACTAATTGGAAGAGCAGGGGCTATAATAGATGTGGCTATAGTCAACGCTAATCCTGCTTAGAGCCCATTGAAACTGATACGCTCAGGCATGGGGTAGGACGAGATCTTACTGTGATTGCCGGCCTGATGAACCGTGGCAGGATTAGGAACGAATATGAGAAGAAAACGCCGGATTAGTTAGGTTTATAAAAGGAAAGGGGGATATCTTATGCCAAACCAAGGTAAAGTGCTGGCGGTTAACATCTCAGAAAAAAAAGGGCAGAAGAAACATGATGTAGGCAAGGCCTATGTGGATAAAGATTGGGGCATAAAAGGCGATGCCCATGGCGGTACCTGGCATCGCCAGATCAGTCTTCTGTCCTGGTCCAGTTTCGAAAAGATGAAAGCCATGGGAGCAGATGTGTTTTACGGAGATTTTGCAGAAAATATAACCGTGGATGGCCTGGAAGTGGCATCTCTCCCGGTAGGTACTCGCCTTAAAATAGGGGAAGTCTTGCTGGAGGTAACTCAGATTGGCAAGGAATGCCATAACCAGGGCTGCGCAATAAAAAAACAGACCGGTACCTGTGTAATGCCTTTGGAAGGAATCTTTGCCCGGGTTTTGTCTTCGGGCTGGATTGCAGCCGGAGATGTGATCGATATAGTTGAATAATGGTTCAGGTGCGATAAGTGCCCGCGTATTGGCAGGCAATAACCCAATAAGATAGTTAAAAAAGATGGCGTGTGGAATTAAACCCACAGGCCGTAGTTTTTTGCGAGTGACAAATTTTGTTGGCGGTAGTATTATGAAGGTGAAGAATAGAGTTAATGGATAAAAGAAAAAGTTGGTTCAGCAGTCCGTTGGGTCCAGGTGGAGAAAAAATCTGGTCTCAGTTGATTGCCTGGTATGATGCAAGCCGAGGTGGTAGGCTCCAGAGGAGCCTGGCAAGGAGGGTGAGGCATATGATAAGGGCTCTACTGAACTTTCTGAAGGTCCATTTCTCTATCTCCCGGCCTTGGAAACCAGAGGATGATCTGGATTTCCAATTCTGGATGGAGCAGCATGGATTGACTGTATATAGAGGAAAAGAGCTGCCCCAATAAGAGAATAGGTGTGAATGTGCGCCCGTCAGTGACGGGCTTTTTTATGACCATAATCCGGAATATATAAAACTAATACCTAAAACCACCATAAATAACCCGCAGCCCATCAGTATGGCTTGGTAAATCTTCGGGGACAGAAAAGCCCGCCCCTGGCTGACCATTACGGCTATTAGGGTATACCAAAGCAGGTCAGACAATATGTGCCCGGAGAAGAAAGCGGCTATTCCTGCTGTGCCGTTGCGGAGTGACAGAGTAAGATATCCCAGGCCAACGGTAGCCCACCATATTGACCAGTAAGGATTGAATAATGATATCAGTATTCCTGCCAGCATCGGATGCATGGTTACAGGAGCGGAGGCGGGCTGAGCGGGGTCAGTGTTAAGGCTGGTCAGACGTCCGCTCCGCACGTCTTTTATCATGGTAATGCCCAGGTAAACCAGAAATATTCCGCCTACCAGGGCAATAATCATGGTCACCGTTGGTTTGGTCAGAAACTGGGCTATTCCTGCCAGCAGGGCAGCCACCAGGGTGAGTTCCAGGAGAGCATGACCCAGGACTATCTGGGGACCGGCTTTCCATCCTCTTTCCGCACTGGAAGCCATGGCTGCGGTTAATAATGGTCCAGGCATCATAGCTCCGGATAAGCCCACAATGAAGGCAGTGGTAAATAAGGCGGTGATATGCATGAATAACTACCTCGATTTGGTAATATCGTTCATAATTATATTAAATTACTGCTTTACTGGGCAAACCTTTTTTGGGTATATAAACATTAGACGGTGTGTCCTTTTTACCTGATTTCGTCGTCAAACATTCACTGAACATTCACATTTCTTGGTTATAATTATCAGCAGAAACACAGTTGAGCAGGTAATGCATCTGAGCAGAATATAGATGAATAAGGAGATGATAACATGAAAAACGTGAGCAAAATATTAATTTTGTTTGTTATAGCATTTATTCTTGGAGGAGCATTTGTAGCTGAACAGCAGGGCACCTCCCTGTGGGCGGCTTTTACCGGCCATGAAGAACCTGCGGCAGTCGAAACCCAGCCCCAGACGGATGCCATAACTGCTTCCTTACCGCTGGCTCAAGGTACCATGACAGTGGCGGACATTGTTGAAAAATCCAGTCCGGCGGTAGTCAACATCAAGGCTAAAGTACAGGTTAATTCCATATCCAGCAATCCCTTCTTTAATGATCCCTTTTTCCGTCAGTTTTTTGGAGACCAGTTCCGCTTCGATACCAGTCCGCGATATGAAACAGGTATTGGCACCGGGTTTTTGATTACCAAGGACGGATATATATTGACCAACCAGCACGTTATTGAAAACGCTGTCTCGGTAACGGTTCAGCTGAACGGCCAGAAGAAAGAGATACCTGCTCGGGTAGTAGGACAGGACCGGGATTTAGACCTGGCAGTATTGAAAATCGAAGGCAGCAATTATCCGGTACTGCCCCTGGGGGACTCCGACAAAATGCGGGTAGGCGAATGGGTAATTGCCATTGGCCAGCCCTACGGTTTGGATCATACAGTAACTACCGGAGTTATTTCCGCTAAAGGTCGTCCTATAACCATCGAAGACCGCCAATACAAGAATTTGATCCAGACTGATGCAGCTATAAATCCGGGTAATTCCGGCGGGCCTTTATTAAACCTGAAGGGTGAGGTTATCGGCATTAATACCGCCGTCAATGCTCAAGCTCAGGGAATTGGTTTTGCCATTCCTATCAATACCGCCAGCCAGGTACTGAAAGACCTGATCAGCGGGAATAAGATTCAGCATCCCTTTTTAGGAATCAGTATGGTTGAGGTGGATGATGATATTAGAGCTCAATTGGGCTTGAGCAGCGATACTGAAGGGGTGCTGGTAGTAGAGGTAGTCAGCGGCAGTGCCGCAGCTCAGGCAGGAATTGCCAGAATGGATGTAATCACAGCTATTGACGGAAAACAGATCGAATCAACTACTCAGGTGCAGGAAATAATCTCCAGTCATAAAGTAGGGGACAAAATTACCTTGAATATAATTCGCCAGGGAAAGAACATCACATTAACTGCCACTCTCCAGGCCAAGTCATAACCAATTTCCTTTTGGCTTATGATATACACAATAATAGCGGAAGCTTTGCCACAGCTTCCGCTTATTATTTATTAGCATCACCTTTTTACTGTCGCCCGAATATGGGCTCTCTCCGGTTTGGTTAGAAATACTTGAATCTGGTAATTAAAGCAGCAGTAATCAAAGATAAGGCAGAAGCGAACCATAAAATGCTGTTGCTGCCGGTTCGGGGCAGTTCTCCTTGAGGCAGGTCCTCCACAGGTACCGGAACGGTTTCCTGAGGTATTTGTGCTATGATCAATGGCGGCTCCTCGGTAATCTCTTCATATTTCGGTGGGGGTGTAACATCGTTGCCTCCGTTATCACCGCCGCCTCCATCCCCTTTGCCATCTCCGTCATTGCCGCCGCCATTGTCACCGCCATTATCTCCTCCGTTATCGCCACCATTGTTACCACCATTGCCGCCACCATTGTCGCCTCCGTTATCTCCCCCGTTATCGCCTCCACCATTATCTCCATCGGAGTGCTGCTCAGCGCTTATGATAATATTAAAGGTATAAGTGGAATTCTGCTCAGCCATTTCGGTGACCCTGATATTAACTGTTACGATAAGGGAATCACCAGGCTCCACGATTGAAGCCTCAGAGCGAGCAGCAGAAATATCTATGCACTCCGGATGCTGATTCGTGAGTTTTAAATCACTGAGCTTGATGGGAAAGCCTGCCGTATTCACAACCTCGCAATCAATCTCAGCTTGGTAACCAGGATAGGCATTATTTACAGTAACGATCATATTATTGCCTTCTGCAGTGCAGGTGGTTTGGGCAACATCCATGGTTTCGTTTTCGGTTATGGTTGGGTTGGGTGACCAGGCCAGAACCGGTGATCCATACGAATAAATGGGATTAGCCAAAGTGAAGCAAAAGGACAATACTACCAACCCTACGATGACTACCGATGTAAAATCAATCTTTTTAATCATTCTCATCAGTCATCCTCCTCGCTTACAGTGAAGGAGCACTGTCAGTGCCTACTTCATTAATTATTCTTTGTTCAACGGGGGGGCATAAGAGTTCGTACCTGTAAATGTAGGGATTGCTTACCACGTAGAAACTATGTTTTCTCTGTCTTTCATCGATTTCATAGAGTATGGGTTGCTCTATCTCATCAGCTGCCTTGACCAAATCCTCAAAATCGTTTACCAGCAGGATTTGGTCCACTTTAGTTGCAGGCAAACTGCTGGTTAGAGTTACCACCCTCTCCCCATGTTGGCGAAGGATTTGAGCCACTTTCTTATCTTCGGGGCTAAGGTGTTTATCCGAGCTTCTGGTCAGCGCCAGCATGCCTATACATAACAGTGCCGCTAACAGCAAGGTTGTTCCCAATCCTATATTGACGGTTCGAATACCTTCAACTGGCCGGGTGGTTTCAACTTCAATGGCTCCTTCTTTGTTCGGGGAGAGATTGCCCTGTACTGTAAATACCTTGCCCTGCAAGGGAATTATCAAAGTGGGATGCAGTTCATCAGTAAAACTGCCTGTGTCGGTTTTTCCCTGCACTTTTATAAGATAATCGACCTGCAATTCTAACCGGCTGGGATAGAATTTAGTAGCTTCCTGCATGGCTTCGGCAAACATAACATAGCTGTTGACAGGTATTAAAATATTATCCTGGATCTGTATCTTATTATCATTGGCGGCAAAGGTTTGGGACCCTAGAAAAGAAAGATTACGCCTCCACACTTCCATTTCTTTGTCACTTCCTACCGTACTGTAAGCCACCAGAGCCCCGGCTACCTGATAGGTACCGGTAATTTCAGCCGGAGCTTCCCCAAAAAAGTCATATTCCAATTGGGTTTGCAGGGAATCAGCCAGGGAAGTTATATAAGCCTGACCAGGTCCTAATGTAGTCTCGGTAAAGAAATTATTGGGCAGCAGATTAACCTGATAATCTATAGTGGCGGCGTGCTGGTAACTATAGACCTTTTCTTTTTCTGTAACCTCACTTGGGCGTATAAAATTGTTCCATACCAAACCAGCCCCGCAGCCAGCTATTATTAGCAGCAAATTTATTATAATGCCTGTGCGAATTTTTCCATTTAAGCTTAGTATCATCCCAGACCCTCCTATAATTCTCCGTTTATTTGCTCAGCAAGTAATTTGAATGCCGATAGGTCAGCAGAGTGTATGATCATGCTGGGCCAGCCGATTTTGGGTATTATTGCGACGACCCGGCCTACCACCTGCTCTGGCAACACTGGATCAGAATCTACAGCTTGGTTGTTATCTCCTTTGGTAATCAGAACCTTCTGATGGTTTTCTTCCCTTATATCTATTACCCGGTGAGCTACCCGGATGTTTTCAGTCTTAAATTGAATAATGTCGCCCACTTGTACCTGTTCTGCCGGGATCTTCTTGACGATTACCACATCGCCTATCTGGATGACCGGCAGCATGCTGCCGCTGACAATAACCGAAGGGAATATGGAGAAAACACCTGCACAAAACCATATGATAATGATGGCAGCAATACCGGTAATCAAGCTGGCTTGGTGATTTTCTTCCCGGGTCAGCTCTTTGCGGGACTTTTTCTCATCCAGGTAATACTGGCGTACCAGGGTAAGGCCGACAAGGGGAATAAAGGTAGCAACCAAGGTTTTGGTTACCCAACCCGGGTCAGGAAGGATAGGAAAGAACCATTCAAAGGCCAGCCAGGTACCCCGGTAAACAATTGCCGGCCAGGCTCCGCCCAGGAGAGCCAGATAGCTGGTAAGAAGGTTTTCGCTGATGGCCGGGAACAAGGTAATGCCCAAAAACTGTGCTATCTTTAAGTTATCTGTTAAAGTAGTCAGGACTGAAGCCGGAAACCAGAATAAAGCAAAGAAAAGGCTGACCACGGCTACTCCCCAGGTGGGGTTGCTGCGAAAGACCCGGTTGATTAGCCAGGCTCGAGAAAACTCCAGCCCGGCTACAAATGTACCCAAAAAGATTAAGTTGGTGAGCATGCCCCGCGGGCTCAAATCATAGGGACTTTCCCCGAATCCGTCCAAAACACCGGTAGCCAGGGAGGCTATAATAGCCAGGGCTCCGCACAAGAAAGCCATCCAGCATAGGAACTTGCGCAGCCTCAGTTTGCCGGCGGGACGAACGCCTGGAAAAACTCTGATAACCAGGACAGCCAGCATGGCCCAAAGCAGGGGACGTACAACATAATTGCCCCAGAACCCCCCCAGCCATTTGCCGATAATAAAGTTGTCAGTCAGATATAGTATTCCGATAGCTGCAACGAGCAGAACAGGGAAAGCCTGGTTTAGTTTAGTGCTGTACTTGTAGTCTAGCATGTGGCTGACCCCTAATCGGTTGAACTGTTGTCGGAAGAACTACCGCCGCCAGAGGAGGATGAACTTCCGCTGCCCCCACTGCCGCCGCTTGATGATGAACTTCCACTGTCTCCACTGGTATCGGAGGATGATGAGCTTCCGCTGTCGGCTCCAGTCGTACCGCTGTTGTCAGACGGCCCACTAGCACCAGAGGAGGATGAGCTACTGCCTTCTGATGAGCTGTCACTGTGATTGGGTTCGCTGCTGGCATCACCGGATTCGCTGCCAGATGCTGCTGCTGAATCTGAATCAGACTCGCTAGAGTTTTGAGCATTGTCTGCTGCTGGTGTATCATCGCTGGGCGTATTCTCATCAGCCGTTGAGTCATTGAAATCGTTCTCATAGCCTTCTCCAAAAGTATTCGCGCCTTGCTGCTCTTCTGTTTCAGTTCCGCCATTCTCACCGGAAGCATTGTTTTCCAGGAATTTATTGGAGTCAGGAGCAGCAAAGCCGGGTAATTCCAACAGCATAACTTGCTCGGTTTGATTGAAATTAAAAATACCTTTAATACTAAGCTCATCTTCCCAGCGGCTGATGCCGGTTGGGATAATAGCCAGAGCTGCTGCAGCACAGAAACAGAAAAGCACAAGTCGCTTCACAGGATATTCCTCCTTGTATAGGTTAAAGCGGGGGAAGGGCAGTACCATCCCCCGCTAAATCGGCTAGATTTCGTTAAACTGTTTCCAGTTCATAGTCAGAACGAATTCAATGGTCTTGTCTTGAACATCATTAGGAGCGTTTTCATCTAGCATTATCCAAATACATCCCGGCTCTTCATCGGAAGTGCTAAATGTCATCCAACCTTCAGGTGGGAGAATCACTCTGTTAGCCAACTTCTCATTCATCGCATCATCCAACTTGTCAAAATCTTCCCACACCCAAACATTATCAAACCAAAAGTCACATTGTCCTAAAATATTTCCAGATAAACCTGTGCTGGTGCGGTAGTGAGCAGCACCCTTCAGGTACTCTGCCCATTTTGCTCCTTTGGTGAACTTCAATTCAGCATTTGCAAACTTGGCTGGCACTGTGCCTACGTTTTGCTGTTTAACATCAAGGCGTATTTTGGCTCCTGGATATAATTTGTTAATCGTTACGATGTACTTGTCATCGCCCTCAGGGTAGATGTCAACCTCTACCAGATCATTATCGAGAGGAAAGCCGGGTATGTCTTTATATTCAATACTTGGATAATGTTGCGCAAATGGGTAGCACCCGTCTTCACTAACAAAACTAACATCGAGAGTTCCGGTTGTTACGGTGCCGTTAATATAGAGAGTATCGGTCCACCAAGCATAGCCAACGCCAGTGAGGGCGAAAGCCAAAACCAAAATAATAGCTAGAATTTTGGAACGTTTTTTCATTACTAAGTCACTCCTTTATTAATGCTCCCAAACTATCCTTTTTTGATAATCCGATGACCAAGAGTCAGTGCACTTATATGTTTTTGCAACACCTCCTTCAGCAATTAATACGGGATGGCTTGCTGGAAGTGCATCGGTACCTGGACCTGCAATGTGTGGATATCTTCCTCCGGTATATTGCTGTTTACGCTTAGAGTTAATGTACCTTCAGCACTCTTTCCGCCTTCCAACACCACATCTGATGGATCTTTGGGAAACTGGTTAACAACCTCAACAAAAATTGATCCGTCGTTTTCATAGGTGGGCGTATCCAATACATATCGGACCGGTATATTTCCCTGGTTAGTAATTTTGTAGTCAAGCTGGACAGTATAGTTCGGATATGGATTGTCGACAGTAAGGAGTATGGTACGACCGTCTGGCATGATCTCTGGAATGACTGAACAAGGCGAATCCATAGAATATACCTGCCCCCGGTTTACATTGGTAAAAACTGGTTTTATGTGGCCGGTTTTTACTATCCCTTTAGTTTGAGTTCCGTCCTGCCACCATGCCATTGAAACGCCTGCTGAACTTATGGAAAGTACCAGGGCGATCCACAGGATCTGCCATATCGAACGATATGCTTTTCTCCTTCCTTTCGTTGCCATAAGCGCCTCCATCCAGGGGATTTCATTACCAGTATGGGAAATAATTAGTAATTATATGCATCGAGGTTGCATCTCCATTCCCCTAAAAAATTATCAACCTCACTATAGCAAGGGCAGTCTTTCAACTTCTATCGACCTTGAGGAGGTAAAACAGTTGATACCAAAGCAGGGAGTAGGTAATAAAATAGTAATAAATGGTAACAAAGCTTGGTATTTTATCAGGGAAAGGCCAGAAAGGATTAAAAGGGAAGGAAGTTTAACCGCCTGGGGATTAATCCGTTAAAAGAAATCAGGTGGGGATGAAGGAGTTTGAAGAGATATCGGTGTTTATTGGACCTTCCTGGGGACTAAAGGAGGAATGAAAATAAAGAAAGGAGACTCCCTAAGGGTCCCCTTGTTTTCCTACTATATTTTCATTAATTTTATGGGAATGAGATCTTTTGCTTGGGACCGATAAAGCCCTGGACTTTGTCAATCAAACCGGAGTTGATGACAAAAGATATGGCTTCGCTGCGCCCATGTATGCCCAGTTTGCGGTAAATGCTGCGCAGGTGGGATTTGGTGGTGGAAAGAGATATGTACAGGGCATCGGCAATTTCCTGGTTGGAAGCCTGTTTGCCTAAAAGCTTCAGAATTTGAATTTCTCGTGGGGTCAGCATTTTGAGGCAATCTGCTGCCGGACTGGTTTCCTCCTGAAAAGCTTCCGGGGACATGCGGGGCAGGCATAATAGTCCGGCGTGCACCGTCAGTTCTACCGCATGCACGATTTGGATCGGCAGCAGGCGAGCGGGCAGACAGCCTTTGATCCCGTATCTGAGCAGTTGAGTAATATTCCAGCAGTTAGGATTATCAACCACAAGAATTGGGAGAGAACAAAATTTTGCCAACTCAGCAATCATGTTATCGGGACAGCCCTCTTCTATTTTCCAGACCAGTACATCGGGATAGAGGCAGGGATCGCTGAAGAATTCTTCGCTGCTTTGAGAGGCTATCAACTGTCCGGTACTCCCTGCCCGGAAGGCCATGCTCAGGCTTTCCCGCCACTGAGGGTTTTCGCCCACAATCATCAACCGGAAATCAGCCATTTTTTCACCCCATTATAAGTGGACCTGAAAGCATATACTCAGCAAACGCTGAATATAATTATAAATGCAATTTACAAAAATTGGAAGATAAGAAATGGAGAATTAAAAAGGGCAGGCGTTAATAAAGGACGGTTCATTCTGATCATGGCGGCAGATAGAAATGAACCGTCCTTTTTTCTTATTTTATCCGCTGCAGGTGTTCGTGGATTTTTTCCAGGACGACTCCAGTGGTGCCGGTATCTATCTTTATTAAGGCGGCATGATCCAAATAGGTAGGTCCTTTATTGATGATGATCAAATCCTGGGTGAAAGTGCAGAACTCCCTGACAAAACCGGCCAGGGGGTATACGGTGAGGGAAGAACCTATCACGATCAGCAGGTGAGCGGACAGGATCATTTCCCGGGCATCGAAATAGTTATAGATATTCTCCCCAAACAGCACCACATCAGGCTTTATGATACCGCCGCATCGGGAACAGCGGGGAACGGTTTCGGGATAGTCTTTTACATATTCGGCATCATAGATAGCCCGGCAGCTGCGTTCCTGACAGATGAACTGTTCGGCATTGCCGTGGATGGGTATTACTTTTTTGCTTCCGGCTTTTTGATGAAGGTTATCAATATTCTGGGTTACCACACCATATACATAACCTTCTTTTTCCATTTGCGCCAGCATATAATGGGCTTTGCTTGGTTCTACTGCCGGGAAGTTAAAGTATTGGCGGTAAAAAGAATAGAATTCTTCAGGATTGCGACGGAAAAAATCAATGTTTATAATCCGCATAACTCGATCTTCACCCAGTTGCCGGTAGATGCCGTTTTCACCGCGAAAATCAGGAATGCCGGCTTCAGTGCTTATGCCAGCCCCGGTAACCACCACGGTTTTGTGGGAATTTTTCATTATTTCGGCCGTACGCCTAATAAGATCTTGCATATATATACCTCCAGTACCAGGCTTTGACTACAATATACACCTGCTGAAGGCGGAAGTAAACCAAGTGTGCTCAGACAAAATATAGCCTTAAGCACCGGTATTCTATACGCAAACTATAACAAAATTTCATAGATATTATAACTAATAATGTGATATATTTAACAATAGCAATGTGGAGAGGAGCATGTCTAATGAGCAATCAGACGACCGTAGAAGATTTTCTGAAAATCCGGGAAGTCAGCATTATGCGGATAAAGGATGCCAAGGAGAAAAGCGACCAGAAAGTAGTGGGTATTTATTGTACCTTTTGCCCTCAGGAATTAGTGTTGGCCGCGGGAGCTATACCGGTTGGGCTGTGCGGTACCAAAGAGGAACCCATTGCCAAGGCGGAAGAGCACCTGCCCCGGAATTTATGTCCCCTAATCAAATCATCCTATGGATTTGCCGTCAGTGATACCTGTCCCTTCTTCCATTTTTCCGATGTGATTATTGGCGAGACCACCTGTGACGGCAAGAAGAAAATGTTTGAGCTGATGAAGGACCTTAAACCGGTGTATGTGATGCAGCTTCCCCATCTTAACAGGACTCAGGCTTCCATGGATATGTGGATAGATGAATTGCGCAACCTGAAAAGTTTCCTGGAAGAGCACCTGGAAACAGAGATAACCAATGAGGCCATTTGGAAAGCCATTGACATTGTCAACCGGGAAACTGCGGCGGCCAAAGCTGTTTGCGACCTGAACAAAATGGATCCTCCTCCCTTAAGTGGTCTGGATTTACTGACTGTTACCTGGTCACGAGGGTTCAGCACCGATAAAGAAGAAGTTACTGCCATGCTGGATAATTTACGCCGCCAGCATGCTGCAGGCACTGCAGCTTCAGGGGCTCGCAAGCCCAGAGTCCTGCTGACCGGCTGCCCGGTGGGGCTGGGAACAGAAAAGGTTATTCGCATCGTCAGCGAGGCCGGGGGCAATGTAGTGGCTATGGAAAACTGCACCGGTTACAAGACCTTGGAACTGCAGACCAGTACTGAATTCGATGATCCTATAGTGGCTTTAGCCCATAAATATATATCCATTCCCTGTTCCTGCATGAGTCCCAACACTTATCGTATGGAACTTCTGGAAAGGATGATAGATGATTTCAAGGTGGATGCGGTTATAGACCTCACCTGGCAGGCCTGTCATACCTATAATATTGAAGCCTATGAGGTGAGCAAGCTGGTAAAAAGCAAAGGCCTTCCCCACCTGCACCTGGAAAGTGACTACTCCCAGTCAGATGTTGAGAGCATAAAAGTACGCGTTGAAGCCTTATTGGAGATGGTTAACCAATGATTTCTATCGGGCTGGACATTGGGTCGGTAGCTGCCAAAGGGGTGCTGCTCCAGGAGGGACAGCAGCACTTGATGATAATCCCGACCGGCTGGAGTCCTCGCCAAGCTGGAGAGCAACTGATCGACAGTTTATTACAAAGAGCTGGCTATCCCGTCAAGGATGTGCATAATATTACTGTAACAGGGTATGGACGAGTAGCCCTGAATAATGGTGCCCGTACGGTTACCGAGATAAAATGCCATGCCCGCGGGGTGGCGGCCTTGTACCCCCAGGTGCGCACCATCATCGACATTGGCGGGCAGGACAGCAAAGCTATACAAATTGACAGCCGGGGCCGGGTGATTGACTTTGTTATGAATGATAAATGCGCGGCTGGCACTGGACGATTCCTACAGGTGACGGCCAATGCCCTGGGATTGGATGTCAGTGAACTTTCTGACGGGGAAAAACCGGAGCAAGCAGTGGATATCAACAGCATGTGTACGGTTTTTGCTGAATCAGAGATCATCGGGCTTCTGGCTCAGGGAGTTGACAAGGGCGGGATTATCGCCGGGCTGCATCGTTCGGTAGCCAGGAAAGTTGCGGCTATGGTCAAGCGATTGGGAATCGTGGGAGAAGTAGCCTTTACTGGGGGCGTAGCCATGAACCGGGGAATAAAAAGAGCTCTGGAACAGGAACTAGGCTGTACGGTTATTGTACCGGAAATGTGTCAATATACCGGTGCATTGGGAGCAGCCCTGATTGGCAGTGAGGGCTAGAAGGAATACACGGTAGTAATTATAAAAGAGGTGTTGGTAATGAGCCGTATTATCGATGCACGGGGATTAAACTGCCCGGAACCGGTTATTTTGACCAAACGGGCTATGGATGAAGGCCAGGTTGACCGTCTGGTAACCATAGTTGATCGAGACGCTGCCCTGGAAAACGTAACCAAGCTGGCCAAGAGCCAGGGATTCGAAGTAGAAGTCGAGAATAAAGAGGGCGATTACTATATCACCATGATTCGCTCCGGGCAGATGGCAGCCGAGGCAACTGACATACAGGAAGATGTGGCTGTTTTGGTTACCAACCGCTATTTGGGCCAGGGCAGCGATGAACTGGGTGCGGTTTTAATGCGCAGTTTTCTCTATACTCTCAGTGAATTAAAAGACCGGGTAAAAAATATAATTTTTATGAACAGCGGGGTTTTCCTGACTACCGAGGGCTCGGAAGTTCTGGAGATTTTGCAGGGACTGAGCCAGGACGGAGTTAAGATATTATCCTGCGGCACCTGCCTGGACTTCTATGGACTGAAGGATAAACTGGCGGTAGGAGAGGTTACCAATATGTATACCGCCACGGAGATACTAAGCCGGGCCAGCCGCAGTATTACTCTATAAGAAAGGAAATACACGGTGGAAATCATTTACATGGACAATGCGGCCACTTCCTATCCCAAACCTGAAGCGGTCTATGAAGCGGTGGACCGTTTCAACCGCTTTATGGGAGGAAATCCGGGACGGGGAAGCAGCAGATCAACTTTGGAGGCCGGGTCAGTGGTCCTGCAGACCCGGGAAGCACTGGCAAAATTATTTAATATAGGGGATAGCTCGCGTATTGCTTTTACCTGCAATGTAACAGACGCCATCAACACCGGTCTGAAGGGGATTTTGCAGCCAGGTGATCATGTTATTACCACCAGTATGGAACATAACGCGGTGGCCCGTACTTTGTACTATTTAAGCCAGCAGGGAGTGGAATGGACTGCTGTGCCCTGTGATCCGCAAGGACGCCTTGATCCGGAAGATATACGTAAAGCCATCAGGCCCAATACCCGCATGATCTGTATGCTCCATGCTTCCAATCTGACCGGGACTATCATGCCTATTGAGGAAGTGGGCAAAATAGCCCGCCAGGAAAATGTGCTCTTTATGGTGGACAGTGCTCAGACTGCCGGAATCCTGCCGATAGATGTAGAACGAGCCTGTATTGATTTGCTGGCCTTCACCGGTCACAAGGGCCTGTTGGGACTGCAGGGAACTGGCGGCCTTTATGTGCGTCCCGGCCTAACGGTTAAGCCCCTCAGGCAGGGGGGGACCGGCTCATTTTCCGAGTATCTGGAACAGCCGGAATTAATGCCGGACTGCCTGGAAAGCGGCACCCTCAACACTCCAGGTTTGGCCGGGCTGCTGGCGGGGGTTCGCTTCATAAAGGAAACAGGCCTAGACACCATTCATCAGAAGGAGCAGATCCTGTTGGAACAGTTGATAGAAGGGCTGTCGGAAATTCCTGGAGTAACCCTTTATGGCCCCTCAGATCTTAAACAGCGGACGGCAGTCCTGGCTATCAATGTTGAGGGGATGGACTGCGGTGAATTGAGTCTTAATCTGGACTATGAATTTGGAATTATAACCAGGGCAGGTCTGCACTGTGCTCCTCTGGCTCACCAGACCATCGGCACCTTCGAAAGGGGGGCCTGCCGGCTAAGCCCCGGTTTCTTTACTACCCAGGAGGACATTGACAAGGTGATAAGGAGTGTGTACCAGCTGGCCAATCGTCGGCAGTAAAGGGACCTAGCACAAAAAGCGGGGTGGGAAAGATGAATGTTTCCCACCCTTTTTGGTGTTTACATTTATGTTAAGGGGGTACAGACAAAACTTCTATCCTTGGTGCTTCAGCCTTTTGTTATTTATTAAAGGATATAGTTGAGACGGCGGGCTTCAAATTTTAGCCAATCACGGAAATCGGGATGAGCAATTCTGATTAATTCTTTAACCCTGGTACGGAGGTTCTGACCTTTCAAAAAGGCTACTCCGTATTCGGTAACCACATATTGAACATCGGTGCGGGATACAGTAGTAAACATACCGGGGGTTATGGTGGGGACAATCTTGGATCGCTTATTGCCCTCTTTGTCAGTGTAAGTTGAGTACAGGGTCAAAAATGATTTGCCGCCTTTGGAACGCCAGGCCCCCTGGACAAAGTCCAGCTGTCCTCCGGTTCCGGAATACTGCGCCGGGCCAATGGATTCGGAAGCACACTGTCCGGTTAAATCAACTTCAAAGGTGGCATTTACCGATACCAGATTATCGTTATATCCGATTACCACCGGGTCATTGACGAATTTGGTGGAGTGCATTTCTACCAGGGGATTATTGTCTATAAAATCATAGAGTTTGCGAGTGCCCAGGGCGAAGGAACCGATCCATTTGTAAGGCATAAAATTCTTTTTCGCGCAGGTAATAGCCCCAGCATAGTATAGGTCCACCATACTGTCGGTGAGCATTTCCGAATGAACCCCCAGGTCCTTTTTGTCCTTCAAGAAGTTGGCGATAGCGTTAGGCATCCCGCCGATACCGATTTGGATGCAGGAACCGTCATCTATCATGTCAGCAATATAATGGCCGATTATTTCATCTTCTTTGGTTATGGGAATCTCCGGCAATTCAAACAGGGGAATATGGTTTTCTACTATTGCACTGATTTCGGTGATATGCAGCTGGTTATGCCCGTAGGTACGCGGCATATTCTCATTGACTTCTACCACTATGTGGCGAGGATTTGCAGTCTTGGCAGTCTCCCATCCCCAGTCAACATTACAGCCTGTACTGAAAAAGCCGTGTTTATCCATGGGAGATACTACCATCGCACTGATATTACAGGGGCGGCATCTGACCACCATGTCTACAGTTTCTCCCAAACGGCAGGGGGTATAGGTAAAAATCCCCTGTCCTACGCCTTGGCGGGTAGCTGGAGAAACAAAGCCGGTATCAATAGTCACCTTCCCCACTAAATCTGGGTGATACAAGTCAAACCAGCGCACATCCACACCACTCACATAGGTTATGTCTTCTACTTCTCCGGCTCTGATGCGCTTGGCCACCGCATTTATCAGGGCCAGGGGCTGCCCGTTGGACAAAGGTGCTACAATGGTATCACCGTTCTGCACTAGACGAGCGGCTTCTTCCGGAGTAGTTAATTTCTGTTTATATAGTTCCTGCCATCTGCTATGCATCCCTTATACCCCTCCCGAGATATTAGTTTTGATCACCGCCGTTTTTAACCTTACACCTCCTTTCTGCGGACAGATTCGATCAATTGTATAATACGATGTGAAGTTAACATATACCTGCCAGAATATATAAAAAATTCTGAAATCAACTCAGCATGATGAAGACTTCCCGGCTAAAAAATTTTTTAAAAAGAGTTGCAGAAAAATATTTCCTTAGGTAGAATTACTTTTAGATAAAGGGGACAAAAATTATCCACATTAAAAGGGGCGTTGGCCATGCAAATCACTCGCCAAACTGAATATGCCATCCGTACCATGCTGGAGTTAGCCCTGGCCCCCGAAGGAGAAGTCCTATCCACGCGTTATATATCCGAAAGACAGGATATACCGGAGGATTTTCTGAAGAAAACCATTAAGCTGCTGGCCCTGGCCGATCTGGTGGTTACTCAGCGGGGTACCGGGGGAGGTGTCAGACTGGCTAAACCGGCAGATCAGATAACCATGCTGGACATCATTACTGCCGTGGAAGGCCCCATTAGTTTAAATGTTTGTCTTTCTCCTGCTTACAATTGTCCTAACCAGCCTACCTGTCCTTCCAAACAGGTATTCCAGAGAGCTCAAGAGGCTTTAGTGGCTGAGTTAAAGAGGCAGTCCCTAGCTGATATGGTAAAATCCATGTGATTTTTGGTAACTTCACCTCAGTTTGAGGTTGCTTTCAAAAGGGACAAAAAAGGTAGAAATACTCAACAAGTGGAATTTCGGAGAGGAGGAATTGGAAGATGTTTTGTAACCAGTGTGAACAGACTTCCAAAGGAGTAGCCTGCACCGTTGTGGGTGTGTGCGGCAAGAAACCGGAGGCAGCGGTTATGCAGGATTTATTGCTGCACAGCCTGCAGGGCTTGAGCAAGTATGCCCAGGCTGCCCGGGGGCAAGGGGGTGAGGTAGGTCAGGAGATCAACCGGTTTACTGTGGATGCACTGTTTACTACCTTGACCAATGTAAACTTTGACCCGGAAAGTCTCCAGAACTATATACACCAGGCAGTAAAATACCAGCAGCAACTGCACCAAGCGGGGGTTAATATAGAAGGCTCTATAATGGAGATAGAAGGGCGCACTGTTGCTGAACTGGTGGAAGAGGGAGAGCGGGCTGGATTCTTGGTGGATCTCACCCAGCCGGAAGATATTCATTCCCTGCAGCAGATTTTGCTGTATGGAATCAAAGGAATAGCTGCTTATGCTCATCACGCTCGGGTACTGGGGAAGGAAGATCAGCGGATCTATGAATTTTTACATCAGGCTCTGGCGGTTATAAACGATCGCAGCAAAGATTTGGCTTTTTGGCTGGATATGGTACTAAAATGCGGCGAGATAAACCTGGTGGCTTTGGAGCTTTTGGATTCAGCCAATACTGAAAGCTACGGGCATCCGGTGCCAACTTCCGTTTCCCTGGGTCATAAAAAGGGTAAAGCTATTCTGGTATCAGGACATGACCTGCGCGACCTAAAAGAGCTGCTGGAAGCTACGCAGGGAACCGGCATAAATATCTACACCCATGGGGAAATGCTGCCAGCCCATGGTTATCCCGAACTGAAGAAATACCCGCATTTGGTTGGTCATTACGGCACCGCCTGGCAGAACCAGCGCAAGGAATTTGCTGAATTCCCTGGAGCAATTTTGATGACTACTAATTGCCTGCAGGAACCCCGGGAAAGCTATAAAGACAACATTTTCACCACCGGGCCGGTAGCCTGGCCGGGAGTGACTCATGTGCCCAATGGCCAGTTTGATCTTGTTATTCAGAAAGCCCTGGAAATGCCAGGATTCGCCGAGGACCTGGAAGCAGGTTCGGTAATGGTAGGATTTGCCCATAATACAGTTATCGGCATAGCAGATACGGTAATAGAAAAAATTAAAGCCGGAGACATTCGTCACTTCCTGCTGGTGGGAGGTTGCGACGGATCTAAAGCAGGACGCAACTACTACACTGAGATAGTTGACCAGGCTCCTGCGGATACGGTTGTTCTGACTCTGGGATGCGGCAAGTACCGCTTCTTCGACCATGACCTGGGGCAAATCGGAGGAATACCAAGACTGTTGGATTGCGGCCAGTGCAATGATGCCTTTTCCGCAGTAAAAATAGCTCTGGCCCTGGCAGATGCCTTCCAGTGCGGAGTAAATGAACTGCCCCTGTCCCTGGTATTGTCCTGGTACGAGCAAAAAGCCGTGTCCATTTTACTCAGCCTCTTATACCTGGGAATCAAGGACATTCGCCTGGGACCGAGCCTGCCGGCTTTCATTTCGCCGGGTGTGCTGCAAGTGCTGGTAGATAATTTCGGAATTAAACCGATAACTACTGCCCAGGAGGATCTTCAAGCTATCCTGCAATAGGATTTATTATAAGTATAAAGGGGCAGCCGGTACTGCCCCTCAAATGCAAAGGAGGAATACTCATGGCGGAAAAACTTTCTGGGGTCTGGGTGGCAGCTGAATTAGTGGAAGTACAAACCGGGGCGGTGGTCAGCCGTACCCTGGTTAATGAAAAAACCGGAACGGTAACCTTGTTTGCCTTTGATCAAGGCCAGTCCTTAAGCGAACACAGTGCTCCTTTTGATGCTCTGGTACTAGGGCTGGAAGGTGAGGGTGAAATTCGCATCGACGGGGAACCTCATACTGTAAAAGCGGGAGATTTGCTGATAATGCCGGCCAATCATCCCCATGCGGTGCTGGCGGTAACTCCTTTCAAGATGATGCTGGTTATGATTAGAGAAGTGAGAAGTTAGCTGAGAAGTGAGAAGTGGGAAGTTTGAAGTGAGATTTCTGTGATGAAATATCCTATCGGCTGAAGCAGTGAGATGTAGAAACGGTAAGAGTATTTGAGGAGATGATTGTTGGTGGAGTGGACGGAAGAAGCTAAAGCCGCCCTGGAAAGAGTACCTGGATTTGTGCGCTCCATGGCCAAGCGAGCAGTGGAAAAAGAAGTACGCTCTCAAGGGCGCACTTTGGTAACTGGAGAAGATGTAGCCCGGGCTCATAAGAAGCATATTGCTTTTGCCGAGGACAAAGAAGGAGAACAGTCCAAAACCCGCATTGCGGTAGTCCGCTGTGAAACGGTATCCGAAGTATGTCCGGGAGTGGCTTGCTTTAAAGCTTTTAATAAAAGGCACCGCCATTTCCAGGGATATGGAGATGACACGGAAATAATCGGCTTTTTCACCTGCGGAGGATGCCCAGGCAGGAGGGTCTCCCGGCTGGTGGACAGCTTGAAAAAACACGGCCTGAATAAGGTGCATCTTTCTTCCTGTATGCTTCTGGAAGGGGACTATCCGGCGTGCCCTCACGTGAAGGAAATTAAGGCTATGATAGAGAGTAAAGGTATAAAAGTGGTGGAAGGAACCCACCACTAAGCTATGAATGAGATGTCAAAATGGCAAAAAGAACCATCGTGAAAATAGACGAAGAACTGTGCGACGGCTGCGGAGCCTGCATCAGTCCCTGTGCAGAAGGGGCTTTGATGTTGGAAAACGGCAAGGCCAAAGTAATAAAAGAAGAATTGTGCGATGGGGCGGGTGTCTGCCTGGCAGTCTGCCCTACCGGGGCTTTGTCACTGGAAGTTCGTGAAGCCCCTGAGTTTTCAGAAATAGCTGTGGAAAAGCATTTAGCTGAGCAGAAAAGGACCTATATCCCCCAGAATTGTTTCATGTGCAATGCCAGTGAGGAGGAGAGATACCTGATTGCCGTCAAGCATAAAGGGCAGTCCAGGTGGTGCTGTACCCGTTGCCTGCCCAGACTGATCCACGGATAATGTGTTATGGATGACAGTCTGCAGCGTAAACTTTAGATTTCGCTTATTATAAGGAAATAAGCCCCTAGCCGAAGCTTGAGCTTCGGCTTTCTTTATATACCTATCTTCGCTTTGTGTCAACATATCGCCCCCCCGCTTTATTTCTCACAATTGTTACCTGCTGTGAAGACCACGATGAATGAAAAGTCACCATTTGTGTCATCGCTGTGAAAGTGACTGCGCTGTGTCATCGTGAGCGCGTAGCGCGTGGCGATCTCAATCGGGGAGACAGATAGACGAATGAGATTGCCGCGCCCCTTTCAGGGGCTCGCAATGACACATAAGAGGACTTTTCATTCATCGTGGCCTGTGTTTCAGGTGATAATTGCGAGCGCGCAGCAATCTCTATGTCAACTAACGGTTTGAGTCAACAGATCGCCACGTCGCTTCGTTCCTCGCGATGACACTATAGCTGCTGTTTTCTGACGAGAGGATCATTTTCACTAAAATGACAAAGGGAGTGCCCCTTGTATCAAAAAAACTCACCGCCTTTAGCGTCGCCTTATTGATAGTACGCCTTTAAGAGCATACTATAATTAATAATTGGAGAATTTTACTTAAAGGATGAGACGTCTTCCTGGTGCAGGCAAGGGGAGGAACCCTCATGGCCGATTTGCTGTTACAAGGCAAAATCTGTTTGGTCACCGGTGCCAGTCGTGGTATCGGAGCAGCTATTGCCCGCGCAGCCGCTGCTGCAGGGGCGATGGTGGCAATTAACTATTGCCGTTCCAGGAATCTGGCAGAGTCCTTGGCTGAAGAACTGCGTAATGAGGGCGGCCAAGCTATGGCCATACAGGCAGATGTAGGTTCTTCGGCTGATGTGGAGAGAATGTTTGCTACCGTAGAAAAAGCATGGGGCCCGGTTTCCCTGCTGGTAAACAATGCCGGTGTTTCCCTGCGGGAACTGGTTACCCATACCAGTGAAGATCAGTGGGACCAGGTCATTAATACTAATCTGAAAGGACCATTTTTGTGCTGCCGGCGGGCTCTGCCTCATATGATCCGCAGCCGCTGGGGCCGAATTATAAATATAGCTTCGGTATGGGGAATGAGAGGGGCTTCCTGCGAAAGTGTTTATGCAGCTTCTAAAGGGGGATTGATCCTTTTTACCAAATCACTGGCCCAGGAAGTAGGGCCTTCGGGAGTTACAGTAAATGCCCTGGCACCGGGACCTATCGGTACCGATATGCTGGCTGATGAACTGACGGAAGCCGAAAGGCAGGATTTGGCCGCTGATATTCCTCTAGGGAGGCTGGGGAGTCCGGAGGATGTAGCTAAAACAGTGATATTCCTTCTTTCAGAGGGAGGAAACTATATAAATGGTCAAGTCATAACTGTAGACGGCGGTTGGACTGCCTGACCCAAGGATGGGTTTGAGCAAGACCAGTTAATAATACTTAAAACAGGAAGGAGCAATGAAAATGCAGCAACGTCCATTAGGAACATCAGGACTATCCGCTTCGGTAATCGCACTTGGCACCTATGCTATAGGTGGATGGCGCTGGGGAGGCACTGATGAGGATGAGTCGATTCGTACCATCCATGCCGCTTTAGACGCCGGCATCAATTTTATCGATACCGCCCCGGTTTATGGACTGGGCCTGTCCGAGGAAATTGTGGGCAAAGCCGTGAAAGGAAAGCGAGATAAGGTTATCATAGCTACTAAATGCGGTTTGGTCTGGCATACTCAGCAGGGGGTCTACTTTATTGATGAATACGGGAACCCCGTTCACAAGTACCTGGGACCGGAGTCCGTCAGATATGAAGTGGAACAGAGCCTGCGCCGCTTGCAGACGGATTATATTGACTTGTATCAAACCCACTGGCAGGATGTCACCACTCCTATAGAAGATACCATGGCAGAATTAGTGCGTCTGAAGGAAGAAGGCAAAATCCGGGCTATCGGAGTGAGCAATGCCACCGTAGAGGAAATGGAACGCTATTGCAAGCTGGGAGCAATAGACAGCGATCAGGAGAAATACAGCATGCTGGATCGCCAGCTTGAGGAAACCAATTTGCCCTGGTGCCTCAAGAACCAAGTGGCATTTCTGGCCTATTCTCCTTTGGCACAGGGGTTATTGACGGGTAAAATTGGACCGGACCGGGTATTCAGCGATGATGATTCCCGCAGCACCAATCCCCGTTATTCAGTAGAAAACCGTATCAAGATCAGGTCTCTGTTAGACGGTATTCAGCCTTATGCTGATAAATATGGCCTAACTTTAGGCCAGATGGTTATTGCCTGGACCCTGGCTCAGCCAGGAGTGACCCATGCTCTGGTAGGAGCCCGCACTCCGGAACAGGCCATAGAAAACGCCACAGCCGGAAAGGTAGAAGTGGATCCCGACGATTTACAAGTTATAAACACTTTGGTCAGAAACTTTTCTCTTTAAACAGCTGGTCTAAGAGTCACTAAAGCTTTTTCTTAATTACATCAACCCTTTTTACTTATTCTTCGGGTGCAAATGGAGCCAGACTCTATACTGGGTCTGGCTCTTTTCAGGAGGAACTTATTCGTGCTGCCTTATGATCTTATATTGTTTGATTTGGACGGGACCTTGACTGACCCCTGGGAAGGTATTACCAAGTCGGTTCAATATGCCCTGGCCAAAATGAATATCCACGAGCCGGACCGCCATAAGCTGACTGCTTTTATCGGCCCGCCCCTGGCTGAATCCTTTCAGCATTTTTACCGCTTAAGCCCGGAGCAGGCCTGGTTAGCGGTGCAGTATTACCGGGAATACTTTGGGGAATATGGTCTGTACGAGAACCGGGTGTACCCGGGCATACCGGAACTGCTCCAGGAACTTAACACCCGGGAAATTGCGGTGGGGGTGGCAACCTCCAAGCCCACCCTTTACACTGAGACGATCCTGCGGCATTTTGGCCTGGATGAGTATTTCCAGCTGGTGGTAGGCAGCAATATGGACGGTACCCGGGTAGCCAAGGCGGACGTGATTCAAGCCTGCCTGGAAGCATATGACCGGGAGTGCAGGGCTCTAATGATTGGCGATCGCCGTCATGATGTGGAAGGGGCACGCAGCAACGGCATTGATTCTATAGCGGTGGCCTATGGTTATGGATCAGTTGAGGAATTGACCAGCGCCCGGCCCAACTACTTGGTTCATACCGTGGAAGAACTGACTCAGCTGCTGTTGGATGGCAATTTGAAATAACCTCCACTGTTTCTTTGCCAGGAGCACGGCAACGTGGCGAGCTCATGCAATCTACGCTAACTGCGGCTTAATAGGAATGTGAGCCGAGATGCAGGGGTATTAGCCAGCTCGCTCCGGGACTCCTCGCCTGCAACACATCGGCTTACTTCGGTGCGAAGGGGACCGCTCATAATTCGGCATCCATGCGCTCAGTACTCGCTGCTCGAAACGTCCTGTTTCTCGCTTCCCTTCGCAGCCCTCAGTTGCGCCGTGAGTTGCCACGGCTCGTCGTACGTCGCTCGCCGGCTAATACTCCTGCAAGCTAAAGCTCAAGCAGGCAGGTAGTAGCGCTGGTTATCGCAGACAACCTGTTGCTGGTCAACTAAATAATTTAGGTGAATCATGTCCATGATGTACTCATACAGCAGGAAGACTTGCTGGGGAGGAGGCAGCTTCTGGTAAGTGGGCAGGCAGCGGGCGATTTCTCTCAGAGTATGATGCCCGCGGCGAATACAGTCCAGGATGCGTTTTTCCCGCTGAAAAATGGTGTCCCGGTAAGCTTTGAGACGCGCAGGGACCTGTTCTTTGACAATAGCCTGACCGTGGCCGCTGACAATAAAGCCTGGTTTAAGGGCCAACAACCGCTCGATGGAAGCCAGCAGGTCGGCAATGGAACAACTCAGGTTGCCATACCAGGGACCGAAAGGGGAAAGGTCCAAATCGGCTGTAAAGACAAAATCCTGCTCAGGGAAGAAAAAGCCGCAGTGTCCTGCCGAATGCCCGGGAAGATGCATCACCTGGACTTGAACATGGCCAAAATCGAATACCTGCCCTTCATAAAGAGGCCCGGTTACCTGGATAGGGCGGTAACGGATAGCATCCATATACCTTTGGTGCAGGTGTTTGTCAGGGACTAAAAGGTTAAACCCGAACTCCTGCAAATAACCATCCGCTGATTCTGCCATGGGCTGATCCGCCGGGTGCATGAGTACCTGGGAGGCTTTAAGATCAGGGGTTAGAAAACAGTGGTCCAGGTGACCGTGAGATTGCAATAATAAATCGATAGGGCGTCCTTTTAGGAATTCTTGGCCATCATCCGGGGGACTGGAATCAATCAAGCCGGTCCTGTCATCTTCAATCCACACACAATTGCAGTAAGGAAACTGAAATCGCGGTAATTCCAGTACCGTAATCCTTCGCGAAAGCCTGTGAATCAAGAAAAGCCCCCCCTTTTCCCCTTTAGATTTCATTATACTATATGATAATGAAACCCTGGGGAAAACCCCTGGGGCAGATCAATAAACGCTGGCCAAAGGAGCCTCATTTTCCTGATTTAAAATTTGGCCGGGATAGTTTTTGAGCATTTTGCGCTCAATATAGAAACGGTCGGATAGAGGATCATACTTTACGGTGTCTGCAGCGGTAGGACCCTGACCGGGTATTATATACAGGATAATGGCTGAGTACGGGACCAATTGGTCCGCATATAAACCCCTTAACCCTGCTGCTCCTGAGGAACCGGGATTAAGTATTACCGTATCTTTTACCACCTGAATGCTCTGTTGATGAGTATGGCCGGTGACTATCAGCGGGTAGGTGCCTGCCAGCTTTTTAGCCACCCGGGGATTGTGGACAACTACCAGGTCGATATCCTGATCAGGAGGGGAGGCTAACTCCTGGGCTTGCTGGTCCAGTAGCTTGTTCCATTCCGCCTGATCGGCAGATACTTCGGTACTTGCGGACAGGGGGTCAGCGCTGCCTAGTATGTGCAGTCCCTGCACATTAACCACCTGACCGTCCAATATGATGCTGTTTTTCATATTCTTGACGAATTCAACGGTATCAGCGGAGTCATGATTACCGGGAGCGAAAACATAGGGCAAGTCAATTTCCATCAGCCCTTCGGCCAGGTGAGTCTCTAATGGGGAACCGAAATCGGTTAAGTCGCCGGCATCGATTATCAGATCAACCCGGAATTTGTTAGCCAGGGCTTTAACAAGCTCCACTCCTACCGGATTGGACTGCAGATCACTTACCAGCAGCACTTTAAGTGTGTCATCTTCCTGCTCTGGATCTCCCAGCAGGGATAAGCTGTTGACGCTGGTAAAAAGCTGCCGGATATTGCTTACTAACAGGTGAGTCTGATTTTCCATTTCCTCAAGACGATCCAGTAGTTCTCCCGGTTCGGGAATAATCGCGGAGGCCAGGGAAATTACCCCGGTATAGGTGGGTTCCCGGAAGGCGTTGATATCATAAGTTTTGATTCCGTATCCAAGTATGGAGGCAAACACAAGACAGCCAAAAAGGGCGGATAGCAAAGCATGGCGAAACCGGGGCCTCCACAATGCCAGTACTAACACCAGTGCCCCCGCAAATGCCGCTCCTAATTGCTGCCAGGCAAATCCATAAAGCATGCGGGGCATATTATCCCGCAGGTTAGACAGAAAGGTGAGGCTGTCTTGCGATGAGAGCATTCTTTCGGCCAGATCAGTACCGATGTATTGCAGCCGGATATGAAAAACCAGAGGGGAATGGTGAGTCGGGGCGGAAATGGTGCCCAGGGGGGTAAGGTGGATTACCGTCTCCCCATGCCATGCGGGTTGGACGGACATGCTTAAAGACAGTCCTTCCACATGGTAAACTTTGCCTCCTAGCAAATAGACTCCTAAAAAGGATCCGGCTGCTGCGGTAAGCATAATAGCTAAAACAATGAAAACACGCAGATAGGTTGGGTCAGGTCGGCGGATTAATCTTAACATGAATATCTCCCCAGGTTGATGTATGTATGACCTAACCAGAGGTACGTTTATATTGTATCATCTAAATAGTATAAAGTGTCGAACTTTGGCATTGAAAAATTATTACAGGAGGTTGCTATGAAAACACAATGGCGGAAATGGTCACTGCTTGCGGTCTTGATAATTCTGCTGCTGGTTCAGCCAGGGCAGGCGGCGGAAATTGTGGAGGTAGAGATGAACGGTCTGCCGGTAGAATTTGATACCCCGGCGGTCATTAGTAATGACCGGGTTATGGTACCCTTTCGCGGATTGGCGGAATTATTGGATGTGCAAGTAGAATGGCTGGCTGACAGTCAGACGGTGATGGCGGTGGCGCCGGGAACACAGATAAAGCTGCAGGTTGGCAATCCAATTGCCTACCATAACCAGGAACCAGTCTCCCTGGATGCGCCCCCTATGCTCACCCAGGGAAGAGTTTTGGTGCCGCTGCGCTTTTTCAGTGAGGCCTTTGGCTGCCAGGTAACCTGGAACCCCGAGGGCAGGCAGGTACAACTAGTATCTCCTCCGGTAAAGATGGAGGTTTTAGGTTATTACGCCCTAGGGGACAAGACCAGCAGCAGCTGGGAAGATCTATTCGGCAAGCCCTATCCTGATCATGACCGGGGCCATACGGATTTGGTAAGCTGCTTGGCTTTGGGGTGGTTTAGTCTGGATGAAGCCGGCAATTTGCTGACCACCAGCCGTACTGGATGGCAAAGGCCGGATGGCTGGGAGGATGTTTTAACCGTGTCCCGATCCCGGGGACTGAATAATGAAATGACGATACATATGGTTAACGGGCAGGGTGAAATTACGGCTTTATTGAATGATGACAAAGCCTGCCGGCGGGCAGTTGAAGAGATAAGCCGGGAAGCCCGTTATTATGACGGAGTGAACCTGGATTTGGAGGGTTTGGGCTTATCGGCCAGTGGTTCTGAACTGCTGGAAATAAGGGAGAAATATACAGCTTTTGTAACCATGCTGGTCCAGCGCCTGCATCAGGAGGGAAAAACCGTCAGTTTGTCCCTGCATCCCCCCAACAGCAGTTACCGGGGATATGATTATGCAGCCCTGGGAAAGGTCTGTGACCGGCTGGTTATCATGGCCTATGATTATGGCCCCAAGCCGGAACCTTTAGAGAAGGTACGGGAGGCTGTGGAGATGACCCTGGCCCAGGTTCCTGCCCAAAAAGTTCTGCTGGGGATTTCCGTGCCGGCTGAAAACCCTGCCAGCTTAACGGAAAAAGTTGAGCTGGCCCGCAGATACCATTTGCAGGGAATTGCCCTGTGGCGGTTGGGGCTACTGGATGACCCCATGTGGCAATCCCTTTCTTATCGCATTGTTGCCAGGTAGTTTGAGCTGTACCAATATGCAGATGAAAGCAGGTGTTGATGCACCTGCTTTTCTTGTTAAGAAAAGGAAATTGGATAGTTGTGCCGAATTAAAAGAGATAGAAAATTTATTATAATCTCTTTTGCGCAACAATTCGAGAAAATAGCATTATTGGGGGGGACTTACGGTGTATGAGAGAGAGTATCGCCAAAAACTAGTATCAGCTGAGGAGGCCGTGAAAGTTGTTAAATCAGGGGATATTGTAGACTATGGGTTTTTTAACGGCAAACCGGTAGTGTGTGATATCGCCCTGGCGGCTCGCAAGGACGAACTGCAGGATGTACAGGTTTACTCGGCGGTGACTATCCCGCCGGTTCCGGAAGTGGCCAAGCTGAGGGGGCACTTCATCTATATCGATTGGCAGTTCAGCAAGATCTCACGGATTCTGCAGTCCAACTATGGTTTAGCCTATTACTCGCCGATTCTGTACCATCAAGCACCATCATTATATCGTGATGGGATTGCACCCCATCGCAACGTGGCCATTTGCCGGGTGGCTCCTATGGACAAGCATGGGTTTTTCAACCTGGGACCTCATAACTCGGAAACGCTGGCGAACATGGAAGTTGCGGACTATGTGATAGTGGAGGTTAATAAGAATATTCCGGTCTGCTTGGGAGGAGCCGAAGAATCGGTGCATATTTCCCTGGTGGATTACATCGTGGAAGCTCCTGATGATCAGGTTTTAATTGACATTCCCGGAGCAGAGCCCACTGAAGTTGATAAAAAGATAGCTGGACACCTGATGAATTTCATCCATGATGGCTGCTGTATCCAATTGGGCATCGGCGGCATGCCCAATGCCGTGGGCAAGGCTATAGCCGAATCCGATCTTAAGAATTTAGGCGGCCACACGGAGATGTTTGTTGATGCCTATGTGGATATGATTGAATCAGGCCGTATGAATGGAGCGGCGAAAAATATAGACCGCTATCGGGTAGCTTACACCTTTGCCATAGGCAGCCAGCGGATGTACGATTTCATGCATATGAATCCGGCCCTGGCTTCCTATCCGGTGAATTACACCAATGATCCCCGGGTGATTCAACAGCTGGATAACTTTATATCTATCAATAGCGCTGTTGAAGTGGACCTGTATTCCCAAGTAAATGCCGAAAGCTATGACACCACTCAGATTTCCGGTAACGGCGGCATGTGGGATTTTGTACTGGGAGCCCAGTGGTCGAAAAACGGCAAAAGCTTTATCTGCTTGCCTTCTACTTATACGGACAGCGAAGGCCGTTTACGTTCCAGAATTGTCCCTACATTTTCTCCTGCTTCTATTACTACGATTCCCAGGCAGATGGTGGATTATATTGTTACTGAGTATGGAGCGGTTCGCTTGCGGGCCAAGCCTACCTGGCAGAGAGCAGAAGAGCTGATATCCATTGCTCATCCTGATTTCCGGGATGAATTGATTAAAGAGGCAGAGCGGATGAAGATATGGACCCGTTCCAACAAAATCAGTTAATCTAATAATAATGAAAGCCCACCCTGAGCGGGTGGGCTTTTTGCATGATATCGATTTATTTAGGAGCCATACGGATAGCGCCGTCCAGACGAATGGTTTCGGCGTTGAGGTAAGTATTTTCCACGATAGCCTGTACCAGGTGAGCAAACTCCTCAGGATTACCAAGTCTCTGAGGCATCGGAATCGATGCAGCCAGAGAATCGCGAGCAGCCTGAGGCAGCTGGGCCAGCATCGGAGTATCAAAGGTACCAGGAGCAATAGTGTTTACGCGAATCAGGTGACGGGAAAGGTCGCGGGCAATAGGCAGGGTCATTGCTACTACACCGCCTTTGGATGCGGAATAAGCAGCCTGACCAATCTGGCCATCAAAAGCAGCTACGGATGCTACGTTGATGATAACGCCTTTCTCGCCGTCTTCAGGCTCATTCTTGTCCATTTGGTAAGCAGCCTGACTGAGCATGTTGAATGCGCCTACCAGGTTGATGTCGACAACCATCTTGAACCATTCAAGGTTCCAGGGACCATCCTTGCCGATGGTACGTCCTGCGCTGCCGATACCGGCGTTATTGACCAGAATGTGTACGGCGCCGAATTTTTCAACAGCAGTGTTGATAACGGCTTTGGCATCGTCAACAGAGGTAACATTGCATTTTACAAAAACAGCTCTGTCGCCCAATTTTGCTGCCAACGCATTCCCTTTCTCCTCATTGAGGTCAGCGATGACCACATTGGCACCGGCTCCATGCAGGCGGACTACAGCAGCCTCACCCAGACCGGACGCTCCGCCGGTTACGATAGCAGTTTTTCCAGCGATCTTCATACTATCCCTTCACTCCTTTTTTATTCTTTGGGTAAGAGATGTAAATCAGGGCTAGTGTTACCCTTATTCACCCCCCTTATCCCTGTGGCAGGTGTTTTCAGCAAGGCCACCTGCCATATATTCTATATATTACCACAAAGTATCTTTGGTGGTAAGCATCTATCCATAAATGTGAAAAAAAGTGCTTCAGGGTAAAAATAAACATTTCCACCTCTTAAAGTTTTTGGAAGAAGAAACTGCAGGAGTTAGTTGAAATAGGATGCAGTGCCTTGTTATCATGGGAAAAACCTGTGCTTCTTGGAGGTGCAGCATGCTGAACAGAAGGACTTTAATTCTGGTCGCAATTACCGTAGTCTTGATTGGTTTAATATTTTTTAGTAACCGGCCTGACCCAGAAGAAAACCAGGCTAATGATGGCGCAGCAGTACAGATTGACAGGGTTTTACAGGAGGGCCAGCCAGCCTGGTTATTATTTCGCACTAGTACCTGCCCGGCCTGTGCTGAGTTAAAGGAAACCTTTGACCGGTTGCAGCCTGAGTATGAGGGAAAAGTGGTCTTCATTGATATAAATCTGGATGTTGCAGAGAATTATGAATTGGGGCGTGAATATCGCATCGGCTATGTACCCCAGACCTATATTATTAACTCCGCCGGGGAAATCACTTACCGTATGGTAGGAAATACCCCTGAGGAAGAGCTGCGCCGGGAATTAGACCGGGTGGCAGTAAAGAAACCATAGGTTTTAGTTAACAGTTTCTACTGCAGGCGCCGGACTAGTCTGGGGCAGGGGAGGTATAAAACAGGCAGCCACCAGATTTAACAGGGCAATGGCGGCAGCGCCGGCAAATACCCACTGTACCCCGAAATGAGCCCATATTAGCCCGCCTGCCATGGGAACCATCATGGACACCCCATGATCGATGGTCTGCCCCATAGACAGGGTAGGGGCAATATCCCTTTGACAGTCAGCAATCCGGTTAAGATAAGTGGCCCGGGATATGTGTACCGCAAACAGAAGCTGGTCAGCGATGTAGCAGGCCATAATAATGATCAGGGCAGCGGAGGCGGGAAACCACAAAGGGGAAAACCCATACAGAACGCAGATAATAACTAGAAGGATTGATTCTCCGGAAATGACAATACGTTCTCCCCAGTGATCAATGGCCATGCCCAGCAGGGGACGGAACACCAGGGATAAAGAGGTTCCGATCAAGCCCAAAATGGCAAAAGTCTCTACGCTGCAATTAAATAAAGTAATCAACACCCAGGGAGCGAAGGTTAGGAAAACCTGCTTGCGAGCCCCATAGAGAACATTAAGAAGATAATACAATGAATACTTGCGTTTTAGAACAAAACTATGCTGGGGACGCTGCAGAGGAACCGGTTCGATCAAAGCCAACAGAACTCCAGCTGCCAGGGCACAGCTGCCGGCTATCAAGAAAATGGTGCTGAAAGAAGGCTTTAGGTGGGTAAATATTTCATAAATAAACAGCATCCCCAATAAAGTGCCCAGTGCTTCCAGAGCCCCAATGCGTCCCAACAGCCGGCCAGCCTGGCCTTTTGCAGCTAAGCGCAGGCAAATGGAGTTTTTAAGCACCATGAAAAGATGAGCGCCGGTACTCCACATCAGCATCCAGACAACCACCATTGGCAGGTTAGGGGCCAGAAACCCTTGACCCCACAAGGATACACATACCATCATAGCAGCCAGCATAGCAATGCGGGTGTCGGGCAGGAAGATTAACAGGGTAAAGATAAATACCGTTAAAAATCCCGGCAGTTCACGGGGAAACTCCAGCCCGCCCCGGGTTACTTCGCTTATATGATGAACCTGAGCCAGGTAGTTGTTAAAAGAAGGTTCGTAAAAACCGGCATACAGCCCCATAAGCAGGCTGGCTCCTGCAAAGAGCAAAACCGGGCCCCAGTACTTCTGCGCAGATGATGTCAAGGTACACTGTTCCTTTCCCGATTAATACCCATTCATTTTACTCCTTTACTGTCAGGCTGTGAACTACCTGCAGGTACTTTGAGAGTGTCAAAAAAGTTGCTAAAAGAGATCGCCGCGTCGCTGCGCTCCTGGCGATGACATACCAAAAGGCCATCTTATGTGTCATTGCTGTGAAAATGGCTTTCATGTCAGTAAAAAGGCAACCATTGTGTCATCGCGAGCGCGTAGCGCGTGGCGATCTCGAACGTCGAACCGCTAATAGACTTCTTTGACAATCTGGTTTACTGGCTGCAAGATCAGTTCTAAAAGAAGCTCTGCCCAATACATTTGTAGTGAGGGATGCAGCTGTAAATTGTCGTTTCTGTCAGGACCATTGGAGTATTCAAATAAAGCCTGGATTATCTTGTGTGGCAGCGGCAGATCTAGTAAAATCAAAAACGACTATACCCTTGCAAGAGGAAGGGAGGCCCGCGATGGCTATTCGCCTTTATACTGACAATGCCTGTGATTTGGAGCTGGATTATTTAAGCCAATTGCAGGTAAAAGTTTTTCACATGCCGGTAACTATTCAGGGACAGACCTACCGGGACAGATTAAGTATCGATCCTCCTGAATTCTATCGCCTTATATCCCAACCAGGAGTCGTACCCACTACCGCCCAGATCACTCCTGGCGAGTTCCAGCAGGAATTTGAAAAGGTAATAGCTGAAACTGATGATGATGTTATCTACATAGCTTTTTCCTCAGCCTTAAGCGGGACCTACCAATCTGCCTGCCTGGCTCGTGACCTGGTAAATCCCCAGCGTATAACGGTAATTGACTCGAAAAGTGCCTCCGTGGGCATGGGCCTTACGGTTATCAGAGCAGCCAGGGCTATTGCCGCCGGAAAGGATAAAAACCAGGTCATTGCCGAGATAGAAGATAATATTAGACGAATTCAGCACTTATTTATAGTGGGCAGCTTTGAGATGCTGAAACGGGGAGGCCGGGTCAGCTCCGCTTCGGCAGCTCTGGGAAATCTTCTTAACATCAAGCTGCTGCTGCATTTTGTGGATGGTGCTATTGTGCCTCTGGAAAAAGCCCATGGTTTCAAGAAAGCCCGCAAACGAATGCTGGATATAATGGAAGAACGAGGCAACAACCTGGCTGACCAGCTCATAGGGATCAACCATTCTGCCGCCTATGAGAGCGCTCTGGAATTAAAGGGCATGATCGAAGAGCGCTTTGGGTGCAGGAATTTTGTAATAAGTGAAATCGGCGCAGCTATTGGAGCCCATGTAGGTGCCGGTACCATATCGGTGTTTTTCCTGACCGAATAAAATAATTGTTAACCGCATAACCCCCTGTCCACAAGCAGGGGGTTTGCTTTTCACAATGTCGAATGTTTAATTAATTGCACATATGGGTGCGAATTATGCTAAAGTAACATAGAAGGCCAAATAACTTCTTCAGGAAGGGTGAATATGAACCATAGGGAAATAGTGGCTGCTGAAGGATGGGCGTTTATAGCCTTGCCTGCCCTGCTGGCATTGCTATGCTTTATACTTTCCTGGAAAATTGCTGGAATAATTTGGGCTGGGTTAAGTTTGTTCTGCCTGTTTTTTTTCCGCAACCCGGAAAGAACTATTCCTGAAGGGGTTGGCCTGGTGGTGTCCCCGGCTGACGGCCGGGTAATGGACGTTGCCAGGATTGAGGAACCATTGTTTATTAAAGGGGAAGCCATCAGAATACGCATTTTTTTGAACCTGTTTAACGTGCATATTAACCGCATGCCGGTGGAAGGGACCGTGGAATGCATACAACGTGTACCTGGATCCTTTCTTCCTGCATATAATGAAGAAGCGAGTTATAAGAATCAGCGCAACTATATTGGGATTTTCAGCCAGGAAGGCCGGTTTATAGTTGCGCAGATTACCGGCTTAATTGCCCGGCGGCTGGTGTGCTGGGTAACCGAGGGTCAGCATTTGGCCCGAGGAGAACGGTTGGGGCTGATCCGGTTTGGTTCCTGTACGGAAGTGTATATACCTGGCCATGCTGATGTACAGGTAGCTCCCGGTGATAAAGTAAGGGGAGGGAAAAGTGTTATTGCCAAGTTTTAATCATGCCCGGGCGGCATTGGTGCTGACCATGGGTAATCTGATGTGTGGCTTTATTGCTCTGGTCTGTATAACCCAGGAGCGTTTTATGGAGGCTTCTTTGCTGGTCCTGTTAGCAGCTGTTTGTGACAGCTTGGATGGCAGGGTTGCCCGGCGTGGAAATGTAGCCAGTGACATGGGGAAGGAATTGGATTCCTTATGTGATGTGGTATCTTTCGGAGTAGCCCCGGCTTTACTGGTGTATGTGCAATTTTTCTCCCAGCATATGTCTATAGGGGCCCTTCTGGCGGCCTTGTTTTATGTAGGCTGCGGTGCTTACCGCCTGGCTCGTTTCAATATTTCTCATCATACCGATTACTTTGTGGGTATACCTATTACCCTGGCAGGTATTATAACCGCTTTGGTATCCTGGATAGGCAGCGGATTGCCCGGGGGAATTATGATCGGAGTTTTGCTGGTACTGGGCTGCCTGATGGTCAGCACCATTAAAGTTCCCAAGCCCCTGCAGCGTTCCGTGCCAGAAGAAGAGATTTCTCTTTAGTCTCCCGTTCCGCTTGCCGGCCCAACCAGGTGCAGCGGCTCTTTATAGCCGAGAATGGTGTGATAGACTTTCAGGTAGTCATCTACCATACGCTGGACACTGAAACGTTCTGCCACCCACCGGCGGCAATCCCAGCGGTTGATGGTATGCAGGCGGCCAATACATTCGCATGCTTCCTCCACATTGTTGACCAGAAAACCGGTTTGCTGGTCAACAATAACTTCCGGCATGGAGCCTTTGTTAAAGGCGATTACCGGTGTCCCGCAGGCCATTGCCTCAATAACGCTCAGTCCAAAGGGCTCCTTAAAATGAATAGGATGCAAAAGAGCCAGGGCATTCCCCAAAAGCTCATTGCGCTGGACCGGACCCACCGATCCCAGGTATATTACCTGGTTATTGTCAATGTAAGGAGCCACCTGGCTGTTGAAATATTCCTTGTCCTGAATAATGCCGGCAATAAACAGGCGGCGGCGGCATAGCCTGGCGATCTCAATAGCTTCCCGGGTGCCTTTGTCAGGGTGGATGCGCCCGAAGAAAAGCAGGTAATCCCCCGGTTGGTCCCGGAAAGTGAACTCTCCCAGGTCAATACCGTGGTAGACAGTAGCCAGGTAGTGAAGGTCCGGACTGCGATCAGCATTGCTGATGGAAACATAATAACTGCTGTTCTGATACTCCCGGTATACCGGGAGTATTTTTGAGGAAGAGAATCCGTGGATGGTGGTTACTATGGGGGTATCCACCAGCCGGGAGAAAACCAGAGGCATAAAATCGTAGTGATTATGAATCAAGTCGAACTTGTCAGCCTGTTCAAATAGATGGGCAATGTGCAGGGCTTCCCATACTTTAGGATCTATCTGCGGGTTTTCTTCGTAGGGGAAGGGGCAGATATATTCCAGTCGTCCTTTGGTAATGGAATCACCGGTAGCAAACAGAGTAACATCTATTTCCCTTTCCACCAGACCTTCTGTTAACAGGGAGACTACTCGTTCCCAGGGCCCATAACTGCGGGGCGGTGTTCTCCAAGCGATGGGTGATAACATGGCTATCTTCATGTCTTTTCTCCTTCACTATGATAATTGCAGTATTATCTTTCGTATGATTGCTGTAAAAATGGCGATCTAATGTGTCATTACTGTGAAAATGGCGTCCTTTTGTGTCATCGCGAGCGCGGAGCGCGTGGCGATCTCAATCAGGCATACAGATATACGAATGAGATTGCCGCGCCCCTAACGGGGCTCGCAATGACACATAAGAGGACTTTTCATTCATCGTGGCCTGTTCTGCTGGTGACAATTGCGAGCGCGCAGCGCGTGGCAATCTCTAGGTCAGCCTAACAGTTTGCGTTAACAGATCGCCACGTCGCTGCGCTCTTGGCGATGACACCCAAGATAGTCTTTTTGGTTCGTCAAGCTGCTAAAGTTCCTCGCCCTGACCGGTAATTTCCTTTTTATAAAGCTTAAATAGTCTTCGCAGGTTGCCGACCGGATCCTCGTAAAATCGATCCGGGTCTTCATTGGCAAGCCAGGAAGGTACTTCAAAGGGCAAACTGGGTTTGCCTGTCCAGGAGCCCAGGGTGACCAGGGCCGGTTTTATTGACCCATCCCAGCGGGTTAATCCAAAGTACCGCTCATGGGCGTTTTCCTGCAGGGGCGGTTTACCGTAAAGCTGGGGATGATAGTCGGCAAAGCACCAGCCCAAGGCACCTATTGTACCAGCCGCATGCAGCAAGGATAAAGAACGGTGATAAAGGTCATTCACCTGTTCTTCTGACCACAGGGGAGTTTTAACCGCCTCCTGCTTGGATTTTGGCCCTGTTTGCGCGGGTTCATTGGGCCAGCCAAACTCTTGAAACAGCACCGGCCTGCCGCCTCCCAGCCATGAAGTAATTATGCCCAGGAAAGGCAGCAGGTAAACATCATCCTTATCCACCCAGGACAAATAAAAGGGATAGCCGTGTATGCTCAAAAAACTGCAATAACAGGAGGCATCCTGGGGCCAGAGACGGCGGTCTTCTTCCAGATCCTCGGCGTGCATTCCCAGGGTAACGGCGCTGCCCGGGTGGGAATCCAGTATAGCATTGCTCATGATGTTCAGCCATTTTCGCCCCGCTTCACGATCATTGGGAATGCAGCAGTTGGAGGATTCATTGCCCAAATCATACGTGGTAACCGCGGGATGACCCCGCAGAGCGGAGCATATCTTTTCTATCTGCAATACCTGGGCTTGCTGGATTTCCGGGTCGTGGTAAAAATTGCGGATGCTTCGCATGTGCAGCTTTCCCTGGCTGTAAACCGGAAAACGCTGGGGCTTTTCTTCGGACTGCAAAGCCCAGTCAGGAATCCAGTTTACTCCGCTCATATGACCGCAGAAGAAGGTGGGCATAAGATCGAGATTATGGGCAGCAGCCAGGTCAGCGGTGATGAGCAGGTTATCCAGGCTGGTTTTGCTGATCTCATCAGGACGGGGCTGAAAGTCCTCCCAGAGTAGAAATACGCGTACGGTATGCAAATGGCAGGAGCTTAAAGAAGCAAAGTCACGGTCTACCTCGGCAGCATCAAAGGCTTTCCACCAGTACATAGCCTTGCGGGCTGGCCAATAGTTTATCCCTGTTATAAAGTTTCCCTGCATTTAGCCACCTGCTGGAACTTTTTTAAAATTAGTATCAGTAAAATGACATTGGATATACCACAAAATAAATCGGGACCAGCCGGAGCTGGTCCCGATTACGGCAGCCTATGGAAAACCACAGCCTGTCCGGGTGCCAACAGGCACGACTTCTAGCTGGGCGGATTGTTTTTCCTTCCCATTTCTTCCAGTTCCCTGATAAGACTGTCCAGATCAACATTTTTACCTCGAGCAGCCTGCTCAAGTGTCATCCAGCCTGCACTTCAGCCTAAACAGCGAACTCCCGCATTCATAAGCAGCCTTTGGGAACCGGGTACTTGCTGCAGAATGTCTTTTATCAGAGTACGACGGGTGATCATGGGAGAGTACCTCCTGTAAATAAATGCCATAGGTTACTTCTATTTTATACGGTATCTTCTGCAGAAGTGCAATTATTATCCCAGGAAATTTATTTTAGCTTGAGTTTCGGTATGCTGGGATGTGGACTGGTCGCCTTCTAGAAACTGTGCTATTATGTTAAGGGCAGTACAAGGAGGAATACCGTGCACCCAATTAGTTTTGAAAGTATGCAATTAAAACCCGAACTTCTTGAAATGATCCGTGCCAAGGGCTTTGTACAACCCACTCCTATTCAGCTGCAAACCATTCCCTTAGCCCTGGACGGCCATGATATTATGGGTCAGGCGCGGACAGGCACTGGCAAAACAGCTTCCTATGGGATTCCCATATTAAACTGCCTGGTGCCCGGCGGCGGAATGCAGGCACTGGTTATCTGTCCTACCCGGGAGCTTTCTGTACAAGTGCGCAATGAGATAGCTTTTTTAGGCAGCGCTCTGGGTATTCAAGTGGTGGCTCTCTATGGGGGGCAGTCCATCGAGGTTCAATTTCAGGCCCTGATAAAGCAGCCGGAAATAGTAATAGCTACCCCCGGCAGGTTTTTGGACCATCTGCGCCGGGGCAGCGTGTGCCTGGAGGATGTGCGCTTCGTAGTACTGGACGAAGCCGACGAGATGTTGGATATGGGCTTTCTGCCCGACGTTGAGACTATTTTAAGTGCTTGTCCTATACCCCGGCAGACATTTCTGTTTTCGGCAACTCTTCCCGAAGAGATCAGGGAATTGGGCCTGAGGTTTATGCAGGATCCCCAGGAAGTGCTGATTGATGTTGATGAACCTACTGTTCCTATCGTAGAACAGCGCTGTTACCGGGTGCATCCTGAACGTAAAATCCAGGCTTTATGCTGCCTGCTGGAAGCTGAGCAGCCCAGGGTGAGCCTGGTATTTTGCCGCACTAAGAGAGGAGCCGATGAGTTAGCCCATCGCTTGGAACAGAGAGGATTTAAAGCTGAAGCTCTTCACGGAGACATGTCCCAGAGAGAGCGGGATCAGGTTATGAACCGGTTCAGACGGGGGAAACTGCGGGTGTTGGTGGCCACTGATCTAGCTTCACGCGGGCTGGATATTGATATGGTCAGCCATGTAATTAACTTCGATATTCCTGACGATCCTGATATATATGTACATCGCATTGGGAGAACTGGACGGGCTGGCCGGGGCGGCGTAGCCATAACCCTGGTAGAACCCAACCAGATAAAGCAGTTGCGCGTGATCGAACGGCGTATTGCCAGGAGGATCAAAATCTGTGAACTGCCAGGGCAGAATCGCGGCTGGAGCCGGCACGAAGAGGAGCTGTTTAAGCAGATAATGAAAGCTGCCCGGCAGGCTTCCAACCACTATCTCAGTATGGCCCGGAGCATGCTGGACAGGGAAGATGCGGTATTTATCCTGGCGGGGGCCTTAAGGTTATTGGAAGAGGGGTCGGCTGTTCCGGAAAAGGATCTGCTTTCCAACCCACCCGAAGAACCCCTGGAGGATACTATGGTCAATGTAGAAATTCCGGTAGGGAAAGTTCATGGGATAAAGGCAGACGAGTTGGTGCAGTGGCTGATTGATCATACTTTATTGCGGGAAGACCAGATCGGTGAGATCGAAATAGACCAGCACTCAACTTTCATCGAGGTTCCTTTGGAATTTGTGGATGAAATATACCAGGTCTGCGATCAACCGGAATTTATGAGACCAACCGCCAAAAAAAAGGCGCCAGCCTTTTAACCAGATTTACCAAGGGCAAAGTGTTAAGGGAAGATGAAAATCTTCCTCAGACTGTCGAAAAAGGCCATGTAAAGAGATCGCCACGTCGCTGCGCTCCTCGCGATGACATACCAAAAGGCCATCATATGTGCCATTGCGAGCCCCGGAGGGGCGTGGCAATCTCAAATGTTGAACCGTTAATAGACTTCTTTGACACTCTGGGGAAGATGAAAATCTTCCTTTTATTTTTTAGGTAATGAATTAAAAAATATTTCCAGCTTCGTGATTTCATTGGGCAGAGTATTAGATGATACTGCCCATAATAAACGGTGGAGGCGTATCGTCGATGGGAACAGCCTTGTTAGCCTTTAAAGATTTGACTAGACCCCTGGATGACGAGGGACGCAGACTGGTGGTCAGCGGGAAGATAGAGCCCGGTGAGGTCCTTTTTGTGCGAGGACCCTCCGGAGCGGGAAAATCCACCTTATTGAAAATTCTGGGACGCATCTTGACCGCCTCAGGAGGTGAAGCCTGGCTGCGGGGCTGTTCATGGAAGGACATTCCTGCTCCCCAGTGGCGCCTGAAGGTCCAGTACGTCTCCCAAAAGCCGGTAGTCTTTGACGGAACGGTTGAAGACAATCTGCTTATGCCTTTCAGGTTTAGGCTGCTCAAACACAAGCCCAGTCCTCCCCGAGAGCAGATAAAGGAATACCTGGAAGAGCTGCAGCTGCCTGCCACGCTGCTGGATCAGCCGGCCAAAACCCTATCCGGCGGTGAAACAGCCCGGATGGCTTTAATTCGTTCTCTTCTTCTGGAACCGGAAGTGCTGCTTTTAGATGAGCCCACCGCTTCTTTAGATGAAAACAACCGCCAGCATTTGAACACTTTGCTACAGTATTGGGTGGTCGAAAAACCTCGAGGTATAGTGATGGTTTCCCATAATGAACAGGATCTGCAGGCTTTTCCCAAGCGTAACAGCTTATTTATTGGCTGATGGTTAGGGGGTAATAAGGTGGATGGTTATATACCCATATCTAATGGCCAGCTCTTGCTGACTGTAATTCTGGTTTTCATAACCGGATTAATATCTGCGCTGCTTAAACTAGGCCTGCTTAGACCTCTGCTGTGGGGGACAGTGCGAGCCTTTATACAGTTAACTTTGATCGGGTATGTATTGAAATATGTATTTCAGTGGAACACGCTGTGGGTTATTGTGCCTTTGCTTTTACTGATGAGTTTTATAGCTGCCCGGGAAGCTACCCGGCGTATCACTCGTATTCCTTATAATCCTGGCTTAAACACTTTTTTATCCCTGACTGCCAGCACCTTTGTAGTTGGAATTATCGTGGTGGTATTAATTATCGGACCTGAACCCTGGTACTCAGCCCAGGTAATGATACCTATATTTGGTATGTTGTTCGGCAACTCCATGAATGCTGTTGCCCTGTCTTTGGATCGAATGTACAGCGAGATACATGCTAATATCGAGGAAGTGGAACAGTTGCTGTCCCTGGGGGCTACCCCCTGGGAAGCAGTGGTGGGCTATATACGAAAAGCGGTTAGTGCCGGTATGATGCCTACCATCAATTCTTTAATGGTGGTGGGCTTGGTCAGTCTGCCCGGCATGATGACCGGGCAGATCCTGGCCGGTATGAATCCCCAGTCGGCGGTACGTTATCAGTTTGTAGTGCTGGTAATGGTTGCTTCCTGTGTTGCTATTGGCTGTTTAATGATAGTGCTGCTTTCTTATCGTAAAATGTTTGACCAGGATGGCAGTCTGGTGGATGACCTACGCCGCAATTAATATATTTATTTAGCCACATTCATATCGGCTGCCTGACGGCTGAGTTCAGCAGCCAGATCCTGTAAAGCCTTGATGTCGTCGACCATAGTTTGCATAGCCTTGCTTTGCTCGGCAGCAATGGCTGAGATTTCTTGGCTGCTGGCCGCCAGTTGCTGGGAACCGGTAGAAATGTGCTGTATCGACATGTCCACCTGTTCTCCTGAAGCAATCATTTCCTCAATCATGGTGGAAATCTCGTTAACTGAACCTTCGATGACTAATGCATGTTCTTCGATCTCATTAAACAGTTCTGAACTCTGCTCAACTGCTTCCGCCTGCTCCTGGAAGGCCTGGTTCAGTTCATGAATCTTGGAGACAGTTTCCTGGGTGTTTTCCAGTACATCGGAGATTATTTTGTTTATAAGTCCAGCAGCTTCGGCAGCCTGATCTGCCAGTTTACGGACCTCCTCAGCTACTACCGCAAATCCCCGGCCTGCCTCCCCAGCCCGGGCTGCTTCGATAGCGGCATTCAAAGCCAGCAAACCGGTTTGGTCGGCAATCTGGGAAATAGTTGATACGATTTTGCTGATTTCCATAGACTGATCATTTAGATGCTCCACTACCTGAGTGGTGGCCTGATTAGTTTGGGAGGTTTTCTGTACAGCGGTAATCTGCAGATCCATTGAATTACGGCCGGCTTTTACAATTTCCGCGAAACGAGCGGCTAACTGGCTCATAGTGCTGATATTGCTGCCAATGTTGTTCAGGGCTTCCATCATTTCATGTATGGTACGGGAAGTATTCTCGGTTTCTGTAGCCTGGGTGCTGGCAGTTGCGGCAATCTCCTCAATACTGCTGTCAATTTGCCGGAATGATTCCTGGTTGGCCCGGGTAACTTCCAGGATACGAGAGGTTGTGTCAGAGAGGGCAGCAGCATTTTTCTCAATTATGGTAGCTTCATTCTGCAGTTTAGCTCCGGCTTCATGGGCAGCTTTTTCTCTGGTTTCTGCTAATAGCATTAGCCGGTGGGTGGCAATGGAGCCTATCCCGGCAGCCACTGCTGCGAAAATAAAGGTGAAATACCGAATGACCAGAGCATTAGTGGCTGGTTTCAGAAAAGGCATGAATTGCAGCAGAATCCAATCACTTACTATGCACAAAGCACAAGTGAACAAGGTTAAGCGGATATCGAAATAGAGCAGTGACATAATAACGACTATGTACATCATGGATACGGTTTCGATTACCGGGGAAATAACTCGGCAACTCATCACTAATATCATTAAAGCCATGACCATAATCCATTTCATCCAGACTTTTGACTCGAAAAAGCGCAGCAAAATAAAAACTATCCCAATAATCACCGCACTGAATACTAACCAGCTGATAATGGTGAAAATGGTAAAATTATCACTGGTTTTACCTGCGATAAAGGTACCTGTGGTGCCGATAGCAATAAGAATGACTACACCAATAATGACCTTTAAAGCGCGATAATGGTTCTCAATGGTGTTTTGCTGCATTAAATTATGGCTCACCGTTATTCCCCCTTGATATCCTTCATTATCCATAGCCAAAAATAATATTTTATATATTCATCATATCACGGGGGCTATCCTCTTTGTACGCATATATTTTAAGTTTGAATATTTCGATGAGGAAAGGAACCGTTAGGCTCCTTCAGACTGCCGAAAAAGGCATTATAAAGAGATCGCCACGTCGCTTCGCTCCTCGCGATGACATAACCAAAAGCCCATCATATGCGTCATTGCTGTGAAAATGACTGCGTTGTGTCATCGCGAGGAGCGAAGCGACGTGGCGATCTCAACCGGTAAGCCCGGCTGATTATGAATGAGATTGCCACGCCCCGTCGGGGCTCGCAATGACAATTAAGAATTCCTTTCATAGCGAT
>Ga0134091_1000035_pt1 | contig 122040 bp, 105 predicted proteins | sample 2_5taG_FD_94451 | JGI IMG/M metagenome (GOLD analysis project Ga0134091, IMG submission 94451) | Switchgrass degrading microbial communities from high solid loading bioreactors in New Hampshire, USA - 2_5_20_6_A2 metaG | ecosystem: Engineered > Bioreactor > Semi-continuous > Anaerobic >...
TACATGCCGGTGTTCACCCGGTCGGACACCGCCATGGACCAGCCGGGCTTTTCGATGAAGCGGGTGATTCTGCCTTTTTCGTCGGTGACGGCCACGCCGAAGGACAGCGGCTTTTCCACCTGCTTGAGGATGATGGTGGCGGCCCCGCCGTGGCTTTCGTGAAAGGCGAGGGCGGCGGAAATGTCCACGTCCGTCAGCGCGTCGCCGGAAATGACCAGCACGCGCTCCCTGTCCCCCGCGGCGGCCAGCACGCCGCCGGCGGTGCCCAGGGGGGCATCCTCCACGGAATAGGAAAGGCGCATGCCCACCCGCTCGCCGTCTCCGAAATAGCGTTCCACCACTTTGGGAAGATAGCCCAGCGTGATGGTGGCGGAGGGGATGCCGTGGCGGCGCAGCAGCCTGAGCGTATGCAAAAGAAGGGGCCTGTTCATCACGGGCACCATCGGTTTGGGAATCGTACAGGTCATCGGACGCAATCTGGTGCCGGCACCGCCGGCGAGTATCACTGTTTTCATGTTCTGCTCCCGTTTGCTCCAATGGTTTGCGTTTTGGATTATTCTTTCCAAAGGAGCGCAAAAAAAGCCGGTCAAATCCCAATTTGGCCGGCTGAATTTTGCAAATGCGGGAGCGGGGGTTATCGGTAGTACATGTTGCCGCCCACCGTGCAGTAGTACTCGCGCCTGCCCCATTCCCTGGGCAGGGAAGCGCTCTTGAAGTACATCACGTCCGGCGGCAGGATGAGCTTGCCCTCCACAAACACCTTGATGACCGCCTCCATCGCTCTGTCGCTGGGGACGAGCTCCAAAAACTTTTCCGGGTTGCTGTCCGGATAGGAGAACTGGTTCTTCTGGAAGACCACCTCATGCACCGTGTCCGGGAATTTACTCGACATGACGCGGTTGAACACCACGCTGGCCATCGCCCAGAAGCTGACGTCCGACTGGTTGTTGCCCTCGGAATAGATCAGCTGGGCCGCGAGATACAGGTCCTCGACGGTGAACTCCGGCGGGTTTTCGATGTAATACTCGTTGCTTTCGGGGTCGAACTCGTTGTACTCCTCCGTCGGGTTGGCGAATTTCTTCTTTTTGGCGATGTACTTCTTCGCGACATAGCACTTCGTGTCGCCGTACACGGCAAGGTAAAAATCGCCGTTGCTGGCGTAAATGTAAAGCGATTCGCCTTTTTCCATGGTGCCTAGTTTTTTCGAAGAAGTGCTGGCGGAAGCGCGAAGGTTGACCTCGTCGGTGGCGTAGCCCACCCAGTGCTTGAGCTTGATGGCGTAGTCGTCAGAAATGAAGCCGGTTTTGCCGTCGTACTTGACCTTGAAGAACTGGCCGACGCTGCCCAGGATGATCACGTAGGAACCGCTTGGGATCCTGTCGATGACCTTGCTGTCCGTCGACGCCTTGGCGCGCATGTTCAAAAAGTCCGAAGCGGTGACCTTGCCCAGTTCGCACTGTTCTTCGGCGAAGGCCACGGGAGCGGTCAGGGCGGACGCGAGCAGGACCAGCAGCACGGCCCATGCGAGTCGTCGTTTCATGTTGCTACCTCTTGCAGACGCGGCGGGGTAAAAGACTGGCTTTTTGCGCCTATTCCGCGCGTAATGTGGGACTATTTTACACAAATTCCTCCGAAAGCACAAGTCTGCCACACCACTTCGGGGCCCAATATGCCAGTTTTGCCGAAGACTTGACCCACTTTTGCCAAAATCTTCCGCCCAAAAGCAGGAACGGAAGTTTGCATTCTCCTTTGGGGATTGCGGTTCACGAAAGTGAACTCCCGCGGGAATGGCAAACTTCCGTTCGTATGCGGCCTATTGGCCGGAAGATTGTAAATAAATTTTGAAAAGGGGGCAAAAAAGGGCTTCAGATGATGTATTTTCCCAGCGCCTTGCCCTGCACGTCCCCGATGAGGTGCTCGTGGACGTACTTTTCGTCGATCACCAGATCCACGGGCGGGTGCCGGCCGTTGGCGTTGAAGGAGATGTCCTCCAGCAGTTCCTCCATGACGGTGTGCAATCGCCGCGCCCCGATGTTCTCCTTCACCTCGTTGCAGAGGTAGGCGTAGTCCGCGATGGCGTTGAGCGCGCCCTCGGTGAAGGTGAGGTTGACGTTGTCCGCCGAAAGCAGGGCGGCGTACTGCTTGGTGGCGGCGTTTTCCGGCTGGGATACGATGCGCCTGAAATCCTCCCGCGTCAGGGCGTTGAGTTCCACCACGATGGGGAAGCGGCCCTGAAGCTCGGGAATCAGGTCGCTGACCTTGGACACGTGGAAGGCGCCCGCCGCGATGAAGAGGATGTAGTCCGTCTTGACGGGGCCGTACTTGGTGGTCACCGTGCTGCCCTCGACGATGGGCAGAATGTCCCGCTGCACGCCCTCGCGGGAGACGTCCGGCCCGCTGGCGTTGGCGCGGCTGGCGATCTTGTCGATCTCGTCGATGAAGATGATGCCCTCCTGCTCCGCCTTGCGCAGGGCCTCGGTGATGACCTCGTCCATGTCGATCAGGCGGTCCATCTCCTGCTGGATGAGGATGCGCCGCGCCTCGGACACCGGCACATGGCGCTTTTTCTTCTTGGTGGGCAGGATGCCGCCCAGCATGTCGTTCATGTTGATGTCCATGCCCAGGCCGGAAAAGTCCATCCCGATCTTCGGCTGCTCCTCCACCTCGATTTCCACGATGGTGTCCTCCAGCTTGCCGGCGCGCAGGGCGGCGGTGATCTCCTCCCGCCGGGTGCGGAAGGTTTCCTTCTCCTCAGGCGTCATCTCGGGAAGGGCTTGCTGCTTTTGCTGCTGGCCGGAGAAAAGCGCCTCCAGCGGGTTGATGACGGTGGGCTCCGGCCTCTTCCTTTGGGGGAGCAGCAGGTCAACAAGCCTGGATTCTGCCATGGACTCGGCGCTCAGGCGCACCACCTGCTCCTTCTTGCCCTTGACGAGGTGGATGGACGCCTCCACGAGGTCCCGCACCATGGATTCCACGTCCCGGCCGACGTAGCCCACCTCGGTGAACTTGGTGGCCTCGACCTTCACGAAGGGCGCGTCCACCAGCTTCGCCATCCGGCGGGCGATTTCCGTCTTGCCCACGCCGGTGGGCCCGATCATGATGATGTTCTTGGGCATGATTTCCTCGCGGACCTTTTCGGGCAGGCGGCTCCTGCGATAGCGGTTGCGAAGGGCGATGGCCACGGCTCTTTTGGCAGCATCCTGCCCGACGATGTAGCGGTCCAGCTCGTCCACGATCTGTTTGGGTGACCAGTCCAGCATGTCAGGCCTCCTCGACGATGATGTTGTCGTTGGTGTAAACGCAGATGCCGGCGGCGATCTCCAGCGCCTTTTTCGCGATTTCCGCCGCGGAAAGGTCGGTGTTCTGCATCAGCGCGCGGCCGGCGGCCAGGGCGAACATGCCGCCCGAGCCGATGGCGGCGATGCCGTCGTCCGGCTCGATGACCTCGCCGGTGCCGGAGATCAGCAGGATCTTGTTGCCGTCGGTGGTGAGCAGCATGGCGTTGAGCTGGCGCATCACCTTGTCCGACCGCCAGTCCAGCGCCAGCTCCACCGCGGCGCGCTCCAGCGAGCCGGAGTGCTGCTCCAGCTTGACCTCGAACTTTTCGCAGAGCGCGAAAGCGTCCGCCACCGAACCGGCAAAGCCGACGATGATCCTGTCGTTATAGAGGCGGCGCACTTTTCTCGCCGTGTTTTTCATGATGGTGTTTTCACCCATGGTGACCTGGCCGTCGCCCGCGATGGCGCAGCGCCCGTTGCGCTTGACGGCGCAGATGGTCGTTCCCTGAAAACCCAAATGTTTGCACCTCCCATGCATTGCAGTCTCATGCTGTAATGATAGCAGAGTTTTATGAAATTTCCATGCAAGTTGCAAAAAAAGTCGCCTTTTGCGTCGCATCCGGCAGCTTTGGCTTTCGTCCGCTTTGCCCGGCTGCCCCAAATCCGCTTTTTTCGGGCAAAAGGGAAGGAAAGCGCCCAAAATCGCACCCAAAGGTGCCTGCCGGAAATGTGGCAAAAGAACAAAATGATTGATTCCTCGTCGATTTTTGGTATGATAATTGAATAAGACCTATCCCGGAGGGCGATATGACAGAAACCAACTATGCGGGTCAGCCGCGCTACTGCCAGATACGCGACGATCTGATGACCGCCATCAGGGAGCAGCGCCTGCGCCCGAACGAGCAGATACCCACCGAAGTGGAAATCATGCGCCAGTACGGCGTGAGCCGCACGACGGTGCGCCGCGCCATTCAGGACCTGGTGGACAACGGCATCCTGGTCAAGCGCCAGGGGACGGGTACCTTCGTCAACGCGCCGCGGTACACGAGGAACCTCCTGCGCTTCATCAGCTTTACCTCCGACTGCCTGGACCACGGGTACACCCCGTCCACGGAGGTTTCGGATATCGACTACGTCGACCCTTCCCCGGAACTGGCGGAAAAGCTGCAGATGCGGGAAGGGGAGAAGATGTATGTCTTCCACAGGCTGCGCTTCATTGACGGCGAGCCGGTGATGATCGAGTTCAACAAGGTGCCGGAGCGGTTTGACTTCATCCCCCACTGCGGCAAGGAGGGGCTGCATTCCCTGATGCGCCTGTTCCAGCACGAACACGGCATCAAGGCGGAGCGGTACGAGTCGGTGCTGGAGGCCTCCTTTGCCACCAAGAGCGAGGCCGCCATGCTGAACATCCGGGAGGGCGCGGTGGTCTTCGTCATTGAGGGGATTTGCTATTCCGGCAACCACCCGATGTACTTCTTCAAGCAGATCATCTCCGCCGAGCGCTGCAAGCTGGACGTCAGCGGCTACAACAGCGGCTGACGGCAACCGGAAAAACTTGCCAAGCAGCCCTCTTGCGCGTGCCCCTGCGGAAAAACTTAAAACAAGCATCAAAAAGCCGTCCGGATACCGGGCGGCTTCTGGTTTTTGCATTTATCCGATCTGCAGCACGCGGATGGCGTCCTGAATGGTCTTTTCCAAGGCCTGGCGGCCGTATTTGTCCACTTCCGAGCGGTTCTTCTCGCCGTGGGTCAGGCAGCCCGCGCCGCCGATGCACCCGCCGCGGCAGGCCATGCCCTCGATGAAGTTGCCGTCCAGCAGGCCCTTTTGCGCCTTCAACAGCGCAATTCGGCATTCCTCGATGCCGTCGCACACCACGGGGCTGCAGGCAAAGTCCCCGGCACCCTGTTCCGAAAGCGCTTCCGCGACGGAGGCGGAAAGCCCGCCGCTTCGGGCGAAGATGCGCCCGAAGTAGGAGGCGTTGTCCAAAGCTTTTTCGGGCAGGGAGGCGATGTCCACGCCCTTGCCGTCAAACAGCGCCTGGAGCTCCTCAAAAGTGAGCACGCCGTCCACGTACGGCGCAACTTCCGGGCGGCGGTATTCCGCTTTTTTCGCCGTGCACGGCCCGATGAACACCACCTTCGCGCCCGGGGAGGTCTCCTTAATGTGCTTTCCGATGGCGGCCATGGGCGAGAGGTTGTGGGAGACGTGCTTTTGCATCGCCGGGAACTGGCGCTCGATGTAGCGCACAAAGGCCGGGCAGCAGGAGCTGGTCAGAAATCCCTTTTCCGCGAGCTCCTTGGCCTCCTCCCACGCCACCATGTCCGCCCCCAGTGCCGCCTCCACCACGTGGTAAAAGCCCAGCTCCTCGATGCCGGCGATAACCTGGCCGAGCTTCGCATAGGTGAACTGGCTGGAGATGGAGGGTGCCACCACGGCGTAGACCTTGTAGTTGGCGTTGCCGCTGCTGTTTTTCAACAGGTCGATCACGTCCAGGATGAAGGACTTGTCCATGATCGCGCCGAAGGGGCACTGGTACACGCAGGCGCCGCAGGCGATGCACTTGTCGTTGTCGATCCTTGTGGCGTGAGGGGCATCCTCGTTGCGGGAGATGGCCTTCACCTTGCAGGCGTTCTCGCAGGGGCGCCTGCGGTTGGAAATGGCGCTGTACGGGCAGACGGAGGCGCACCTGCCGCACTCCACGCACTTGGACTTGTCGATATGCGCCTTGTGATGGTCGAAGTAGATGGCGCCCTTGGGGCAGGCGGCCTCGCAGCGGTGGGCGATGCAGCCGCGGCAGTTGACGGTGACCTCGTAGCCGCTGACGGGGCACTCGTCGCAGGCGATCTCGATGGTCTCGATGACGTTGGGGTTGCTTCTGTCACCCCCCATGGCGAGCTTGACGCGCTCCGCCAGAATCGCCCGCTCCTTGTAGACGCAGCAGCGCATGGTGGGGGTGTTGCCGGGGATGATGCGTTTGGGAATGTCGGTGACGTGTTCCAAAAGGGTGCCCTCAAAGGCGTGGCGCGCGACCTCGCGCAGCACTTGATATTTCAGGTGCTGGACCTGGGTGTCGAATTTTCGCATGGGTTCTCCTAAAAGTAGCTGACTTTGATGCGCTTGCCCATTTTTTTCAGGCATTCCGCCAGCTGGTCGATCAGCCGCATCTTGATGCTGAAGTTGATGGGCAGCGCGGGGTTCTGGTGCGCCGGATTGACGGCGCAGCCCACGAAGAAATTGATGTCCGTCGCGTCCTCGAAGAGCATGCGGGTGATGAGCGACGCGCCGTCGCGCTTGCAGCTCCACTCGGCGTAGGAGTTGTTGCTCTCGAGGTAGTTCTGGGCGTAGGAAAGCACCCGGTTGATGGTGATCACCCCTTCGGTGACGAGGTCCACGCCCTCGATGGCGGCGATGGGGGGGATGTCCGGGTCCGGGTAATCCAGCGTGGGAAGCAGGGGCTTTTTCAGGTACTCCGCTGCGATGGTGGCGGTGGAGCCGCCGCAGACGATGTGCTTGCCCTCCTTGGAGAAAAACAGGGACATCATGCGCTCGCAGTCGTCCCGTCTCGAGGGCGGGCCGATGAGCAGGTTGACGGGCTCGCGGCTACGGATGCGGACGGTGCAGACGGTGGCGTCGTCCCCCGGCATGCCCTCGTACAGGCGGTTGCACTCCTCCAGCAGGATGGTGGTCAGCGTTTTGGCGGTGAAGCCCGCCAGCGAGTAAGGCTCGAGGAAGGCGATGACGTCCTTCCTCTGCCAGCCGAAGTTCAGCGTGCGCCCCACGCCGGCGTGGATGACGCCGTCGCTCACGGCGACGAAGGTGTCCCCCTCGAAGATGGGAATCTTGGAGTGCAGGATGTTCTTGCCCTCGATGCGGAGGGTTTCGGCGGGGTAGTCCACATTCTGGCCGTTGCGCAGCAGGATCACCGGCGGGTTGTCGTACTGGATGAGCTCTGCCTGCTCGCCGTTCACAATGCGGATGATGGTGAAGGTGGAATACGCCACATTCCGCACCGAGCACACGGGCAGCGTGGCCGCGATGGTGGAGACGCAGTTCTCGATGCTCATGGAGGAGGCGATCATCGTGGAGATGATGCTGGAGGTCAGCGTGGAGAGGATGCTCGCCTTCACGCCGCTGCCCAGCCCGTCCGCCAGCACCACCACCGTGGTGTTCTCGTTTTCCTCCACGATGTCCACGTGGTCGCCGCAGAGCTCCTCGCCGAACTTGTTCAGGCTGCGCCAGCCGATGTCCGTACAGAGCCTGTTCATCTCACAGCGACTCCTTCAGCCTCGTCAGGGCGATCTTGGTCTCGGCGGCGGTTTCGCCCAGCAGCGACGCGATCTCCTGCACCACGCGCATCTGCTTTTCGATGACCTTGTTGGCCGTCTCAATGGTCTGGCGGCTCACGGCCTCCTTGCGCTCCCGCTCGCGCTCCTCCTCGGTGACGTCCCTGAGGATGCACATCAGCACGCGGAATACCTTGTCGTAGATGATGCTCATCTCCACGTGCTTGTCGTACTCCGCAAGGTACGCCCGCTTGTCGTGAATGGCCACGCCGGTCTGCTTGACGGCGATGAAGTCCGACGGGTCCAGGATGCGCACCACCTGCTCGCCCAGCACGTCCGACGCCCTGCGCACGTTCAAAAGCTTCATGGCCGCCTCGTTGATCTGCTGCACCTCGAACAGTTCGTTGAGCACCAGGATGCCGTTGGGGGTGTTTTTGATGATGTTGTCCGAAAAAGACTCCGCCTTCTCCTTCAAAAAGGGCATGCACATCGTCAGGTCCGCCTTGCCCTGGAACACGGCGATGGCCTTTTCGCGGCAGGTGTCGTACCCGCAGCTGCCGCAGTTCAGCTCGTCCTCCGGGCGGAACTTGCTCATCTTGCGCAGGATCTCGTCGATGACGGCCTTGCCGGGCATGGTCTTGTTGTTGCCCAGGAAGGTGTGCTCCTTGGCCAGCGCGGCGGGGGAGGGCCTTTCCCGCTTCGCGTCGGCGGCGCCGGCGTAGCGCACCACGGCGGCGCAGTCCCGCACGAGGCGGCGGCGGCCTTTGTCCATGGCGGGGCCGCCCACGCAGCTGCCCGTGCAGGCGGACATTTCGATGAAGCAGTTGTGGATGCTGCCGTCGATGACGTCCTTGATGGCGCGGATGCAGTTTTCCTGCCCGTCCACGGAGAGGTAGACGAAGTCCGCCTGCTTGTCCATGGAGCGCAGAATGCCCCCGCCGGTGGGAAAGTTCCTCGAGCGCATGGGCACGCCGCCGTCTAGCGCCGGCTCGATGGAGATGCCCTCTTCCTTCAGCCAGCGGGAAAGCTCCTCAAAAGTGAGGACGCAGTCCACGTCGCCTGGGTATTCGTCCGCCTCCGCCTTTTTGGACACGCAGGGCCCGATGAACACCGTCCTCGCGCCGGGAATGCGGCGCTTGATGTCCGCGCAGTGGGCCTGCATGGGGGATACGACGGGGATGAGGAAGGGCAGCGCCTCGGGGTAGTGCTTGCGGATCATCAGATTGACGGTGTGGCAGCAGGAGGTGATGAACACGTCCTGCATGTGGTTTTTGACCATCTCCTCGTACCGGGTCTTGACGATCTGCGCGCCGATGGCGGTCTCCTCCGCAAAGGCGAAGCCCAGTTTTTTCAGCGCCGCGTCCATGGAGGCGATGGTGGCGCCCTCAAAGTTCGCCACAAAAGACGGGGCGATGCTGGCCACCACCGGCGCATCGCCTGAAAGAAGGTATTTGGCCTTTTCGGTGTTGTCCACGATCTCCTTCGCGTTCTGCGGGCAGACGACAAAGCATTCGCCGCAGAGCACGCATTCGTCCGAGACGATGTGCGCCTGGTTTCCCGAAAAGCGGATGGCCTTCACCGGGCAGTGGCGAATGCACTTGTAGCAGTTCTTGCAATTGGATTTTTTCAGCCTCAGGTACTCGGTCAACCTTCTCGCCGCCTTTCTGCATCAGAAGCGAAGCCTGGGAAGAACTTCTTCAGAGAAAAAGGAGGCGGTGTCCTCCGGCTTCAGGGAGAAGAACGCGTCGTCCACCCGGACGCAGACGCCTTCGGTGCAGCGGCCCATGCAGAAGGTGCCGGAAAGCTGGATCCTGTCCGCCAGTCCGTTCTGGTCCACCAGTTCCTGCAAGGATTCGACGATTTGGCGGGAACCCTTTAAATGGCAGGAGCTTCCGATGCAAATGGTGATCTTCATGACGAACATCTCCTCAAGATAATGTAATGGGTGCAGCCGGTCAGGTCAAGGAAGGAAACGCCCGCCTTTCGCCAAACGGGGCGAAACGCTGCTGTCCTGCGCGGATTTGGCCGGTCTTTCGGCACAAAGGGCACCGGTTCTCACAGTCTCATGCGGAATCCCCTGGCTTGTTGTTAATATTTTAACATAATCCTTCCGGGAAAACAATACATGGATTGCGATTTTTGTGGCAAAAAAAGGACGAAGCCCTCCTGTGGTCGGCAGGAAGGCTTCGCATGAGAAGGGGGAGGGAAAAGAGAGTTCTGTAAAGGAAGGACTGGTCGGATCCTTCCAAAACGGAGGGGAACCTCCGTTACAGACTGGACTGGATTGGAAAAATATTCCTTTGGTCAAATCATACCAGATTTGCGCCGGTTGCGCAATGAATTTAGAACAGAATTGATTCATTTTGCGCTGGGTTTTTGAAGTTTCTAAGCAAAAACGAGAATGATATGACTTCTAATAACCGCGATTCGAACAGATGCAGGAATCAAATGTGCAGAAAGTATGAAAGCAATAGAAACAGGGGAACTTTCGTTCCCCTGTTCACTTAAGAGCGCGTCAGTCTGCCTGCTTCACGGCCTGCTCAATCGCCACGGCCACGGCTACGGAGGCGCCCACCATGGGGTTGTTGCCCATGCCGATGAGGCCCATCATTTCCACGTGGGCGGGCACAGAGGAGGAGCCCGCGAACTGGGCGTCGGAGTGCATGCGGCCCATGGTGTCCGTCAGGCCGTAGGAAGCGGGGCCGGCGGCCATGTTGTCCGGATGCAGGGTGCGGCCGGTGCCGCCGCCGGAAGCGACGGAGAAGTACTTTTTGCCGTTTTCCACGCACCACTTCTTGTAGGTGCCGGCGACGGGGTGCTGGAAGCGGGTGGGGTTGGTGGAGTTGCCGGTGATGGAAACGTCCACCTGCTCGTGCTTCATGATGGCGACGCCTTCGGACACGTCGTCCGCGCCGTAGCAGCGCACCTTGGCGCGGTCGCCGTCGGAGTACGCCTTTTCATACACGATCTTCAGCTCTCCTGTGAAGTGGTCATACGCGGTTTCCACGAAGGTGAAGCCGTTGATGCGGCTGATGATCTTGGCGGCGTCCTTGCCCAGGCCGTTGAGGATGACGCGCAGGGGCTGTTTTCTCACCTTGTTGGCCTTCAGGGCGATGCCGATGGCGCCCTCGGCGGCGGCGAAGGACTCGTGGCCGGCGAGGAAGGCGAAGCAGTGGGTCTCCTCGCGCAGCAGCATGGCGGCGAGGTTGCCGTGGCCGACGCCCACCTGGCGCTGGTCCGCCACGGAGCCGGGGATGCAGAAGGCCTGCAGGCCCTCGCCCAGGCACTCGGCGGCTTCCGCCGCGACGGTGACGCCCTTCTTGAAGGCGATGGCGGCGCCCAGGGTGTAGGCCCAGACGGCGTTTTCAAAGCAGATGGGCTGAATGCCGCGCACGATGGCGGCAACGTCCACGCCATGGTCCAGGCAGAGCTGGTTGGCGGCTTCCAGATTGGCGATGCCGTATTTGGCAAGGACCTTCTCGATCTGGGGGATCCTTCTTTCGTAGCTTTCAAACATTGCCATGCGTATACCCTCCTCTTACTGGTGGCGCGGATCGATATAGGTGACAGCCTCGCCAAAGCGGCCGTAGGTTCCGGTGAACTTCGCCAGGGCCTCGTTGGCGTCCATGCCGTTCTTGATGGCTTCCATCATCTTGCCGAGGTGCACGAACTGATAGCCGATGACTTCGCCGTCGGCGTCCAGGCCCATCTTGAGCACGTAGCCTTCCGCCATCTCAAGGTAGCGGGGGCCTTTTGCAAGCGTGCCGTACATGGTGCCCACCTGGCTGCGAAGGCCCTTGCCCAGGTCCTCAAGCCCTGCGCCCACGGGCAGGCCGTCGTCCGAGAAGGCGGACTGGCTGCGGCCGTACACGATCTGGAGGAACAGCTCGCGCATGGCGGTGTTGATGGCGTCGCACACGAGGTCGGTGTTCAGCGCTTCCAGGATGGTCTTGCCGGGCAGGATCTCGGCGGCCATGGCGGCGGAGTGGGTCATGCCGGAGCAGCCGACGGTCTCCACCAGCGCTTCCTGGATGACGCCTTCCTTGACGTTCAGGGTGAGCTTGCACGCGCCCTGCTGGGGAGCGCACCAGCCCACGCCGTGGGTCAGGCCGGAGATGTCCCGGATTTCCTTCGCGTGGACCCAGCGGCCCTCCTGGGGGATGGGGGCGTTCTGATGGTTGGCGCCCTGCTTGACGCAGACCATTTCTTCCACTTCTTTGGAATAGATCATGTGTATCCTCCTTGCGGTGTCTTGATGGTGAATGGACGAAGCGGCGCAGAGCGCCGCGCGCGCGGCGCGGCGCGGACCGGGCAGTCGAAAAGCCCCGGGAAAGCGCAACTTGACCCCAGGGTTTTGGCGTATTTTGCGGTTTTGCCAAGCGAAACGGCATGCATCTGGCACAGCCGTCCGCCCGACGGCGGGCGGGGCCTGGTGCGCATGCCGGACCGGCGGTTTCACCATGCAAAATTTTACCTAGCCAATATTATCACAAAGTGGTGGAGCGGTCCAGTATGAGTTGAGATTTACCGATTATTCACACAGTTCCGGGGTGCATGTGCTATACTGAAACTGAAAGATACGGGCGGTTTTCCGCCCCTCTGGACGACCGTGGAGAAAGCACATGAAAAAGAGGCATGTTATCAGGTTTGCGTGCGCGCTGCTGGCAGCGATGGCCCTCGTCTGCGCCCTGCCGGCTTCGGCGGCGCAGAAGGAGAAAAGCGGCCCCGCCGCGCTGATCTATCCCGTGGGGTTCGGCAGGACCAGGCTCGCCATGGCGGCGGACGGCACCTTCGAAAAGCAGAGGCTCTCCCGCGCGAAGGTGGGGGAGCAGGAGCGCTTCGCGGTGGCGCTGACGTGCTCCGAACTGGCCGCCGAGGGCGAGCAGGCGGTGGTGACCGTTTCCTCGGACGGGTATGATTTTTCAGGCTGCCAGCCCATCCTCCTGATTCCGGTGGACGACATCTACTACGCCAGCAAGATTTCGGATTACGAGGTGAGCGAGCGCGCCCTTTCCGCCGTCGTGCGGGTGACGTACCTGGGCGTGAACAAGGAGGGCCCTGTGTACCTCTTCTTCGCGCCGAAAAAGGTCGCTGAGGAGGCCAGGGTCACCCTGAACGTCAGCCGCAAGCGGGAGACCCAGTTCGACTTCGGCCAGAGCATCGTCATCGGCGACTACACCATCCAAAAACAAGGCGGCATCATCCCCGTCGAGGTGGCGCTGGGCATGGCCAACATGGACGGGGACGACACGGTGTACATCATCTCCGACCAAAAGGGCAAAGAGGTGCTGCGCCTGGTGGTGCACGAGGGCGAGCTGTACGGCATCGCCATCAAGGACAGGGGCATCGTCGTCAGCCTGGAGTACAGCTTTTCGAAAAAGGCGTACGTCTCCGTGCTGACCGGCAAGGCGCTGGTTAAAAAGGAAACGGTGGTGGACGTGTTCCGCCAGCTGGGCATCAGCTTCACCAACCCGCCGGACGAGGAGAAGTGGCTGGAGAACCAGTCCATCTACTCCACCACCCGCACGATCAAAATCGCGGACAGTGAAAAAGCCGGCGAAGGCACCGGCCAAAAAAGCGGCTCTCATCAGAAAGACGGCGGCAAGTAACGCAAAAAAAACAGCGCCCCGGCAATGCCGGGGCGCTTTTCGTATGTGCGGGAAAGCCCATTACCGCCTGCCGATGCGGGTGCAGGGGACCTTGCCGGCGATGACGTCCATCAGCCGGTAGCTGGCGGAGGCGATGAACACCGTGGTGTCCTGCCGGACGGGCTCGATGATGTACTCCAGCTTGGCTCTGGCGCCGTTGGCGCCCTTGCGGCTGGCGCCCACGCAGGACTGCTGCCAGTAGCGGATGTTTTCGACGACTTCGTCCGCCGTGGCTCCGCCGATTTCGGGAATCAGGGTGGAGGGGTCGTTCGGGTCTGCGTAGATGCCCTCGGCGGAGGTGAACAGCACCAGATACCGGGCGCGCACCAGCGTGCAGATCACCGCGGCGGTCTCGTCGTTGTCGATGCACTCCACCAGGTGGTCGCTTTTCGACTGGTCCCGCATGTGCTGCAGTTCCAGCTTGCGGTTTTCCTCAAAGGATACCGGGTCGTTGTAGTTGACGATGGGAATGGCGTTCTGGGCGGGGCAGCGCATTAAAAAGCGGCGGATGTGCTCCCGCTTTTCCGGGTCGTTGAAGTGGGTGTGCTCCACCAGCAGCTGCCGCACGGAGTACTGGGGGGAGATGAACCGCCTGTAGTTCTCCATCAGGATGGCCTGGCCCTGGGCGGCGTAGTCGGTCTTGGTGTCCTCCTCGTCCCCCAGAAGCTCGATGCCGTTGTTGCGGCGCATATAGTCCAGCCTGCCGATTTCCACGGCGCCCGAACTCACCCAGATGATGCCCGGGCGCAGCTGCTCGCCGATGCGGGAGAACACGTTGTAGTCCAGCGCGCCCTCGTTCTTGCGGATGAGCGCCATGGAGCCGATCTTGCCGACGATTTCAAAATCGAAATGTGCCATTTCTCTCTCCTGTTGCGTGGTGCAATACTATTCTAACATGCACACATGCCTCAATCCAGCACTTTGATCCATTTGCCGCTTTGAATCCTTCGCAGGCCGGTGACGGCCTTGACGATGTCCCCCAGCGCGGTGGCGAGGTACACCAGCCATACCGGCGCCCCCAGCACCAGGCCGAACAGGAACGCCAGCGGCACCGAGACCAGCCACAGCCCCGAAAGGTCCACGGCGCTGGCGTAGGCGGTGTCGCCCCCCGCGCGCAGCGTGCCGATGATGATGGTGTAATTGAGGGCGTACAGGAACATAACCCCGCAGTACACCCGGATCACCGACAGCGCCATGGAGGCCACCTGGGGCGAAACGTCGAAGAAATGCAGGAACAGCGGGGCGGCGAGCTGCAGCACCAGGCTGAAGAGCAGCACCGCCGCCGGGGTGACGATGAGCATGCGCTTTGCGTAGAGTTTTGCGCGGTCGATGCTCCCCTCGCCGATGGCGTTTCCGTTGATGACGCCCGCCGCCGAGCCCAGCCCTGCCATCATCACGAAGCCGATCTTGTCCACCGTGGTGTAGATCTGCATGGCGGCCTGCACTTCCGTGCCCAATATGCCCCAGAGCACGCTGTACAGCGAGATGCCCAGCGACCACAGCGACTCGTTGGCGAATACCGGCAGGGAGATCTTCAAAAAGTCCCGGAACAGCGATTTCGTATAGGAAAACAGCTTTTTCAGCGGCGCCGCGATGGCGTTTTTTCGCTTCGCGCTGACGAGGATCAGCACTGCGGCGTTGACCACGGCGGCGATGAGCGTCGCCAAGGCCGCGCCCTCGATTCCCATGGCGGGAAGGCCGAGGTGGCCGAAAATGAGGATGTAGTTCAGCACGCCGTTGGTGCACACGCCGGCGAACGTCGCCGCCATGGGCAGCACGGGGCTGCCGCAGGCGCGCAGGATGATGCCCAGCGTCTGGGAGACGATCTGGAACACATACGACCAGCCTAAAATGGCGAGGTACTTGGCGGAAAGCTCGATGACCGCGGGGTCGTTGGAATAAATGTCGGAAAACTGCCGGCCAAAGCAGATGGCGGCAATGGCGAACAGCGCGCCCAGGGCGACGGAAAGCGTCAGGGCGATGCCCTCAACGCGGTGTATGCCGTCGCGGTCGTTCTTGCCCCAGTACTGGGCGGCGAAAATGCCGGCGCCGCTGTTGATGCCAAAGCCAAACACCTGCATGAGGAAGGTCAGCTGGTTGGCCACGCCCACCGAGGCGATGGCGGTCTCGCCCAGCTGGCCCACCATGATGTTGTCCAGCAGGTACAGGACCGAAGAGAGGCCCTGCTGCAGCATGATCGGCAGGGCGAGGGAGAGCCAGAGCTTAAAAAACCGGCTGTCGCCCCAGCCGATCAGGGTTTTGAACTTATGCATTGGGGGTGCAGTCGTCCTTTCGTCTTTATCTTTTGGACAAGGCAAAGGGCGGGAGAACCCGCCCTTTGGTGCGCATGCGCGGGGTGGAGGACGTTATTCCCCGTCCTCGGGAGGGGACTCTAGGTCCAGATCCAGCTCATAGACCTTAAAGCTGTACTTCTGGCCGTTTTGCCGCGTGACGTTGACCGTGTGGCAGTCCCGTTTGAGAATGTAGCCCGTGTACTTGCCAGCTATTACCTGATAGAAATTCTGGGTGGAACCAAGCACGGTCAGATCGGTGCCCCTGCCGAAGCGGGCTATGGGCTCGTACCGGGTGGAGGCGCGCTCGTAGAGGTAGGCGCTTTCGGACTTCACCCGCACCACGGGGAAGGTGATCTTGTCGCTGTCCTCGTCGGCGTCCAGCATGGATTCGATCTCCTCGGGAGATAGCGACTGATTCCGGGCCCGCACTCTGGATTTTAACACGTAGCCCTCGGTTCCGGAAGCTTTGACGCGGTGGAAATAAACGGTGCTGCCCAGGATGCGGACCTCGGTGCCCTCAAGAAGGGTGGCGACGGGCTCGAGCTTCGTGCTGGGCTTTTCGTAAACCTCCGCGTCGGCGGCAATCACGTGGGCGCTGCTGCCCGGGGAATTGTCCAGAAACAGGATGCGGTCGTTTTCCAGCAGGCCCGTGGCGCCGGAGGAGAGGCGCACCGTGGACTTCGGATAGCCGGAAAGCAGAATGTCGAAGTATTCGCCCTTATCCACGGTGTCCACGAAGTTCCCCTTCGCGTCCGTCAGCACGGAGCCGCGCCTTGCGACGCCCCGGGGCAGGGGAAGGTTCGCCGCCTCGTACGTGTCCGGCTCGGGGCGGTACTGGCTGGCGGAGAACTTGGGCTTCAGGCTGGCGGTGAGTTCGGGGTCCTCGGGCTCAGAGTCGGTGACCACCACCCGCGTTCCCGGCGGGCAGTTGTAGTAAATCCAGCGCACGTCCTCCACCAGCAGGCGGATGCACCCGTGGGAGGCGGCGGTGCCCAGCGCGTTGAAGGAGGTGCGGGTGAAGTACCCCTCCGCCGGCTTGGTGTACAGGATGGAGTGAAAGTAGATGCCGCCCACCACGTTCACCCAGTACTGGGCGTAGCAGTCGTGCTTTGAAAAGTACCCGAAGCGGCGGCGCAGGGTGTTCAGCCGCCAGGTGCCGGTGGGCGTCTCGGTGCTTTTGCCCTTCGCGCCGATGGTGCAGATGGCCTGCAGCGCGATGCTGGCGTAGGGGTCGTCGCCCTCGCGCTCGTAGACGGTGACCACCTTGTTGACCAGGTCGACGACAATGGTGTACCGCTCCGGGTCGGCGTTGGCGTAGGTGACGGCATCGGGCTTCCAGGCAAGCGCGCTGTCCGGCGCAAAGGATAGCAAAAAAGCCGCACACAAGAGCAGTGCGACTGCGGCGCATGAGAAGCGTCGGTTCATCGTACGAATAATTCCTCCATGCCAAAACTCTTTGCTGATGGTGATATCATACCACGGCAGAGGCATCCATTAAAGAAGATTTTTGGAAGGAAAAGGCGGCGGCAAAGCGCGTTGCGAAGGCGAAGCGCGAACGCCGCCTGAAAGGGGGCGGCACGAACATCGCTCCGGGCGGCGCCGCCGCTTGTCATATGTGAGGCAAACCGGCTGAAAAGCTATGCTTTGCGTCGCGTGATGGGCGCGCGAAGGCGATTGCGGCGCTCCTGCGGCGGGAAGGGCAAAACGGCAAGCGGGCTGGCCGGGGGATGCCTTCCGTTCAGCATGCGGCCCTGCATCGCCGCGATGGGGAAAGCGCAAGAAAGCGTACCGCCCTCGCGTGGCAGGGAAAGCCGTTCCCGCCCGCAGGCAAAAAGCGGGCACGCCCCGCATGGGAGTGTGCCCGCTTGTTTTTGCTGTGAACAGCCCGATACGGTCAGCCGAGCATGTGATCCATCTTCTCCACCACGGTCTTGGGCGCGATCATGATCAGGCGGTCGCCGTGGCGCAAGGGCTGGTTGGGGTCGGGGGAGATGTCCATCCTGCCGCTCTCCCGGCAAAGGGCGACCACGTTGGCGCCGTACCGCCCGCGCAGGTCCAGCTGGCGGAGGTTCTTGCCCACCCATCGTTCGGGGCACTGCATGTCCGTGAAGCAGTAGTCCGCGGAAAGCTCGATGAAATCCAGCACGTTGTTGGAGACGAGCTTCTGGGCGAGCCGCGCGCCCATGTCCTTCTCGGGCATGACGATCTTGTCCGCCCCCACCTTCTGCAAAATCTTGGCGTGCAGGTCGTCCGTCGCCTTGGCGATGACGGTCTTCGCGCCGGCCTCCTTGGTCAGCACCACCGCCATGATGGAAGATTGAAGGTCGTTGCCGATGGAGACGACCACCACGTCGAAATTTGAAAGGCCGAGCTGGCGGATGCTCTCCTCGTCGGTGACGTCCATGATCAGGGCGTGGGTGACCTGTTCGGCGATGGCGTTGATGCGGGCCTCGTCGTGGTCCACCACCAGAACGTCATGCCCCATGGATGCCAAGGTGCGCGCCATGGATGCGCCAAAGCGTCCGGCGCCCAGAATTGCGAATTGCTTGCGTGCCATTTTGCCTCCTCGCACGAATGCGGCAAAAAACATCAAATTGAATCCGGCGCAGGTGCGCCGCCATGCCGGGTTAACCGACCATGATCCTTTCCTCGGGGTAATGGGCGCCGCCCTCGCTGTTGTTCTTGCCGGCGAAGGCGACGGCCAGCGTCACGGGGCCGACGCGGCCGCAGAACATGCCGACGATGAGCACCAGCTTGCTCACCGGGGACAGCGAAGCGGTGATGCCCATGCTGTTGCCCACTGTCGCCAGGGCGGAGATGCACTCATAGGCGATTTCGGTGGTGGAAAAGCCCCGGCCCATTTCCGCAAAGCAGACGGTGATGATCATCAGGATCAGGATGCCCACCGCGATGAAGATGATGGCGACGGCCTTCCTGCCCGTGCCCACCGGGAGCTTGCGCTCCGCGAACTCCAGGTCGTTTCTGCCTTTGACGACGGCGACGACCTGCAGCACCATGGCGAACACCGTGGTGGTCTTGACGCCGCCGCCGGTGGAGGCGGGGCTGGCGCCGATGAACATCAAAAGCATGCACAAAAGCAGGGAGCCGTTGGTCAAAAGCCCCTGGTTCACCGAGGCGAACCCGCAGGTGCGCAGCGTGACGGATTGAAAAAACGAGTTGACCAGCTTGTCCCCGATGGGCATGTTGCCCATGGTTGCGGGGTTGTTCTGCTCGTTCAGGAAGAACAGCACCGTGCCGAAAAGGAGCAGTACGCCCGTCATCAGCAGCACGACCTTGGAATGCAGATGCAGGGTGGAAAAGCGCCTTCGCTGCAGCACGTCCCGGATGACGGAAAAGCCCAGCCCGCCCAGGATGATCAGCGCCGCCAGCACCAGCAGCACATAGGGCGAGCTGTTGAGGCTGACGATGGAGTTGCCCTTGCCCAAAATGTCAAACCCGGCGTTGCAGAAGGCGGACACCGCGTGGAAGAGCGAATGCCACATGCCCTTCCAGAAGCCGTAGGCCGGCACGAACTTGAAGGCCAGCAAAACGGTGCCGCACAGCTCGATGACGGCGGTCATCAGCACCACCGCGCGCACCAGCCGGACCTGGCCCGCGATGCTGTTCTCGTTCAGGCCTTCGGCGATGGTCATGCGGTCCCGCAGGGTGATGCGTTTTCCGATGGCCATCAATATGAGCGCCGCGGCGGTCATGAAACCCAGCCCGCCGATCTGGATCAGGCAGAGTATGACGAAATGGCCGAATCCCGAATACACGAGGCCGACCTCCACCACCGTCAGCCCGGTGACGCACACGCTGGAGGTGGCGGTGAACAGGGCGGTCAGCAGGCCTACGCTTTTGCCGGATGACGCGGCGATGGGAAGCATCAGCAAAGCGGTGCCGACCAGTATAAGCGAGAGAAAGCCCAGCGCCAGCACGCGGGTGGGGTGCATTTGCTGGTGCTTGGGGGCTGTGGGGTTGGCAAACATGTTACCTCCGGGACTTGGTACCGTACACGCCTGCGTGAAAGGGCTCGTCGACAAAGGATTCCCGCCACGGCAGGCCGTTATCCAGCGAGAGCTGGCCGATGGCCGAAAGGACGGAGAATCCTGGCGCGCCGCAATACGCGCTTTCGTACAGTGTTCGGATATATGCGGCCGCCCGCAGGGCGGCGCGTTCCAGGAGCGAGAGGAAATCCTCCGTCCTGGGCTCGCCGGACCAGGGCAGCGGCCAGACGGAATGGCGAAGGTTGAGGACGTCCCGCTCTTCATCCGCGGCAAGCGGAAAGAAAAAGCGGGAGGCCACCGGGCGCCCGCCGGTGAACAGCCGCTCAAAGGCAAGGGCGAGGGCGCGCTTTCTTCCTTTGGGGTCGTGCTGGCGCGCGAGGATGGCGGGCGCCTTTTTGACAATGGACGCGAGCGCTTTCTTCGGAACGCTTTCCCCCCAGCGCGCCGCGACGGCGGACTGCATGTCCGCCACCACCGCCGCGTCCTCACGGGACAAAGCGGGCATCGTCGAAGCCGGCGGGACGGTTTTCGGGCTCTCGCCGGAAAGCGCCAGAAGCGCCGTGTCCACTTCGGCCTCGAACATCGTGTGGTACGCGTGGCTGCCGCACCGGCTGTGCACGAAGGGGTGGGCGGCGGCGTCCAGGGCGTAATGGGTCAGAAAGCCGCAGAAATAGGCAAAGCGGCCGTCCCTTTCCCGCCCTTGGGCGGCGAGCACACTGTCCAGCAGCGCTTCCATGGTCAGATCCACGTTCTCGGCGTGAATGCGGTTGCCCCAGCGCCGCAGGGAGCGGAAAGGGCGGATGAGGGCGTGGTAAAACCAGATGTCCGGCCCCTGGGCGCCCCACTGAAACAGGGGGAACCTCGACTGGATGCGGGCGACGGGGCCGTCGTCTGCGTCCAGCAGTCCGTCGAACGGGGGGGTTGCGGCGGCGCCGCTTTTTTGGGCCAGCCGCTCCCGCAGGGAGTTTTGCGCGGGGCCGCTGGCGAGAATTGCCTCCCGCGCCAGGGCGGAGCAGCAGGCATGGGCATATAAATAGGGCATGTTGCGTACACCTCGTGGGGCGGGGCGGGCATTTGTCCGGATGCTAATGCATTATAGCACCAGGCGCATGTGTCCGCAAGCAACGGCGCGGGTTTTGCCCTGTTTGACGGGCGTTTCGCGCGCCGCCCTTATGCCTTTTGCCGCCAGGGCGAAGGACGGTGAAAGATACCTTCGGCTTGCGGGACTTGCAGCGATGTTGCGCCAAAAGCGGTTTTGGAGCGCTTTGAAGGCACATCATGGCAAAAAGGGATGCCAAAGGATGCGCCATCTGGTATATTATGCTTCAAATGCAGGGCGATGACCACGCAAAGGCCTGCGCTGACAGCGTAAGCCCTGCAAAAAGGCCGCGTTCCGCCCCGGGCGAGGGTGCGGCCCTTTGGGCGTTGGCTTTGCCCGGCGCCCGCAGATGAGGTGTCCCATGTTTTTCAACGTGCTTGTTTTCGGGTTTCCCGCCTGGGCGGAAATTTGCATCGCCGCGCTCATCGAGCTGCTCATCGGGAAGGCGGTGTTCTTCAACCCGGTTCGCTGGGCGGGAAAGGCCGTCTGGAAAATCGACGACAGGATCCGGCTTTCGCTGGGCCGAAGCGCCGTCGGCAGGGACGGCACCTATGCCATTCTCGCAAGTTTGCTGCTGGCAGCGGTGGCCGGCGCGTTTGTGGTGTTCGTTACTCTGCTGTTGAAATCGCTGGCGAGCCTGTTTTTCGCCTCGCTGTTCCGCATTTTCGCGATTTACGCGGCGTTTGACTTCCGAAGGCCCCTGTGGCACACCCTTTCGGTGCTGAAGGCGCTGAACCGGGGGAACAAGGAGCAGGCGCGAAGAGCCCTTTCCCGCATCACCGCCAAGGATACCGAGAAGATGTCCGAGCAGGGGCTGGTGCGCACCGCGGTGGAGGAGTGCGCCGTCGCCCTGACCGAAGGGGGCGTGCTGCCAGTATTGTTCGCCTCCTTCGGCATGCTGATCGGCGCCGCCGGCGGGACGCTGAACGCGGCGCTCTGCTGGGCTGCGGTGGCGGCCATGCTGCTGGCGCGTTCGGCGGACCGGGCCTTTGACGCCCGCCCGGCCTATTCCGCCACCGTGCGGGCCGTCGGGAACTACCTTTCCATGCTGCCCGCGAGGCTGTCCGCCGTGATGGCCATGGTGGCGGCGTGGATCGTCAGGCTGGACGCAAGGACCGCGGCGGGGAACCTCGCCGCCGGCGTCGCCGCAGTGCCCGATCTGAACCGCGGGTTTGTGCTGGGGGCATACTCCGGCGCGCTGCGCATGCGCTTAGGCGGCGGCGGGTACTACGGCGGCCAGTGGCGGGCGACGCCCAGCATCGGCGTCGACTTCGACCCGCCGGACAGGCGCCGCCTGCCCTCCGCGCTGCTGCTGACGGGCGTGGCCTTTGCGCTCTGCGGCGTGCTCTGCCTGTTCTCGCCCTTTGTGGCGGCGGCTTCGGCGCTGATTTTCAGCCTTTCCGCGATGCGGGGCGGCAGGATGTTCTGAAAGGCCGCATAAGCGGCGCGTTTCCGGCCAAACTACGGGAAAAGGAGGTCGGAAATGCCCAGCAGAAGCAACAAGCGAAGAGAGAAAATCGAAAAGTTCAACTACGCCTACGAGTACCCCGACACCAGCAGCGTTTCCTCGGCGACGGACTGCACCGGCCTGATGCCCACGCCGCCCCTGTTCGACGAGGAGTACGCCTCCTACCAGGAGCTTTGCGGCATGCAGGTGCCCAAGATCGTGCCGGACCAGATCGTCGAGAAGGGCGAGGACGGGCTGGACGAGTACCGGAACGAGCAAGAGTTCAAGGACAGCAAGAAAGGCAGGAAGAGCTGACGAGAAAGGCGAAAGGGCGAAGCGGATGCTTCGCCTCTTTTTGATGCGCCGGTTTTTGGCGATGCGTGAGGTAATCGAAGCCTTGCGGGCTGGGCCAGATAAGCGCATAAGTGCTTTCGGAATGCCGCTCCGGCCCGTCCGCCTCGCTGCGGCGGCACGCAAACCGGCGCCGGGAAAAGCCTTGCTTCGCGCTCCAAACGGGTGCAGCACAAAGGACGGGGCGAAAGCGGCACAGCCGCGGGTATGGGCTGTACGTTCCGAAAAGCCCCATATGCATGGAGCAATAACCGGAAGCAGAAAAGGCCAGTAGCGGGAAGATGAGCGGCAAGGATGGAATCCGCGGCATTGCCGATGGTATGGGCTGCCCGTTCCGCCATGGAGGGCGCAAAACCCGCAGGGGTGGAGTGCAGAAAGATGACCGGCGAGGACGATTCCCCCGGCAGAAGGTATGGGCTGCCGTTCGGCCGCCATGGAGGGCGCAGAATCTCAAACGGTTGGTCATCCACAGGAAGCAAAAAAGCAGGTGCTCCGCCTTTCCCGAAGCCGTCGCCGTCACCGTTGCAGCGGCAGCCGCCATCTTCTGCACGCATGCGCCGGCAGAACTTCGCTGCGGCGGGGGAGCCTGTCCAAGCAGACAGGTCTTTCGGCAGAATAAGAAACAGCCCCGCGCATTCCGGGGCTGCGTTTTTCAGGAATCAAAGAGCGGGGCCCCGAAGGGTCCCGCTTTGGCGTGTTCTTACTTGTTGAAGCTGTCGATGAGGCCCGCGTCGGTCAGGGCAGCGGTGACGGCCTCGATGACCGCGTTGCTGGTGACGGTGGCGCCGGAAACGGTGTCCACGTTGACGGACTGGGCGGTCACGATGGCTTCCGCAACCTGGGGAGCGGCCGCGACGCCGATGCCTTCGGTCTCGTTGGGGGTGTCGACCGCGATTTCAGCGATGGCGCCGTTCTCGTCAAGGGTGACGGTGACGGTCACGTCGCCGCCGAAGCCCTGGGCAGTGCCGGTGAGAACCTGGCCGGTGGTTTCGTCGATGGGGGCTTCCTCGATGGCTTCCTCGGCGTTCTCCTCGGAAGTGGCCGCTTCGTCGCCGGTTTCGCCCGTGGTCTGCTCCGCGGCGGGGGTGCCTTCGTCCGTGGCGGCGGGCTGGTCGGTGGCGGTGTTCGCGCTGCAGGCGCCGAAGGCCAGGCAGGCGGACAGACCCAGCGACATCAGAATAAGCGCTTTTTTCATCTTCATTCCTCCAGAATCGGACGATATGTTTTGGCTTTCGCCAGTCGTCCGGTTGCGTATTATAGCATGGTTTTTGAAAAAGAGAAGGGATTTCATAAAATGGTTACAACTTCTGGGAGGATTGTTCAAACTTTCAGCCCCGCCAATTCGGACAACAAGCGCCATAAATACACAAAAAAGGGACACGTGCGTCCTTTTTTTGTGCCTTTTCGCCCTGCCGAAAGCTTATTTCCCGTATCCTGCCGGGTGCGCCTTTTTCCATTCCCAAGCGGAGGCGATGATGGCCTCGATGCGGGTATGCCGCGGCTGCCAGCCGAGGACGCGCTTCGCCTTCTCGCTGGACGCCACCAGCACCGAGGGGTCCCCGGCCCGCCTGGGCGCAACCTTTGCGATGATGTCCACCCCCGTGACCCTGCGGGCGGTTTCGACGATTTCCTTCACCGAGAAGCCGCTGCCGCTGCCGAGGTTGAACGCGCCGCTTTCCCCGCCGTTTTCAAGGTAACGCAGGGCGAGGAGGTGCGCCTCCGCAAGGTCCAGCACGTGGACGTAGTCCCGGATGCAGGTGCCGTCTCTGGTGGGGTAGTCGTCCCCGAAGATGCCCACGTGGCTGCGCTTGCCCAGAGCGGCGTCCAGCACGATGGGGATGAGATGGGTTTCGGGGGAGTGGTCCTCGCCGATGCCGGTCTTCGGGTCCGCGCCGGCGGCGTTGAAGTACCGCAGCGCGGCGTACCGGATGCCGCAGGCTTCCGCGCTCCAGCGGAGCATGCGCTCCACGGCGAGTTTCGTCTCGCCGTAGGGATTGGTGGGCAAGGTCCGGTCCGTCTCCTCGATGGGCTGCTTTTCCGGCTCGCCGTATACCGCGGCTGTGGAGGAAAAGACGATGTTTTTCACCCCGTGCCGGCGCATGGCGGAAAGGAGCTCCACCGCGCCCGCGACGTTGTTGGCGTAGTACTTCAGCGGGTCGGTGCAGCTTTCGCCCACCAGCGAAAAGGCGGCGAAGTGGATGACGCCGGTGATGTCGTGCTTTTCGAACACGCTGTCCAGAAACGCGGCGTCCCGCACGTCCCCTGTCATGAGTTCGCCGTGCTTGACGGCGGCGGCGTGGCCGGTGCAGAGATTGTCCACCACGACGGCGTCCATATTGTGCTGTTTCAGGCAGGCGAGCATGTGGCTCCCGATGTAGCCAGCCCCGCCCGTGACGAGTATCTTGCCGGACATGTGCAGTTCCTCCTCGGTAGATGGTGTTGTGTCATGGACGATGCCCGCGGGTCACTTTGCGAAAACCTCCTGGGCGAAGCGGACGGTGGCCATGGCGTCCTTGGCGTAGCAGTCCGCGCCGATGGCTCTGGCGCAGTCCCCGTTGAGCACCGCGCCGCCGACGACGACGCGGCAGGGGATGCCGGCGGCGCGAATCATCTTGATGGTCTCCTCCATGGCGGGAACGGTGGTGGTCATCAGCGCGCTCAGGCCCACCAGCCGGGCGTTGTGCTCCCGGGCGGCCTTCACCACGTCCTCCGGCGGCACGTCCTTGCCCAGGTCGACGACGAAAAACCCGTAGTTCTGCAAAAGCGCCTTGACGATGTTCTTGCCGATGTCGTGGATGTCTCCCTTGACGGTGGCGAGGACCACGGGCTTTTTCGCGCTCTTTTCCGAAGCGTCCCCGATGGCGGCGCGCAGCACCTCAAAGGCGGCCTTGGCGGCGCCGGCGCTCATCAAAAGCTGGGGCAAAAAGAGCGCGCCCGATTCAAAGCCCTTTCCCACGGCGTTCAGGGCGGGGATGAGCTCGCCGTCGATGATGTCCATCGGCTGCCTTGCCTGCAGAAGCTCCGCCGCGAGCCTTGCGGCGTCCTCGGCAAGGCCCCGCTCCACCGCCTTTTGCAGCGTCAGGTCCCGCGCAGCGGCGGGGGGCGCCTGCGCCTTGGTATTGGCAAATCTGGCGATGAACTGTTCAAAGCTGGCGTCCAGGTCGAACAGCGCCATGTGGGCGCAGTATGCCCTTTGCACCGCTTCCGAGGAGGGGTTGGCGATGAACGCGGAAAGCCCTTGCGACAGCGCCGCGGAGAGGAAGGCGCCGTTGAGGACGTCCCGCGCCGGCAAGCCGAAGGAAATGTTCGAAAGGCCGATGACCGTCCCCACGCCCAGTTCCCGCTGCACCAGTTCGATGGTGGCAAGCGCCACCTTCGCGGCGCTGGGGTCGGCGGAAACCGCCAGCGCCAGGGGGTCGACGAGAATGTCACGCCTGTGGATGCCGTAGCGTTCGGCGGTCTGCACGATTTTGCGGGCGATGGCGAGCCTGCCTTCGGGCGTGCCGGGGATGCCGTCCTCGTCCAGCGTCAGGGCGATGACGGCGCCGCCGTATTTTTGAATGAGCGGAAACACGGCACGCATGGAGGACTGCTTTCCGCTGACGGAGTTGACCAGCGGCTTGCCGTTGTAAACGCGCATCGCCCGTTCCAGCGCTTCGGGGTTCGCCGAATCCAGCTGCAGGGGCAGGTCGGTGACGGACTGGATGAGCTCCACCGCCTTCTGGAGCGCCGCAGGCTCGTCGATGACCGGAAGGCCGACGTTTACGTCCAGAATCTTTGCCCCCTGCTCCTGCTGGGCGACGGCTTCAGTCATAAGCAGCCCATAGTCCCCATCCTGCAGCGCCGCCTTCAATCTGGGCTTGCCGGTGGGGTTGATGCGCTCGCCGATGAACACCGGCGCGCCGCCCGTATGGGGATTGGGGATGAACACCGCCCTATCGTAGGAGCACACGAGGGTGTGCTGCTTTTTTTCGGCGGGTTTGGGCGGAATGCCCCGCACTGCCTCCCAAAGGGCGCGGATGTGTTCCGACGTGGTGCCGCAGCAGCCGCCCAGCAGCAGCGCGCCCTGCCTTGCAAAGCCGGCGAGCTCTAAGGCAAAGTCCGACACGCCGACGTCGTAGGCGGTTTCGCCGTTTTGCGCTTTCGGAAGACCGGCGTTGGGCTTGACGATCACCGGCACGTCGCTCAAACCGAGAAGATCGGACACAAAAGGCCGCATTTGCGCCGGCCCCATGCCGCAGTTGAAGCCCAAGGCGTCCACACGAAGGGAGGAAAGCAGGGCGACCACGCAGGCGGCGTCCCCGCCGGTGAGCAGCCTTCCGGAAGAATCCGGCGCCACGGTGGCGAACACCGGCAGGCCCGTCTCCTTCGCGGCGAGCACCGCCGCCTTGAGCTCGTAAAGGTCGCCCATGGTTTCGATGAAAATCAAATCCGCCCCCGCTTTCGCGCCCGCAGTGCACAGGGCGGAAAAGGCGGCCACCGCCTCGTCAAAGCCCAGATCCCCCAAAGGGCGCAGGAGCTTTCCCGTCGGCCCCACGTCCAGCGCCACGAACAGCGGCCTGCTGGCTTTCGCGCGCACCGCCGCCTCCTTTGCGTGCTCCACGGCGGCGGAAACCACGCGCTCCAGCGCGTAGCGCGAGCCGGAGAGTTTGACGGGATTCGCGCCGAAGGTGTTGGTGAGCACCACGTCGCTTCCCGCCTCGAAGTAGGCCTGGTGCACAGCGCGGATGTCCTCCGGGCGCTCGACGTTCCAGTCCTCGGGATGCTTTCCAGGGAGCAGGCCGCGCTTTTGCAGCAGCGTGCCGGTGGCGCCGTCGAGGATGAGGACGCGTTTTCCCAGATGGTCCAGTATGCTCATAGGTTCGCTCCGTTGGAATCGGTTTTGCGGAAGGCGCAGTCTTTCTTGCCGCACAGCTGGCATGCGCAGCAGCAGTTTTGCACGGGAACGGGGGAGATGCCCACAAAGGCGGTGACGGACTTGCCGGGCGCCAGCATGAAGCTTCCCGTCGCCGTCAGCCCGATGCGCACCGGGGCGTTCAGAAGCTCCAGCACGTCCTTCTGGCAATGCAGGGGCAGATCGCCGTACCCGGGGGAGAAGCGGGCGGTCAGATAACCCGCATGGCCCGTCAGCTCGCCCCTTTGCGCCTGTTCGGCAAGGCGGCGGCAGTAATCGTCGCAGGCGGCCTCCACCGCGGCGGCGGCGACGGCCTGCAGCGCCGCGGCGAGGGCAATGTCCGTCTGGGCATAGCGGGCGATGAGCCGGTCCACGCCCGCGCCCAGCGTCATGGCGAACAGCACCGCGTGGGTACAGCCGAAAAGGTGCGCAGAAAGGCTCTCGCTTTCGAAGGCGCGGCCTAAAAGTTCCACCCTGCCGGCCCGCACCAGTACATCGCACAGCCGGTGCACAAAGCGCGGTTCGGCGTGCCGGCGCAGAAGGCCTTCGGCTTTTTCCACCAGGCGCAGCGTCGCGTCGTCCGGGGCGGAAACGCCCAGATAGCGGAGCGCTTCGGGAAGGTCGGGCCGGACGGTCACGGCTGCCCTCCCGCGATGGCGGACAGGTTCCGGAAGATGCTCTTTGCCACTTCCGGGTTGTTCATCGAGTAGATGTGGACGGCGCTGATGCCGTTGGCGATGAGGTCCACAATCTGCTCGGTGGCGTAGGCGATGCCCGCCTGCGCCATGGCGGCGGGGGCGTCGCCGAACCGGTCGACGATGGCCTTGAAGCGCGGCGGCAGGGCGGTGCCCGAAAGGGCGCAGATCCGCCGGATCTGCCTGGCGTTGGTCACCGGCATGATGCCGGGGATCACCGGCACCGTCACGCCCTTTTCCCGCAGGCGGTAAAGGAAGTTGTAGAGAATGTTGTTGTCAAAAAACATTTGGGTGGTCAAAAACGCCGCGCCCGCCTCCACCTTGGCCTTCAGGTGGTCGAGGTCCTCCTCCCGCCGGGCGGACTCCACATGCCCCTCGGGATAGCACGCGCAGCCGATGCAAAAGTCCGCTTCCTCCCGCAAGAACGCCACCAGGTCGGAGGCGTACCGGAACCCGCCGGGAAAGGGGTCCGAAAGGCCTTCCGGAACGTCCCCGCGCAGGGCGAGCACGTTTTCCACCCCGCCGGCCTTAAGCGCCGCGATGCGCCCGCGAAGCTGCTCTTTCGAGGCTCCCACGCAGGTCAGATGCGCCAGCGCGGTGACGCCGTGCTCCTGCTGCACGCCGGAGGCGATTTTCGCGGTGTTCGCCGCCGTGGTGCCCCCCGCGCCGAAAGTGACGGACAAAAACGCGGGCCGCAGCGCGCAGATCTCGTCGATGGCGGACTTGACCTTGTGGCAATCCCCGTCGGCTTTGGGGGGAAAGACCTCCACCGAGAGCTTGACGCCGGGGGATTTCAGAATTTCGCTGATTCTCATGGATTAACGCTCCGATGGGTTCCCTTCATCTGCTGAACGAGGGCTCAAAAAACAGCCCTTTTGCGATGGCGAAGGCTTCCTCCCGCGTTTGAGGGGTGACGGGCACCACGCGCACCTTCGGGTGGCCTCGCACGGCGTCCAGAAACGGCAAGGGCAGCGGCTTGATGGCGCCCAGGACGGTGACGTTCCGGTCCAGCAGCCTCAACACCTGCGCGCAGAAGGCGGGCGACTGGCTTTCCAGAAAGCCCAGCTCGTCCATCAGCACCAGCGCCCCGTCCGGAATGCCGGAAAGCAGCGCGATCCCGAAGGTTTCCAGCGCGGCGGTGTCCGTCTCAAAGTCGCGCTCCGACCGGCAGAGGGCGATGGCGCGGCCTTCTCCCCCCGCGGCGGGGCGGAGAGAAATGGTCCTCCCCGAAGCCGTCACGGGGCCCTTTTCGGTGACAAAGCCAAAAACGCTGCGCGCGTCCATCTGCAGCAGCCTTTTCAGGATGGTGCTCTTTCCCGCGCCGATTCCGCCGGTGACGAACAGGTGCAACTCGTTCCCTCCGCGATTGAACTTGATTGTATCATAGTACAACCCCGTCCAAATGTGAATAGAAATCGCCGGTGCAAGGCGGCAGACCGTTGCCCGCGCTGCCGATTTGCGATAAAATGACAGATGCGTGGAAACTTCTGCCACGCGGGAAGCAAAAAGGGAAGGGGAACGTCAGATGGAGGTCGGGGCGGTGATCGCGGCGGCGGGCATGTCCAGCCGCATGGGGGATTTCAAGCCCCTGATGCGCGTAGGCTCCATTTCGGTGATTCAAAGGGTGATCCACACCTTCTTTCAGGCCGGCGTCTCCCCCGTCGTGGTGGTGACGGGATACCGCGCCGAGGAACTGGAGCACCACGTGGCGAGGCTCGGGGTGATCTGCGTCAGAAACGAGCACTTTGACGGCACCGAGATGTTCGACTCCGCCAAAATCGGCTTCTCCTACATTGCGGACAAGTGCAGGCGGTGTTTTTTTTCGCCGGCGGACGTGCCGCTTTTTACGGCGAACACCCTCCTGCGGCTGATGGACGAAAAGGGCGACGCCGTCGTCCCGGTGGCAGAGGGCAAGCAGGGCCACCCCATCCTCATCGACTGCAAGGCGCTGCCTAAGATCCTTTCCTACCAGGGAGAGGGCGGCCTTGTGGGCGCGGTGGACAGCCTGAACAGAAAAACCCTGCTCGAGGTGGAAGACCCCGGCATCCTGCACGACGTGGACACGGCTGAGGATTTTTCCGAGCTGCTGCGCTACCACAACGAGCAGCTGTTCCGGCCGTCGGTGAGCGTGCGGCTGGGCAGGGAGGAGCTCTTTTTCGGGCCGGGCACGGCGCAGCTTCTGACCCTTGTGAAAGACACCGAGTCCATGCTCCTCGCCTGCAGGGAAATGAACCTCTCCTACAGCAAGGCATGGAAGATGATCAACACCGCCGAACGGGAGCTGGGGTTCCCCATTGTGGAGCGCAGGCACGGCGGGAAGGAAGGCGGGGGCACAAGGCTCACGCCGCGGGGCGAGGAGCTCCTGTATCGCTATCTGCACTTCGAAAAGGCAGCCAAGGCCGCGGCGCAAAAGCTCTTTGAGGAGCACTTCGGGGATTTCGTGTGAGCGGCCATTTCGTCACATCCAGACGCATGGCGCCGCGCCGGTAACAGCGGAATGCTTCCGCTGTTCCTATCAGGCCAGACGCAATCCACAACGCTTTCACAGGAAGGGAGATTCGAATGAAAACGCTGCTGAACACCCTGAAAGACCGCCTGACGAACAGACAGCCGACGGTTCTGGTCACGGTGGTGGCGTCCTCGGGCTCCACGCCCAGGGGCACCGGCGCGCGCATGCTGGTGGGGGAGGAAGGAAGGATTTACGGCACCATCGGCGGCGGCGCGGTGGAGTACCGCTCCACCCAGATGGCGGTGGAGGCGCTGAAGCAGAAGAGCTCCTACACCAATGCCTTTACGCTGACGAAGGACGACGTGGCCAACCTGGGCATGATCTGCGGCGGGGCGGTGACGGTGTTCTTCCAGTACATCGGCGGCGAGCGCGAAGACGTGCTGCGGATGGTGCAGGCCGCCTGCGGCATGTGCGGCCGCGACGAGGACGCCTGGCTGATCGTGGAGACCACCGACGAGTCCGCCTGGGAGATGGGGGTCTATTCCCGCTCCGCGGGGCTCGTGGGGCTGGAAAACGCGCCGGAGGGGCTGGTCCAAAGGCTGAACGCCCCGATCGTCAGCCTTGAGCTTTCCGGCAGGCGCTTCTACGCCGAGCAGTTCGTCGCCGCCGGCAGGGTGATCATCTTCGGCTGCGGGCACGTGGCGCAGGAGCTGGCGCCGGTGCTTTCCCATCTGGGCTTCCGCGTGGTGGCGCTGGACGATCGCCCCCAGTTCGCGAATCGAGAGCTCTTCCCCACGGCGGACCACGTGGGGCTGGTGGACTTTTCCCGCATCGCGGACACCATTGAGATCACCGAGAACGATTACGTCTGCGTCATGACCCGGGGCCACAGGTTCGACACCGAGGTGGAGCGGCAGGTGCTGCGCACAAGGGCGTATTACATCGGCATCATGGGCAGCCGGCCCAAAAAACAGCAGGTGGAAAAGCTGCTGCTGGAGGAGGGCTTTACCCAGCGGGACCTCGACCGGGTACACATGCCCATCGGCACGGCCATCAAGGCCCAGACGCCCGCGGAGCTGGCCATCAGCATCGCGGGAGAGCTCATCCAAAAGCGCGCCGAGAAAAACGGGCTGTGACACACCCGCCAAAGCGTAAAACACATGAAAAAAGGCATGGCCGGTTTCCGGCGATGCCTTTTTGATTTCGAATCGCATGATAAAGTTAATCCTTAACTGCGGAAGCAAAAGCGATGAAAGAGAAAGCCCCGGCGCTGTTGCAGAGCGTTGGGGATGCGCTGCAGGAAATCAGGGGCTGTGCGCGTCATGCAACAAGAAAGCCAAACATCATCGCCGCCGCCTTCGGCAGGCCGGATGCCGTCCCGCAAAAAACCGGCAGTCTGCATTCTTTGATATGAAACTGCGATAAGCAGCATCGGGATTCGCATGAACGCCCCATCCGGCCGCCATCGTTCTAATCGACCATCCCCAGGGCGTGCAGCGCATGGAACAGCACCAGCCCGTGGTCTCCCGCCGGCTGCTCTTTGCCTTCAATGCCGCCCAGAAGGACAATTGTGCCCTGATCGTCCACCGCGACGCGGGTACAGAGCTCTATGCCCTCCGCGCTGCCGGTTCCCCAAAGCCTTAACTCGTACGCCGTGCCGGACGCGCCATAGGGCGTGCCGCAGGCGGTGCAGGGGAGGGTGACGTCGTACCCCCGCCGGACGGGCGCGGGAATGTCCACCCGCCCTTGCCGCTCGACGGATACGCGAAAGAGCGCCGCGTCCGCGGCGTCGTCCCCGGCGGCAAAGGTTAGGTCCTCCCGCCGGACTTTGGCGGCAAACGCGCAGGTGAGGATGCGCGTTCTGGGGTCCCGCGTGGGCTCGCCGAACATGCCAATGGGCACAAGGGGCGCGTTTTTGATGCCGGTTTCCTCGAACAGTTCCCGGGCTGCCGCAGTGTGCAGGGTCTCGTCCATGTTCACAAACCCGCCGGGCAGCGCCCAGCGGCCGATGTTCGGGTGGTTTCCCCGGCGGATGAGCAGCACCTCCCGCGCATCGGTGATGACCGCCATGTCCACCGTGACGGAGGGGCGATCGAACCGGTTCGGGTCATAGTCCGCCAGAAATTCAGCCAGGGTCTGGCCCTGGGCGTTGCGCTTTTCGCTCATGGTGACACCTTTATCAGAAGTGATAGAAATACGCCTGGCAGGGCAGGCCGGCGTTGTAGAGCTTGCGGCGTTTGTCCGCCCGCCTGCCAAAGCTCTTTTCAAACCCCGGGTGGGAGGAGATGATCACCGCCTTCCAGCCTTTGAGGGAGGAAAACGCCCTTCCCATCCGGGCGTAAAGCGCCTCGCAGGCGCGGCGGTCGGACAGCCGCTCGCCGTACGGCGGGTTGCACACCAGCGTGCCGCCGGCATCCTGCCGGGAAAGCTTGGTGACGTCCGCCTGGAAAAAGGAAATGTTCACCCCCGCCTGCTTCGCGTGAAAGCGTGCCAGTTTGAGGGCGGACTCGTCGATGTCGCTGCCAAAAATGTCAAACGCCGCGAGGCGCTCCAGCGCCTTTGCCCGCTCCCGTTCCGCCTTCCAGAAGCTGTTCGGCAGAAAGGGCCATTCCTCCGCGGAAAAATTTCGGGCGATGCCGGGCGCGCGGTTCATGGCGATGAGGGCGGCTTCGATGGGGATGGTGCCCGAGCCGCACGTGGGGTCGAGAAAAGGCCCCTCCCCGCGGTAGCCCGAAAGCAGCACCAGACCTGCCGCCAGCGTCTCCGCGATGGGGGCTTCTGCGTTCATCGTGCGGTACCCCCGCCGGTTCAGCCCCGCGCCGCTGGCGTCCAGGGCCAGTGTGGCGACGTCGTCCAAAAGCCCCACCTCCACGATGACCGTGGGCCCGGTCTCCGGCAGGGCGCGCGCTTTGTGCGCCTTTTTCAGGCGCTCGACGATGGCCTTCTTTGCGATGGCCTGGCAGTCGGACACCGAGTGCAGCGCGGAGCGCGCGCTCTTGCCCTTGACGGGAAACGCCGCGTGCCTTGGGATGTAATCCTCCCAGTTCAGGGAGAGGACGCCCTGAAACAGCTCTTCAAAGGAGGTTGCCTTGAAGGAGCCCACCTTCAAAAACACGCGCTTGGCCGTGCGAAGGCACAGGTTCGCCCGGCAGAGGATGGAAAAGTCGCCGCAAAAATCCACCCGGGCGTCTTTGGCGGACACATCCTCCGCCCCCAGGCGGCGAAGTTCCCCCGCCAGCACCCCTTCCAGGCCGAACCTGCACGTGGCAAAATACTCGTTCTTCAAAGCGCTAACCCTGCTGCCTCAGCTTTTCGTAGTCCGGGTCACCGGAAAAGTCCCGCTCCTCGCTGACCGTTCCCCCCAGGGCCTCGATGGCGTCCCGCAGGGCGCAGTAGTCCACATACCCCGCGAAGGGCAGTGCCGCCTCCAGCACGGGGATGGCCCTGGGGTCGCCGTAGCGGGCTAGAAGGCCGGCAAAAAACACCCTTCTTTCCTCCCGCGCCTTGAAGTGCTTCACCAGGAGGTCAAACACCCGCCCGTCCTTTTTGGGAAGGTCGGAAAGCAGGTCCAGAATGCAGTCCGCCGCCTCGTCGGACGCGCCCTTCAGCGCGGAAAGGAGCTGTTCCTTCACCGCCTCGCCCATGGCGGAAAGGCCCGCGGCGGCGGCTTCGTTCAGCCCCTGGTCGGAGGTGGGGTTCTGGACGATGGCGAGGTACGCCTCCACCGTCCGCGTGGAGCCCTTCTGGTTCAAAAGCTCCGCGGCGGCGCGTTTTGCCTTCAGGGCGTGTTCGTCCTTTGAAAAGCTGCCCCTATTGCCGCAGAGCAACTCAAAAAGCGGTTCCTCGGAGTCCGGCGCGTCCTCAAGGGCGTTTAAAAGGGGATCCGGCGGTTCCTTGCCGGCGGAGACGTACTCGCAAAGAGCGTCCGTCAGCTGCGCCGTGCTCATGGAATAAAAGTATTCGTTGGGCGAAACGCCGCCGCAGGCGGCGTTGGGCTTGTCCAGCCATTCGAGGAAGAGGTCGGGCATGTCCTCCTCGAGTTTCGTCGGGTCCTCCCCGGCGCGCAGTTTTTCCAACAGTGTGGCCTTGAACAGGCCGTCGATGTCAATCATTCCGCTCTCCCCAGCTTTTGCTGAACACGATGCTCTGAATCAGGCGGTGCGCGGTGCGAAAGCGCGAAGGCGTCGCGCCGTAAACCTCCATCATCTCCACCTGGGTGACCTTCTCGCCCAGGGCGCGCTTCGCCGCGTACTCCAGCGCCGCCGCAAAGGCGGGCACCCGCTCGTCGGAAATGCCCACCGGGCGCTCGAGCACGGCGGTAACGAACTGCCGCCAGATGGCGACGCCCTGGTGCACCAGCTCCTCGGCGCAGCCCCGCTCGGAGGCCTTCGCCACGAACAGCTCCGGCACCTTGCGGTAGTTCGGGTGCAGCTGGTCCAGCCCGTTGAACACGTTGATGGTCACTTCCACCACGCCGCAGTCCATCATCGCCGTGAAGGGCCCCTCCGCCCCCAGCAGCGACAGCATGCCGAGATAGGTCTGCTTGATGTCGGCGGGGATTCTGGCGTCGCACAGCCGGGTGCGCAGTTCCCGTTCCGCCCGGACCGGGTCGTGGTTCAAAAGGATGCTCAGCCCCGCGATGTGCCAGTTGCCGCTCCGAAGTGCCCATTCCACGGCCTGCTCCAGTTCGGGCCGCTTCAGCCGCTCCTCCTCGGACTCGTTCTGCATTTCCGCGATGGAGGCGGACAGGCGGAGCATCTCCGCCAGCGGCAGTTCCCGGGCGCAGGTGACGATGGGCTCGAACACGTCCTGGGCCTTTTTGTCGCAAAGTTCTGAATAATACCGGAACACCGGGTCCTTCGGGTCGAGGTACAGCGCCCGTTCCCACAGCTTTTTCGCTTCGTCCACGTTTCCAAGATTGTAGTGGCAGACCGCCGCCATGTGCAGCACTTCCGTGTCGCAGGGGGCGGTTTCGAGGATGCCCGAAAAGTGCTTGAGGGCACAGTCCGGCCGGTTGACCTCGAACAGCGTGCTGCCCAGCTTCACGCGCTCGAACCGGTCGGAGCCGGAAATGGCGCTCAGGTATTCCACCTCGCGGCTGAGGGAGGCCTCGTCCCCGGTGGCGTGGAAGATGAGCGCCAGGATGCAGCGGATCATGTAATTGTCCCGGTCGCGCAGCAGGGCGCTGTTGCACACGGTGAGCGCCCGGGCGTACTGCCGGTCGACGTAGCAAGCCATGGCGAGGTTGCTGGCCTGCTCGATGGAGTCCGGCGCCAGCGCCCAGGCCCGCTCGAACAGGGCGATGGCCTTTTTGATGTTGCCCCGCTCCAGCTCCTCCATGGCCTTGATGGACTGCTCCGCGATTCTTCTTCGCGCGTCGTCGGACAGGCCGCTCTTCAGGTTTTCCTCCTCTGAAAGGTGGCGGGCCAGCGCCTCGCTGAACACCGGGCCGATCTCCGGGCATTCGTCCCCCAGCTTTTCGGCGACGCGGGTCATCTCGCGGAAGCACACGATGGCCGCCTCGTACTCGTGGGCATCCATGTAGAGCAGCGCCAGGCGGAAGAACAGGTTCGGGTCGTCAAAAGAGCCCCGCCACATGGCCTCGCAAAGCTGCGCGATGGCCAGCCTCTCGCATCCGGCGTCGGCATAGGCGATGCCCAGCCGCAGGTGGGCGGAGGCGTCCGCGGGGGACAGTTCGATGGCTTTTCGATAAAAGGCAAGGGCGTCCGCCGGAACGCCGGACTCCATGCGCGCGTCGCCGCGCCGCAGGAAGAACTCGGCGTTCTGGGCAAAGGGCACCACGTTGTCAGTCCTGATCATGCGCGTCCTTTCGTTCGGTTTGGGCCGCTCTGGCGACGGATGCGAGGGCCGTCAGCTCCTCCTCAGTAAAATTATATTCCGTATTGCAGAAATGGCATATGATGGAGGCGCCTTTTTGCTCCCTGGCCATTCTGCGCAGTTCCTCCTCCCCGAGGCCGACCATCGCCCGCTCGAGACGCTCGCGGTCGCAGTCGCACACAAGGCGCGGCTGCAGCGTGTCCATGATCTGGGGGGAAAGGTCGGAAAACAGCCAGTCGATGATGCGCTCCAGGCTCATGCCCGCCTCGTAAATCAGCGCCGGCATCTCCTGGGCGGCGTACATGCGCTTTTCCACCGTTTCCAGCACGTCGTCCGGGCAGCCGGGCATCGCCTGCACCATGAGCCCGCAGGCGGAGGTGACGCCTTCGCTGTTCATGTGCACGCCCAAAAACACGGCCGTGGGCTGCTGCTGGCTGTTGGCGAAGTACGAAGCGATGTCCTCGGCGATTTCGCCGGAGAGCAGGGCGCTCTGGCCGATGTAGGGCTCCTTGAGGCGCAGATCGGTGATGACGGTGAGAGTGCCCTCCTTGCCCACGGCGGCGCCCACGGGCAGCTTGCCGTTTTCCATGGGGGGCAGGTCCACCGCGGGGTTGCCGATGAGGCCTTTGACGGAGCCGTCCTGCCTGCCCACGCAGACGATGTTGCCCGCCGGCCCGCCGCCCTTGAAGATCAGGCTGACTTCCGCGTCCGGCACTTTGAGCATCGCCCCCATGATGGAGGCGCCCATTAATGCCCTTCCCAGCGCGGCGGTGCAGACGGGGGAGGTGTTATGGGTAACGCGCGCCTGTTCCACGAGACAAGGCGCGTCGATGGCGAAAAAGTTCATCATGGAATCGGCCATCAGGCCTTTGATCAGCTTGTCCATGTCAATTCTCCAAAGGTTTTCTTCCGGTGAACAGCAGCCGCTCGGAGGTTTTTCCGGGGGTTTGGCCGGTTTCAAAGTCCACGGCCGCGGCGCCTTCAAAGCCGCAGTCCGAAAGCATCGAAAGAAGCTCCTTTTCGTCGTGGGCGCGCTGGAGGTGCCGCTCGGAAAAGCGCTCGTAGGTGCGCCCGTCGTGGCTGACAAAAAAGGTCAGATCCATTTCCAGAAGGCGCTTTTCCGGGTCGTAGGCGTTCTTCCAGATGTACGCCGCCTTTTCTGCGACTTCGCCGAAGGTATTGCCCCATAGTATGTTCTCCAGCTTGTGGCGGGAGCTTACGTCAAAGCAGAGGAGCCCGCCGGGCCGGAGCGCGTCAAAGGCGCTTCGGAAAAAGGAAAGGACTTCCTTCCCGCTCGTCAGATAGTTTACTCCGTCGCAGGAGGCGTTGACAACATCCACCTTTCTGTGCACTTTCAACGCGGTCATGGACTGGCGCACGAAGGGGATGCGAAGCCCGGCGGCGCGCGCCTTTTGGGCGGCGATGTCCAGCATGCTTTCGGAAAGGTCGACGCCGATGACCGCATGGCCCATCCTCGCCAGCGGGATGGTGATGCTGCCGGTGCCGCAGGCGGCGTCCAGAATGTGAAGCTTTCCCGAAAGGCCCTGCCGCTCAAAGAGGGCGAGCAGCTTTTTTGCCCAGGCGGCGTAGTCCACATCCGCCATGAACAGGTCGTAAATCTCGGCAAATCGCTGATACATGTGTTACTTCAGCCCTATGATGCGGCGGTAGATTTCAATGCCGCCGAGGAGGTCTTTTTCGTCGAAGTTGAAGCGCGGGCTGTGCAGCGGCTCGCGAAATGCGTCGCTGCCCACGCCCAGCAGGAAGAACAGCCCCGGCACGTACCGCTGGTAGAAGGAAAAGTCCTCCGCCGCCATGATCTCGTCCATCACCATGACGCCGTCCCCCTCGGTCAGGGAGAGCAGCAGGTCCACCAGCTGCCGGGGGTTGCTCAGCACGGGGTAGTGCATCACCTCGGAAAACTCGCACTGCACTTCGCTCACCTGCTCCATGCCCGCGAGGATGCTCTTGATGCGGTGCTTGACATGTTCGTGCACCGCGTCCTTGAAGGTGCGCACCGTGCCGTTCATGACGACCCGGTCGGCGATGATGTTGCGCGCCTGGCCGCCCTCGATTCTGCCGATGGTTAAAAGCGCCCTTTCCGCAGGGCCGATGGAGCGGGTGACCACGGTCTGCAGGGCGGAGATGATCTCCGCCGCGGCGACGATGGCGTCCACCCCCTTGTGGGGGGAGGCGCCGTGGGCGCTTTTTCCGTGGACCACGATGTCGAACTCGCAGGTCTGGGCCATCATCGGGCCTTCGCGAAGGCCGATCATGCCGGAGGGCACGTCCGGCCAGACGTGCAGGCCGAAAATGCGGTCCACCTTCGGGTTTTCCAGCGCGCCTTCCCTCACCATGCGGGCGGCGCCGCCGATGTGCTCCTCCGCCGGCTGAAACAGCAGCACCACGTTGTGCGAAAGATCGTTCCGGTTTTCCGCCACGAGCTTCGCAAAGCCCAGAAGCGCCGCCGTGTGGCCGTCATGCCCGCAGGCATGCATAAAGCCTTCGTGGCAGGAGGCGAAGGGGACGCCGGTCTGTTCCAGGATCGCGAGGGCGTCGATGTCCGCACGGAAGGCTGTGGTGGTTATGGGTTCGCCGGTGGCGCGGAACACCGCCTTGACGCCGGTGTCCGCGATGGTTTCCAGCCGGTCGGGCGAGAGCGAACGGAGTTTTTCCAGGATGTAGGCCTGGGTTTTGCGCTCGGCGTAACCGAGCTCGGGGATTTGATGCAGCGCGCGGCGCAGGGAGGTGACCTCGCCTTGCAGCGCCGCGACCTTGGGATGCAGTTTCAATGGATTGTCCTCGGATTGTCCTCATACATTCGGGTTTACTAATATAATACTCAAAAGAAGGCAAATGTCAAAGTTCTGCGGTTTTTGCCGCCGCGTGTGACGTTGGTTTTTTGCCCGCGGGGTGGTATAATAAGCAAATCACAGCACACAGGCGAAAACGCAGTTCCGCCGCCGGCATGCGCTCCGGGCGGGCGGAGGGAGGAACAGGAGCAACATGCGCGCAGTAGACATTATTCTAAAAAAACGATACGGCCATGAGCTGACGGCGGAGGAAATCCGATTTGTCGTTTCTGGGTGCGTTTCCGGCGAGATTCCGGACTATCAGCTTTCGGCGCTGCTCATGGCCATCTGCTTTCAGGGCATGAGCAAGGCGGAGATTGCCGAGCTCACCATGGCGATGGAGCATTCCGGCGACGTGGTGGACCTTTCGGAAATCCCGGGCATCAAGGTGGACAAGCACTCCACCGGCGGCGTGGGGGACACGACGACGCTCATTCTGGCGCCGCTGGTGGCGGCCTGCGGCGTGCCCGTGGCCAAGATGAGCGGACGCGGCCTCGGCCACACCGGCGGCACGCTGGACAAGCTGGAGTCCGTACCCGGCGTGCGGGTGGACATGGACACCGAAACCTTCATTAAAACCGTCAAAAAGACGGGCATCGCCGTCATCGGGCAGTCCCAAAACCTCGTGCCGGCGGACAAGATCCTCTACGCCCTGCGGGACGTGACGGGCACGGTGGACAGCATCCCCCTCATCGCCTCCAGCATTATGAGCAAAAAGCTGGCCGCCGGCAGCGACGCCATCGTGCTGGACGTCAAGACCGGTTCCGGCGCCTTCATGAAAAAGCCGGAGGACGCCATGGCCCTTGCCCGCACCATGGTGGAGATCGGCGATTCCGTGGGCAGGCGCACCGTGGCGCTCATCACCGACATGAGCCAGCCCTTAGGCCACGCCGTGGGCAACGCTCTGGAGCTGCGGGAGGCCATCCTCGCCCTCAGGGGGCAGATTGACGAGAGCGACAACCTCATGCAGGTCGCCCTGGCGCTGGGCGAGCGGATGCTCATGCTCGGCGGCGCGACGAAATCCGCCGGGGAAGCCAGGGAAAAGCTCCTCGCCGCCAAGCGCAGCGGCGCGGGGCTGGAAAAACTGCGCGAGCTGCTCATCGCCCTGGGCGGGGACGGCCGTTGCTGCGACCATCCGGACGAGCTGATCACCGCGAAGCTGGCCATCCCCTTTGCGGCGGAGCAGGAGGGCTACATCTGCTCGATGGATACGCTGGCCATCGGCGAGGCGTCGCTGCTGCTCGGCGCGGGCAGGAGCAAGAAGACCGACGTCATCGACCCGGCGGTGGGCCTCATTGTCCACGCGCGGCTGGGCGACCGCGTGGAAAAGGGCGAGGCTGTCGCGACGGTGTACGCCAACGACGAAGCGAAGGCCGCATCGGCGATGGCGCTGCTGAGGGAGGCCGTCGCCGTCGAAAAGGACCCTCCGAAAGACCTGCCGCCGCTGATTTACGGCAGCGCGGAGTGACGGCGCTATGTATTATGGCGGAACCGCAGGCATAACGCGGTTCCGCTTCGCCGCACGCGGGTCACAAAGGGACAGGGTTTTCCCGATTTCCTGCGCCGCCTGCCGCCGTTTTCCGGCGCTTTGGGCGGGCGAAGCCGCTTATATTGCGGGGCGGGCGAAGCTGCTTGTATTGCGGCGTTTCCTGTGGCATACTTATAGCTGTGCATCCTGCGCGCGTGGTGGAACGGCATACACAACGGACTTAAAATCCGTCGGGGAAACCTTGCGGGTTCAAATCCCGCCGCGCGCACCAACACATCCACCGAATCGAATTGATGTGCTCGGTGGGTGTGCTTTTTTTGAGAGTACAATGCTCGCTACCTCTCGAGTACGCAAAAGACACCTGCAGGAACCGAGAACTACAGGTGTCACCTTGCGTTCGAAATCTCAGAGAAGTCTTATTCGATGTTATCGTGCTTTTTTAAGTTGCATGTTGCACACAATAGCTGAATGTTGGCTGCAGTTGTGGAGGAACCGCCTTTTGAGAAGGGTATAATGTGGTCATAATGAAGGTTTTTATTTGAACCACATTTGACGCATTTTCCTTTATCCCGCTTCCATACGGCCACCTTAACCGCCGTTGGAATCAAGCGGTTGTGCTCCAACTCCCAAACCGTCGGTTCTGAACCGGATTCCGTTTGCATTTCGTCATCCACCATTTCAAGTTTGAACTTGAATACATTTCGGTTGTTTGACTGTTCAATCCATGCGTCAGTGAGTCGAAAGAATCCGTTATAGACCCAGATGCCGTGCTTGATTTTTCATAGACTTTGATGATTTTCGGACTGCTTCCGTTTTTGTAGTTTTGTGCTGCTTGGTAGAACTTCCCGTTTTCGGTCAACGACCCAGAGGGGTTATGCATCGGCTGGTCGATTGTTTTGGGATCTACGCCCTTTGGGGCGTAATTCTTGGGTACATCATGCCCCTCATAGATAATAGTAGTTCCATTGTCTTCAAACTTGTCTGCATAAGGTGCATTGGGGCGAACACTCATCAAGATAATGCCATACTCTTTATTCGGTAAATGAAAGTTCATACCCCGTTGAAGGGAGCGCCCTTCCTCCATTGTCATATCGACGTGTCGGATAATGTCACCACGTTTCATCTGTTGACCCCATTCAATTACCATTTAAACTGATTTAACTTTAGTTCTATCAACTGTGATAAGTCAAGATGATTCCGTTTGGAGCAATACCACGTATTGATGCGGAAGCCTCTGGATTTGAGCATAAAAAAGCGCTTCAACTTTACAGAAGCGCTTTGAGACCTTTATGAAACATAAACAATATCCATCTTTGGCAACCTCTTCGCCAGCTCCTGCCTGAAAAACGCCTCCGCCTCCGCCCTGGCGCCGTCCCGGTAGCGGTATCGGCCCCGTCCGCGGCCGGTCATGAGGCCGGGGTCGTACAGGCTTTCGGATTTGGGAAAGGCTTCCGCGTTGATGGCCCTGTGCACGAAGCTGTAGGTCATCAGGATGATTTCAATAAAGCCCTTCTGCCTGACCGCGGGGCTTAAACTGTCGCTCAGCCGGTCGATGAGTGCGCCATAAAGCCGCTTCCAGTCCTGCACAAGGATGACGGGCGCGATCAGCATCCCCACGGGGTAACCGGCGTCCGCCATGGCGTTCAGCGCGCGGATGCGGGCATCGAGGGGCGAAGTACCCAGCTCCACGCGGCGGATGATTTCCTCGGGGTTGACGCTCATGCGGAAGATGACCTTTTCCCGGTGGTCGAGGCGCAAAAGGGGCTGTACCATGTCGAACTTGGTGGGAAAGGTCAGCTTTCCGCGGCCTTCCCTGGAAAAGCGCTCGATGGTGTAGACAAGGTTTGAGGTGATCGTATTTTCCAGCACAAGGTCGCTGTTGCTGCCGATTTCGAAGGTCTGGGGCGTTTCAGATGTGGCGGCTTTTCGGATGAGCCTTCTCAGCATCTCTTCCCGGTTGACGAACAGGCGCAGATACGAGCACTTGTTGTAATGGCACACCAGATAGCAGTAAAGGCACATCGCCCGGCAGCCCGAGGAGGTGTAGGGCACCAGCCAGTCGGACACCTTGTGGTTGGGCACGTAGTTGTGGGTCTTCCGGACGCCCACGACGAGGTGGTTCTTCAGCCGGGGAAACGCGCTGTTCTCCGCGGCGGTGAGTTCGGGTATCAGGTTGTGGTTTTCGATCTTGACCCAGGGCAGGTGCGGGAACTTCTGCAAAAGCTGCTTCCCCAGCTCGTAGTCCAGCGCGGCGGGTTCGTAATACACGGCGTCAAACTGCAGATCCATTCGGCTTGCCTCCGGGCTTAGCTTTCCCATAGCGGGCGATTTTGCGCGGCGTGAAAGCCTGTCAGAAACCGATGCGCGAAGGGATGCGCTCACAAACGGCCAAAAGGCCGTTTGTTTCTTTGGAATGTATTTTTTACACATTATGAATTCTGGAAGGGCTTACCATGCGTTACAATAGCCGCACATAAACAGGAGGGGAGGATGCCCATGGGGCACATCATCGAGGTTTCCAACCTGCACAAGTCCTACGGAAGCGTACACGCGGTCAAGGGACTGGACTTTTATGTGGAAAGCGGAAAGATCTTCGCGTTTCTCGGCCCCAACGGCGCGGGCAAGTCCACCACCATCGACATCATCTGCACCTTCCTGAAGCCGGATGCCGGCAGCGCCGTGGTGGACGGGCACGTGCTGGGCGAGGAGGACGGCGCCATCCGCTCGGTCATCGGCGTGGTGTTTCAGGACGGGCTGCTGGACCACCTTCTCACCGTGCGGGAAAACCTGCGCATCCGCGGCGGGTTTTACGGCCTGAAGGGCCGCGCGCTGGAGGAGCGGATCGACGAAGCGGCCAGAATCATGGGCATTTCCGAGATTCTGAACAGGCCGTACGGCAGATTGTCAGGCGGGCAGCGCAGAAGATGCGACATCGCCCGGGCGCTGCTGAACACGCCGAAAATCCTGTTTCTGGACGAACCCACCACCGGCCTGGACCCCCAGACGAGAAAGGCGGTCTGGGAAACCGTGCAGTCACTGCAGCGGGAGAAAGGCATGACGGTCTTTCTCACCACGCATTACATGGAGGAGGCCGCGGGGGCGGATTACGTCATCGTCATCGACGACGGGCGGATCGTAGCCAAGGGCACCCCTTCCGCCCTGAAGGAGCGGTACACCACCGACAAGCTCTCGCTGGCGTGTGCCGACGTGGAAAGGGTCCGCGCCATGCTCTCGGAGCAGGACGCGCAGTTCACAATGGAAGGGAACAGGGTGGTGGTGTCCATCCCCTCCACCATGGCGGCGCTGCCGCTGCTCGAGCGGGTGAAGGAGCATATCTCGGGTTTTGAGGTGACCACCGGCACGATGGACGACGCCTTCATCGCCATCACGGGGAAGGAGATGCGGGAATGATCGGGTTTGCGAAGCGGAATCTTCTGGTCTTTTTCAAGGACAGGACGGCTGTGTTCTTTTCCATGCTGGCGGTGTTCATCATCGTGGGGCTGTACGCGCTGTTTTTGGGGGACGTCTGGGTAAGCAGCTTTGACAACTTCCCCGGCGTGCGGTTCGTGGTGGACAGCTGGCTGATGTCCGGCATCGTGGCGGTGACCAGCGTCACCTCGACCATGGGGGCGTTTGGCACCATGGTGGAGGACAAGGCCCGCAAAATCAGCAAGGACATCGTGGTCTCGCCGCTGTCCCGCAGCAGCATCGCCGGCGGGTACATCCTGAGCTCCTACCTCATCGGCGTCATCATGAGCATTGTCACCCTGGCGCTCGCGGAGGTGTACGTCGTCGCCAACGGCGGGGCGCTTTTGAGCTTTCCCGCTCTGCTCAAGGTGCTGGGGCTGATCCTGCTGAGCTGCTTCATGAACACCAGCATGATCTTCTTCCTGACGTCCTTTTTCAAAAGCCTCGCGGCTTTCTCCACCGCCAGCACCGTCATCGGCACGCTGATCGGATTTCTGACGGGCATGTACGTCCCCATCGGCCAGCTGCCCGACGCGGTGCAGTGGGTGGTCAAGCTGTTTCCGGTGTCCCATTCGGTGACGCTGTTCAAGCAGGTGATGATGGAGGCCCCCATGGCCGCGGCCTTCGCGTCCGCTCCGGCGGAGATTGCGCAAAAATTCAAGGAAGCCATGGGCGTCGTGCTGAAGTACGGGGAGGCCGAGGCCACCGCCGCCTTCAGCCTGGCGTGCATCGCGCTGACCGCTGTGGTGTTTTCCGCGCTGTCGGTGTACCGGATGGCGAAAAAAACGGACTGAACGAACGGCAAAAGCAAACCACCGGCCTTCGCCGGTGGTTTTTCCGTCAGGAAAGCAGAGGATCGATAACCACGGGGGCGCCTTCGTCGCAGGCGGACAGCGCAAACCCCACCTCGCTGCCGCCCCAAAGCCGGTAGGCGCAGGGAATGGGCGACACGTCGGCGTTCTGCACCTGCCAGGCGGCGGGCGGGGCGTCCTTCAGAATGCCCTGGGCATGGCGGATCAGCAGGGCGCCGTCCCCGTCCAGCTCCAGCGAAAGAGCACCCTCCCAGCGCAGCCGGATGGCGGAGACGTATTTGGGCGCTGCCAGCACCCAGTTCATCTTCAGGCCGGTTTCGCAGGCGGAAAGCTCCAGGTCCACGCCCTCCCAGACGTTTGCGTACTTCAGCATGCCGTAGGCCGGCAGCGTCTCGCAGCAGGTTTTGCCGTCCTCGCGCGCAGAAAACCCGCCGACGGGCAGGAACCCTTCGGGGGCGTTTTTGCTGGCGCCCACGAAGCGCAGCGCCACGCAGGGGCAGTCGGGCTGCGGGGACCGGAAAATGGCGATCCGGTCCTTTTCAAACAGGAGCTTTTTGCCGTTGCAGCAGGCGGTAAAGGAGGCGTCCGCGGGGTTTGGGATGAACCGCAGGGGCGGTCCTGCCGCTCTTGCGGGCTCTATGGCTGAACGTTTGCGGTCGGACATCGTATTCACCTCGCATGTGGGTTTCACCGTGTACTTCATACTATGCGCCGCCGCCCGGCGCAGTGTTTCACCGCCGCCGGCAGATGCAAAAAAGCCCCGCGGCATTCCGCGGGGCAAAGGTGAATCAAAGGGGGCTGCTTTGGGCACGGCTGAGCAGGAACTCCCGGAACGCCGCGGCACAGATGGGGGCGTGGGCGCGCGCGTCAAAGACGAGGTCGATGCGCGATTCCACGCGACGGTCCGAAAGGGGGCTTACCGCAAGGCCCTGCGCCGTTTTCGCCGCGGAGGCGGGAACGAGCGCCACGCCGATGCCCTGACCTGCCAGTTCCACCGCCGTGCGGGCGTCGTCGCACAGGCAGACGCAGCGGAAGGAAAGGTTCATCCGCGCAAACTCGCCCTCCGCGATGGAAAGCCACCTGCGGTACAGCACCAGCGGCATTTCCGAAAGGGCGACGAGGGAAACGCCCTCCCCGTCGGCGAGAAAAGCCTCCTTGCCTACGGCCACCAGGGACTCGGTGCGAAGGGGCAGGGCTGTGATGCCCTCCGCGGCGTAGGGCGTCCGCACCACGGCGAGATGAAGGAGGTTCGCCTTGAGCTTTTCCAGCAGTTCGTAGGTGTTGGCCTCGTACACCGAAAAGCGTACCTTGGGGTGCGACCGGGAGAACGCCGCAATCCAGCGCGCCGCCATGGGAGAAACCACCGAGGACACGACGCCGAGGCGTATGGTGCCCGCCTCCGGGTCGGCGAACTGCCGCATTTCCTCCACGGCGGCGCGGCTGAGTTCCAAAAGCGCCTTCGCCCTGGCGTAAAACTGCCTGCCGGCTTCCGTCAGGCGGATCTGCCGCTGCCCGCGCTCGAACAGCACGCAGCCCAGTTCCCGCTCCAGCAGCTTCATCTGGGCGCTTAAAGGCGGCTGGGAGAGAAAGAGCTTTTTCGCCGCGGCGCTGATGGTGCCCTCCTCGGCGATGGCGACGAAATACTGCAGCTGCTTGAGGTCCATGCTCCCTCCATATCATGGCCGAATACGTTCCATATAAATTTCGTATGACAAATGTGCCGGCCATCGCGAAAACATATGGCTGACGGCATGGTATAATAAAATCCGCAACAGTTCAAGCGGACGGAGAGATGTTTTGAAAAAACTGCTCATTTATCTGAAGGATTACAGGAAAGAGTGCATCCTGGGGCCCTTTTTCAAGATGCTGGAGGCGGCCTTTGAGCTGCTCATCCCACTGGTCATGGCGTCCATCATCGACGTGGGCATCAAAGGCGGAGACGAAGGCTACGTGCTCCGGATGTGCCTGCTCATCGCCCTTTTGGGCGCCGTGGGGCTGGTGAGCACCGTCACGGCGCAGTACTTTGCGGCCAAGGCCGCCGCGGGCTTTGCGAAAAAGCTCAAGCGGGCGCTGTTCGCGCATTTGCAGAACCTTTCCTTCACCGAGCTGGACGCGCTGGGCACCTCCACGATGATCGCCCGGCTGACCAGCGACGCGGACCAGGTGCAGACCGGGGTCAACCTGACGCTGCGCTTGCTTTTGCGCTCGCCCTTCATCGTGTTCGGCGCCATGATCATGGCTTTTACGGTGGACGCCAAAGCCGCGCTGGTGTTCGCGGCGGTCATTCCGGTGCTGATGGCGGTGGTGTTCGCCATCATGCTCTGGTGCATCCCGCTGTATCAGAAGGTGCAGGTGAAACTGGAGCGGGTGCTGGGCAGCGTGCGGGAAAACCTCGCCGGCGCGCGGGTCATAAGGGCGTTTTGCAAGGAGGGGGACGAGGTGCTTGCGTTCCGCGAAAGGACAGACGCCCTGGAGCGCGCCCAGAACCATGTGGGCAGGATTTCCGCCCTGATGAACCCGCTGACCTACGCCATCATCAACCTCGCCATCGCGGGGCTGATCTGGATCGGCGCCATCCGGGTGGACGCGGGGAACATTTCCCAGGGCGCGGTGGTGGCGCTGTACAACTACATGACCCAGATCCTCGTCGAGCTCATCAAGCTGGCGAACCTCATCATCACCATGACGCGCTCCGTCGCCAGCGGCAACCGCATTCAGGACGTGTTCGACATCCGTCCCTCCATGGAGAAAACAGCCGGCCCCGCGCCGGAGAAAAAGGGGGATTACGCCGTTGAGTTCAAAAACGTGGCAGTGCGCTACAAAAACGGCGGCGCAAACGCCCTTTCCGGCGTCAGCTTTGCCGTGCGGCGCGGCGAGACCATCGGCATCATCGGCGGGACGGGTTCGGGCAAGAGTTCATTAGTGAACCTGATTCCCCGCTTTTACGACGCGGCGGAGGGCGAGGTGCTGGTCGACGGCACAAACGTCAAAGACTATCCCCTTGAGGCGCTTCGCAAAAAGATTGGCGTCGTGCCGCAGAAGGCGGTGCTGTTCTCCGGCAGCATACGGGACAATCTGCGCTGGGGCAGGGAGGACGCCTCCGACGCGGAACTGATGGAGGCCGTGAAGACCGCCCAGGCGCTGGACGTGGTCGAGGGCAAGGGCGGTCTGGACTTTGTGATTGAGCAGGGCGGGCGGAACCTGTCCGGCGGCCAGCGCCAGCGGCTGACCATCGCCCGGGCGCTGGTAAAAAAGCCCGAAATCCTGATTCTGGACGACAGCGCCTCCGCCCTGGACTTCGCCACCGACGCCGCGCTGCGCAAAGCCCTGCGGGACCTTCCGGGCGATATGACGGTGTTCATCGTCTCCCAGCGGGCGGCTTCCATCCAGCACGCGGACAGGATCGTCGTGCTGGACGACGGCCGCGTGGCGGGCATCGGGACGGGCGACGAGCTGCTCAAGACCTGCGAGGTCTACCGCGAGATCCATGAATCCCAGTTCAAAAAGGAGGGGCGGGCGCATGCCGGCTAAGGAGAAGCGAAAGGGCACGCTGAAAAAGGTGCTCGCCTGCGTGGGGCGGCACAGGTGGCTGATGGCGCTGTCCATCCTGTTCGCGGCGGGCACGGTGGTGCTGACGCTGTACGTCCCCATCCTCGTGGGGCAGGCCGTCGACCGGATCGTCGGCCCGGGGGAGGTGGACTTCGAAGGTATTTTGCGCGTACTCGGGCGCATCGCGGCGGTGGTGCTCGCCAACGCCGCGCTGCAGTGGCTGATGGGCGTCCTTAACAACCGCATCGCCTTCCGCGTCATCCGGGATGTGCGCAACCAGGCCTTTGAGAGGCTGGAAATCCTGCCGCTGAAGTACATCGACGCCCATGCCCACGGCGAGATCGTCAGCCGCCTGGTTTCGGACGTGGATCAGTTCGCAGAAGGGCTGCTGCTGGGCTTTTCCAGCCTGTTCACAGGCATCGCCACCATACTGGGAACGCTCGTCTTCATGGTTTCCATCCACTGGAGAATCGCGCTCGCGGTGGTGGTGCTGACGCCGCTGTCCCTCTTCGTCGCCCGCTTCATCTCGAAAAGGACGTACAGCATGTTCAGGCTGCAGTCCGAGACCCGGGGCGAGCAGACCGCCTTCATCAGCGAGATGATCGGCGGCCAGAAGGTGGTGCAGGCCTTTTCCCGCGAGGAGGAGACGCTGCGGCGGTTTGACGAGATCAACGAGCGCATGGAGACCTGCTCCAGAAGGGCGACGTTCTTTTCCTCCCTGACCAATCCGTCCACGCGGTTTGTCAACAATCTGGTGTATGCCACCGTGGGGCTGCTTGGGGCTTTGGCCTGCATTTCCTCCGGCGGGGCGTTTTCCGTGGGGCAGCTGGCGGTGTTTTTGAGCTACGCCAGCCAGTACGCCAAGCCCTTCAATGAAATCTCCGGCGTCGTCACCGAGCTGCAAAACGCCCTGGCCTGCGCGGCGCGGGTATTTGAGCTGATGGAGGAGCAGCCCCAGCCGCCGGAGCCGGAAAACGCCAAGGAACTTCGCGATGTGCAGGGCAGCGTGGCGCTTGAGGACGTGTCCTTCTCCTACGTGCCGGAGCGGGAACTCATCCGGGACTTCAACCTCGTCGTGAAACCCGGCCAGCGGGTGGCCATCGTCGGCCCCACGGGCTGCGGCAAGACCACCGTCATCAACCTGCTGATGCGGTTTTACGACGTGGACGGAGGCAGCATTCTGGTGGAGGGGAAGGACATCCGGACCGTCACCCGAAAGAGCCTTCGCAGCGCCTACGGCATGGTGCTGCAGGACACCTGGCTGAAAACCGGCACCATCCTGGAAAATATCGCCTTCGGCAGGCCGGACGCCACGAAGGAGGAGATCGTCGCCGCCGCGAAGGCCGCCTTCGCCCACGGCTTCATCACACGGCTGCCCAACGGGTACGACACCGTGATTTCCGAGGACGGCGGCAGCCTTTCCGCCGGGCAGAGGCAGCTGTTGTGCATCGCCCGGGTGATGCTCTGCCTGCCGCCCATGCTGATTCTGGACGAGGCCACCTCCAGCATCGATACCAGAACGGAGTTGAAAATCCAGCAGGCCTTTGACAGCATGATGAAGGGGCGGACGAGCTTCGTCGTCGCCCACAGGCTGTCCACCATCCGCGAGGCGGACGTCATCCTCGTCATGAGGGAGGGCCGCATCGTCGAGCAGGGCAGGCACGACGAACTGCTGCAAAAAGGCGGCTTTTACGCAAAGCTTTACAACAGCCAGTTCGCCGTTTGAAATCAGAAAACAGGCCCCTTCCCATGGAAGGGGCTTTTTTGCGCTTCTGCGGGCGCGCGGTTCTGTAAAAGGGGTGTTTTCGGGGGTTGCCGCACATATATTGGAGTAACGGATTCCAGAGGAACGGACGCAACGAACTGCGCATCGACCCGATACGAGGTGCCGAAATGAACCATCCCGAAACATGCTGCATCCACAACGCGGTTTTCCTTCCCATCGCCTTCGCGGCGCGCGAGAGCGGCGCATCCTCAAAGGCGCTGTTCGCGGCGAAGACGCCGGGCGGGGAGTTTCGCTTTTTCAGGGACCGCATTTCCTTCCATTTTGAAAAGGAAGGAAACAGCGGCGCCCCTTTGGAACTGCTGTTCTGCGGCGCGCAAAAGGAAACCTCCCTGCGGGGGGAGGGGGAGCGCCGCGGCAGGCTGAACTACGTCCTCGGGGGCTACGCGGAGGACTGGCATCCCGGCCTTGCGGTGTACGAAAAGTTGAAATACGAGGGCTTGTGGCAGGGCGTCGACCTGGAGCTGTTCGGGGACGCCTACGGGCTGAAGTTCGTGTGGTCGCTGCAAAAGGCGGAGGATGTTCTTTCCATCCTGCTGTGCTGGGAGGGGGCCGAGGCGCTGGCCCTGAGCGGGGACGGCAGTCTGCTGATCCGCCATCCGCACGGCATCTGGGCGGACGCCGCGCCCAGGGCGTGGCAGGATGCCGCAAACGGCAGGAAAAAGGTGTGTTGCGCTTACCGGCTGCTGGGCGAAAACGCCTTCGGGTTCGAACTTTCGGGTAACTGGGAGCGCGGCGCGCCGCTGACCATCGACCCGATGCTTACCTTGAGCGCGTTATGACGGAAAAGGCGGCGCGCTTTTTTGCGCGGCCTGTGACGATCAATCAGATAATATGTCAAAACAGCAATAAATGATTGACACGGGGCCGGCTTCGCCATATAATTCCAAACAGAACGAACTGGAACAAAAAAGAACAGCACTTCTCATCAGTTTACCCCCGTAACAAGCAAAACCAATCAAACGGAGGAAGCAGCCATGAGGAAAATCAAGAAGATCATCGACCTGACGCAGCCCATTTACCACAACTGCCCGGGCTGGCCCACCTACGCCGCCACCGAGGTGCACCATGAGACCGTCGTCGGCATTCACGGCTATACTTCGGAAATCCTGAAGTGCAACTCCCACACCAGCACCCACCTCGACGCGCCCTTCCACTTCTTCCCGGACATGGCGACCATCGACCAGATTCCCATTGAGAACTTCATCGGCCGCGCGATTCTGGTGGACCTGGTGGGCGTCGGGCCCTGCTACGCCATCGGACCCAAAGACCTTGAGCCCTATGCCGACAAGATCAACAAGGGCGACATCGTGCTGCTCAACACCGGCTGGTCGAAAAAGCGGGGCTTCTCCAAGGAGTACTACGCCGACTGGCCGTACCTCACCGGCGAGGGCGCCCAATGGCTGCTGGAGAAGGGCGTCAAGGGCGTTGGCATCGACGGCATGAGCATGGGCGGCTGGTACGAGGGAACGGGCCGTCCCTGCCACGAGGTGCTGCTGCCCAACGGCGTGTGGCTGCTGGAGGAAATGAACTTCCCCGATGAAATCCGCCAGTACCCCGAGTTCGAGCTCACCGCGGTGCCGCTGCTCCTCAAGGGCTTCGGCGGTTCGCCCTGCAGGGCCTACGCCACCATCTACGAGGAAGAATAAAGCCAGAACACAGAAAGGAGCCTCCCCCTTCCGCCGCGGGAAGGGGGAGGCAAAGGATTTGCACATGCTTCCATCCGAACGATGCGCCTGCATTGCGGAAATCATCCGCCAGAACGGCTCGGTTTCCGTGGAGACGCTGGCCAGGGAACTGGGCGTCAGCGTGATGACCATCCGGCGCGACCTCGCCAAGCTGGACCAGGAGGGCCTCATCGAGCGCTGCTACGGCGGCGCGGTGCTCCGAAGGGAGCACACCAGGGAGACCAGCTATCAGGAAAAGAAGAACCTGCACGGGGAAGAGAAGAAGAGAATCGCGCAGAAGGCCATCGAGTTTGTGCGGGATGGCGATATTGTTTTTCTGGACGCCGGCACCACGGTCTATGAAATCGCCAAACTCCTGCCCACCAAAAAAGACATCACCGCAATCACCACCGATCTGGAGATCGCTTACTTTTTGAATCAGACCGACGTGGAGACGGTCATCTGCGGCGGCCGCATTCAAAAGGAGACGGGCAGCACGATCGGTGTTTTCGTCAACATGATGATCAGGGATCTGTTCGTCAACACCGCCTTTTTCGGCGCGCAGTCCATCGACGAGAACTTCAACATTCTCACCCCCACGGCGGAAAAGGCGGTCACCAAGCGCACCATCTGCGAGCACGCCAACAGCCGCTATCTGGTGGTGGACCATTCCAAGTTCTACCGCCAGGCGCTCATGCGGGTGAACAACCTGAACGCCTACGACGGCGTCATCACGGACAGGCGCTTCACCCCCGAGGAACGGGCGAAGATCGAACAGCTGGGCATTAACATCATTCCGGTTTGACTAGAAAAGGACGTGATACCATGCTGCAGTGCGTCGTGGTCGCGGACGACCTGACCGGCGGCAACGCCACCGGCGTGCTTTTGCGCAAGCTGGGCTATCCCACCTGCACCGTGCTCAACTTTTCGCAGTTGCGGGCGGAGGATCTGGAGCGGTACACCTGCGCGGTGTTCCCGACGGACAGCCGATCCCTGGACCCCCAAGAGGCGTATGACAGGGTGTTCAGCGTGGTGCGCGCCATGAACTCGGAGCGCATGAAACTGTTCGCCAAGCGCATCGACAGCACCCTGCGGGGCAACCTCGGCAGCGAGACGGACGCCATGCTGGACGCGCTGGGCGAGGACACCGCCGCCGTCGTGGCGCCGTGCTTCCCGTCGGCGGGGCGCATCCTTGTGGGAGGGCTTCTGCTGGTAGGCACCACGCCTTTGCATCGCACCGAGGCGGCCGCCGACCCCATCGCGCCGGTGCACACCTCCTCCATTTTGCAGCTGTTCGAGCGCCAGTCCCGCAGAAGGTGCGCGCTGGTGACGTTGGAGGACCTGCGGCAGGGGGAGGAGGCCGTCACAAGCAAGCTGAAGGCGCTTTACGGGGAAGGCGTGCGCGTGTTTTTGGTGGACGGCGCCTCGCAGGAGGACGTGGAGCTGACCGCCGCCGCGGCGGTGGCGAGCGGCATTCCCTTTGCTTCCGTGGACCCCGGCCCCTTCACCGCCGCCGCGGCAAAGCGGCTCATCGCCCCCGAACAGGAGCCCAAACCCAAAGGCAGGGTGCTGGGCGTCATCGGCAGCGTCAACCCCGTGGCGCACAGGCAGCTGGAGGAGCTGCTGCGCACCCGAAGGGCGCTTTGCGAGTTCGTCCGCACGGGCAAATTGCTGGAAGAGCCGGAACGGTCGGCGGAAATCGACCGTGTGGTGGACGCCGTCTTGCAAAACTGCGGCGAACATGATAAGGTGCTGGTCGTCGGGGACGGCATTGTTCCGGAAAACCGGCTGGACTTTGCGAAGCTCGAGCAGAAGGGGCTTTCCCGCGCGGCCGCCTGCGAACGGGTGAACAGCGGCCTTGCGGAAATCGCCGTCCGGCTGCTGGAAAAGGGCGGCTTTTTTGGCCTATACACCAACGGAGGGGACGTCACCGTCGCCGTCACCGGAAAACTTGGGTGCGCCGGCGTCGCGCTGCGGGACGAGGTCATCCCGCTGGCGGCCTGCGGCGCGCTGTTCGGCGGCAAAGCGGACGGGCTGAAAATCGTGACCAAGGGCGGCATGGCGGGGGATACGTTCGCCCTTTGCGCCTGTATGGATTACTTATTGAAGAAAACGCAGGAGGAACCGGTTTGAAACCAGTGATCGCAGTGCCGATGGGCGACCCGGCGGGCATCGGGCCGGAAATCGTCGCCAAAGCCGCCGCCGACAGGGCGGTGGTGAACGCGGCGAACGTGGTCGTCGTCGGCGAAGAGAGCATCATGCAACACGCCATCCGCATCACCGGCGCGGATGTTCGCGTTCATGTCATACAAAGCCCTAAAGAGGGGGACTTCAGAAGGGGCGTCCTCAACCTGATGCAGGTGGACGGCCTGAAAAGCGGCGAATTCGCCATCGGCGCCGTGGACGGCAGGTGCGGCAAAGCCGCCTTTTCCTACATTGAAAAGGCCATTCAGCTCGCCATGGACGGGCGGGTGGACGCCGTGGCCACGTCGCCCGTCAACAAGGAGGCCTTCAAGGCCGGCGGCGTTCCCTATATCGGCCACACGGAAATTTTCGGCGCCCTGACCGGCACGAAGGACCCGCAGACGCTCTTTCAGGTGCGCAATCTGCGGGTGTTTTTCCTGACCCGCCACGTGTCGCTGCGCGAGGCCTGCGATCTGGTGAAAAAGGAGCGCATTGTTGACTATGTCAAACGCTGCCGGGCGGCGCTGGAGCAGCTGGGCGTCAGCGGGGGCGTCATGGCGATAGCGGGACTGAACCCCCACAGCGGCGAGCACGGCCTTTTTGGCCGGGAGGAGGTGGAGGAGGTCATTCCCGCGGTGGAGCAGCTTAAGCGGGAGGGCTGCGCCGTGGAAGGCCCCATTGGCGCGGACTCGGTGTTCCACTTGGCGCTGCAGGGCCGGTATGACAGCGTTTTGAGCCTTTACCACGACCAGGGCCACATCGCCACCAAGACGCTGGACTTCGAAAAGACCATCTCCATCACCTGCGGGATGCCCATTTTGCGCACCTCCGTGGACCACGGCACGGCGATGGACATCGCCGGCACGGGCAAAGCCAGCGCGGTGAGCATGGCGGAGGCCGTTCTGGTGGCCGCGCGGTACGCCCCGCATTTCCGAAAAGGGCGGGGATGAAAGGGACATACGGGCAAGCAAACGGGCGGAAAGCCGCATCTGGCTTTCCGCCCGTTTGCTGCGCAGAGGTGAAGGCGGCTCAGCCCGAAATGGCGGCGGAAGCCTCCATCCGGCACTCTTCGTTGGACTGTTTTTGCAGCAGCTCGATGGCCGCGTCCTCGTCCATCGGCCTGCCCACGAGGTACCCCTGAATCCTGTCGCACCCGCTGATGCGCAAATATTCCTTTTGGGCCTCGCACTCCACGCCTTCGGCCACCGTGGAGTGTCCCAGCCGGTGCGCCATCGAGATGATGTCCCCGGTGATCGCCTTGTCCGGTCCGGCCTCCAGCAGCTTGTCGATGAAGTGCTTGTCGATCTTGATGCTGTTGACGTTGAGCTCCTTGACCCTGGCCAGCGAGGAGTAGCCCGTGCCGAAATCGTCAATGGCCACGTGCAGCCCGGCGTCCTTGAGCTCGCCGATGACCTTGTTCAAAAGGGCGTAGTCCGACGCGAACACCGACTCGGTGATCTCGATGCCGATGTTTTTCGGGTTGATCTGCATCCTGTCCATCAGCTGGAACAGCGTTCCGGTGAAGTCCGGCCGCAGCAGCTGAATGGCGGAGACGTTCACCGAAACGGTGAGGGAGTCGTACCCCAGCGACCTTAGCCTGTTCACGAAGCGGAACGCGTCGATGAAAGCCAGCTCCCCCAGCGGGATGATGAGTTTGGACTCCTCGGCGATGGGGATGAACTCCATGGGCGACACCATGCCCAGCTTTTCGGTCTGCAGCCGCGCCAGCGCCTCAAAGCCGCAGATGCGGTTGGTCTGCAGGTCCCAGATGGGCTGGTAGCGCAAAAAGAACTCCCCGCGGCTGTTCTCCACGGCGATGCGGGAAAGCTCCTGCCGGATGAGCCCCTCGCGCTCGACGAGGGCTTCCAGCTCCTCGTTGTAAAAGTGCGCGCGGAAATCGCGGTCGAAGATGTTGATGGAGCGCTCCATCGCGATGAGCAGTTTCTTGAGCAAAAGGTCGACGCTCAGATGGCGGTACTCGTTGATCTCCAGGATGCCGATGCCGCCGCCCACCCGGTCGGTGACGAACAGCGCGGAAAGGGATGCCGCGATGGCGTCCGAAAAGTCCATCAGTTCTTTTCTGTCCCTATAGTTCCGGATGTAGAACACGAAGCGGCTTTCGTAGGTGTTGAACAGCATGCGGTCGTCCCGGCAGTACTGGCTCAGCGTTTCCGCCGCCTTTTTGATGAGGTTCTGGGTGTAGTTGAAGCCGTAATTCGCCGTCAGCGAAAACAGCGGGCTCAGGTTGATGCCGATGAGCGCGCGGCTGACGCCGTCGTCGTTTTTGTCCCGCTCCAGGATGCGCACGAGGCAGTCGCGGTTGAAAAGGCCGGTCCACCGGTCGTGCTCGTTGATGTACCGCAGGCGGTTTTCCATGCCCTTGCGGTCGGAAATGTCCAGCACCAGGCCCTCCAGGGCCTCCACCTCGCCGGCGCCGTTGTAGATGGCCTGCCCCATCTCCAGCACCCATTTGCGCTCGCCGCTGGCGGTGGTGATTTCGTACTCGTACTGGAAGGGCAGCCTGTCCTTCACGATGCGCTGCCACTCGTTCCACAAAGCCTCGCGGTACTCGGGGGTGATGAGGTCGTTGTAGGCGATGTCCCTGTTGTAGAGCAGGCTTTCGGGCTTGTAGCCGGTGAGCTTGTAGCACCCTTCGGAGACGAACTGCATGGTCCAGTTCCGGTCAAAGTTGCACCGGTACGCCATGCCGGGCAGCTTCGACAGCAGGACGGACTTGCTCCGCTCGCTCTCGCTCAAACTCAGCGCGAGGTTTTTCTGCTCCGTGATGTCGTGGACCAGGAAAATCAGGGTTCTCCGGTTGCCGTTGGAGACGGGCAGCGCCGCCACCAGCATGTTCACCCACGCGACGGAGCCGTCCGGCTTCACAAACCGCTTTTCCATGGAAAAGCTGTTGGTCTCGCCGGACTCCAGCCTGGCGAGGTTGCGGTTTTCCTCGGCGAGGTCGTCGGGGTGGGTGATGGCGGTCCAGCCCGCCTGGACGATCTCGACCTTGGAGCGCCCGCAGATCTGCTCGAACACCGGGTTGATGCTCACCAGGTCGCACTTGTCCGCCGAGGAGAACATCTCGCTGCAGTGCATGATGACGATGCCGATGGGCGCCTGATGGAAGATCGCGTCAAAGGTGACGACCTGGTCGTGCAGCCTGTTCTCGTAAAGCTGCTGGATGCGGATCATCTTCAGGTGGTTGTCGATCCGCACCTTGAGGGAGTGCATGTGCAGGGGTTTGCGGATATAGTCCACGGCGCCCAGCTGGAGGCCTTTGATCTCGTTGTCCAGCTCGCCGTCGTTGGTCAGGATGATGGTGCGCAGCTTTCGGTAGCGGTCGTTGGTGCGCAGGGCGTTCAGGACCTGGAATCCGTCCATATTCGGCATGTAAAGGTCGAGGATCACCAGGTCGATGTCGGGGTTTTCATCGATGATGCGCAGAGCCTCCCCGCCGTCCCCGGCGAGGAGCACGGTATATTCGGCCTCGTCGAGCATGCTCGCGATGATCCGCTGGTCCGTTGCCGAATCATCGACGACCAAAATCTTCGCAGACATGGAGGGCCTCCTTTACCCCTGCACCGGTCCAGACAGGTACAGGGAGATTTCTTCGAGCAGTGCTTTGAGCTGGCGGTCGAACGCCTTGTGCAGGCGGGAAATCTCGCCTTCGTTCCCGCTCTGCAGCGCCTGCTGCAGCCGGTTCGACAGCTCATAGAAAGGCTGGGCGCCGATGCTTCCCGAGCTGCTTTTCACCTTGTGGATGATCTGCGCGGCGTCCGCGTAGCGCCTTTCCGATATGGCGCGGGACAGGCTGTTCGGCGTGTCCTTGTTCTCATTGCAGTACTTGCACAGCACTTGATTGTATATATCGGCATTTCCGCCCATGTTCCTTAAGCCGGCGGCAAAGTCCCAAATGCGCGCCTTCGCATCCGGGCTTTGCTCCTGGGTCAGAAGCTCCCTGATCCTGGCCATGAACTGCTCCGGGTCGAAGGGCTTGCTGATGTAGTGGTAAATGCCGCTTTGGGCGCACTTTTCCTGCACGCCCAGCACCACGTCGGCGGTCATGGCGACGATGGGCACCGAATCGGACAGCTTTCGAATCTCCCGCGCGGCCTCGTAGCCGTCCATGACGGGCATGTGCAGGTCCATCAGGATAAGGGAGATCTCGTTCTGATGCTTTGCAAAGAGCTCCACGGCCTCCCTGCCGTCGGCGGCGAGGATGGAGCGCACGCCGATCTGCGCGAGCAGCGATTCCGCGATGAGCTGGTTGGTCTCATTGTCCTCCGCCACGAGGGCGCAGAAGGGCCTGTCCAGCTTGGGGGGGTGCAAAAGCAGGTCGTGGGTCTCCTCTTCGGGCAGTTCCTTCAGGTTGAAAAGGTCGAGTATCCCGTTCAGCAGCACCGAGGGGATGATGGGCTTGCCGATGCCGATGTCCACCCCGTAGTCGCCCAGCCGGTCGAAAAGATCCTCCCGCATCATGGGCAGCAGCATGATGATCTTGGGCATATTGGCGATTTTGGGGTTCTTGCGCAGGGCTTCGACGAAGGCGAAGCCGCCTTCCCTGGGGGTTTCGTAATCCACGATGAACAGGTCGAAGGGCTTTGCCGCATCGCCGTTGGCGTTTTCCAGCATGCTCAGGGCGCTGTTTTGCGAGGTGGTGAGCTCGCAGCGCATGCCGAAGGAGCCGAGGTAGCTCTCGATCAGGTGCATGTTCGCGCCGGTCTTTTCCAGCACCAGCGCCCGCAGGTGCTTCAGCCGGCCGCTGTACAGCGACCGGACGCTGGCGTCCTCCTTTTCCCGGTCCACGGGCAGCGTCAGGTGCACCACGAAGGTGGAGCCTTCCCCGGGCGTGCTGAAGACCTGAATGGTGCCGCCCATCATGTCCAGAAAGCTCTTCACGATGGAAAGGCCCAGCCCGGTGCCGCCGAAGCGGCGGGTGATGCTGCTGTCCGCCTGGGTGAAGGGGATGAACAGCTTTTTCACCTGCTCCTCGTCCATGCCGATGCCGGTGTCCTTCACGGCGAAGGAGATGTGGTAGTTGTCGTTCTCCTTGGCGATCAGGCGGATGTCCAGCGACACCTCGCCTTTGCTGGTGAACTTCGCGGCGTTGTTCAGGATATTGAGCAGGATCTGCTCGATGCGCTTGGCGTCCCCGATGAACCAGTTGGGCAGCAGAGGGTCCTTGGACAGCACGAACCGGATGCCCTGCTCCTCGATCTTGTAGGATACGATGTTGACGACGTTCTGGATCACCTCGTCCATGCTGAAGGAGGTGCGCTCCAGCTCGACCTTGCCGGCGGAGATTTTGGAATACTCCAGAATGTCGTTGATGATGCTCAGCATGTTGGAGGACGCCTGGATGATCCGCTCGGCGTACATCTTCTGGGTGGCGGTGCTGCTGCTCTTTTTCAGCAGGTACGCCATGCCGGTGATGGCGTTGAGGGGAGTGCGGATCTCGTGGGACATTCTGGCCAAAAAGCTGGACTTGAACTCATTGGCCTCCACGGCCTCCTGCTTCGCCTGTTCCAGGTCCTGCTGGATCTGGATGCGCTGGCGGACCTCCTTTTTCAGCCTGGCGATCCAGAAGAAGGAGACGCCAAGCAGCGCCGCGGCGAACGCAGCGGCGATGATGAGCACGCGCAGCAGCGGCCCGTAGTCGGGCTCCGCCTGCAGGTCGATCCATTTTTCGTTGATTTCCTGTTTTTCCTTGTCGGAAATCGCATGAAGGGCCTTGTTGAGGATGCTGACAAGCTGCGGCCAGTCCTTGCGCACGGCGAAGTGGATGGACTGGTGCGACTCGGCGTCGAAGGACACCGTCCGAAGGTTCGTCAGCCCGTTGGTGCGGATCAGGTAGGTGGTGGTGGCGAGGTTCCCCACATAGGCGCGCTCGGTGCCCGCCGCCACCGCGGTCAGCGCCGCCTCCACCGAGTTGTAGATGCTGAGGTTGATCTCCGGGAAGGACAGCAGATAGCTGTGGTGCGAGCTGTTGCGCTGCACGGCGACGGTCAGGCCCTCCAGGTCCTCCATGCCGGAGATGGCGGTGTCCGTGTTGCGGGTGACGATCACCCGCTTGAAGTAATAGTATGGCTCGGAAAAGAGGAAGTGCTTCTCGCGCTCGGCGGTCCTGCCGACGGCGGGAAGCATGTCGATCTGCCCGGAAAGGGCCATATCGTAAGCCTGGGGCCAGGACAGGCCCTTGACGACCTCGAAAACAAGGCCGGTCTTCTGGCTGATCAGTTCGAGATAGTCCGCGGCGATGCCTTTGTATTCGCCGTATTCATCGATGAACTCAAAGGGAATGAACTCCGGGTCCACGCCGAGGCGCACCACCGGATGCTCCTGCACAAAGGAAAGCTCGTCCTCCGTCCACCGGATGCCCTCCTGCGCGGCAAGGCACTGGGACGAAAGGAAGGCCAGCAGCACGATCACTGAACTCAAAGCAAAACGAATGCGTTGTTCCGCACGAAAGCAGCGCCCCGTATTCCTTTTGCCGCGAGTGAGCATTGCAACACCTCTTTTCCTTTTTGCTCGTGTATTGAAACACTGCCTGTCCGGATTGCAAGACCGCGCCGGAGCAAGGCGCGGGCGGGACGGATACTGTTTGCCGCTGGGCTGGCGGGTGTGCGGAACGCCGATCCGGTCAGGTCGGCATGGGACGTCATCTCGCCAATCAGCAATCTTTTTCACTCCTGCCGCGCTGGTCCTGCGGCGGGGCGGCGCCGCTGCCTTGCCGCACCCATATGCCTGAAAAGAGGCAGGAATGCCTGTCAATCTACTATGCATTTATAAATATAATATATGAGTTTGGCGAACTGTACAATATTTTGGCTGAAGAATCAGAAAAATGGTGAACTGTTATTTTTACGTCAGTGTTCCTGCGGCATACAGGCGAAAAAAGACGCCCCTTTCGGCGTGTGCCAGGCGGAAGGACACGGAGGATTCTGTTTATGACTCCCATGGGAGGAGGAAGGAGGCGTGCTGAACAGGAAGACCGGCAGGCGAAAGTGAGGAAGTACGGAGCATCCCCGAAACTGTACCGTCGGCAATGCGCGCTGCAGCGGGGGCGCGGGGCGCCGAAATGGAGAAAAGGATGGCATTTCGCGGCGGCATTCCGAAGCGGCATTACGGCTCACATTCCGCAAGGGGGGCGCGGATTCCTGCTGCCATGTTTACATGGGTTCGCCCCGCAAAGGCGGCGCTCTGCGGCTTTCGGGTTGCGGCGCTGCAGCAGGCGATTTCGCGGCCCGGAAATTGTTCTTCGGGTTCCGCTTATGCGCCTGTTCCGGCATGCCGCGGGGCAGCCGGTGTGCTGACAGCCATTGCCGACGGCAGCCGGCTGTATGGAAGCCGCAGCGCCACCGGCACGGGGCTGGCGCATTTGCGCCGGCATGGGCGACCTGGTGGCGCATCCCGCACGCATGCTGTTCTCAAAAGCCGGTGCGGTCGCCTTTGCAACAGGTCGGCAGCGCAGCCCTCCATGCATCTCGATTGGCGAACCATAGCAAAAAGAAACCACCCCGCGAAACGGCGGGGTGATCGGCATCATGAGCGGCCGCCACGGGAACCGGCCTTGCGCGCTCGCAAAGCCGTGGCTAGCGCCTGCGGAAGGGGTTGAGCATCTTCGCCACGTAAAACCCCGGGTTTTTCTCGCCGCGGAACTCCTCCAGCAGGCTTTCCCCGCGCATGACGGCGGGGCAGACGCACCAGTCCAGCGCGTACCACATGTGGATGGCTTCGGTCTTGTCGTCGCTGCTCCAGGAGGCGATCTGGTGATAGCCGTACCCTTTTGCCCAGTCCTCCGTCATGCGCAGCAGCGTTGCGGCGATGCCCCGCCTGCGGTAGTGTTCATCCACCTCGATGACGTCGATGAACGCTTCGGTGTAATCGCTCAGCGGCTCGGGGTAGTTCCTGCCGAAGGTGGAAATAAAGCCCACGGGCCTTTCGCCGTGCAGCGCTGCGAGGGAAAGGCAGCCGTCGCCGCGGTGGATGCACGCAAATTCCCGGACCCACTCGCCGAAGGTGCGGACGATGGCATCCTCGATTTTCCGGTCAACTTCCCTGTAGACGATGTCCAAACCGGCTCCTCCTGTCTCAAATGTGTATGATTCCCTGTGATTCTAACACAAAAGGTGTCGGACGGGGAGCAACGGCTGGTTGACGCGAGCGCAGGAAGGGAGGGAGCGCCCAGCTCCAAGCAAAAAGGCCGCGGGCGGCGGCCGGGGATGGATGCGGGGTTAACCTGCGCAATCCCTCAGATGAAGCACCTAAGTCCAGATGGTCGATGGCGTACCGGGCCTCCTCCTCGGTGAACCTTTCGCCGTATTCCGACACCAGCTGGTCGTAGATGGCCTCTTTGGACAGGCTCATCGCCGACAGATAGGACTTCGCCTTCTCAAGGGCGTTTTGCCTGTAGTCCGCGTCGAGGTTGTCCACGGCGTACCGGGCTTCCTCAACGGTGAACTTTTCGCCGTGTTCGGACACCAGCTGGTCATAAATGGCCTGCTTGGACATGTGCAGCGTGTCGCTGTAGGTCTTCGCCTTTTCCAGTGCGTTTTTCCCGTAGTCCGCGTCAAGGTGGTCGACGGCGTACTGCGCGGCGTCGGCGGGGAACTTCTCGCCGTACTCGGACACCAGCTGGTCGTAAATGGCCTGCTTGGACATGTGCAGCGCGTCGCTGTAGGTCTTAGCCTTCTGCAGGGCGTTCCGCTACTCGGCGGGCAGCCCTTCCCCGCCGGTGCCGGCCTCGACCTCCGGCGTTGGCGAGGCGGAGGGCGCAGTGGTGCTTTCCGCCGCGCCGGTCTGCTGGGGCGCCAGACTCTGCACGGGGTCATAGTCCGGCAGGGACTCCCTTTTCCTGTTCAGGCTGGCGATGATGCCGATGGCCACCACCGCCAGCAGCACCCAGAACCACCACTGCCGGTGGAAGGGTTTTGTCAGCACTTCCTCCTTTGGCCGATTCCGGTCTGCCATGGCTCTTCCTTTCGCGTCGACATGCTTTTGGGTGTTTTCGCTTATCCTGCCCCGGTGTGCCGCCCTTCATCCTTTTGGCTGAGGGCAGGGCAAGAGTAAAAAAGCGCGGTCACGTGGAGGAGAAAGGCGACGCCCCGAGCTATCAGGACGGTATATGACATTATTCTGTGAGAAGCGGACGGGAAGGGAAAACTTCATGACAGAGAGATTTTTTGCTGTCACAATTTTGTTCTGATTGCAGTTTGCGGTCGCATTGTGGTATAAAAAACATAGGAACATGTCGGTTTTCTGTGACCCGTGCAGCAGGGCTGGGGCTTGTGTATTCCGCCCGGCATCCCGCGAGCGGGAACGAACAGACAGGAGGACGCGCGATGAAGATCAGTCCCATCGATGTATCCCGCAGCCAGGCGAAGGAGAGAAAGCTCCTCCCGCATCAGGAGGAGGCGCTCGCCGCGCTGGACGGCTATTTTGTGCTCGGCCAGAAGGCGCCGCAGAAAGGCCTTCTCGTGATGCCCACCGGCAGCGGGAAGAACTTCACCGCCGTGACGTGGCTGTTGGACCGCGCCGTGCCGAACGGATACATGGTTTTGTGGCTCACCCACCGCCAGGAGCTGGTGGGCGAGGCGTACAGGATGTTCGTCGACCTCAGCCCCATATTGAGCAGGCACGGCATCAAGAAGCTGCGCATCATCCCGATTTCGGACCAGCACGATAAAATGTCGCACGCCTTCCGGCACGACGTGAACATCTGCTCTGTGGACACCGCCGCCGGCAGAAACGGCCAGAAGTACCTCTCCCGCATGCTGGGCAGGGCCGGGAAGGACAAGCTGGTGGTGGTCATCGAGGAGGCGCACCACGCCGTTTCCCCGTCCTACGAAAGGGTGCTGAAGAGCGTTGCGGAGCTCAGCCCCAACCGCATCCTGCTGGGGCTCACCGCCACGCCCAAGCGCATGCAGGCCGCCGAATACAAGAAGCTGCGCAGCCTGTTCGATGTTTCGGCGAACCTGCAGGCAGGCCGCGGCAACGAAAACGGCTATATCTACGAAGTGGGGTACAACCGCCTGATGCTGGAGGGGTATCTGGCGCGCCCTGTCTGCAAGCGGGTGGACACGCAGATCGCCGGGGACGAGGCGTTCGACATTGCCGACGAGGACGTCCGCCATTTTGAGCGCTGGGGCGAGCTTTCGGAAGCGGTGAAGGAACAGCTGGCCAAGTCCGCCCAGCGCAACGAGATCATCGCGAACGAGTACGTCAACAACGCCGCAAAATACGGCAAGACGCTGGTGTTTACCGTCAATCAGCTGCACTGCAAGACGCTTTACAAGGCCTTCACCAGGGCGGGCGTCAGCTGCAATTACTGCATCGCCGGTGAGCCGGGCGCCGCCAGCGTGATCCGCGACTTCAAGGCGGGCGTGTTCGACGTGCTCATCAACGTGCTGACCGAAGGGGTGGGCATCGACGACATCCAGTCGATTTTCCTCACCGGCCAGACCAACAGCGACTCCCTGCTGATGCAGATGGTGGGACGCGGCCTGCGCGGCGTGGGGGCGGGGGGCACCGAGTATGCCTACATCGTCGATTTTCGCGACCGTTGGAACCGCTTCAGCTTCTGGGTCAGCCCCACGGCGCTGGACTTCGACCCGGAGATCGAGACGGCGCGCACGGCGGACGGCGAGGCGCAAAGGCAGGAACTGCGGCTGCCTTCCCAGTCCGAGGGCTTTGGCAGCTGGGAGGTGCTGGCCCGCATCCACAGCGCCCTGCGAAATGGCGCGAAAGGAGACGCCTTCCCCTGCGGGTGGTATGCCGTGCTGGACGAGGACGGGCAGGACAGGAAAGTGCTGGTGTACGACGACCAGCGCCCCGGCTACGAGGCGATCGCCCAGAACGCCGCCACGATTGCCGCGAACGGGCTGAACGCGGACGACTGCCTGAGGCGGTACTTCGACATTTCGGAAAACCTGCCTTCCGCCGCGGAACTGCAGCTCGTGCTGAAAGCGCTCATTGAGACCGGCGAAATGCCCGAGTACTTCGCCTTTGAAATGCGGGACAGGGTGGACGCCCGCGCCATTGCCGCCCAGTTCCGCGGGATGGACCGCAGCTCCGCCGGCATGGAGTACCGGCTGGAAAAGACCTTCGAGCGCACGCCGATGCTCAGGGAGCTGTACGGGGATTATGCCGCCTTCCGGCAGCGCATCCTGGACGAGCTGGACAGTCCCCGCGTAGGAGAGGCCGAGGTGCTCCGCATTGGCGAAAGCGATTTCGGCATCATGTCCGGCCATTACGACCTCGCCGCCCTGCTCGGCGAGGCGGTGGCGGAAAACAGGGCGCTCAATGCGAACCTCCGCCCGGCGATCCGCTGGACCCACCGGCCGATGAAGCGCTATTTCGCCAGGTGCAGAAGGTTCGACGACGGAAGCTTGGACATTCTGGTCAGCTGCCTTCTGTCCACGCCGCAGGTGCCGAGGGCGGTGGTGAAGTATGTGGTCTTCCGCCAGCTGCTCATCGCCAACGGCATGGAGGGCGAAGCGTGGAACTACCCCGACGCCGACCGGCACGACGCCTTTTTACAGAGCCTGGCGGCGCGCTTCAAGGTGGAGGACGACATCTGGGGTGTGAACAGCGAGGCGGGCATGAGCAGGGCGCAGTAGCGACAGCGCCGAAAATGCAACAGCCCGGCATTCCTGCCGGAGAAAGCAAAAAAACGCGAAAAAGCAGCCGGAAGGCTGCTTTTTTGGCGGATGCGGGGCTCAGAACAGCTCGCCGGCGCAGCGCCTGCAGCGGTAGTGCTCGTCCTGCGCGACGACGTAGTCGCCCAGCTCGAACGCGGCGGCGATCTGCGCCAGAACGTCCGGTCTTTTGATGCACGGGTCGATGTACACGATGGCGCGGCCGTGGGTCAGACCCCAGATCAAGCGGCCTTGGGGAAAGTCGATGTAATCCCCGGATGAAAAGTGTTCGTCGTACAGCTTTTCGTGGCTGAAGGGATTGTCCAGCTTGTCTGCCTGCCGCCGCGCCGCTTCCAGCGGGCGGGCATCGAAGATCAGGCGGCTTCGGATGAAGAAAAACGGGCCGAGCCTGGGCATGGGTCACCTGCTTTCAGCTGTGTCAGGTGCAAGGCGGGCATACCCCGCCATGAGTTATTTGCTTGCCGGCGGGTTCCTGCTTGGGGCAAAGGCGTCGCCGGATACCATGTAAACGGCGCAGGCCAGGAAAAACAGCAGCGTAAACGCCGCAGCCCAGTAGTAAAAGTTCAAGCCGATTCCCCATCGCACATCCAGACAGGAGATTTCATAGATGTAAAAGATCATGCCGGCGAGCCCTGTTCCGCACATCGCCAGAGCCGCATGCTTCTTCTTGACGACGTTCAGCACCGCCGAAAAGAACAGCACCAGCACGCTGATGATGCTGACGATCTGGAAGATGCCCAAAAACAGGCCCAGCGTGTTGTCGTAATAACTGAAAAAGCCCCTGTCCAGCTCCAGTCTGTCGATGTTGTAGGCAAAGGCCCAGGCCAGCGTGGCGATCGCATACAGCAAAAGGAAGAGAATGCTGACCGCGCGCCGGTGGAGAAACCTGCCGCCGAAGAACACCAGCAGGGGAAGGCAGACCGACGCCGCTGCCATCAGGATGGACAGGATACGGCCGGAGATAAAGGATTCGCAGTAAATGAAGGCGGACAGTACCGACAGAACGGCCATGACCGCGGCGGCGGCTTTCCTGACCGCGCCCGGGCTCTTTTCGCCGGGAGAACCCGACGCGGGGAGCGGCTGCTGTTTGACCGGGCAGCCGCAGTACACGCAGGCTGCCGCCCTGTCCGAGATTTCTTTTCCGCATTCAGCGCAGCGAATCAGTGCCAAAACTTGTTCACCTCATTCAACGTTTTTTAATCAGAAGTTCACCTGTAAATGCTAAAGCGTGTCTGCATCCGTGCAACGCATCCCGTGCCCCGCGAACAGTACAAGAAGTCCCGGAAATCACCCGGCGGAATAAAGATTGCCATGCAAAGATGAGTGCGTATACTGAGCAATCACATACGGTTCAAAACAGATCGGCGGTCTGCATCCAGATGTCACCGCCAACGTTTTTCGCCATGTCAATCGGAAATCCGCACGGCCGCCTTCCCATTCCGACGCTTTGATTACAACTATACCAAACCTGTACCTTTGTTTTCCACACCTGTTCTCTTGTCGTCCTTCCCAAGCGTCCGCGTCTGCTTTGCGCTGAGGGCGTCGATTTGCGATATCCGGAAAAGCGCTGAACTTCAGGAGGGAACAACATGAATCGTTATAGCGAATCGGCGTGCAAGACGCCCGGGATGACAACCAAGGGGATTGGGACAGGTTTGCTGGTTCTTCTGATCATTCTTGCGATGATGGCTGCTTCGGGCTGCGGCGGGAAACAGCTGCTCGTTGCGCCCGAGACAATCCATCAGCCGGGCGCTGATCAAGGCGGTTTTGCCGACGGACGAATCGGCGTGCAAGACGCCCGGGATGACAACCAAGAAGGATGGGACGGCGGAGACTTCGAGCCGCAACAGCAGGTTCCCCGGCAGCAGGAAGCTGATTTGAAATTAAATCTGTGTGACGGAGGGTTCTTCTCCGCAATGCTGCCGGACGGATGGCGGCTCCAGGCCATGGGCCAGTACTCCACCTTTGGCTTTCGCGCTAGGGACCCGGACAATCCGGATTATCAAATCTTCTACTACGGCAGCCTTGCGCCGCTCAACAAGAGTTACGAGGCCAAAGCCCTGTGGATGGACTACGTGAACGGCTTTGGATATCCCACCGCCCGGTTGAATGCCGACGCGCCCGTCGTGAACCCGTACGATGCCGGCAGCATCTTTTACAGTTTTAATGCGCTGAACGGCATGTCGGAAAAATACGGTCTTGGCTTCAGTTTTCCGGGCCTTGCATACTTCGCAAAAAGAAAGGAGAAAGCCGCCACGGAAATTGCTCTGTTGTTCATGTGGGTTCTTTTCACGAATGCCCTTCCCGTTCATCAAAGGTTTTGCCGCTTGACCCACTCGCAATCCCGTCGGTTTGGAAACGCTTGCCGACCCCTGGATGATGGCAAAATGGCGCCGGCCAATCTTACGCGCGAAGGTATGCCGTTCAACGTCAGGGCAGCCGATATCACAAGAAAGGAAATCCCTGAAAGCTGTGTTCAGCCATATACCTTTTTATCTGCTGGGTCGGTCAACGATATGCATGAAGTCACGATAAAAGCAATCAGCGGCAAAGGCATTTGGATTTTTGCTGTCACGCCGATCGACCAAAACGCGGGCGCCCTTGGCAACGCGGCCTGCCTGCGATCTCGAAGATTTCAATAACTGCCCCGTTGGCATCGGCTGGCGGGTTCTGGATTGCTTTGAAAAATGGTCAATGATTGGTCCATAACGCCTTGCCGGACGAAAAATGCGCGCAAAGTCACTAAAGGCGTGGAAATGAAAAAACCCCCGATTTTTCGGGGGTTTTCTGGCGGAGAAGGAGGGATTCGAACCCTCGAACGGCTTTTGACCGTTACACGATTTCCAGTCGTGCGCCCTAGACCAGACTAGGCGACTTCTCCATGCGTTCCGCAGGGCTGTCCGTTTGGTCAACGTTGATATTATACGGGAGGATGGGGACAAAGTCAAGCCCGCGAAAAACCTTTGCGGCGGATTTTTGCGTTCGATGCATGGGGGAACGCACAAAAAAGCCGAAGGGCTTTTCGACGAAAAGGGGCATGCCCCCGGAAGGCTTTTTTTCGCGCAAAAAAGCGACCAAAATCCGCAGCATCAAATCTCAAATGGATTCATGGCGGACGGCGTGAGCATGCCTGCCGCCTGCAAAGCCTGAAGATTCTTCATGGCAGCATTCTCGCGTGGATGGCAGGGCGCATGTGTTCCCGAAATGCCGCTCTGACGCTCCGGGCAAATCGGCGAAACGCGCGTGAACAGCTGCCGGCCAGGGGCACATTACGGTTTTTCGCGCGAAAAACAGGCTGCCGGATGGCAGCCCTTGCACCTGCGATTCCGGGAATCAAGGCAACTGGCTTCGCATGCAGCGAGGCAGTGTCAATCCGTGCGGCCTGCATGAACGGCTGCAAAAGCCTCGCGGCAAAAGGCCGGATGGATTGGCTGATAACGCGGCGGACGCCGGTCATGGCCGGAACAGGGTATAGGGGTACAGCCCCTCGTCCTGGGAGATTTTCGTGATGCGCCAGAAGTTCCCCCGGCGCGAAAGCTCCAGCGTGGCGGCGTATTCTCCCGCGGGCCCTGTGGAAGTGGCGGCGGAAAAGAGCAGTTCGACGACGCGCGTGTCCTCGTCCGGGCTGTCCGTCCGCAGAACGCGCCAGCCTTCCACCCAGGGGCTGGAAAGGCCGGTCACCCAGTTGGGGGATGCGGTTTCCAGCTGCTTTTCGTATCGCGCCTTCAGGCCGTCGTCCATGGCGGCGTACTGCAGCGCGGCGCTCCGGCGCACAAGCCCGCCCGCCCAGGTCTCTGCCGCCTCCATCGGGTCGCAGTCGCCCACTTCCCGCAAAGCCTCCATCAAAAGGCGGCTTCGCATTTCGAAGTCTTCCGCCTGCCGCAGGGCGGGCAGCACGCTGATGGAGGCGCAATCCATCCAGTACCCGGCAAGATTGACGAAAAGGCAGGCGCAAAGGCACAGCAAAAACGCCAGGGCAGCCAGCTGCCACTTCTTCAGACGCACCACCTTCAACGCCCATCACCCCGCTGATGCTGTTCACCATATGTGTATGCCGCGCATCGCGCCCCCCATGCGCAAAGCCGCGGTTCTGTCCCGAAATTGCGGGCACAGGCTGCATGAACTGTGTTTGCTTTGATCGGTTACAGCATAAACCCCCTTTGGCAACAGGCTTTGTGACACGGTATGCACCGCCCGCAGAGGCGTTGCAAGACCTGCCGCATTTGGAATAATACTGTCCGAAATACGCCAAATTTCCGCCCAATTCGGGTAAAGGCGTGACAATCAACATTACAATGCCAAAAAAATAAAATTTACGAATGATTTGACAATGACATACTTCGTATTGTAAACTTATATCGATAACTGGGCAAGCATTTCACAGTTCGCCCGTCAATTCTTGCAGGAGGAGGCAATACAATGAGCAAACCCAAGGTTGCAGTCGTCAGGAGCATGAAACCCGAAGGCAATGACGGCTTTATTGCCGGCAAGTACACCAGACTGGAGAGCGACATCAAGGTCATCAAGGAAGCCGTCGCCAAGGCGGTCGAGCTGTCCATCGGCTCTCTGGATGCCATCATCAAAGAGGGCGACACCGTTCTGATCAAGCCCAACCTGGCGTTCCAGGCGCCGCCGGAGAGCTTCGCGGTGGTGGACCCGCGCACCGTGGAGGCCGTGGTCTCCTACGTGAAGGAAAACTCCAAGGCCGGCAAGGTCGTGGTGGGCGACAACCCGTCCCTGGGCATGCACGTCGGCAGGGCCAAGCCCGCGTTTGACGTCTCCGGCATGGAGGAGGCGGCCCGCCTCGGCGGAGCGGACGAAATCATTTACTTCGACGAGACCGAGACCATCCCCGTGGACATTCCCGGCGCCAAGATCTTCAAAAAGGCGACGGTGTTCAAGCCCTTCCTGGATGCGGACGTGGTCATCAACCTGCCCAAGATGAAGGTCCACATCGCCGGTACCGTCACGCTGGGCCTGAAGAACTGGAACGGCATCATCCCCAACGTGCATCCCAGCGACCAGCAGCAGGGCGCGCACCGCATCGACCTGGGCCAGAAGATGGCCGACCTGTACAGGATTCGCAAGGCCGATCTGACCATCGTGGACGGCATCATCGGCATGGAGGGCCAGGGCCCGCACGCCGGCTCCCCCATCGAGATGAACCTCATCATCGCAGGTACCGACACCGTGGCCGTGGACGCCGTCACCTCCGCCATCATGGGCTTTGATCCCATCGAGATTCCCGCCGTCCGCTGCGCCGCCACCGACGGCCTGGGCGAGATGAACCTCAAGAAGATCGATGTGGTGGGCGAGTCCATCCAGAGCGTCAGGAAGATCTTCAGGCGCCCGAACAACGACCCCGTCGGGATGTACAAAGGCCTTGAGTGCGTGTTCCAGCAGACCTGCCCGGGCTGCTACGTCAACGTCCGCGGCGCGCTGGACTCCTTCGCACTCTCCGGCATCGACATGAACGAGTTCCTCGAGAAGAACGGCGAAATCGTGGTCATCGCCGGCGGCGTGCCCGACCTTGATCCCGAGATCTGCCGCGGCAAGAACGTGTTCATCTGCGGCGACTGCTGGAAGCTCTTCCCCTCCAGGCTGCTGGTGGAGGAGGCCGCCAAGCTCGCCAAGTCCGTCACCTACTATCCCGGCTGCGCACCGGTGTACATCTTCTCCAAGCTCAATACCGACCTGCAGACCATGGCCAAGAGGTAACATGCAGGCCAGAGCCGCCAGATCAAGGGGCCTGGGACGCCGATCCCCGGCCCCCTTTGTGCAATCCGCATGAACGCTGTGTATTACGTGACCGCGCCCTCGCCGGACTATGACGAGGACTGGGCGCTGCAGCTCCGCCTGCACGAAGCCGTGGTGGGCGGAAGGCTCCCCGGCGCGCTGCTCTTTCAGGAAAACGCCCCCGTCGTCACGCTGGGAAGGGATTTCAGGCCTTCCAGCCTGCTCGCCACCGAGGAGGAGCTGAGGCGGCTGGGCATCGCCCTGCGCGCCGTCAGCCGGGGCGGGGACGCCACCTATCACGGCCCGGGCGTGCTGGTGGCCTCGCCCATACTGCGCTTTTTGCATTACGCACAAAACGCCCACGAGTACCTCCGCATGCTGGAGGAGACCGTCATCCGCCAGTGCGAGGAGTACGGCCTTCGCTGCTTTCGCAAGAGCGGCAAAAGCGGCGTCTGGCTGAAAGAGGGCAAGCTCGCCGCGGTGGGCGTGGCGGTGGCGCGGTCGGTGACGATGCACGGGCTTTCTATCAACGTCCGCCCGGACATGGGGCATTTTGCCGCCATCGTGCCCTGCGGGCTTTCGGACGAGGGGGTCACATCCCTCGCCGCCCAGGGGGTGGACGTGAGCGTGGCGCGCGTTCAGGCGGATTTTCTGTCCTCTTTTTCAGAGGTGTTCGGCGCGGAGCTCATCCCGCTTGAAAAGACCTTTTTCGAATGACAAAAGGAGAGTGGAACATGGCTGTTGTGAACGTTGTGGTGCCGGAATACGCCGAGGGCGCAAAGAGCATCAAGATCCGCGAATGGTATGTGGAAGCGGGCGACGCCGTGACCGAAGGGCAGGAAATCGCCGAAGCCGGGACGGACAAGATTTCCATTTACATCGAGGCGCCGGCGTCCGGCAAGATTCTGGAGCTGCTGGCGGAACCGGGCGACCGCGTCGCCGTCGGGCAGGTTATCGCCACCATCGAGACGGAATAGGAGGCGGCATGGAAAAAAGGCATCAGGACAAGGTCATCGTCATCACCGGCTCCTCCCGGGGCATCGGGCTGGGCATCGCAAAGCACCTGGCTGAGGAGGGCGCGAAGGTCGTCGTCATGGGCCGCAACTACGACACCGCGAAGGCCGCGGCGGATTCCCTGCCCACCGACTGCCTCGCCGTGCGGTGCGACGTTTCCGTCGAGCAGGACACGCTGGACATGGCCAAGGCCGTGATGGACAAGTACGGCAGGGTGGACGCGCTCATCAACAACGCCGGCATCTTCCCGGTGAAGTTGTTCGAGGAGATGACCCTCGCCGACTGGAACGCGGTGATGGACATCGACCTGACGGGCATGTTCCTCGCCACGAAGGCCATCTACCCCATCATGGCGGCGCAGAAGCGCGGCAAGATCATCAACATCGCCTCCATCGCCGGCCGCGTGGGCGGCGTGGGCTTCACCCACTACTCCGCGGCGAAGGGCGGCGTCATCGGCTTCACCAAAGCCCTCGCCCGGGAGTGCGCCCGCATGAACATCCAGGTCAACGCCATCGCCCCCGGCATCATCGAGACGGATATGGCGAAGACCAACTTCCCCGCCTTCTCGCTCAAGGAGCAGGCGCGCCTGACGCCGGCGGGCAGGCTGGGCAGCGTGGAGGACCTGAACGGCATCATTTCCTTCCTCTGCTCGGAGGAAAGCAATTTCATCGTCGGACAAATTATTGCGGTGGACGGGGGCTATACGATGATATAATGTTCCTGACTGTGGCATATCCATAGGACAAACAGGAAAAGAAAAGCGCATGAACATCCAGCACTGCCTGAACGAACTGAAACACAGCGCCGCCGTGGTGGAGATGATCGAGGCGGACGGCAGCCGCATCCGGCTGACCTGCGAAGAGCTTTACGAAGACGCGCTGCGCCTTCTGGGGGCGTTCCAGCGCGCGGGCGCCGAAAAAGGCTGCCACGTGCTGCTCACCCAGCGCGGCGTGCGGGCGACCCTGACCGCCCTTTGGGCCTGCTGGCTGGGGTGCCTCGCGCCGGTCAGCGGCCTGCGGGCGCTCGCCAACAAGCCGGACGTCATCGAGCGGCGGCACCCCGACCGTTTGGTGTTTACGGACGGTACGCCCACCCTTTCCGGCAGGGCGGTAATCTGGCCCTCCCTGGAAGGGCCTGCGGGGGAAATCGTCCCCATGGAGGATGAGGACGTGGGCCTTCTTCAGTACACCTCCGGCACCGCCTCGTCGCCCCGCTGCGCCATGCTGACCGGCGCGAACCTCTACGAGTCCGGCAAGGCCAGCAGCGTGGTGGTGCGCAGCGGCGTGCGGGAGCGGTATGTCAACTGGCTGCCTTTGAGCCACATCTTCGGGCTGGCGGCGAACCACCTGGTGCCGGTGTACAAAGGGTTCGACCAGCTGCACATCGCCACCGAGCGCTTTTTGGAGGATCCCACCATCTGGCTTTCGGAGTCCGCGCGCTTTGGGGCGACGGTCACGGGCTCCTCCACCTTCGGGCTGGAGCTCTGCGTCAAGCATGCGGACAAGCTGGCAAAAGACGTCGACCTTTCCTCCCTTTACGTGTGCTTCTGGGGAGGGGAGACGCTGGATCCCGCCCTGTACGATCGATTTGAGGAAACCTTCGCCCCCTTCGGCTGGAAAAAAGGCGTGCTGCGCCCGGCCTACGGGCTGAGCGAGGCCTCCATGGGCGTGGCGTACAACCCGCCGGGGGAAAAGGTGCGCATCGACCACATCGATCCGGCGTCCGTCGCTGTGGGAGGAAAGCTGCGCTTTCTCGACGATGGCGGCATGGCGCGATTGTCTTTAGGCGTGCTGGACGACTGCAACGACGTCGTCATCCGTGACGAAGCCGGAAACCCCCTGCCGGAGGAGCATCTGGGCGTCATCACCGTCAAGGGCACCAACGTGATGAAGGGATACTACCTGCCCGCCGCCGGCGAGCCCGAAAACCCGAAGGACGGCTGGCTGGACACCGGTGATTTGGGTTATTTCCGAAACGGCTGGCTTTCCGTGCTTGCCCGCAGCAAGGACGTGATCTGCCACAACGGCGAGAACTACGTCCGCACCGAGCTGGAGCGCGCCGCGGGCATCGGGGTGCTGATCGAGACCCACGGCGGGCTGGTGCTGTGCTGCGAAAACCAGACCGTTGACGCCATGCGCGAGGCCGCCCGGCGGGTGGGGGACGCCTTCGGCGTGCCGGTGCAGCGCGGCGCGTCACTGCCGAAACTGCCCCGAAACGCCAAGGGCATCGTCGATCGCGTCACCCTTTCCGCCATGTGGGAGGCGGGGGAACTCAAAGAGCACGCCGTGGCGCTGTCCATCGGCAGCGCCCTTTCGGAGCGCTGCAAAGAAATGGCGGAGCTGTGGGAAAAGGTGCTGTACGCCTCAGGTTTTGGGGACGGCAGCCACTTCTTCGCCTGCGGCGGGGACTCGCTGGCCGCCGTGGACCTCGCCTGCGCCATTGAGGAGCGCTTGGGCGTCTGGATCGACCCGGCGGAGCTGGCGGAGCGTCCGATTCTTGCGGACATGACCGACTTTGTGGAGCAAAAGCGCCTTGAACGCTTTGCGCCGCTGTTCGCGCGCGTCGACGGGCTGCTGCGGCACAAAAAAAGCGCCGTCGTCGCCATCGACGGGCGCTGCTGCGCGGGAAAGACCACCCTCGCGGAAAAGCTCTCCCAAAAGTACGGCTGCGAAGTGCTGCACATGGACGATTTCTACCTGCCCCACGCGCTTCGCACCGAGGAGCGCCTGAAGGAGCACGGCGGCAACATCGCCTACGAGCAGGTGGACGCGCTTCTTTCGGATTTCCGGGCGGGCAGGCCTGTATCCTACCGCCCGTACCGCTGCGACGCGGGCGAATACGGCGAGGAAAGGACGATTGAACCAAGGGGACTTCTCGTCGTCGAAGGGTCCTATGCCTGCCATCCCTCTTTGCAGAAGCACTATGACCTGACGGTGTTTCTGGACGTGGACAGCGTGGAGCAGGCAAGAAGGGTCCGCGCGCGCAACGGCGAGGGGGCGCAGCGCTTCTTTGACGTTTGGATCCCGCGGGAAAACGCGTACTTCGACTCCCTGCGCGGCGCGTTTTCCTTCGACCTTTCCTTCTGACTCTTTCTGACGGCAAGCAAAAAGGCGGCCCAAAGGCCGCCCGGGCGCCGCTTTCAGGGCGTTTTTCCCTCGATCATCGAGCAGATGAGCTCGCAGGACTGGCGCACCAGTTCGGACATGGAAATGTCCCCCAGGCCGACGATGTGGTGGTTGCACCGGTTGACCGGAACGAGCACCTTCTCGGCGTCGCTCTGGCCCACGGCCTTTGCCATGGCCGGCGTGATTTCGCCGTGGAGCGCGTCCGCGATGACGATGCCGATGGGGCCGACGATGACGTCCGCCCGCCTGCAGGCGACGAGGACCGCGTTTTCCCCGGTGGCGCCGACGTCCGCCCCTGCCTTGACCATGACGCTGGTGGCGATGCTGTTGGTGCCCACCGCCGTCAGTTCCACCTCGGGATGGACGCGCTTGAGGTGCTCGATGATGAGCTTGCCCATGCGCCCGCCGTTGCCGTCGATGATCACAATCTTCAAAACCGTCAACCTCCGCATCCTTTTACCCTGATTTTACCATGCATCAAAGGGGTTTGTCACCCCGGGCGCTTCCTTTGAACCCTGTCGCGCGAAGCGCGTGAAGAGTAAAGCCGTCAAGCTGTTTTGGCAAGGGATGCGAAGACCGTTTGCCTCTCTGTCCCAAGGGGAGAAGCAGGCAGCCCAAGGCTGATTCAAACGGTTGGCCTGCGCGTTCCGTTCGAACATGCGGAAAAAACCTTGGGAGGTGTCACCATGCATATGGCAGACGCTTTGCTGTCCCCCGCTGTGGGCGGGGCGATGTGCGCCGTCAGCGCGGGCGCGGTGGCGTATGCCGCCGCCAAGATTGGCAAGGACGAGTTTGACGACAAAAAGATCCCCCTCATGGGCATCATGGGCGCCTTTGTGTTTGCCGCCCAGATGATCAATTTCACCATTCCCGGCACAGGCTCCAGCGGGCATCTGGGCGGGGGCATCCTGCTCGCGGCCACGCTGGGGAAGTTCCCAGCCTTCCTGACGCTCACAGCCGTCCTGATCATTCAGGCGCTGTTCTTCGCGGACGGAGGGCTTCTTGCCTTGGGCTGCAACGTATTCAACCTTGCATGTTTAACCTGCCTGATCGCCTATCCTTTGATCTTCAAACCCATCATTCAAAAAGGGATGACTCCCAAAAGGATAGCCGCGGCGTCGGTGCTGTCCGCCGTGGCGGGGCTGGTTTCCGGCGCATTGGCGGTGGTGGCGGAAACGACTCTTTCCGGCATCACGGAGCTGCCGTTTAAGACGTTCGCCGGGCTGATGATCCCCATCCACCTCGCCATCGGGCTGGTGGAGGGGCTCGTCACCGCCGCGGTGCTGCTGTTTGTGTACGGGATGCGGCCGGAGATTTTGTCCTGCGCCGCCGAACGGAAAGCCCTGGGCGGCGTGAGCGTGAAAAAGGTCGCCATTGCGATGCTGGTGGCGACGGCGCTGGTGGCGGGGGGACTGTCCCTGCTCGCTTCGGCGTATCCGGACGGGCTGGAGTGGTCCATCGAAAAGACCGCCGGCGAGGCGGAGCTTGCGGCACAGAGCGAAGTCCACGAAGCCGCGGCGAAGGTGCAGGAGGGCACCGCCATTTTGCCGGATTACGACTACAGGGAAGAGGGCGCGGCCGCCATTCCCGGCACGTCCGCCGCAGGACTTGTGGGCGCGGCGATCACGCTGGCCGTGGCCGGCGGCTGCGGTTTCCTGATCCATCTTGCGAAAAAACGCAGGCAAAAAGCCGCGGCGCAGGGCTGACGGAACAAGTTGCGCGGCGGGGGCGGGGAGAAAACCGCCTCGCCGCGAAGGAGGCTGTGAATGTCCAGACTGTCCGACGCGATGGCGGACCTTTATGCGGTGGAGCAGCTCGCCGAAAAGGACACGCCCGTCCACCGGATGCACCCGCTGGCAAAGCTGCTGACGGCCCTGGCCTTTGTGGTGGCGGTGGTGTCCTGCGGGCGGTACCAGCCTTTGCGGCTGGCGCCCTTCACCTTTTACCCCGTGCTGCTTTCGGCCATGGCGGATCTGCCCTTTGGAAGGCTTTTAAGGCGGGCGGCGCTGGCGCTGCCCTTCGCCGTGGTCGCCGGGGCGTCCAACCTGTTCTTTGACACAGCGCCCGCTGCGCATCTTTGGGGTGTGCCCGTCAGCGGCGGAACGCTGGCGTTCGCGTCGGTGGTGCTCAAGGCGTACCTGTCCGTGCTGGCGCTGCTGATCCTCACCGCCACCACAAGGCTGGCCGACCTTTCCGCCCAGCTGGTGCGGCTGAAGGTGCCGCCTGTGATGGTCACGGTGCTGACGATGACCTACCGCTACCTTTCCACCCTGATGGAGGAGGCCTCCTCCATGAGCGCGGCCTACGCTCTGCGTTCGCCGTACGCCAAGGGCGTGAAGCTCGCCCACATGGGCCAGTTCGCGGGGCAGCTGCTTATCCGAAGCGCGGACCGGGCGGAGCGGGTGTACGCCGCCATGAAGCTGCGGGGTTACGCCGGCCCCGTGCCGGGAGGCAGGGGCGTGCCGATGGGGCGAAAGGACTGGGTTTATCTGATCGGTGTGCTGGCCGCGGTTGCCGCGGCGCGGCTTGTTGATGTTCCGTCCGCGGTGGGCGGGCTGTTGGGGGGCATGGCATGATCGAGGTCAAGGGGCTTTACGTCACCTATCCGGACGGCACCCGGGCGCTGGAAGGCGTCACCTTCTTGGTGGAGGAAGGGGAGCGCGTGGCGCTCATCGGGGCGAACGGCGCGGGCAAGTCCACGCTTTTGATGGCGCTGGTGGGCGTGTGCGAAGCGTCCGCTGGCAGCGCGCGCGTCGCGGGCATCGAACTTTCGAAGAAGAACCTTCCCGCCCTGCGCGCCCACGCCGGCGTGGTGCTGCAAAATCCCGACGACCAGCTGTTCTGCGCCACGGTGTACGACGACGTGGCCTTCGGCCCGCGCAACCTCGGCATGCGCGAAGAAGACGTGCAAACGAGGGTGCAGTCCGTGCTGGCGGAACTGGGCATCGAGAAGCTGCAAAGCCGCATGCCCCACAGGCTGTCCGGCGGGGAAAAGCGGGTGGCGGCCATCGCCACGGTGCTTTCGATGCGGCCGTCCGTGGTGCTGTTCGACGAGCCCACCTCCTTTCTGGACCCCAGGGCCAGAAGGCAGGTGGCGAACCTGCTGAAAAGGCTGCCCTACACCATGCTCATCGCCACCCACGACCTGGACATGGCGCTGGAGGTGTGCGGCCGCGCCATCGTGCTGCAGCATGGCAGGATGCTGGCGGACGGGCCGGCGAAGGACATTCTGACGGACGCGGAACTGATGGACGGGGCGGGGCTGGAACTTCCGCTCGGTTTAGGAGGAAGAGCATGACGCTTCAGGAGTTTTTTATGGAGAACCCCGAGGTGGCGCTGGCCTTTTCGGGGGGCGTGGATTCCTCGTATCTGCTGTACGAGGCGAAAAAGCACTGCAAAAGGGTACGGGCCTACACGGCGCGCACCGCCTTCGTGCCCGCCTTTGAGCTGGAGGAGGCGGAAAAGCTGGCAAAAGAGCTGGGCGTTCCCATGACCTTTCTGGATTTGGACCTGCTGGGCGTCCCGGGCGCCGCGGCGAACGGGCCGGACCGGTGCTACCACTGCAAAACGGCGGTGTTTACCGCCATCAAGGAAAAAGCCAGCGAGGACGGCTTCCCGCTGGTCATCGACGGAACCAACGCCTCGGACGACGCTTCCGACCGCCCGGGCATGAAGGCGCTGCAGGAGCTCGGCGTGCGTTCGCCCTTGCGGGAATGCGGCATCACCAAGGCGCAGGTGCGCAAAGCGTCTAGGGAGGCAGGGCTTACCAACTGGGATAAGCCGGCGTACGCCTGCCTTGCCACCAGAATCCCCACGGGCACGCCCATCACAAAGGACGCGCTCGAGCGCGTCGAGCGGGGGGAAAAGGCGCTGTTCGATATGGGGTATGCGGACTTCCGCCTGCGGCTGATGGGCAGCTGCGCGAGGCTGCAGTTCAACAGCGCGCAGCTGGAGCGCGCCTTTGCTGAACGCGAAAGCATCGTCACTGCTTTGGACGGGCTGTTCGAGGGCGTCACGCTGGATCTCAAGCCGAGAATCTCTTCGCCGGAGGCCTGAACATATGGACAAGTTTGACGCGCTCGCCCTGCTGCGCGCCGTCCAGCGGGGGGAAGTCACCCCCGAGGACGCGCTGACCAGACTGAAGATAGCCCCCTTTGAGGACTTGGGCTATGCCAAGGTGGACCACCACAGGGGCCTTCGCCAGGGGATCCCCGAGGTCATTTTCGGGCAGGGCAAAACCCCGGAACAGATCGCGGGGATTGTGCAGTCCATCATGGACCGCGGGGGGAGGGACATTTTGATCACCCGCATGGCCAAAGAGGCTGCGGAAGCGGTTTCCAAAGTTGCGGAACTGGACTACTGCGAAATCGGCCGCATCGGCGTCGCCTGCCCGAACCCGGACCGACCGTCGGTGGGCTCGGTGGTGGTGGCGTCCGGCGGCACGGCGGACATCGCCGTCTGCGAGGAGGCCGCGATCACCGCCACCGTGCTGGGCAGCAGGGTGACAAGGCTGTATGACGTGGGCGTCGCCGGTCTGCACAGGCTGCTCGCAAAACTCGACGTTCTGATGTCCGCCCGGGCCATCGTAGCCGTCGCCGGCATGGAGGGCGCGCTGGCCAGCGTCATCGGGGGGCTGGTGGACTGCCCGGTCATCGCCGTGCCCACCAGCGTGGGCTACGGCGCGAGCCTGGGGGGACTGTCGGCGCTTTTGTCCATGCTCAACTCCTGCGCCAGCGGCGTCAGCGTGGTGAACATCGACAACGGCTTTGGCGCGGGGTACCTCGCGAGCATGATCAACCGCATGGAGGGAATCCAATGAAAACACTGTATCTGGAATGCGGCATGGGCGCCGCGGGGGACATGCTGATGGCGGCTTTGGCAGGCCTTCTGCCCGACCCGGACGGGTTCGTGGCGGAACTGAACGCCCTTGGGATTCCCGGGGTGCGGGTAAAAAGGCTGGCCGCGGAAAGCTGCGGCATCGCGGGGACGCGCATGGAAGTCACCGTGAACGGCGAGGAGGAGGAAAGCCGCGACTGGCACGCCCATCCCCACGCCCACGGGGAACTGGAGCACAGCCACGGCCATTCCCATCCCCACGGCCACGACCATGACCACGGCGAACATCGTGACAGCGAGAATGGGCAGGGTCACGCTTGCGATGCCGCCCATCCCCATGCGCATCCCCATGGTCACGAGGACGACGGTCATTCCCATGACCATCCTTTTGGAGACGGGCACCACGGTCATGGCGGCCAGTTCCGCCTCCACGGCGGGCATCCCTGCGGCCATGGCCACGGGCACCACGCGCACGCCACCCGGGAGGACGCGCTGGCAGTCATCGAAAAGCTGCCGGTTTCGGAGAATGTCCGGCGACATGCGGCGGAGGTGTACGCCCTGCTGGCAGAGGCGGAGGCCGAAGCCCACGGCAGGCCGGTGAACGAGGTGCACTTCCACGAAGTGGGCAATATGGACGCCGTGGCGGACATTGTGGGCGTCTGCCTGCTGATGGAAAAGCTCTCGCCAGAACGGGTGGTGGTGTCCCCCGTCCGCACGGGGCACGGCTTCGTGCGCTGCGCCCACGGCCTTCTGCCCGTGCCCGCGCCGGCGGCGGCGAACCTGCTGCGGGGCATGCCGGTGTTCGCCGGGGACATTCCGGGGGAGATGTGCACCCCCACCGGCGCGGCTCTGTTAAAGCACTTCGCTTCGGAGTTCGGCCCCATGCCCGCCATGGCGGTGGAGCGCATCGGCATCGGCATGGGGAAGAAGCGCTTTGGCAACGTCGCCAACTGCCTGCGGGCGTTCTGGGGCGAAAGCGGCGAGGCCGAAGGCCCCAACGAGCGCGTCTGGGAACTGTCCTGCAATCTGGACGACATGACCGGCGAGGACATCGCCTTCGCCGCGGAGAGGCTTTTGGAGGAAGGGGCTCTGGACGTGTTCTCCCAGCCCATCCTGATGAAAAAGGGCCGCCCGGCGACGATGCTGACCTGTTTGTGCAGAGAAGCCGAGAAAAACAGGTTCGCCAAGCTGATGCTGCGCTATACGGCCACCTTCGGCGTGCGGGCGAAGCTCTGCGAGCGGTTCGCCCTGAACAGGGAACAGGTTGTGCAAGCCACAAAATACGGTGACATCGCCGTAAAACACGGCTTCGGCTACGGGGTGGACAAGCATAAGCCCGAGTACGAGGACGTGAAACACGCGGCGATGGCCTTCGGTGTGGCGCCCGAACAGGTGCGCCGGGAACTCAAACCCGATTGAGCATGGCGGACGCGCCCAGCAAAAACCCCCTTCGGCATGCGAAGGGGGTTTGCTGATGGAAGCATGAAAGGATCTGGCTGGCTTAACCCTCCGTCCAGGGGTCATACAGCCCTTCGATGGCGTCCAGCGCCTTTGCAAATCCCGCCGGGTCGTCCTCCAGCGGCGCGTGTCCGGCGTTTTCCAGCAGGAAGAACCCTTTTTTCGGCGCGTCGATGTTGGTAACGAGCTCCTCCGCCAGATGCGGCAGGGTCTGCATGTCCCTTGCACCCTGGATGACGAAAAAGGGCACGTCCACCTTCGGCGCGGCATCCAGAACCCGGATGGACAGCACCTCGGAAAACAGCGCCGCGCCCGCCTTCATGCCGCGCAGGAAGTTGAGCTTGTCCGAAAAAGCGTAATACGGGCAGGAGAATACCTTTTTGAAGTATGCGGAAAGCTTTGGCTGTTTCGCGCCGCTGTGCTTTCGAAGGACGGCCCGCTCCTTCATCAGCAGCTTCATGGCGTTTGGCCCTTCGTAGGGCGGCGGGCCGATTTGCACAAGCGTTTTCGCGGACTTCTGGTCCCCCGCCTGCTTCGCCCGCAAGAGGGCGGTTTCATACGCGCCCTGTTCGCTTTTTCGCTGGTCGGCGATCTGCCCGACGCCCACGCAGGCAGCGTACAGCTCCGGCGCCCGGGCGGCGGCCAGAAGCCCCACCAGCGACCCCCAGGAAAACCCCATCAGCACGAGCCTTCTGCGGTGAAACCGGTTGAGCAGGTATTTCGTCACCTCGACGGCGTCGGACACGTACTGGGAAACGCGCAGTTCCTCCGGGCGGAGGGACTTGGAATAGGACATCCCCGCGCCCCGCTGCTCCCAGAGGCACACCACGAAGCGCTCCGAAAGGGAAAAGAGGGTGTCGTAAAACGGTGTCATCGGCTCGCCGGGGCCGCCGTGCAGCACCAGAAGCAGGGGTTTACGCGGGTCGTCTTGCTCCGTCAGCACCGCCTGCGGCCTGCCGCCGATGACGGGGCGGGAAAGGGAAAGCCTGTTGCTTTTTGCCATGAAAAACGCTCCCGGATGCGGTACCCCGCAGGCGGAATGCTGCGGGGTACCGGTTTCTTTTTACGTCTTTTACGGTTCCATCCAGACCAGGGACAGGTTCATCCTTGCCACTTTGCCCCGGACGGCGTCGTCCACCAGCGGGAAGCCGTGAATTTTGGAGGAAACGGCGTATTTCAGGCCCATCTCGTTGGTGATGACCATGGGCAGGTCCTCCGCCATGATCTGCTGGATTTGCCGGTAGATCTCCGCGCGCGCGGCCATGTCGTCCGTCTGGGTGCCCTGGGCGAGGAGGGCGTTGACCTCGTCGTTGTTGTACCGGCCGACGTTGACCGCCCCTCCCGCGCCGATGCGGTTGCCGATGGAGCTGATGTCCGGCCCCTGGTCGCCGCCGAGGAAGGTCACGTCGAAATTGCCGCTGATGAGCACCTTGTCGATCCAGGCGTTCATGTCCAGCATCTGGATCTGCATGTTGATGCCCGCCTCCTTCAGGTTCGCCTGGGCGACGGTCAGAACGTCCATGAAGTCGAAGACCACCACGTCAAAGGTCAGATAATACCCGTCGGCGTCGGGGGTGTATCCCGCCTCCTCGAGCAGGCGCTTGGCTTCCTCCACGTTTCTTTCGGGGATTTTGGCGTCCTCGTTCAGCGCCCAGTCATACATGGGCGAGACGTAGTACTCCGAAAGCGCGCCGTTGCCCTTGACGCCCACATCCAGGATCTGTTTCCTGTCCAGCGCCAGATTGAGCGCCCGGCGCAGCCGCACGTCCTTAAAGGGATTGTCCTCCTTGGCGAAGTTGAAGGTGAAGTAGTTGCGGTTGCACAGCAGGTTGAAGCGGGTGGCATAGTTCGGGTTGCTGTCGTACAGCGTAAAGTCCGTGCCCGGGATGGCGCTGTACATCAGGTCCACCTCGCCGTTCTTCCACATCTGGTACTCGGTCTCGGTATCCGGGATGATCTGGAAGATGATGCGGTCGAGGTACGGCCCGTCGCGGAAATAGTCCGGATTGGCCTCCAGCTCGATGGAGACGCCGGTCTGGTAGCTCTTGAACTTGAAGGGTCCCGTGCCGATGGGCTGCTGGTTGGCGGGGTTGGTGGTCCAGTCGGTGCCCTCGTAGATGTGCTTCGGGATGATGGAGGCACCGAACCACGCGAGGTTGTAGAGCAGGGCGGTGTCCGGCACGGCGCTCTTGAAGACGACGGTGTATTTGTCCACCGCCTCGACGCTGGTGACGTTGGCCAGATTCATGGAAAGGGTGCCCGCCTGCTCCTTGATGGTGTTCATGGTGAACACCACGTCGTCGGCGGTGAACTCCGTGCCGTCGTGCCACTTGACGCCCTGGTGCAGGTGGAAGGTCAGCTCGGTGTAATCCTCACTGTACTCCCAGCTGTCCGCCAGGTCCGGGATGATGTTGTAATCCGCGTCCATGATCACGAGGTTGTTGAACAGCTGGTAGAACAGGATGCCCGCCGCCTCGTCCTGCGCCAGGCAGGGGTTGAGGGATGCCGGGTCGTTGGGGACGACAGCGATGAGCGTGCCGCCCTTGACGGGCTGGCTGCTCTCACCGCTGCTGCCGCCCGGACTTTCCGGGGGAACGGCAGCGCCGCTGTCCGCCGTGGTGCCGCCGCATCCCGCGAGGATCCCCGCAAGGAGCAGCAAGGTCAGCAGAAGGCTCACGGTCTTTCTCATCATTTCTCCTCCTTCGGTCGTTATCCGCATATGTTTTGGCGCGCCGCGCCGGCGCGTTCACGCGCTGTGGCCGTTCAGCCGCTCCAGAACGCTCAGCCCGCATGCGAGCTGCACGCCCACGAGCTTTTTGATGGGTATGGCGCGGTAGTCCAGCTCCCGCTCCAGCTCTTCGGCCTCGGCTTTGAGGATTTCCTCGGTTTCGCGGAAAAGCCGGGCGATGGACGGTTCATCCCTTCGCGCGAGTTCGAACTCGCAGCTTCGCACCATCAGCCCCCAGTTCAAAAGCTGGTAAAACCGCGTCATCTGCAGGTTGGAAAAGGCCTCGCACTCCTTGCAGGGCTCCTGAAAGCGCGGGTCCTGCTCGATGAACGCCCGCTGGCTCGCAAGGTCGCCCCCCGAGATGCGAAGGTACATCGAAAGCATTCTTGGGAACGGATTGTCCTCCGAAAGGCGGGGCTGCAGCGCTTCAAAGCATCTGCCCAGCTTTTCCACATGGGCTTTGGTGATGTCGAGCTTTTTCAGCACGGCGTCCTTTCGCGGATAAGCAAGGGGCTTCTGGCTGTCCACCCGCCGGTCGTAAAAATACGGAAGCTCGGTGACGAGCACCGTGGCGTATGGCGCGTAGGCCGCGCTGCACTCGCCGCCCATCATCAAGTCCGCGGGGTTGCCGGGGGCGAACTTTTCGTAATGGTCGTAAAGGTCGCTGGCGCGGATCATCCTGTACACCGCGGGGGCGAGCGTTTGGGCGAAGGGGATTTCCGGATCCCCCAAATCCAGCGGGACGCCGCCCTGCTCCGCCGCTTCGTGCAGTTCTTTGTAAAAATCCTCGCCAAGGTCGCCGCGGAAGTACCAAAACGCGCCGCCAAAGCCCCCGTTGTGCAGCGAGTAAATGAAGGCGGGCTTCGTTTCGTCCATGAGCTTCATCAGCGCCTGCGTTTCGGGCAGGGGGCTGTCAAACGCGTAGCCCTTGTAGTGCATGGGGAAGGTCCATTCCACCTGCTCTTTGCCTTCGGGGCGGTAGAAGTGGCGGGCGTAGTGGTAAATCGTAAAGGGCCCCTTGAACCAGCCCTCGTTCAGCGCCGTGCCGTCCACGTCGGACACGGGGAGGATGTAGAATGCATAGTCCAGCTGCCTGCGGTAAGCCTCATCCTCCGCCAGAGCCCGTGCCAGATAGTGACACATCATGGCGCCGATGGGTTCATTGGGGTGGGGACAGCCGTACAACAGCGCGTTTTTGCTGCCCGAGCCCACTTTGGCACACAGGATGGGGCGGCCATTGCGGCTTTTGCCCGCCTCGAACACCTGCACTGCTTCGGGGTGCTCCCGTTCCAGTTCCAGCAGGGCGGCGTTCAGTTCGTCCACCGTTAAAAACGCTTGGTAATCCGGGATGTTCCGCAGCATGCGTTCCCTGCTCATGGCACCTGCTCCTTTCCTTCGTCGGGTTGCGCGTTGAAACAGCTGAACCAGTGGCCGCCGCCGCAATCCGCCATCGGCGGGTACTCCTGCTCGCAGCGCTCCGTTCGCAGGAAGCACCGCGGTGCGAAGAAGCAGCCCGGCCCCGTGCCCACGGGGGAGGGGGGCTCGCCCTGGATTTCGATGGGCTGCCGCTTCTCGTCCGGGTCGATGGAGGCGGCGTTGGAAATCAGCGCCCGGGTGTACGGGTGGACGGGGCGGTGCATCACGTCGTCGGCGTTCCCGTACTCCACGATGCGGCCGAGGTACATCACGGCGACCTTGTCGGATATGTAGCGCGTGGTGGCGATGTCGTGGCTGATGAACACCATGCACGCGTTCTTGTTCTTGGTCTGCTCCTTCAGAAGGTTCAAAATGTCCGCGCGGATGGACACGTCCAGCATGGAGATCGGCTCATCCGCCACCACGAAGGCGGGGTTGAGGATCATGGCGCGCATGATGGCGATGCGCTGCAGCTGCCCGCCGGAAAGCTCGCAGGGGTAGCGGGAGAGAAAGTCCTCCGCCGGCTTCAGGCCCGCCGTTTCCAGCGCCTCGACGCAGATCTTTCGCCTTTCGTCCTCGCTGCTGCCGATGCCGTGCAGTTTCAGGGGCGTCATCAGGATGCGCTCCACCGTCTCCCGCGGGTCCACACTTTCATAGGGGTTCTGGAAGATCAGCTGCACCGTTTTGCGAAAAGCCAGCCGCCCGGCCTTGCTCTTGGTGTTGACGCTTTGGATGCTTTTGCCGTTGATGAGGATGTCTCCGCCGGTCAGCGGCTCCAGCTTGACGAGCAGCCTTCCAAGGGTGCTCTTGCCGCAGCCGCTTTCGCCGATCACGCCGAGGATCTCGCCGCTGAAAAGCGCAAAGCTCACGCCGTCCACCGCCTTGACCAGCTGGTTTTTCAGCCTTCTGCCGTCCGGCAAGGTGAGCATCTTTTGCCGGTAGTGCTTGACGGCGTTTTTCACTTCCAGCACCTTTTGCCGCCCGTTACGCATCGCCTGCACCCCCGTTTTCGGGATAGAAGCACGCCACCCGCCGGCCGGGTTCGATGTCAACGAGCTCCGGCCTTTGGGACGCGCAGGTTTCGCGCGCTTTCGGGCAGCGCGGCGCGAACACGCAGCCTGGCATGGGGGCGCCCAAATCCGGCAGCGAGCCCGGAATGCCCCGAAGACTCTGCCGGTCCCCTGTGAAGGAGGGGAAGGACTTTATTAGCCCTTTGGTGTACGGGTGGCGGGGGCGCTTCAGAACGTCCGCCGTATTGCCCGTTTCCATCATGCGGCCGGCGTACATCACCGCCACCTTTTTGCAGCTTGTCGCCACCACCGCCATGTTGTGGGTGATCATCAGCCGCGCCACCTTTTCGGTTTCCTGCAGCCGCTCGATTTCCCGCAGGATCTGGCCTTCGGTCACCACGTCCAGCGCGGTGGTGGCCTCGTCCAGAATGACGAGGGAGGGGTGGAACAGCAAACACAGCGCAATGGACACCCGTTGCAGCATGCCGCCGGACAGCTGGTGGGGGTAAAGGTCCAGCACCCGCGGCGGCAGGTTGACCTTTTTGAGGATTTCGAGGGCGGTTTTGCGGCATTCGGCGTCCCTGGCCTTCGGCACGTGGACGCGGTAAATGTCCGCGATCTGCCTTCCGATTTTGTGCACCGGCGAGAGGCTGCTCATGGACTTTTGAAAGACCGCAGAAAGCTCCTTCCAGCGGATCTGGGCGTACGCGCGGTCCGAAAGGCCCGCGAGGTTGACGCCCTTGAACGAGATTTCCCCCTCCACCTGCGCGGCATCGGGCAAAAGCCCCAGCACCGCCATCGCCAGCGTGGATTTTCCCGAGCCCGATTCGCCGACGATGCCCACGCTGTCCTGCTCTTCCACCAGAAGGCTCACGCGGTCGCAGGCGAGGATGCTTTTGCCCTTTGTGCTGTATCGAACGGTCAGGTCCCTGATTTCAAGAAGTGCCATGGTGTCAAAAACCCTTTCCTTTGCGCGGCCGTCAGCCCTTTTGCTGCAGTTTGGGGGTCAGAAAGCGGTTCAGGCCGTCGCCGATGAGGAAGAACGTCCAGGCGGTGAGCATGATGGCGAGCCCGCCGAAGGTGCTGACCCACCACCCCGAGTCCAGCATGTTGCGCCCTTCGAGGACGATCTGCCCCCAGCTGATGACGCTGGAGTCCCCCAGGCCGATGAAGGAAAGGCTGGCTTCCATCAGAATGGCTGCGGAGATGTTCGCCGTGGTGTTGACGATGAGCGGGTAAATGCCGTTGGGCACCACGTGGCGCAGCAGGATGCGCCATTTGCCCTCGCCGATGGTTTCTGCCGCCTGCACGAACATGCGGTCCCGCAAAGAAGCGGCCTCGGCGCGCATCAGCCTGGCGTTGGCCGTCCACGTGGTCAGCCCGATGACGATGACCACGTTGGAGATGCTGCCGCCGAACAGCGCGATGACGATGAGGATGAGGAAGAACACCGGCGTCATGTCGAAAATGCTGATCAGGAAGGTGAGAATCTGGTCCACCTTTCCGCCAAAGTAGCCGGAAATCGCGCCGACGGCGATGCCTACCACGCCCGAGATCCCCGCAGCGAGAAACCCGATGAGCAGCGAGGTGCGCGCGCCATGCATCACGCGGCTTAGAAGGTCCCGCCCGTAGTTGTCGGTTCCCAGCGGGTGCGCCGCGCTGGGGGGCGACAGGACGTCCCCCGTGAGCGCCATGGGGTCATAGGGCGCGAGATACGGCGCGAGGATGGCGGTCAGCAATATGACGGCAAAAAGAATCAGCCCCACCCGCAAAGGTGAGATGCCCAGGGCGCGGCAGAGGGCGCTTTGAAAGCGCTGTTTTCGGATGGCGCGGCTCGTCATCATGTCAGCCCTCCCGCGTGCGGCCTTCGCCCAGTCGGATGCGCGGGTCCAGCCAGGCGTAGATCGCGTCCAGCAGCACCGTCACCACGGCGATGGCCATGCTCAGCATCAGATAAATACCGCTTAAAACCGCATAGTCCCGCTTGTTGATGGAGTCGAGCAGAAGCCGCCCCATGCCCGGCCAGGCGAACACGATCTCCACCAGTGCCACGCCGGCGAGGCTGTACGCCAGCCCCATGCCCAGCATGGTCACCACGGGCAAAATGGCGTTTTTCAGCACGTACTTGCGGAAAATGTCCTTTTCCGGCATGCCCGTCGCGCGGTACAGCGTCACGAAGTCCTCGTTCATCACCTGCAGCGCGGACGAGCGCATGATGCGGTAGTACGACGGCGCCGTCAGCAGCGTGATGCAGCTCACCGGCAGCACCATGTGAACGAGGACGTCCAGCACCTTCTGAAAACCTTCGTAGCTGGCGCGCACGTTCACCATGCCGGCGGTGGGAAGGATTTTCAAAGCCGTGGCGAACAGCAGTATCAGCATCAGCGCCAGCCAGAAGCTGGGCATGGCGTCCAGCATGTAGGAAAGGTTGGAAAAGAACCTGTCGAATGGCGAATCTTTTCTTCGCGCGGCGCGAAGGCCCATCCAGCCCCCGAGAAGCACGGAAATCAGCAGGGAAGTCAGGCTCAGCAGCAGCGTCGGCAGGATGCGCTCGCCGATGAGCTGCGTGACCGGCAGGTTGTTGCGGTAGGAAAAGCCGAAATCGCCTCTGAGAAGGTTTTTGAGATAGACCCAGAACTGCACGAGGATGGGCTGGTCCAGCCCGTATTTTTCGGTGAGGGTGGCGATCATCTCCGGATTGGGGTTGTCGATCCCCGCCATGATGGCGATGGGATTGCCCGGCGCCACGCGGATGAGCACGAAGTTGATGAACACGGACAGCACCACCGCGAGCATGCAGATGGCGAACCGCTTGCCAAGATACCTGGCCATGCGCTGTTTCTCCTCGACTCTTGGGACTGCTTTTATGGTTTAGCCTGATAAATGATTAGTAAATACTATCATTTTGGAACAATGGTGTCAACAATATATGTGCTTATGGTTTGCTGTTATGCGAAATATGGACCATAATTTCCGAATATTGAACCAAAATCGTGTAATTGCGTCCGATTATGGAACAGGTCTTGTCGAAAAACCACCATGGAGGCAAACGCTTTTTGTGCCGGTAGAGAGAGGATTTTGGTGTTCGTTTCGCAAGAAGAAGTGGAATGGGAGGGGAAGCGTATCGGGTGTGTTGTACGGCGGGATGGAGGACGAGACTTGCTCCAAGAGGCAGAGGATGGGCGGACGTGCGGAAGGCGGCCTGAACTTCAGACCGCTTTCGCTTTGGGTTTAATTTGGTTTTCAAGCGTGTTGTAAAGTCAAGATCCGCTTGACCGCAATGCTCCGTAATTATTAAAATTGGAAAAACATCCATCCCAACAGGCACGAAACAGCAAACTTTTCGGTTCTTGCTGTAAATATTCCAAGCGGTTCAATACTGAAATCATGGAGTGCGCGCGATGAAAAGAAAATGGACAGCCATCATGCTGGCTCTGGCGTTTTGCCTCAGCTTTCATCCGTTGATGGTTAACGCCATACAGGCCAAAGCGGAGACGATCAAGACACCCGCTGCAGCAGTTTCGGAAATGACCTGGGGCGTGAATCTCGCAGACCTTTACATGGCGGACATCAGCCGCCCGCAGGGATTTGCGACGGGCTACTTCGCAAACGCGCCCTTTTCCTTCGCCTTGTGTTTCTGGAACGTGGTATTTGTATCGTACGACAGCAGAGAAGCCCAAAAGAACGTTATCAAAGTGAGCGTTCCGCTGCCCGATTACAGCAAAGGCGATAAAATCGCGGATTATGTTGGGGGCCTCTTTGCCGCAAGCATCTGGACCCGCGTTCCGAATCAAACCTTCAAGCTCTCGCTGAAGAATTCCAGAATCGTTCAAAAGGGCGGCAGGAGCATCGCGCTTACCTTCCTCAATGGCACGTACAACATCACACCCAAAGATCCGGAAGACAGCGGCTTTTTCAGCTACACGCTGAAATTTGACAAAAGCAAACTGCCCAAACCAAGCGAGAATCTGAACGGAGCCAGATTTGAAACACCGATCACGGTGATTGACGCTTCATTCCGGTCGCAAAAGGCAAAGGTTGACTACTTCTATGCCCTTGACCGGTTCAAGATGGACCCAAAAAAGCTGACCGACGTGTTTTTGAAGCAGGGTGTGAACGTCATACGCCTGCCCGTCACCTGGACGCCCTTTGTGGATGACGAAACCTTTAAAATCGACGAAGCTTGGCTGAAGGCGGTCCAAAGCGAAGTGGACTACATCCTCAGCAAAGGCGCGTACTGCATCCTCAACATGCAAATGGATTACCTGCAGCGATCCTATGTCGGCGACCACTGGGAAACGCTGTGGATGTATGACGAATACAAGGATTATGTGGATAAAAGGTTCGCGGCGATCTGGAAGCAAATCGCAGAGTACTTCGAGGACTATTCCCAGAAGCTGATCTTTGAGCCCCTCAATGAGCCCACCATGGAATGGTACGAAGGGTGCCCAAATGACTGGTTCGAAAAGCAAATCCAACGGGTCAACGAACTGAACGGGCTGTTCGTTGACACCGTCCGTAAAACCGGCGGGAAGAACAAAACGCGCCTTCTGTGCCTGGCTGTTGCGGATTACAACAAGTACGAGCAGCTATTAAGTATGGTGCTGCCGAAGGATGACTATCTGATCGCGCAGGTGCATTGCTATGGCATTCTCGAAGGGGATCCGAACGCGGGAGAGAACGCTGCAAAAGTTGATTACAAGGCCAATACCGACGCTGTGTTCAAAGCGATAAGTGCTTTCACAGAGCGTACCGGCATACCGGTTATCATTGGCGAGGTGGGTGTTACCCATCGGGAAAAGGAAAGTGTTTTGCTGCCGCGCGTGAAGTATTTCTTTGCGCAGGCGAAAAAGCACGGCGTTCCCTGCCTGTGGTGGGAGGACTTCTTTTACGCCGAAGACAACAGCCAGTACTGGCTTTATAACAAGGAAAAGAAGAAGTGGGGCAGGCCGCAGATCGTTTCGGCCATTAAGAAAGCGGTGGGAGTTGACGGCGCAAAGCAATAACGCAACATCGTACGCGGTTCCAGCATAGGGATGACTTCTTGAAAGAACGCGTTTTTCAAATAAAAAAAGCCGCCTTTTCAGGCGGCTTTTTGCGTCGACAGCGATATGCCGTTGACTTGTGAAGGATCGGTGGCGATGGATATTCTTAAAGAGCGGCGCGCATAGACCGAAACGGGCTGTGCGAAGGCTCATCGCACTTAAGAGGTTCTTTGCACAAGCCTGCCGGGCAATCACGTCCTGCTGCGAAAATCATCAGAAGACTGGCTTGCGATAGCTTGCAGTGTTTTTTTCTGCGCGTTTTCAGCGTACGGCTCAAGGGAGGAAACACATGACGACAAAATATCAAATTATACTTGACAAATATACTTTAATAAAATAATATTGTCATAACGTGGTGGCTTTCTTTGTGGTCTCCTTTCGTGTGGCCCGTCAGCTTCGGCTGGCGGGTGTTTTATTCGGGCAATGCCGGAGACCGAAGTTGTCCTCTAACGTCCTCGTGTCAACTTTCGTGTCAGAAAACGCGCCGTGCAAGGCTTGAGAATAGTTCGAGGGAAATAGAAAAAGGTCCGGATTTTCCAGACCTTTTTGCTTGGTGGAGCATAGGAGATTCGAACTCCTGACTTCCACACTGCCAGTGTGGCACTCTAGCCAGCTGAGCTAATGCCCCGAACGCAAGAGTTATTATAGAGCATGTCCGTGGATTTGTAAAGTACCAAATTCAAAAATGTTTGCGCCCATTTTTTTCCTGCCGAATGACGGGCATTTGCGCCCCGGGTATAGCTGTATTGACAGGACAAGCGAGCCGGTGATAAAATCGTTCCATGACGCAAGATAGAGGCGCATTTTCGCAATAGTACTGCGGGCGAGGCTGCCGCAAGCCCCCGACCCCGCAGGAAAGGGCAAAATGCCGAAGGGGTGCGATCCGCGGTGCCGCATTTCCTGGGCGCGATGTGAACAGCTTCGCGACTGTCGCCATGCTTCCTGCTGGCGGAGTGCTTCTTGCTCGGCTTTCATATTCGGTTTTCATGCCGGGAATCCAAGTCGCGCAGTAATAGGGCAGTCCGCAAAAGGCTGCCTTTCATTGTATCCGGAAGGTTTTTGGACGGAATCATGCAAGCATCGGAACTGGAGTATTTCCCACGGTTCTGCCGTGTGCATCTCTTTACTATTTTATATCAGGAGGCACGAACATGTATAACATTGCCGTCGTAGGCGCGACCGGAATGGTCGGGCGCAAGTTCCTGGAAGTGCTGGCGGAGCGCAAGCTCCCGGTGGCCAATTATTACCTTTTCGCCTCGGCCCGCAGCGCCGGGACCACCATCGACTTCATGGGCAAGCCCCACGTGGTGGAGGAGCTGACCGATACGTGCTTTGACGGCAAGGATATCGACATCGCCCTCTTTTCCGCCGGCGGCGCGACGAGCCTGCGCTTTGCGCCCGTGGCGGCGGAAAAGGGCATCGTGGTGATCGACAATTCCGCCGCCTGGCGCATGGACCCCGAGGTGCCGCTGGTGGTGCCGGAGGTCAACGCGGACGCCATCGCCGATTATAAAAAGAAGAACATCATCGCCAACCCCAACTGCTCCACCATCCAGGCGATGGTGGCGTTAAAGCCCCTTTATGACGCCTACGGCATCGAGCGCATCGTGTACTCCACCTATCAGGCGGTGTCCGGCGCGGGCATGCGGGGGTTTGAGGACCTCAAGGGCGGCATCTGCGGCGAGGAACCCCAGAAGTTCCCGTACCCCATCTTCGCCAACTGCCTGCCGCACATCGACGTGTTCCTCGAAAACGGCTACACCAAAGAGGAACAGAAGATGATCGACGAGACGAAAAAGATCCTGAACGACCAGACCCTTCGCGTCACGGCGACCACCGTCCGCGTTCCCGTGTTCTACGGGCACAGCGAATCCATCAACGTGGAACTCAAGAAGCCCTTTGAGCTGGAGGATGTCAGGCAGAAGCTCGCTGCCCAGCCCGGCCTTGTGGTGCAGGACGACCCCGCCAACCTCGTGTACCCCATGCCCATCACCGCGGAGAACAGGGACGAGGTCTTCGTGGGCAGGATCCGCAGGGACTTCTCGGTGGAAAACGGCATGAACCTCTGGGTGGTGGCGGACAATATCCGAAAGGGCGCCGCCACCAACGCCGTGCAGATCGCCGAGGCGCTCATCCAAAAGTGGGAAAGCGGTGAAATCAAACGATAACGCCTTCGCGTAAACCGTAACGCAACAAAGCCACAGGAGGTGCCAGATGTCACTGTTCACCGGCTCGGGCGTGGCCATCATAACGCCCTTTGACGACAGCGGCGTAAACCTCGCCTGCTATGAAAAGCTGATCGAACGCCAGATTCAGGAGGGAACGGACGCGATCATCGCGCTGGGCACCACGGGCGAGCCGTCCACCATGACCGAGTCCGAAAAGAAGGAAGCCATCGACTGCGCCATCCGCACCGCCGCGGGGCGGGTGCCGGTCATCGTCGGCACGGGCGGGAACAACACCGCCAAGGTCATCGCGGACTCCAAACGCGCCCAGGAAATGGGGGCGGACGGGCTGCTCATCGTCACCCCGTATTACAACAAGTGCACTGCGGACGGCCTGGTGGCCCACTACGCCGCCGTGTCGGAGGCGGTGGACCTGCCCATCATCGTGTACAACGTGCCCGGCCGGACCGGCGTGAACGTCACCCCCGAGACGATGAAGCGACTGGCGGGCATCAAGAACGTCGTCGGGCTGAAGGAGGCCTCGGCGAACATCGAGCAGATCACCGAGGTGGCGCGCCTGTGCCCGGAGATCGACCTCTATTCCGGCAACGACGACCACGTGCTGCCCATTCTTTCGCTGGGCGGCAAGGGCGTGATCTCCGTCACCGCCAACGTCTGCCCGAAGGAGGTGCACGACCTCTGCGCCGCCTGGTTCGAGGGGGACATCGCCCGCGCCCGCGCTTTGCAGTTCGCCCTCAACCCGCTGACGAAGCTTTTGTTCTGCGAGGTCAACCCCATCCCCGTCAAGGCGGCGGTGAACCTGCTCGGCTTTGACGCGGGCAACCCCAGGCTGCCCCTGACGCCCATGACGGAGGCGAACGAGAAGAAGCTCGCCGACAGGATGCGCGCCATGGGCCTCATCCGCTAAGGTGGCGGCCATGGTGCGGCTCATCCTCAACGGCGCCACCGGCGCGATGGGAAAGGCCATCGCCCAGTGCGCCGCCGCGCGAAGCGACGAATTTACGGTGGTGGCGGGCATCGCCCGCCACCGGCCGGAGGACTGGCAGAACGACTTTCCGCTGTTCTGCTCCCAGGGGGAGTGCGACGCTGAAGCGGACGTGGTCATCGACTTTTCGCTGCCCGAGGCGCTGCCCGGCGTCATCGAGCTGGCGAAGCGCCTGAAGGCCGGCCTAGTCATCGGCACCACGGGCTTCAAGGACGCGGACTACGCGCGCATCCGCGAAGCGGGCAAAACCATTCCGGTGTTCCTCGCGTCCAACATGTCCCTGGGCGTCAATCTGCAGATCGACCTTGTGAAGCGCGCCGCGTCGTTTTTGGGCGACCCGTTCGAGGTGGAAATCGTCGAACGCCACCACCACAACAAGGTGGACGCCCCCAGCGGCACCGCCATGACGCTGGCGAAGGCCATCGCCGAGCAGTACCCCGACGGCAGGGATCTGGTCTTTGAGCGGCACAGCGTGCGCAAAAAGCGCGACAGGCGGGAGATCGGCGTGCACTCGGTGCGCGGCGGCTCCATCGTGGGCGACCATGACGTGATGTTCATCGGGGACGACGAGATCCTCGAAATCAGCCACTCCGCCCGCTCGAAGAAGGTCTTCGCCCAGGGCGCCCTGCGCGCCGCCCAGTTCATCCGCGGCAAAGAGCCGAGGGTGTACAGCATGGCGGAAATCATCGCCGATCTGAACGCGCTGACGGACGTGTACGCCGCCGCGGGGCAGAGCGCCGTCACCATTTCCGGCGTGGAGGCTTCGCCCGCGGCGCTGGCGGAGGTGTTCGGCGCCATCGCCGCCGCCGGCGTCAACGTGGACATGATCAGCCAGACCGAACCCAAGGGCGGCAGGGCGGACATTTCCTTCACCCTGCCGGACGAAGCCCTGCCCGCGGGGCTTTCGGCCCTTTCCCCGTGGAAGGAGCGGGTGAGCTGCGCCAGCGGCATGGCGAAGCTCAGCGTCGAGGGCTTTGGCATGGAGCACCGTCCGGGCATCGCCGCGCGCATGTTCAAAGTGCTGGCGGACGCGAACGTGCCCATCCGGCTGGTGACCACCAGCGAGACCAAAATCAGCTACTGCATTGACGAAAAGCACCTCGAAGCCGCCGTCGAGGCCACGAAAAAGGCCTTCGGCGTGTAAAAAGGCCGTTTCGATGTCACATTGGCGCCCCGCATGCCGGGGCGCTTTTTTTGCGCTGCTTGCAGGCATAAAGACCCGCGTGGGAAGTCAAGGTTTTGCCCCATGCGGCCGGTTTGGGTCTGAACTAAACGCGAAAAAGTATGACCGATACCTGTTGTAAACGGCCGCGTATTTGATAAATTAATGTTTTAACTATTGACGGATGTACGGGCCGGCCCTATAATTTGGATGAGCTCACCTCTGTTCGTTCGATCGGATGTTTCTTTGAGAACCTTTCGCGTGTTTTCAGGAGGGACCATGAAACATACAGTCAAAAAGGGCCTTGCCATGCTGATCGCGCTGGCGATGCTGATAAGCTGTGCCGCCTGCGCCGCGCAGTCGGGAACGCAGGATGACGCTGCGCAGAAGACTTCTGCGGACGTGATCGTCGTCGGCGCGGGCCTGTCCGGGCTGGTGGCCGCGTACCAGTCTGCACAGCTGGGCGCCAAAGTGATCCTGTTTGAGCAGAGCGGCGCGGTGGGCGGCTCCAGCCGCTATGCCGGCGGCTACGTCAGCGGCGCCAACACCAAGCTGCAGAAGGACGCAGGCGTGAAGGACAGCCCCGAGCTCGCCTATCAGGACATGATCAACATCGGCGGCGCCGGCAACTTCAAGCCCGAGCTGGCGTGGATGCACGTGCAGCGCGCCGGCGAACTGGTGGACTGGATCGTGGACCATCTGGGCATTGAACTGAGCGAACCGGGCTACGGCGCGTACACGCCCACCAACGTCCCCCGCGTCTACCAGACCAAGACCGGCGGCATCGAGTTCGCCAACGTGCTGAAAGAAAAGGTGAACGAGTGCGTCGAGAAGGGCAGCATCACCCTGCTGTTGAACACGAAGGTGGAATCGCTCACCAATGACGGCAGCGGCGCCGTCAACGGCGTGGTGGCCAACGGCGTGACCTACAGCGCCAAGAGCGTCATCCTCGCCACCGGCGGCTACGGTTACAACCGCGAGTGGGTGGAGCGCTACAACTTCAAGCACTCCAGGTCTTCGGCGCCCACCACCGCCATCGGCTCCGGCTATGACCTGGCGGAATCCCAGGGCGCGTCCTTCAGCAACATGGAATACCTGCCCGCCTATCCCGGCGCGGTGGACACCAATGAGGACACCTATTCCGTGACGGTAACCGCCAACACCAACGGCTGGTCGGGCGCCATCTGGGTGGATAAGAACGGCAGCCGCATGGTGGACGAGGTGGACTTCACCGTCGCCGCGCGCCAGGCTGCATGGGAGAACGCGGAGGACAACTACGTGTTCATCCTGTTCACCAAGGAAATGCGGGACAGCGCCGAGGCGCCCCTGTTTGACGTGGACGCCAAGAGCGGCAGCTGGGAGCGCTTCGACAAGGAGCTTGAGGAAGGCTACTGCGTGTTCTCCGCCTCCTCCATCGAGGAGCTGGCCACGAAGGCCGGCATCAGCGCGGAAGGGCTTTCCGCCACCATCGAGAAGTACAACGCCGACGTCAAGGCCGGCAAGGACTCCGCCTTCGGCCGCACCAAGAACCTGATGCCCTTTGAGGGCGACACCTTCTACGCCGTGCGCACCGTGCCCTACATCCTGCTCACCAAAGGCGGCGTGGACATTTCCACCGCCGCGGAGGTGCTGCGCGCGGACGGCTCCAAGGTGGAGGGCCTGTACGCCTGCGGCGAGCTCATCGGCGGCGCCAACATCGGCGGCTTTGGCAGCATCGGCGGGCTGGCCCACTCCATCTGCTTCACCTGGGGCACCATCGCGGCAGAGTCCGCGGTCTCCCGCGCGCTGGGTAAAACAGTGCATGTGGAAACCTACCGGAGCGTGACGGACGAGATTCCCGCGTTCTGACGCATTCGAAAACGCGAAAAGGGGGGCGGATTACTTCCGTCCCCTTTTTCTGCTTCAGTGCGCCGCCGCGAAAGGCAGCGGCAAGGAAAAGCGCGATGCGACGCCGCTTCCTGCCTCACGGCGCGATCCGGAACTTCAGCGACGCGTAGGCGTGGTCGTTCGCGGGGTGGTACGCTCCCTCCCGCTGAAACTCAAAACCTAGGCTGCGGAAAAAGGCTGCGGAGGCCTCGTTTTCCCTGATGCAGCACGCCCACACGCGGCGGACGCCCTGCTGTTTCAGGTCATCCAGCACGGCCTGCACCGGCTCCCGCATACAGCCGTGGCGGCGGTGGCGGGCGACGGCGGCAAAGCCCAGTTCCCTTGTATCGTGCCGTCCGGTTTTGGAATCGGGATTGATGGCGACATAGTCCACAAAGCGCCGGTATCCTTTATGATGACGGCCAGACGCCCGTCATGCCTGCTCCAGCGCTTCACCCGCTCTTGGGCGTCTTCCACCGATGCAAGCGGCGGATACATGCCCGCATGGCGCATCGCTTCGCCGCCGCTGAACAGCTCGTGCGCACCCTTCCCCAAAATTCCGAAGGATCAGCCTGATTGTCTCCAGTTTTTCATTGGCAACTCCCGTTTGAACCGTTGTCGCCCGCCCCGATGGAAAAAACCTTTTCCGGGATGCTCCGCCTGTTCTTTTACCCGCGGCTTTCGGCTTTGCTGCGTTCGGGACTGCTTGGGATAAACCGGGCAAGACGCCGTGGAGGGGATGGTAGTGCCTCCCCATGTGTGGCCGGTGAATGCCATGGTGCTGCAGGGCGTGTGGAAACGCAAGCCACGCAGACTCGCGGCTTTGAAACCTGTCATACGCATCCGGAGTGACAGGGCAACCCGAAGTTTTTTGCGCAAATTGATGTTAGCAATAGCGGTGTTTGCCAAAGAGAAGAACCGGAGCGCTCTGCACGCAAACCATAAATAGGGAGCTGAAAACAAGATGAGCGCGGACTTGAAAATCAAGGATTTTGAATATATTGTCGCCGTTGCAGAAGAGGGGAGCTTTACGCGCGCCGCGCAGCGGCTGTTCATCGCGCAGCCAGCCCTCAGCAGAAGGATTCACGAAATCGAACAGCTGCTGGGCGTGGACCTGTTCAAGCGGACCACCAGGAGCCTGACGCTCACCGACAGCGGAGAAACGCTCTTGCGCCATGCTCGTACGATTCTGGCCGAATACGACGGGCTGCAGGAGGACCTGCGGCGCAAGGAGGAGCACCTGGTGGTCGGCTACCACCCGATTCTCGGGCAGCCGCCCTATCTGGTCGAGACCATTCGCCGCATGGGCGTGCGCCATCCCGGCGTGGCGCTGAAGTTCGTGTGCGCCTTCCCGCCGGATATGATGGCGGGGTTGAAGAACCACGGGATTGACTGCGCGCTTTTGTTTGAAGGTTACGTGTGCAACGCTGCAGAACTGCAATACGAAAGCCTGTATCCCATCGAGGCTATGCTGGTGGTGGCGCCCGGCCATCCCCTGGCCGGACGCAAACGCGTGGCTTTTGCCGAGCTGTCCGGCATGGATCTTGCCATCCTTTCAAAGGAATGCACGCCGCTGCTGAACAGCAACACGCTGTGCTCCCTGCGCGCGGCGGGGGCAAGACCTGGCAGCGTCATGACCACGGACAATCTGGACGAACTGCTGCTCACCGTCCGCGCGGGGAAAACGGCGGCCTTCGTCTCCAGCGATACCTGCGTCGACGAAGACCTGATCGCCTTGCCCCTGACCGGGGAAATCAGGCCGCCGGAACACCGCAACAGGGTGCTCGCGTGGCACGTGGACAACGCCAATCCCTGCATCACGTCATTCCTAACCACTCTCAAGGAAAGCATTTCCCGCGGATTTATAAGAGATTCGATATAGATCAGAGCGTTTCAAAACCAACTGGTATTTCACAGCAGCCGCAATCCTCCCTATAATCGTAATAGTGGATTTTTTGACAATCCGCTAAATAAACAGCAGGAGGAGTGCAAAGTGAAACGAATCGCATGGCTGCTCTCGGCACTGTTGATTCTGGTCACCCTGTGCGGATGTACCGAGGCGACGGTCGATCAGCCCGAGAGCACGCCTTCGCCTCAGCCCGTTGAAACGCCGCAGCCTGAGGCGGACCATTCTTCTGAGATCACGATCAACTATGTGGATACCATCCCGTGGGACGCCACGTACGACGTTGTCATCGTCGGTTACGGCGGCGCGGGCGCGGTGGCGTCCATCACCGCCAGCGACCTCGGCGCCAATGTCCTGATGGTGGAGAAGGCGCCCAAGGGGGAAGAGGGCGGCAACACCCGCTTCTGCGGCCAGCACGTGGTGGACTTCACCAGCTTTGAGGAGGGCGTCAAGTACCTCAAGGCCGTCCGCGGCCATTACACCGTCTGGCCGGACGAATGGATCGAGCTGTTCGTCGAAAAGGCCGCAGAGTTCGAGGACTGGTGGAACGGTTTCGGCTACACCGAGTACGAGACGCGCCCCCGCGCGGATTACGATCTGCCGGGCAAGGACTCCGTCATCATGTACTACACGGAGATTCCCGGCAATCCCCGCCTGTGGACCGGCCTGAGCGAACAGGTGCAAAAGCGCGTGGACGCGGGCAAGCTGGAAATCTGGTATGAATCTCCCGCCACGAAGCTGATTCAGGATCCCTTCAACAAGACCATTCTCGGCGTCGAAGTGCAGACCGAGGGCCGCACGGTCAACATCCGCGCGAAAAACGGCGTCATTCTGGCCTGCGGCGGGTTTGAGAACAACCAGGAGATGATTCAGAACTACCTCCAGCGCCCGTACAACGGCTACCTCGGCACGAAGTACAACACCGGCGACGGCATCAAGATGGCCATCGAGGTGGGCGCGGATCTGTGGCACATGTCGGCAACGTCCGGTCCGTACCCCGCCTTTGAGGATCCGGAGACCGGCGTCGGCCGCAGGGTTACCGATTCCGTGGGCAAGAACGCAGCGATTTTCGTGGGACCGGACGGCACCCGCTTCATGAACGAGAACTTCTCGCCGAAGCACGGGTACACCATGATCAACGGCGTCTACTCGGTGCTTAACATCCCGCCGGATTCCTGGATGGTGTTTGACAGGACGACGCTGGAAAGCACCGAACTGCTCACCGGCTTTGGCGAAGGAAACGCCACCGCCCTTGAGAAGGGTTGGATCGTCGGCGGCGACACGATTGAGGAACTGGCCGAAAAGACTGGCCTGGACGCCGAAGGCCTTGCCGCCGAGATCGAGAAGTTCAACGGCTTCGCCAAGTCCGGCGCGGACGCCGACTTCGGCCGTCCGGCGGAAAACCTGACCGCCTTTGACGGCCAAGGCTATTACGCCCTGCGCATCACGCCCTGCAACCTGAACACCCAGGGCGGCCCCGTGCGCAACACGAATTGCGAAGTGCTGGACATCAACGGCAATCCCATCCCCAACCTGTATTCCGCGGGTGAGCTCGGGTCCATGCACAGCGGCCTGTATCAGGGCGGAAGCAACGTCGCCGAGTGCATCATCACCGGCCGCATTGCCGCCACCAACGCCTGCGCGCCGAAGGCCGACCCCGCCCCCGTGACGCTGACCGTGGCCACGCAGCCCGAACCGTTCGTCAAGTCCGAGGAGGCGGAAGCCGGGCAGGAGGTCGCCGGCCCCGGTGAATCCATCGGCACCGCCACGGGCATCGGCGGCGAAATCAAGGTGAAGGTCACGATGCAGGACGGCAAGATCCAGAATGTGGAGGTCCTCAGCCACAACGAGACCGAGGGCATCGGCACGGTCGCGATGGAAAAGCTGATTCCCGAGATCATTGCCGCCAACGGCACCCGCGATCCCGCCAGCGGCGAACCTTTGGACGCCGTTTCCGGCGCGACGGTCACCTCCAACGCCCTGCTCCAGGCGGTGGAAAACGCGCTGGCGTCGGCCCGGAACTGAGCGCATACAGCATACGGCATAAAGCAAGCGAAATCCCGAAGACATGTCTTCGGGATTTCGCGCTGCTGGTGCCCTTTGCGCAAGCAAAGTCCGAAACCGGGCATGCCCACGCTTTCTTCTGGACGCATTGGACGGAAACGGAATGCTTCAGAAACGTGCCCCGCGGCGACATCATGTCTGCGCGGAACTGCCCAACTGCTGCCGTTACCGGTGCGCGTTTGCTTGTATCCGTTTTTCGCTGGATGAAGCATGGGACCGTCTGGACGTTTCCCTTACAAATGCCGTTTTTGATTCACGACAAACGGCCTTACAGCAGCCGCCCGCCCGTCAGGTCGATGCAGGCGCCGACGGCGAAGGCGGTTTTGTCCGAGGAGAGCATGACGCACATCCAGCCCATGTCCTCCGGCTGGGCGATGCGGCCGATGGGGCTGCGGCGCTCCATCGTCTCCAGCTCCTTTTCCCACTGCTCGGGGTTTTCCCGTGCGGTTCTTTCGTGGAACTGGTTGTACACAAAACCCGGCATGATGCCGTTGACGTGGATGCCGTACCTGGTGACCTCGGCGGCAAGCGACTTCGTGAAACCCATCGTGCCCGCCTTCGAGGTGACGTAGTGCGTCTGCCCGGGGGACGTGGAGGACACGCTGGCCTTGGAGAGCACGTTGATGATGTGCGCGCCGCCAAAGCCGCGGCTTAACACGTGGCGCACCATCTCGCGGGAGCAGAGGAACATGCTGGAGGTGTTGTTGCGCACCATGTGCTCGAACTGCTCCAGCGTCATGTCCTTGATTTCGACGGTCCGCAGGTCCACAAGGCCGGCGTTGTTGACCAGCACGTCCACCTGCCCGAAAAGTTCGATGGCTTTTGAGAAGAGACGGGCGACGTCCCGCTCCGCGGTGACGTCTCCCTGCACGGCCACGGCCCTGCCGGGACCCATGGCGGTCAAGTCTTTTGCGAATGCCTCCGCGTGGTCGGGGTCTGAACGGTAGTTCACCACCACGTTGGCGCCCTCCAGCACGAACGCCTTGCTGATGCCCGAGCCGATGCCCTTTGAACCGCCGGTGACGATGACGGTTTTGCCCTGTACGCCAAGATCCATGATTGCACCTTTTTCCGAAGCGTTTTTTCCCCCGTCCGCCGGAGGATACCTTCACTATAGGTTTTGTGCCCGTTTGTGTCAAGAAAGCGGGAAGTAAACACAAGTAAACAGAAACGCCCCGCACGCGGCGGGGCGAAGGGGGGAACGGGCTTAGGATTCGCGGATCAGCAGCACCGCGCAAAGGTCCTCGTTGCGCTTCGCTTCCACGAAGATGGCGGTGGCTTCGGTGCGCAAAGTGCTGCCATTTTCAACGGGGCGGCTGTCGGAAAAGACGGCGCAGCGATGCCCCTGCCCGTACAGGGCGAACAGCGCCCTGCGGGAAAAGGCGAAGGCGAACGCCTCCTGGCTGTTCGGAAAGAAGGTGACAGCGATGCGCTCCAGCAGCGCGTCGAAAATGCCCGAATCGCAGGGGAAGCCGGTCTGGTACTCGCAGTGCATGACGGAGTACGCGTTCTGGGAGAGGTTGGTGAAAGCCACCATCTTGAAATAGGTGCAGACAGCGCTCAGCAGCTGGTCCAGCTCGTCGGCGTCGAACAGCTCCGCCGGGAGCTCATACTCGGGCACGTTGCCGGTGAAGTGGTAGACCGCACGCTCCATTTCGGGGGAGTAGAAGGCGTAGTCGTTTTTGCCGCTGCGCTTGACGAAGTACATCGCCTTGTCCGCCTTGCGGTAGAGGGTCTCGAAGCTGTCCTCTCCGGTGCTGACCACCGCGCCGATGCTGGCGTGCAGCATCACGTCGCAGTTTTCCCCGATGCGGATACGGGAGAGCTTTTGCACCAGCGTGACGAGGGAGTTGCGCAGCCTGGACTCGTTGCCGATGTTGCGCAGAAAGACCATGAACTCGTCCCCGCCCACGCGGCCTATGATGTCCGTGGAACGGAAGTGGCTCTTCAGCGTTTCGGCCACCGCCAAAATCGCCTTGTCCCCCTCGGCGTGGCCGAGGGTGTCGTTGATGAGCTTGAGGTTGTCCACGTCCAGGATGAGCAGCGCGTCGGTCTGGTTCCTGCCGTCGCTGATGGAGAGGGAAATCAGGTCCTCCGTGGTGGCCTTGTTCAAAAGCCCGGTCATCATGTCGGACTTCGCGCAGAGCTCGAGCAGCGTCTTTTCGCGCTTCTCGCGGTCGATGTTGGTCAACTGGCCGAGGACGCGCACCACCTTGCCGCTTCCGTCCGCGAAGGAGGAGAGCAGCACGGAGTACCACACGTACTTGTTGGTCCCGTTCAGCAGCCGGAACTCGCAGGACACGCTGGTGGGTTTGGAGACCGCCTCCTGCAGGGCCTTTGCGAAGGCGTCCCGGTCCTCGTGGTGGATGCGGTCGGCGGTCAGCACGTTGTTGAGGTCCGGGCACTGGCCCAGCAGCCTTTCGAAGTTTTCGCTGGCCTCGACGGTCCTGTCCGTAATGTTGAGCTCAAAGACCACCACGTCGGAACTCAGCGCCAGCAGCCTGTACCGCTCCTCGGAGAGCTGCAGCCGCAGCCGGTCGGCCTGCATGCGTTCCCGCTCGGTGCGGAAACCCATGTACGCCTTCGCCAGCGCGAAGGAGAGGACCAGGCATACGCAGATCGAAGCGACCAGCGCGGCGGGCAGAAGACCCGCCCCCTGCGGGGCCGGCGGAGCTTGGGCGGCTGTGCCGGCGGCGCCGTCTGCGGAAAGGGAAAGGGCTCCCTGCAGGGCAGGCTGGAGGCGCATGCCCCGTTCCAGCAGGGTTGCGGCCCCGGGGGCGGCTAAGGGCGGCAAGAAAACCAGCAGCGCAAGGATTGCGGAAAACAGGCCCGTCAGGAAGCCCGGCCGCCTGGGCCGGCAACGCGAAGGCCTTCGATGGTTGGCCATGAAACGACCTCTCTTCAAATGCATGGGAAAATGGCGGATGCGCCAGTGATATATGTTAATATTTTACTACCGAATATTACCGGATGCAATGCCCGCCGCGCATCACTTTGGGACCGGTTTGCGAACGAAATGAACAAGCCCGGCCGCGAACTTGCACAGCCGGACTGCGTTTTTGAAAAAAGCGCGTCAGCTCCTGGCGAGGTAGGTGTCGATGAACACGTCGATCTCGCCGTCCATCACGGCGTTGATGTTGCCCACTTCCACGCCCGTCCTGTGGTCCTTCACGAGGGTGTAGGGCTGGAACACGTAGGAGCGGATCTGGCTGCCCCACTCGATGCGCTTCATCTCGCCCTTCAGGGCGGCCATGCGCTCCATTTCCTCGCGCTCCTTGAGTTCCGCAAGTTTGCCGCGCAGCATCTGCATGGCGGTTTCCTTGTTCTGCAGCTGGCTGCGCTCGTTCTGGCACTGGACGACGATGCCCGTGGGCAGGTGGGTGATGCGGATGGCGGAAGAGGTCTTGTTCACGTGCTGGCCGCCGGCGCCGGAGGCGCGGTAGGTGTCGATGCGCAGATCGTCCGGGTTGATGACGATGTCGTCATTGTCCTCGATCACGGGGGTGACGTCCAGCGAAACAAAGGACGTGTGCCTGCGCCCTGCGGCGTCAAAGGGGGAGATGCGCACGAGCCTGTGCACGCCGGCCTCCGCCTTGAGGTAGCCGTAGGCGTTTTCGCCGACGACCTCGAAGGTGACGGACTTGATGCCCGCCTCGTCGCCGTCCAGCTGGTCCAGCACCCGAACGGTCCAGCCCTGGTTTTCGCAGTAGCGGGTATACATGCGGAAGAGCATCTGCACCCAGTCCTGGGCCTCGGTGCCGCCCGCGCCGGCGTGCAGGGATAGGATGGCGTTGCAGGAGTCGTAGGGTCCCTTGAGCAGAAGCTCCAGCCGGAGCTTCTCGACTTCCGCGCCCAGCTTTTTCACCTCGCCGGTCACCTCGTCGAGCAGCGACGGGTCCTCCTCCTCCAGCGCGAGCTCGATGAGGGTATGGATGTCCTCCCCCCTGGACTTCAGGGAGTTGAGCTTGTTGATCTTGTTCTCGATCTGCTTCGCCTTGCGGCTGATGGCGTTGGCCTCCTGGATGTCGTTCCAGAAGTCCGGCGCGTTCATTTTCTCGTGCAGTTCCCCGAGTTCTGCCGTCAGCTTCGGCAGGTCAAAGGGATTCACCTGCCTCATTGAGACTTTCCATGATGGTGTTGAGCTTTTGCTTCTGCTCCTCGAACTGGATCATCCAACTTTCACATCCTTTGCTTCAATATTAATCATGATCACTCGGCGTTTCTGCCGCAGCAGTTCTTGTACTTTTTGCCGCTGCCGCAGGGGCAGGGCTCGTTGCGCCCGACCTTCTTCTCCACCCGCACCGGCTGCTGGGCCTCCTGGCTTTGGCGGTTGGTGGACTGTTCCTGCATGGGGGAGCGCTGCGCCGCAGAGGCCCTTGCGGAGGGCGCCTGGCGGGCGGTGCCGGTGGCTGCCTTGCGCTCTTTCGGCATGCCCTTCACGGAGATGTGGAACAGGGCGGAGAGCGTCGTCTCGTTGATGGAGGCGATCATCTGCTCGAACATGCCGTACCCCGCGATGGCGTATTCCTTGGCGGGGTCGCGGTTGCCGTACGCCTGCAGGTAGATGCCGTCCCGCAGGCGGTCCATGGCGTCGATGTGCTCGATCCAGTGGGTGTCCACCACCCTGAGCAGCACTTCGCGCTCGGCGTCCCGCATGGAGAGCCCGTAGGAGGCGAGTTCCTGCTCGCGCTGGGCGTAAGCGTCCCTGGCACGGCGCAGAAGGTCTTCCGCCAGCTCGTCCCGCTTCAGGGCCTTCAGCTGCTCCTTTGTCAGGTCCGCCCAGGGGTTCTCGCCCGGCTGGAAGAATAAGCGGGAAAGGTACGTCGCCATGGCGGCGAGGTCCCACTCCTCAGGCTCTGTAGACTCGGGGCAGTAGGTGTTCACCGCGTCCCTGACCAGGTCCTCGATGAGGGAGCGGATGCTCTCGGAAATGTCCTCGCCCAGCAGCACGCGGCGGCGCTGGCTGTAGATGACCTCGCGCTGCTTGTTCATTACGTCGTCGAACTGCAGCACGTTCTTTCTGGCGTTGAAGTGCATCATCTCGATGCGCTTCTGGGCGGACTCGATCTGGCGGGTGAGGAGGCCCATCTCCATGGGCTCGTCGGCGTTCTTCGAACCCGCGATGCGCGCGGTGAGGGCCTTGAGGTTCTCGCCGCCGAAGTAGCGCAGAAGGTCGTCGTCCAGCGAGAGGTAGAACCGCGTGGAGCCGGGGTCGCCTTGGCGGCCGGCGCGGCCGCGGAGCTGGTTGTCGATGCGCCGGGCGTCGTGGCGCTCGGTGCCGATGATGTGCAGCCCGCCGAGTTTGACGACCTCGTCGTGCTCTTTGTCGGTGATCTTCTTGAAGGCGGCGTAGGCCTCGGCGTATTCCTTCCTGGCGGCGAGGATGGCCTCGTCATCGGTCTCGCCGTGGCCGGTGGCCTCCTCGATGAGGGCGTCGTCATACCCTTTTTGGCGAAGCGCCCGCCGCGCCAGAAAGTCCGGATTGCCGCCCAGCAGAATGTCCGTTCCGCGGCCGGCCATGTTGGTGGCGATGGTGACGGCGCCGATCTTGCCCGCCTGGGCGATGATCTCCGCCTCCTTCTGGTGGTTCTTGGCGTTGAGCACCTCGTGCCTGATGCCCCGCCGCTCCAGCATGGCGGAAAGGCGCTCGCTCTTTTCCACGGAGATGGTGCCCACCAGCACCGGCCTGCCGGTGGCGTGGACCTTCGCGATTTCCTCGATGACCGCCTTGAACTTGGCGTCCTCGGACAGAAAGACCAGATCGTCGTAGTCCACGCGGATGTTGGGCTTGTTGGTGGGGATCTCCACCACGTCCAGGTTGTAAATCCCGTTGAACTCCGCCTCCTCTGTCTTGGCGGTGCCCGTCATGCCGGCGAGCTTTTTGTACATGCGGAAGTAGTTCTGGTACGTGATGGTGGCGAGGGTCTTGCTCTCGTTCTTGATGGGCACGCCCTCCTTGGCCTCGATGGCCTGGTGCAAACCTTCGCTGTACCGCCTGCCGTACATGATGCGGCCGGTGAACTCGTCCACGATGAGCACCTTGCCGTCCTGCACCACGTAGTCCACGTCCTTCTTGAACAGGGCGTTGGCCTTGAGGGCCTGCTGGATGTAGTGGTTGAGCTCGGTGTTGTCCGCGTCCGTCAGGCGCTCGACGTTGAAGTACTTCTCCGCCTTTTCCACGCCGGACGCCGTGAGGCTGACGGTGCGGCGCTTGGGGTCCACGGTATAGTCGCCGGAGTTGGAGAAGGCCTGCTCTGCGGACTGCATCATGGCCTCGTACTTCGAGGTTTCCACCACGTCCTCGCCCCGCTTGAGGTGCTTGACGAACCGGTCCGCCTTGACGTACATGTCGCCCGAGTCGTCCCCCTTGCCGCTGATGATGAGGGGGGTGCGGGCCTCGTCGATGAGGATGGAGTCCACCTCGTCCACGATGGCGTAGTGCAGTTCGCGCTGGACCATATCCTCCTTGTAGACGCACATGTTGTCCCTGAGGTAGTCGAAGCCGAACTCGCTGTTGGTGCCGTAGGTGATGTCGCAGGCGTAGGCCTTTCTGCGCTGGTCGCTGGGCATCTGGGACAATATCACGCCCACGGACAGCCCCAAAAAGCGGTAGACCTTGCCCATCCACTCGGCGTCGCGCTTGGCGAGGTAGTCGTTCACCGTGACCACGTGCACGCCGTGGCCGGCCAGGGCGTTGAGGTAGCTGGCCAGCGTCGCCACGAGGGTCTTGCCCTCGCCGGTCTTCATTTCGGCGATGCGTCCCTGGTGCAGCACGATGCCGCCGATGAGCTGCACGTCAAAGTGCCGCATGCCGATGGAGCACCAGGCGGCCTCCCGCACGACGGCGAACGCCTCGGGGAGAAGGTCGTCCAGCGTCTCGCCGCCCGCGAGGCGGCGCCGGAACTCCTCGGTCTTGGCGCGAAGCTGCGCGTCGGAAAGCGCCTTTATCTGCGGCTCCAGGGCGTTGATGCGGTCCACGACGGGCGTGAACTTCTTCACCGGCGAGCCCCCGCCGAAAATTTTAGAGAAAAAACCCATTTTGTCTGCCTTTCGGTATAAAATGCTTCGTTCGCTCCATACTCTCGGCATGGAGGCCGATTGCTCTGTCTGAAGGTTTCCCGCCCGCCGGCGCAGAAGCGCCGCCCCGCGGGCGAAAAAAGGGGGAATTGGGGATTCTTCGCAGGAAAACGACGCGAAAGCGCCGCGCGTTCCCGCCAAATCCGCCGCAAAGCCGCATGGCGCCGCTTTGCGGCCGGAAAACGGTCATACCGTCCCGCATATTTTAGCACAATAGGAAGGAAGGAGCAACGAAAAGGGAACGGCCCGGCGCCCGCGTGGCGCCGCATTCGCCAAAACCCGGTCCAGATCGCGTATTTTTGCACGATCAGCCAAAAACAGGAATCGGAACGGGTGCGGAGAATATTAGAATACAGGCATTCCGCAGCCGGCTGTGACCGCTTCGGCAGATCGATTGCCGGCGCGGGGCGCCAATGCCCAAAGGGCATGAAATGCAGCGGGTGAAAGGAGCGATCAGTATGAGGATCAACATCACCGGTAAGAACTTCGAAGTCTCGGAGTACCTCAAGGAAGTGACCGAGAAGAAAGTCAGCAAGCTCAGCCGCTACTTCAAGCCCGAAACCGTGGTCTTTGTCACCCTGTCGGTGGAGCGCAGCAGGCACATCTGCGAAGTGACCATCCCCTTTGACGGCGGCATCATCCGCGGCGAAGAGGTGACGGGCGACATGTACGCCTCCATCGACAACGTGGTGGACAAACTGGAAAAGCAGATCAGCCGCTACCGCACCAAGCTGAGCCGCAGCCTGCGCGCGGGGGTTGAGCTGCCCGTCCTTGAGGAGAAGGACGAAAAGCCGGCGAGGAAGATCGTCCGCACCAAGCGCTTCGCCTACAAGCCCATGAGCGTGGAGGAGGCGGTGCTCCAGATGGACCTTCTGGGCCATTCCTTCTTCGTGTTCACCAACGCGAAGACCGACGAGGTGAACGTGCTCTATCTGAGAAAGGACGGCAATCTGGGCCTCATCGAGCCCGGTTTCGTGGAAGACGACGAGTGAGAACCGCCCATCCGCAGCGCGAGCTGCGTTGGCCGCCACCTTCCGGGTGGCGGCCTTTTTGCGGCCCGTTCGCTCCCTGCCCGAAGGTTGGCGCGCAAAACCTTGCAAAGGCCGGGCATTGGGTTTATCATGGTATGCAACTTGCATTTTGAGGATTTTAAGCAACCGGAGGGGAAGAGGGCATGATCGACATCAGCACCATCGCCGCGGCGGACCCGGAGCTGGCGCAGTGCATCGAGGACGAGCTTCGGCGCCAGCGGGACCACATCGAGCTGATCGCGTCGGAGAACTTTGTGTCGCCCGCGGTGCTGGCCGCCATGGGCAGCCCGCTGACCAACAAGTACGCCGAGGGCTATCCCGGCAGACGGTACTACGGCGGCTGCGAGTTCGTGGACGTGGCCGAGGAACTGGCGAAAAAGCGCGCCTGCGAGATTTTCGGCGCCGAGCACGCCAACGTGCAGCCCCACAGTGGCGCCCAGGCGAACTTCGCGGTCTATTTTGCCCTGCTCAAGCCGGGCGACACCATCATGGGCATGAGCCTGGACCACGGCGGGCACCTGACCCACGGAAGCCCGGTGAGCGTCTCGGGGAAGTACTTCAACGTCGTCAGCTATCAGGTGGACAAAGACACCGAAAGGATCGACTACGACGCGGTGCGAAAACTCGCCCATGCGCACAGGCCGAAGCTCATCGTGGCGGGGGCGAGCGCCTACCCGCGCGTCATCGACTTCAAGGCCTTCCGGGACATCGCGGACGAGGTGGGCGCCTATCTGATGGTGGACATGGCCCACATCGCCGGCCTGGTCGCCGCGGGTCTTCACCCCAGCCCCGTGCCGTATGCGGACGTGGTCACCTCCACCACCCACAAGACGCTGCGCGGCCCCCGGGGCGGCCTCATCCTCTGCAAGGCGCAGCACGCCAAGGCCATCGACTCCGCCGTATTCCCCGGCGTGCAGGGCGGGCCGCTGATGCACGTCATCGCCGCGAAGGCCGTCGCCTTCAAGGAGGCGCAGACGGACGCCTTCAAGGAATACCAGCAGCGCATCGTGAACAACGCCAAGGCGCTGGCAGATGGGCTTTTGAAAGGGGGCCTGAGGCTGGTTTCCGGCGGGACGGACAACCACATGGTTCTGGTGGACCTTCGCAACACCGGCAGGACGGGCAAAGAGGTGGAAAAGCTGCTGGATGCGGCGAACATCACCGCCAACAAGAACGCCATCCCCTTCGACCCCGCCAGCAAGTTCGTGACTTCGGGGCTGCGGCTGGGCACCCCCGCCGTCACCACCCGGGGCATGAATGAAGAGGACATGGAAAACATCGCCGCCTGGGTGTGCGACGTGGCAAAGCGCGGCGAGGAGGCTGTGTTTGCCGTGCGGAAAAAGGTGCTGGAACTGACGGCAAAATACCCCCTTTATCCCGACGACGTGATGTGAGCGCATCCCGCAAGGCGAAGGCTTTGCGGGACGCGCGTTTTTGGACGGCGCGGGAGGGAATGAATAAACAGAATGGTGCCTTCGTACGATGAAATGTATGCCAAACCGTAACCGGCGGCGTGCATGCGGGCAGTTCGCCCTTTGTGGTTGTGCGAAATGGCGCGATGGTGTATCATGGCTCTTGACACGTGCGAAATGAGGACCAAAGCATGAAAATCGACAAAAAGAGCGCCCTGAAGTTCGCGGCGCTGGTGATTGTGGTGGGCGCGGCCGTGGGCATCGCCTGGCTGAACCGGGATGCCATCAACGCGGTGGTGGAAAACCCCACGATGCTCCGGGATTACCTGAAGTCCTTCGGGTTCTGGGGCTTCTTAATATACCTCGGGCTGCAGATCGCCCAGGTGGTGACCATCATCGTGCCCGGCGAGGTGCTGAACGTCTGCGGCGGGTTCATCTACGGCATCCCGCTGGGGTTCGTGCTCTCCTGGATCGGCATCATGATCGGGTCGGTCATCGCTTTTTACCTGTCCCGCAGCCTGGGGAGGGACTTCATCTCCAAAGTCATCCCCGAAAAGCAGATCAAAAAGGTGGAGGCGCTGCTCAACTCCACCAAGGGCACGGTGGGGCTGTTCGTCATCTGCATGATTCCCTTCATTTCGAAGGACACGCTGATTTACGTCGCCGGCCTGACGCCGGTGAAGCCCTCCCGCATGCTGGCCATCTACGGGCTGACGCGCATTCCCGGCAACCTCATCTGGGTTTCGGTGGGGGCGAACCTGTTCGAGCAGGACACGCTGGGCCTGATCCTCACCGCCGCGGCGATGGCGGTGCTGGTGGTGGCGGGGTTCCTTCTCAAGCGGAGGATGGACAAAAAGAAAGCCGGCTGAACGCGGCTTTGGGGAAAATCGCGCCGCCCGCCTGCCGGGCGGCGCTTTTGCGCGCAAGAGGCGGTCACTTTTCATCGCGGGAGTTGACAAGGGCGAAAAGCGGGCATATAATCGCAGTATCCCATAACAATGCGGAGTGATGGGGAAGCCATCGTCGCACAAAGCCGGAGAGAAGAGAGCCGCCGCCGCAGGCTGAGAGCGCGGCATCCGGCGCGAAGGATGTGTACCGCCCCCGGACCGCGTTCCCGTGGAAGGGTTACCAATCCAGCGAGCGGAGCAGGGTTTTCTTGCTCAAGCGGGGTGGAACCGCGGATTGTGTCAATTCGTCCCCCAACGCCTTCTGGCGTTGGGGGCATTCTATTTAGGACAGTTTGCAAGAACGTTACGTGTGGAGGACGCTATGAAGATCATCCTGAACGGCAAGGAAATGGAGTTTGAAAAGGGCACGACGCCCATCGACATGGCAAAGGCGCTGGACCCGGAGTTGTACAAGGCCGCCCTTTCCGCCTCGGTGGACGACAAGCTGGTGGGCCTGTACTTCCCCGTCGAGCACGACGCCAAGGTGGACATCTGGACCTTCGCGGACGAGGGCGGCAGAAAAACGCTGCGCCACACCGCCAGCCACGTGATGGCGCAGGCCATCAAGCGCCTGTTCCCGGACACGAAGCTGGCCATCGGTCCCGCCATTGACAACGGCTTCTACTACGACCTGGATTCCAGCCACGTGTTCACCGAGGAGGACTTTGCCGCCATCGAGCAGGAGATGGCGAAAATCGCGAAGGAGAATTTGCGCATCGAGCGCTTCGTGCTGCCCAGGGAGGAGGCGCTGGCCTTCGTGCGGGAGCGCAACGAGCCCTACAAGGTGGAGCTCATCGAGGACCTGCCCGAGGACGAGACCATCTCCTTCTACCGGCAGGGCGAGTTCGTGGACCTGTGCGCCGGCCCCCACGTGGGCTCCACGGGCAAAGTCAGGCACTTCAAGCTGATGAGCGTCGCCGGCGCCTACTGGCGGGGCGACGAGAAGAACAAGATGCTCCAGCGCATCTACGGCACGGTGTTCCCCACCAAGGAGGAGCTCAAGGCCTACCTTGACCGGCTGGAGGAAGCCAAAAAGCGCGACCACAGAAAGCTCGGCCGCGAACTCGATCTTTTCGCCATCATGGACGAGGGCCCCGGCTTCCCCTTCTTCTTCCCGAAGGGCATGGTCATCCGCAACGAGCTGGAGAACTACTGGCGCCAGCTGCACCGCGAGCGGGGCTATGAGGAAATCAAGACCCCGATGATCCTCAACGAGGAACTGTGGCACAGAAGCGGCCACTGGGACCATTACAAGAACAACATGTACTTCACCAAGATCGACGGTGAGGACTACGCCATCAAGCCCATGAACTGCCCCGGCGGCATGCTGGCCTACAAGCGCCGCCTGTGGTCCTACAAGGACCTGCCCCTGCGGGTGGGCGAGCTGGGCCTGGTGCACCGGCACGTGCTTTCCGGCGCGCTGCACGGCCTGATGCGCGTGCGCTGCTTCACCCAGGACGACGCCCACATCTTCATGACCGAGGACCAGATCCAGTCCGAAATCGCGGAGGTCATGGACCTCATCGACACGGTGTACAAGGTGTTCGGCTTCAAGTACCACGTGGAGCTGTCCACCTGCCCCGAGGACTTCATCGGCACCGAGGAGATGCGCGTCGCCAGCGAGAACGCCCTCAAGGCCGCCCTTGAGGCAAGGGGCATGCCCTACGTGCTCAATCCCGGCGACGGCGCCTTCTACGGCCCGAAGATCGACTTCCACCTGGAGGATTCCATCGGCCGCACCTGGCAGTGCGGAACCATCCAGCTGGACTACCAGATGCCCGAGCGCTTCGACCTGACCTACACCGGCCCGGACGGCGAAAAGCACCGCCCCATCATGATTCACCGCGTGGCTTTCGGCTCCATCGAGCGCTTCATCGGCATCCTGACGGAGCATTTCGCCGGCGCCTTCCCCGTGTGGCTCTCCCCTGTGCAGGCGAAAATCCTGCCCATCACCGACCGCACCCACGACGTGGCAAGGCAGATCGCCGGCGTGCTGGCCGCCGAGGGCATCCGCGTGGAGGTGGACGACCGCTCCGAAAAGATCGGCTACAAGATCCGCCAGGCGCAGATGGAAAAGGTGCCTTACATGCTCATCATCGGCGACAAGGAGGCCGAGGACGGCACCGTCTCCGTCCGCTCCAGAAAGGACGGCGACATCGGCGTCATGCCGCTGGAGGATTTCCTCGCCAAGATTCAGGAGGAAATCGAGACCAAGGCCCACGACTGACCCCAAAACCGCAAACCGCCCGCCCCGAAAGCCGGGGCGGGCTTTTTGCGCGGCTCGGCGTTGCGGAAAATTTACGCCGGCTTTTCGGAACCCCTTGAAGGGCGTCGGGAACTGTGGTATAGTTAACCTGAACGAACTTTCTGCCGGCCATCCGGCGCGCACGAAAGGAGGCCCCATGCGAAAGAAAGCCAAAACGATGCGGTCCGTCGCGTTCGTCGTCGTAATGCTGATGATCTTCCTGCTGCTCGGGTGTTCCGCCAAGCCGAATCAGGGGACGGACGAGCCCGCTGAGAGCGCTTCTGAAAGCACCGTTTCCGAAGCCGCGGCCGGGACCGCGCAGCAGGAGCGGGAGTACGCGTTTACGCGCTCGGCGTTCCCGGAGTTTGAAACCACGGACATCGACGGCAACGCCATCGACAACGGCGTCTTCTCCGAAGGGAAGATGACCATGGTGAACCTGTGGGGCACCTGGTGCGGCCCCTGCGTGGGCGAGCTGCCAGAGCTTCAGCGGATTTCCGAGGATTATGCGGAAAAGGGCGTGAAAGTCATCGGCGTTTACGACTATTCCAGCATGGACGAGGAGGTCCGCGCCCTGATGGAACAGCAGGGCCTGACCTACACCATGGCCCGCTACGCCGACCCCTTCTTTGAGCTGGAAACAGGCTATGTGCCCACGACGTATTTCGTGGACGGCCAGGGCCGCATCATGGGTTCGGCGTTTGTGGGCGCCAGGGATTTCGAAGGATGGAGCGCGGTGATCGATGCACTCCTCAAGGATGTGGACTAGATACCTTCTGCCCGGCGCGCTGCTGGTTGCCGGGCTTTTGCTCATCGCGGCGGGGGTGGCGAGGGGCGAAGTGCTGACGGTGTTCGCCAAGGCCGCAAGGGTGTGCCTTGAGTGCATAGGGATAGGCTGACATGAAGGGCAAGCGCAGTTTTCGCCACGCGGTTCAGGCGGTCTTTACGGCGCTGACCAACGCGTATGCCATCGGCTTTGTCAGGGGGACGGTGTACAACGGCCCCCTGAAAAACATCTGCGTGCCCGGGCTGAACTGCTACGCCTGCCCGGGCGCCCTGGGAGCCTGCCCCATAGGCTCCCTTCAGGCCGTTCTGGGGAGCAGCAGGTATGCGTTTTCCCGCTACGTCGTGGGTTTTCTGATGGCCTTCGGGGCGATCTGCGGCAGGCTGGTCTGCGGATACTTGTGCCCGTTCGGCCTCGTGCAGGACCTTCTGCACAAAATCCCCCTGCCCGGGGGGTGGAAGCTGAAAAAGGTGCGCACCTTCAAGGGGGACGGGGCCCTGCGCAGGCTGAAGTACGCCGTCCTCGCCGTGTTTGTGGTGCTTTTGCCCATGGTCTGGGTCAACGAGGCGGGGGTGGGGGAGCCGTGGTTTTGCAAGCTCATCTGCCCGGCGGGCACGCTGGGGGGCGGGATTCCCCTGCTGGCGGTGAATGAGACGCTGCGCGGCATGGCGGGCTGGCTGTTCGGCTGGAAGATGCTGATTTTGCTGGCCGTCGTCGCGCTGTCCGTCCTTTTGTACCGGCCTTTTTGCAAGTATCTGTGCCCGCTGGGGGCGGTCTACTCCTTTTTCAACAAGGCCTCCTTCTACCGCATGGGCATCGACCCCGAAAAGTGCATCCATTGCGGCGCCTGTGAGCGGGCGTGCCGCATGAACGTGCCCTTTTTGAAGGACCAGAACCACCCGGAATGCATCCGCTGCGGGGACTGCAAACGGGCCTGCCCGAAAGGCGCGGTGAGGACCGGATTTGTCCCCTGCAGGCACGTTAAAGGGCATCGAATGGAAAAAAATGAGCGCAAATGCGCGGAATGAACTTGATAGATGGTTCATAATATGGCATGATACTGTTAGTTATTGGAAATCATCCGTGCCATTTCTGAAGGAGGTGCCATATGTCTATCTACGATTACCTGTACGATGCCCGGTCAGCTCTCGATGAGGTTCCGCGCTTCCTCGGCGCGCTGGGGGGCGTTATCTCCGCGATGGGGCCTGTTCTCCTGATTGCATTCATCCTTGCATTGTGCGTTGCGATTTTCTTTTTGCCCAGGCACAACCGCGGCAAATTCGCATCCCCCGTGCTGGCGAAGCTGTACAGCTTCCTCAACTTTGAGTCCTTCGGGATGAAGGGCATCCTCAAGGTGCTGTTCGCCACGCTGGCGATCTACCTGTTCATCATGGGGCTGTACGTGATGTTCGCCCTGAGCTTCTGGATCGGCCTGTTCATGCTCATCTCCATCCTGCTGGTGCGCGTGGTGTTTGAGCTCGCCTTCTCTGTCGTCTCCATCCGGGACAATGTGGAGCAGATCAACCGCCGCATGGCCGGAGAGACCTTCGAAGACAACGAGGAGCCCGGCATCCTTGACAGGCTCGGCGAACTCGCCCGCCGCCCGCCCAAGCCCGCGGCGAACGCCGTTCCCCCGGTCAGCCCCGTTCCCGTGGACCAGATCAAGACCGCCGATGACGCCAAGTTCTGCCCCAACTGCGGCGCGGAGCTCCGCCCCGGCGGGCTGTTCTGCGCGAGCTGCGGCGTCCGGGTCCAGCAGCCCGAACAGCAATAACAAGCAAAAGCAAAAACCCGTGCGGACTGCGCGCGGGTTTTTGCTTGGAACGGCAAGCCCCTTCGCGGCACGTTAAAGGTGATAAAATGAATATTGAAAGAATCTGGAACAGCTGGCAGGACGCCGAAGCCTTCTCGGGCGTGTTTTCGGCAAGGGACGGGCAAGGCGTTGTCTTTGAAAAAAGCCAAGGATTCCGAAACATCAGCGAGGAACTGCCGAACAACGGCGGCACGGCCTTCGGCATCGCGTCCGGAACGAAGCTGTTTACCGCGCTGGCGGTCTGCAAACTGATCGATGCGGGAAAGCTGTGCTTGAATGACAGGATATGGGATGTGCTGCCCCATGACCTCGGGCGGATTGACAGGAATGTGACCGTCTATCAACTTCTAACGCATACTTCCGGCATCGGCGACTATCTGGACGAGGAGACGCCCGATGCCTACGAAAAGGAGCTGCAACTGACCGAAAAATACCCAGTCTATCTGTGGGAAAGGCTCGAATACTACCTGCAGATGATAACGCCGCTGCCGCAGAAGTTTGAACCCGGAGCGAGATTCGGCTACTCCAACGCCGGCTATGTGATGCTGGGTCTTGTTATTGAGGCTGTCAGCGGGAAGAGCTATCAGCAGTTTGTCACAGAGGAAATCATGCAGAAGCTGAACCTGCGCCACACGGGGTTTTACCGCATGGATGCCCTTCCTGCCAATACAGCCTATGGCTATGTGAAGGCAAAGGACGGTTCGTGGCGGACCAATGTTTTTATGCTGCCCGTCATCGGCGGGTCGGACGGCGGCCTGTTCACCTGCGCGCGGGATATGGATACGTTCTGGCGTTCTTTATTTGACGGCCGTATCCTGTCTGAAACCATGCTGCAGGCGTTTTTGAAGCCGCAGGTGATTCGGGATGCGCAAAACAGCTTTGGACTGGGCGTCTATCGCTATGACCGGGGTACCGAAACGGTTTATTACGCCATCGGCGGCGATTTCGGGGTGGACTTTTCCACGGCGTATTTCCCCGATGAAAAGATTGCCGTATCGGCGTTTGGCAACGCGGAAGTTGACACGTTTCCCCTGCTCCGCATGCTGATGGAGTCCCGCTGAAAGGGAATCGAAACGGCAAACCCCCTCCGGCACATCCCGCCGGAGGGGGTTCTGGCATTCTTCTGGGCTTATTGCCGGTTTAACCGTTCAGCAGCTCGCGCATCAGCCTGTTGACGATGGCGGGGTTCGCCTTGCCCTTGCTGGCCTTCATCACCTGGCCCACGAGGCTGGTCATGGCCTTTTCCTTGCCCGCCCTGTAGTCCTTGACGGCCTTTTCGTTGGCGGCGATGACGGTCTTGCACAGCTCGAGGATGGCGCCCTCGTCGCTCACCTGCGCGAGGCCCAAAGCGCTGACCAGCTCCCCGGGGGAGCGGCGCTCGCCGGGGGCGAACATGGCCTCCAGCACCTTCGAGCCGGCGGTGCGGCTGATGGTGCCCTTCTCCACCAGCGAAATCAGCTCATAAAGCCCCTTCGCGCCGAACCAGAGCTCGTCAAAGCCGGTATTGGTGTCGTTGCAAAGGCGCGCCACGTCGCTCATCAGCCAGTTGGACACCGTTTTCGGCGCGGCGCCCAGGGCGACGCAGGCGTCAAACAGGTCGGAAATCGCCTTTTCGCCCACGAGGAAGTCCGCGTCGTAGTCCGGAAGGCCGAGCGCTTCGGTGTAGCGCTTCCGGCGCTCGTGGGGAAGCTCGGGCAGAGACGCCTTGATGCTGGATAGCCATGCGTCGTCGATGACGATGGGCATGATGTCCGGCTCTGGAAAGTAGAAGTAGTCGTGGGCGTCCTCCTTGGAGCGCATGGCGTAGTTCACGCCGCGCTCGTCGTCCCACCTGAGGGTGTCCTGGGTGATGGCGCCGCCCTTTTCCAGGATTTTGCGCTGGCGGGCGCGCTCGTACTCGATGGCGCGCACCGTGGCGGAAAGGGACGCGATGTTCTTCGTCTCCGTACGCGTTCCGAAGGGTGCGTCAGGCGAGGGGCGCAGGGAGAGGTTGACGTCGCAGCGCATGGAGCCCTCCTCCATGCGGCAGTTGCTGACGTTGGCGTACAGCAGCACGTTGCGAAGATGCTGCAAAAAGGCGTACACCTCGCCGGAGGTGCGAAAATCCGGCTCTGTGACGATCTCGATCAGCGGCACGCCGCAGCGGTTGCAGTCCACCCGCGTGGCGCCGGAAGCGTGGATGAGCTTGCCTGCGTCTTCTTCAATGTGGATGCGGGTGATGCCGATGCGCTTGGTGTAGGCGGGCTTGTTGACCTTGCCGTCCAGCGGGTCGCCTTCGGGCACGCGCAAATCCACGTACCCGTCGTAGCACAGCGGCAGGTCGTACTGGCTGGTCTGGAACGCCTTTGGCAGGTCGGGGTAGAAGTAGTGCTTCCTGTCCTGCCGGGAGTACTGGTTGATCTTGCAGTTGAGCGCAAGGCCGGCCTTGACGCAGTATTCCACCGCCTGTTTGTTCAGCGCGGGCAGCGTGCCCGGAAAGCCCATGCACACCGGGCAGACGTGGGTGTTCTCCTCCGCGCCGAAGGCGGTGGAGCAGGTGCAGTAGATCTTCGACTGCGTGGAGAGTTCCACGTGAACCTCAAGTCCGATGACGGTTTCGAATTCCATGTGTTACCTCCCGTAAAGCGCGGCGCCGGCGCGATAGAGCGTCTCCTCGCAAAGGGGCTTCGCGATGAATTGGGCGCCGATGGGCAAGCCGTTTTCGTCCGTTCCGCAGGGGACGGACAGGCCGCACAGCCCCGCCACGTTGACCGAAACGGTGCAGATGTCCGCAGCGTACATCTCGAGCGGGTCCTTGCTCATCTCCCCGAACTTCCAGGCGGTGACGGGCGCCACCGGCGTGAGCAGGCAGTCAAACCTCTCAAACGCATTGTCGTAGTCCTGCATGATGAGCGTCCGGACCTGCTGGGCGCGCTTGTAGTACGCGTCGTAATACCCCGAGGACAGGGCGAAGGTGCCCAGCAGGATGCGGCGCTTGACCTCCCAGCCAAAGCCCTCGGAACGGGACTTGGTGTACAGCTCCGAGATGCTCTCGACGTCCTGCGCGGCGTAGCCGAAGCGGATGCCGTCGTACCTGCCAAGGTTGGAGGCTGCCTCGGCGGAGGAGATGATGTAGTACGCCGGCAGGGCGTACTTCACCCGCGGCAGGCTGCATTTCTCCACCACGGCGCCCTTTTCGCGCAGAACGTCCGCTGCCTTGAGAACGGCTTCCCTGATGGCGGGGGAGATGCCGGGGCCCAGCAGCTCTTCGGGAAGGCCGACGCGCATGCCGTCGAGGATGCCGTCCTTGGCCGAGGCGGCGTAGTCCGGCACCGGATGGGGCAGGGAGGAGGCGTCCATGGGGTCGTGACCCGCGATGACGGAAAGGATGAGGGCGTTGTCGTACACCGTTCTGGTCATGGGGCCCACCTGATCCAGCGAGGACGCGAACGCCACCACGCCGAAGCGGGACACCCTGCCGTAGGTGGGCTTCATGCCCACGATGCCGCAGAACGCCGCAGGCTGGCGGATGGAACCGCCGGTGTCCGTCCCCAGCGCGAAGGGAGCGAGGCGCGCCGCCACCGCCGCCGCCGAGCCGCCGGAGGACCCGCCGGGCACCCGCTCGGGGTCCACTGGGTTTTTGGTCTTGAAGAAGTAGCTGGTTTCGGTGGAGGAGCCCATGGCGAACTCGTCCATGTTCAGCTTGCCGAGCAGCACGCAGCCGGCCTGCTCCAGTTTTTTGACCGCCGTGGCGGTGTAGGGCGGCACGAAGTTTTCCAGCATGCGCGACGCGCAGGTGGTTTTGATGCCCTTTGTGCAGAAATTGTCCTTCAACGCGAAGGGAATGCCGTCCAGTGGGGAAAGGGGCGTGCCGCGAGAGCGCCTTTCGTCCGCCGCGGCGGCGTCGGAAAGGGCCTTTTCAGCCGTGACGGTGATATAGGAGCGGATGAAGCCGTCTTCCTTTTCAATGGCCGAAAGATAGGCCTTCGTGATTTCGGTGGAGGAGAGCTTCCCCTCCGCCAGCAGGGCGGAAAGCTCGGCCACCGTCAAATCCCTGATGTCCATGTGAAATCCTCCTTATTCCACGACGCGGGGCACGAGAACACAGCTCTCGTCATGCCTGGGGGCGCAGCGAAGCAGCTCCGCGCGGTCAAAGGAAGGCAGAACGCCGTCCTCTCTGAACACGTTCTGCACGGGCACGGCGTGGGTGGTGGGCGGGACGCCCGAAACGTCCAGCTCCTTCAGGCTGTCCGCAAAATCGATCATGCCGCTCATCTCGCCCTGCAGCCGCTCGGTTTCCTCCTCCGAGAGGGAAAGGCGGGCGAGCGCCGCGACGTGGAGCACCTGTTCTCTCGTGATCTTCATGGGTTACGACCTCGCATTTGCTGATTTAATGCTTTATTGTAGCATTTTGCCCGCGAAGCGGCAACAGAATCGGGCAAAAAGTCCGGCATTGGGGGCGTACGAA